>Ga0247838_1000162_pt1 | contig 105068 bp, 89 predicted proteins | sample LaCruzMarch2015__5_FD_189097 | JGI IMG/M metagenome (GOLD analysis project Ga0247838, IMG submission 189097) | Freshwater microbial communities from meromictic Lake La Cruz, Castile-La Mancha, Spain - LaCruzMarch2015_15m | ecosystem: Environmental > Aquatic > Freshwater > Lake | place: Spain...
TGCCGTAGAAGTGGCCAACCGGTTGGGCGATAAAATCAGGGTCAATTGCATCATGCCCGGCTTCTTTTTAACCGAACAAAATCGTGCCTTACTAACCCAACCCGATGGTTCTTATACCGATCGGGGTAATAAAGTAATCATAAATACTCCTTATAAACGCTTTGGGCATCCAGAAGAATTGAATGGAGCACTCATTTATCTGTTGAGTGATGCTTCTTCTTTTGTAACCGGAACTGAAATTCGGGTAGATGGAGCATTTACTGCATTCAGCGGGGTTTAATTTTCTCCTATCAACTCGAAACGATTATGTCTGCTTATATTTTTGATGATAATTTTTTACTGGATTCTTCCACCGCCCAAACGCTTTATCATCAGTATGTTAAAGACCTGCCGATTATTGATTATCACTGTCACTTGAACCCCCAACAAATTGCCACCAATCATTTCTTTGCTAACTTAACCGATATCTGGTTGAGTGGCGATCATTACAAATGGCGAGCGCTGAGAACCTTGGGTGTTCCCGAACATTTTATTACCGGCAATGCTTCGGATGAAGAAAAATTTATTGCCTGGGCCGAAAAAGTTCCGCAAACCCTTCGAAATCCTTTATTTCACTGGACGCACCTCGAACTGAAAAATGTATTCGGCATTCAAGAATACCTGCATGCCGGAAATGCCCAAGATATTTATCAGAGAGCTGGGTTGCAATTGGAGCAACCTACCCACAATACCCAAGCAATTTTACAATCATTTCGGGTTGAATATGTAGGTACTACCGATGAGCCCTGGGATACGCTGGAACACCATCGCAATATGGCCGCACAAGGCGGTTCTACTCGCATGTATCCCTCCTTCAGGCCCGATAAGGCTTTATTTATTCAGTATCCTGCTGCATTCAAGCAAAGTTTACTTAGGTTGGAGGAAACCTCGGGCGTAAAAATTATAAATGTTACCACATTACTGGAAGCACTTCATAATCGGGTTCGCTTTTTTCACGAAAACGGCTGTCGGGTATCTGATCACGGCTTATCGTACCTTCCACCCGCTGCTAATTTTACAGTTGAATTGGAAAAAGAATTTGAACAGTTCTTACAAAATCCGGAAGCCCAATATTCTAATCCGGATGCCTTTATAGGGTATGTATTGCTGGAACTCTGCCGGCTCTATCATCAATATGATTGGGTTCAACAATTTCATCTAGGCCCAATTCGAAATAATAATACCCGCTTGAATAAACTGCTGGGTGCCGATTCGGGGTTTGATTCAATTGGAGATTTTTCTCAAGCCTTACCTACCGCTCAATTTCTCGACCAGTTGGATATAACCAATCAATTGGCTAAAACCATTTTGTATAATATTAATCCCGCCGATAACGAAATTTTTGCCAGTATGCTGGGAAATTTCAATGATGGCTCTGTTAGAGGAAAAATTCAATTTGGTTCGGGCTGGTGGTTTCTCGACCAAAAAGATGGAATGGAAAAACAATTGAATGCGCTTTCTAATTTGGGCCTCATCAGTACTTTTGTAGGGATGATTACCGATAGCAGAAGTTTTTTGTCTTTCCCCCGGCACGAATATTTTAGACGAATCGTTTGTAATTTATTTGCAGATGAAATGAAGAAAGGTCTTTTACCCAATGACGAAAAATGGATTGGCGACATAGTAAAAGACATTGCTTATTATAATGCCAAGTCATATTTGAATTGCTAAAAAAACAACTATAAATTTTTACTTATGTCAAATTCCAGAAGAAAATTTATCCGTCAATCTGCTCAGGCTGTTGCCGGAACGTATATGGGATCATTAGCTTTTAGTGCCAGTAGTTATGCGCGTATTATTGGCGCAAACGACCGGGTTAGGGTAGGGGTGGTTGGCTTTTCCGATCGCCATAAATCTTCTCATATTCCTCCCTTTATGCAGTTTTATAAGGAAATGAATTTTGATATCGTTGCAGTTTCTGACATTTGGAAAAAACGTCGCGAAGAAGGAGCTGCCTTTTTGAAAGATAAAATGGGGCATGATATTACTGCTTTCCGAAATAATGATGAACTCTATGCATCCCGTTCTGTAGATGCTGTTTTTATAAGCACAGCCGACTTTCAACATGCATTACATGCCATCGAAGCAGTAAAAGCAGGCGTGGATGTTTACTGTGAAAAGCCCTTTGCCGAAACTATGGAAGATAACCGCGCAGCACTGAAGGCGGTGAAAGCTTCTAAAAGTATTGTTAGTATTGGTTCTCAGCGTAGAAGCGGACCTAACTATATGGCAGCTGCCGACTTTATCCAAACGGGCAAATTTGGTCCCATCACAATGGTTGAATTAGCTTGGAATGTGAATCAGCCTGGCAGATGGAGAAGGCCTGCCCTGGTTGCACAATGCCGGGAAGAAGACCTGGATTGGAAGCGCTATCTACTGAATCGTCCGTACGAGAAATTTGATCCGCGTAAATATCTGGAGTATCGTTTATTCTGGCCTTATTCATCCGGTTTACCCGGTCAATGGATGAGTCATCAGATTGATACGGTGCATTGGTTCAGCGGCTACAATCATCCGCGCAGCATAACGGCCAATGGAGGTATTTATATGTGGAAAGATGGCCGTAGAAACTGGGATACCATTACAGCGGTATTCGATTATGGTCCTTCCAATGATTCCACTACCGGTTTCCAGGTAGTATTTGGCTCACGTATGCATAACGGTGAAGATAAGCCCGGCGAGATTTATTATTCTAATGGCGGTGAACTCAATTTAATTACCAATAAGGTTTCACCAAAGGGCGGATTAAAAGCGAATTATGCAGAAGCGATGAATATGAAACCCAACCTCTTACCCGAGCTTAATTTAACCGATCGCATAGTAAAAGTAGAGGCAGGTGCCAATACCGGCGGAGACGAACTCACCACTGCCCACGTTAAAAACTGGATGGAATGTATTCGCAGCCGTAAGCAAACCAATGCTCCGGTTGAGGCGGGGTATTATCATTCTATTGCCAACATCATGACGAATGCCGCTGCCAGAACAGGCGAGAAAGTTACTTTCGACGAAAAAACCCAGGAAGTAATGGCCGGTGGAAAGGTATTTAAATACTAATGCTGGTAATTATTCAGTAAAGCCGGCCTGACTTCAACATCCGGAAATGTAAAACGAATGTCGGAACGTGCAAAAGCTATCACCGGGGTATTAATTGCCAATTTCTTTTTTGGAACCAGTGTTATTGCGGTTAAGCAGGTGAGTCCGGCTTTGCTTCATCCGATGGCACTTACCAGTATCCGTATTTTTTTGCCGGATCATTATTCTGGATTCTATATTTGTTTAACCCAGTTGCCACTAGAATCACCGCTAAAGATTATCTGCGCTTGTTCTTTTGTGCCATGGCAGGTATTGCCTTGAATCAAAGTTTTTCTATCACGGGCATGTCGTTAACCAGTCCCATTCATGCCGCGCTGCTTATTTTAACTACACCCATCACCATCACCATTTTGGCCGCCATTTTTTTGCACGAATCGCTCACCCTGTCAAAAGTAATGGGTTTGTTACTTGGCATATCCGGAGGCTGCATCCTGGTGTTTTCACGAAATATTGCTTCCACAGCCGCCGGTGATGAAATGCTGGGCGATTTGTTTGTAATAGGAGGAGCTATTGGATATTCCACCTATGTTATTTTAATTAAACCGTTGATGGCAAAATATCAGCCACTGCAACTGTTGCAATGGGTATTTTTTATGGGGGGATGGGTAATTATTCCTTTGGGCTGGCCTCATTTGAAAGTGGTTCCCTGGCAAACCCTGAGCCTATTTCATTGGTGCTGTATTTCGTATGTAGTTTTGGGGGCTACCTTTTTTGCCTATCTTTTTATGAATTATGCTATTCGCATTCTGGGAGCAGCAACAACTGGGGCCTTTATTTTTTCTCAACCTTTTTTTGGTACAGTGGCTGCAATTCTCATTTTACACGAAGCCATCACACCCGCTAAAATAGTTGCCGCGGCTTGCATCATTGGAGGTGTATTATTGGCAAATAATAAAAAAAATTAATACAAAAACTAAAAAGCATAAATAAAAATATATTATTTAGCTACGGCTTTTCTGGTTTGGGTTGCACTGGCAAAAAAATAGCCCAATGCTTTATTAGAAATATTGCTAATTGGGTTGGCCGGACTTATCGATTGCAAAGATCCGTTACCCGTTACTTGAAAATAGGTGCTATAAAATTGATAGCCTTCTTTTCCCATATGATTCATAATTACTGTAACACTATCTCCTAAGCTGATATAAGTACTATCTGTTCGCAATGTTCTGGAAACATATTTACCATCTGAAAGCCTGTCTTCAAATGCAAAAGTGTTATTGATTTTTCTGCCATTTACTAACAGGGTAAACTGGTAGTAATTGGAAACCCCTGCTGGATCTTGGTAATTGATTACCGCATACCAATCGGTTTTTCCACCCGGACGGGAAAGCTTTTCAAAACTCACTGAGTCAAAAGGAACCGGCTGGGGAAGTAAGGTATTGGCCGTATATGTTTGTGCACCAGTTGTAAGTAATAGTTGGTATTCATGACCGGATACTCCTTTTATTTTTTTAGTAAGATACAGACCAGGAATTGATTCTTTGAGGGTATCTAAGGTACCATCCGTTATATCTTTTACAAGCACGCTGGCACCCGTTACCGCTGGAAACTGATTGTCGGCACTGTAGTTAACCGTTTTGCTGATGCGAAGAGTGTAGGGTCCCGCTGTATTGTAAATATTCCCCTCTACAACAATTTGAGGAGAAGCATCATTTAGGTTTACATCTATCACTTTTTTACATCCCCCCAATACAATAAGGAAAGCACTCATCAGCAGGCTAATGCTCAAATTAATGGCGGGTTGTATGTTCGATGTTCCTGCTATAATCTTACCAATAAATATTTTTTGTTTCATCCCCTTAAAATTTAAAATTGTAAGTAATGGAAGGAACCCATTTAAACAAGGCCGTTTGTTCAGCAATAGTTTTTCCCGGATTATTCGGATCATCCTTAAATTCTATACTATACGTGTTTTCCCGGCCATATGCATTGTATAATGAGAAGGTCCAACTGCCTTCCCTTCCGGCCTTAGGCTTATTTTTTAAGGTAGCTGCTAGGTCTAACCGATGATAATCTGGAAACCGATATCCATTTCTCTCAGTATAGTAATAGGCGGTTTGTCCATTCAAGGTATATTTTCCACTGGGGAAAGTAACTGCATTACCCGTATTGTATACCCAGTTGGCAGAGAGGGTCCATCTGCTATTGGTTTGATAAATCCCCACGATTGCAAGATTATGGGTTTGGTCTTGGCGAGCTGGGTACCAGTTTCCATTATTAATGCCGGGAACACTTCTTTCAGTTCTGGCTAAGGTATAACTGATCCATCCGGTTAGTTTGCCGGTTTTTTTCTTTAAAAACCATTCCAGTCCATAAGCCCTGCCACTACCAAATAACAATTGTGACTCCACATTTTCATTTGCCCGTAATTGTGCTCCATTTTTATAATCAACCTGATTTTGCATCCACTTGTAATAGGCTTCTACAAAAAATTCATATTGAAATCCCAGATCGTTCTTATAATATCCAATAGCTACCTGATCGGCGATTTCGGGTTTAACCTGCAAACTGCTGGGAATCCAGATATCGGTTGGGTTGATAGCAGCTGAATTGCTTAACAGGTGCAGGTTTTGTACATTGCGTGTATAAGAAGCTTTAAAGGAACTGAGTGGATTCAATAACCAACTGGCAGAAAAACGGGGTTCTGGATTTATATAGGTTTTTACTGCACCAGATCCTGTTTTTACGGTAGTTTGGATAATATTACTGGCGCTGTCGTAGGTGCTAAAATTGCCTGGGCCTAATAAAGAAAAAGAAGTTAAACGAATGCCATAATTCAATCGCAGCTTGGAATTGGGTGCGTATTCATGATTAAAATAGGCAGCGGCTTCCAATGCTTTTTTAACCGGCAAAGCTTGAGAATTAAAACTAGAACTGGCACTGGCATCTACAATACCCGGTGAAAGTAAATGGCGGGTTACCTGGGTACCAAAATTGATTTTGTTATCGTTGTTGATAAAATATTGGAAATCGGTTTTTAAGGCCAGGTCTTCAATTTTCGATTTGATGATGAGATTATTTACGCCGGACTTTATTTCGATATTGTAGTTATAATTCGAATAAATCAGGGAGTTATTTAAAAACAATCTTCCATTAAAAATATGGTTCCAACGAAGGGTTCCGGTACTGTTTCCGTAGTCTATCCCAAATGTTCTCCCAAACCCCAGTTTATCTCTTCCAAAATAACCAGAAAGGAACAAGCGATTTTTACTATTAATGGTGAAATTGGCTTTTGCATTAAAATCGTAGAAATAAAGCGAATTGTCACGAATGCTGCTATCTCTACTCAATCCCAAAAAAACATCTGCATAGGTTCTTCGGCCACTTAATATAAAAGAGCCTTTATCTTTCACGAGCGGACCTTCGAGGTTTAACCGAGATGCAATTAAGCCTACTCCTCCGCTGGCATGAAAAGCTTGGTTATTTCCATCAATCATCTTCACATCCACCACCGATGCTAACCTGCCACCATATTCAGCCGGCATAGCTCCCTTATAAAGGGTTAAATCTTTGATAGCATCTGAATTAAAGGAAGAGAAAAATCCTAAAACATGGGAAGCATTATAAACGGTAGCTTCATCCAATAAAATCAGGTTTTGATCGGCTCCTCCACCTCTCACATAAAAACCGCTGTTGCCCTCGCCTGCAGATTTTACACCAGGAAGTAATTGTATGGTTTTCAGCACATCTTTTTCTCCAAAAATTACCGGTACATTATTCATCTCCTTTACCGTTAATTTCTGCACGCCCATAAGCGGTTTGGTAACCTGATCGTTTTTTCGGCTGCTGCTAACCACAACTTCTTCCAGCTCCTTTCCTATGGGTTTAAGTTTGATTACAAATGTTTTGTTGCCGTTTAATTGAATGGAAACAGTATCAGCCCTATAACCTGCAAACAGGGTTACCAGTTGATAATTTCCGGGTATTGCCGAAATGGAAAAGAATCCATAGGCATTGGTTAGGGTAATTTTTTGTGGGTTTTCCAATAAAAATAGGGAAGCACCAATCAACACTTCCCCAGATCCGGCATCTTTAACCGTTCCATTTATCGAGAGGAGTGGTTGAGAAAAGGCTGTTGAAAACTGAAAAAGGGAAATAAAACTAATGCCAATGAATAAAATGAGACTACGTAGCATGGGTTCATTAAAAGTTAAGTAAAATCAGATGCTGAAAGAAGCACCCTAATTTTCGCTGCATAGTTAACAATAGAATCGTTAATTGGTTGTATAAAATCGTTAAATGAAAGCCATCATCCTATTATGAAAAAATGATGCGATTTTATGAAAGAAATATTAGATACCCTCCTAGACCATTCACCCATGCGTGTTCCGCTGCATGAACTGTTTTTCTTCCCTGATTGTAGGTTGTTGGCAACATACAATCAAGGATGTAGCAATTGGGCAATTGAATGATTGCTTCTAGTGTAATTTATTTGCACAAGCAATTCGCCAGAAGGTTTTATGTAACTTAGCAATCAGTATAAACCTGATAGGTAAATTCCGTATATGTTAAACTGGTTTTAATAGCTTGGTTGAATTATGAAACGACAGATCCAGTTTTTCTTGCAAAGGCTTTTGGGTATCGACCGATACCTTTTTTTGCTGGCCAGTTTTCAGGTTTTTATGGGTAGATGGATGTATGCTGATAAAGAGTTTCAATATTTTGTACAACTCATTCCCAAAAAAGGCATAGTGGTAGATGTGGGGGCCAATCTGGGTGTAACCTGTGTATATATCTCAAGAGAAAAGCCCGGCTGCAGTGTGGTTGCTTTTGAACCCATCCCAGCCAATTTCAATTGTTGTAAAAAAATAGTTGAAAAATATGGTTCCCCCTATACCCATTTATATGAGCTTGCTTTGGCTGATTGTCCCGGACAATTACTGATGACGCAGCCAACCGAGCAGGGGGTGGTTATGCATGGGTTAAGCCGGGTGGTGGAAACTCCAGAAAATACCCCACTTTATATAGATGTTAGGGCACTGTGCTTAGATGAAATACCCGAGTGTCAACCTCCTCATCAATTGGTGGCCATGAAAATTGATGTGGAAAATTTTGAATGGTATGTTTTGCAGGGTGGGGTAGAAGTGATTAACACAAATAGACCAATTATATTTTGTGAAGTGTGGGATACCATACGAAGGGAGTTAACTTTTTCGCTGGTGCAGCAGTTAGGTTACGAGATTTTTGTATTCAATGGGAAATCACTAGACCCCTTTCAACATCAAACCGCTTTGAATTTTTTCTTTCTTCCCGCTCGTTAAATTAGGTTTGCCCCTGAAAATAATGCTACTCTGTTTTTTTGGAACGCTGAATCCATTTAGGAACTTCAAGCCATATCACCGATAAGAAAGCCGTGAGTAAACACAGCGCCAGATTACTTATTGAGATGCTATCTAGTTTAAAAAACTGTTGAATAGGTGCAACCAGCAAGATAATTGCAGAAAAAATAGCAGTTATCACTATGATAATTAGTAGCAGTCGATTCGGATAAAAAAGGGTATGAACTATTGAAAACCGAAAAGAGCGATTTTCCAGGGTTAAGAAGATATTACTTAGAATAAGCGTTGTAAATACTAAGGTTCGGGTGGCAGCTTCGCCCATTTGGTGCTTTACCCCCCATTGGTACATCAACAAGCACCCCATGGTAATAACTAATCCTTGCAGGATACTAACAAAAATTTCGGAAAGGTTGAAAATATGCATTGATTTTTTTCGGGGGGGATGCAAAAGTATATTGGCTTCTGCGGGCTCATTTTCATAAATAATCGAACAGGTGGGGCCCATAATCAATTCAAAAAAGATTACATGAATGGGAGAGAAAATATTCGGGTATATCCAGCCAAGTACTAGGGGGAAAAATACGAGTAGTACAATCGGGATATGGATAGAAATAATGTACCGGATGGCTTTTTTCAGGTTGGTGTAAATCTTTCGGCCCATGGATACCGCTTCCAGCATACCATTCAGGTCGTCGTTGGGTAAAATAAGTGAGGCGGCTTGTTGGGCGAGTTCCGTTCCTTTTTTACCCATCGCAATCCCAATATGGGCTGCTTTTAGCGCGGGACCATCATTTACCCCATCACCCGTCATGGCAACTACATGCCCCAGTGCCTGCAAGGTTTGGATAACTTTTAGTTTTGCTTCGGGAAACATTCGGGTAAAGAGTTGATTTTTTTCCACTGCCTCATGAAGATCTTTTCCCTCCAGTTGCATGATTTCATCTCCCAAAATAACAGATTCATATTGAGGTAATTCAACCTGACGGGCAATTTCACGCGTGGTTACCGGATTGTCGCCTGTTAAAATTTTAACCTGAATGCCTGCACGATTGAATTGCTGTAAAACATTACGGATATTTTCTTTAGGAGGGTCGTAAAATGCCAATAATCCAATAAACTCAAAAGGAATTTCCTGTTGTGTTGTTGGAAAGGATGGTTGCTTAGATGTAGACTCAGCCACCCCCAAAATTCTATATCCCTTAGATGCCAGTTCCTGCACATTGTTTAGAATATGCTCCCTTTCGTTTGGCAGTAGGTTACAAACGGCTACGATGGCTTCCGGCGCTCCTTTGGCAGCAATAATTCTTTTCTGCTCCTTGTTTTCAAAAATATGCGTCATCATGGGAGGCTTTCCGGCTAACGGATACTCATGAATCAGTTGATATAGTAATCTTTCATCTGACGGAAATAAGCGGGAGTATTGGTTGTGCAATTCTTGTTCCATAGGATCGAATGGAATGGGTTCACTGGCCCACATCCCTATGCGAATCAACGGGAAGGCTTCTTCCGTTAACCCTTCTTTTAATAGCTGAAAGGTTATTTGGGCAGGCCAACAATATACCACTACCAAACTCATTTCGTTTTTGGTAAGGGTTCCTGTTTTGTCGGTACAAATAATATCGGCGCTTCCTAGGGTTTCTACCGTTTTCATTTGTTTTACAATAATTCCTTTTTGCATCAGCCGCCAGGCACCCAATGCCATGAAAGTGGTAAAAGCTACCGGAATTTCTTCCGGCAAAATGCTCATGGCTAGGGTAAGAGCTTGCAATAAACTGGGGATGATTGCCTGCGTTTGAATATAATTAATCAGCCATACAATCAAAAAAACGATAAATCCTGATAACACCATCCATTTTACAAACCCAGATATTTGTTTTTCCAGGGGGGTAGTTTCTTCTTGGATAGTAGATAAACTTTTTCCGATTTTACCCAGTCTGGTTTGCATGCCAGCAGCAGTAATTTCTACTACCGCCATCCCATTGGTTATATGTGTACCTTGGTAAATATAAGGATCGGGATGGGCTCCATCTTTCATGGCAACCATCGATTCTCCGGTAATGATGGATTCATTAATACCTAGGTCGGAAGAGTAGATGATTTTTCCATCTGCAGCTACTAGGTTACCTTCTTCAACCAGCAAATAATCGCCCATTACCAGTTCCTCGGCTGGTATGTTTTCTAGGCTGCCTTCCCGAATCACTTTACAAAAAGGACGGGTATATTTTTTAAGCTTTTCAAGTGCCAGCGTACTCCTCCGATGCTGATAGGCAGAAATAGCAGCAACCAACAATATGGCAGCGGACAGGAATATAGCATCTGCAGTTTTTCCGCTAATAAAATACAAACAGGAAGCAGCCAGCAGCATGATTACCATCGGTTCGCTCACCAGCTGTTTTGCCATTTTCCACCAACCCTTTTCGGCTTTGAAATTCCATTCATTGGTGCCATATTTTAATCTGGCCTGTTGAACCTGTTCTTTGCGTAAACCCTGTAAATGTGGCGGAATTTTCACATATGTAATTTAAAATACTAATCAAGAAACGGAATGGAACTAGTAGGTTGTTTTAAAGGTAATCATTTAGGCGGATAGGACCTGCAGAGTTGAAAAAATTAGGGGATAAAAAGTTGAATGCTGGGGCATAAAATCACTTAACTTTAATTTGATTTTATTTTTAAACTATTCCCTCTATTTACAACTGCCTGTAACCCTTTTTTGCCATGAAAAAGAAAAATATTACCTCAGCATCCCGAAGGGCATTCGTTAGAACCTCAGCTCAGTTATTGGGAGGTTTTTTTATTGTTCCCCGTTATGTGTTGGGTGGTCAGCAACCCAATGGCGTTAGATATATTGCACCGAGCGACCGGATTCAGGTAGGGATTATCGGTTCGGGTAAGCAGGGACGCTTTCTGGCTACTCAGTTTGCACAAACCAGAGAATCGAGCATTGTAGCCATCAGCGAAGTATATCAGGCAAAAGCACAGCTTACCCTAGATTCACTTAAGAAGTTGTATGCCAAGAAAACTGAGTTAGGTTCATTGGGTGAAATTGCCATGTATACCGATTTTAGAGAAATGCTGCAACGAAAAGATGTAGATGCCGTAATCATTGCAACTCCCGATCATTGGCATGCGGCCGCTGCCGTTCGGGCTGCTGAAGCAGGAAAGGATATCTATTGTGAAAAGCCCATGGCACTTACCGTTAAGGAGGGTAGGGCTATGGTGAAAGCAACCCGAAAATACAACCGGGTATTTCAAACCGGAAATATGCAACGTTCTTGGAATGAATTCCGGCACGCAGTTGAGCTCGTTAGAAATGGATATATAGGCGACATTCAGAAAGTTCGCGTAAATATTGGTTCACCCCCCATTCCATATACTCTGCCGGCTCAACCCATTCCGGAGGGACTAGATTGGAATCTATGGTTAGGGCCAAACGACCCTTCACCTTTCAATGAAGAGCTGGCCCCCCCTGTATCCAAAGATGTTTTCCCCAACTGGAGGCTATATAAAGAATTTGGTGGGGGTATGGTAACCGACTGGGGTGCCCATATGTTTGATATTGCTCAATGGGCGCTTGATATGGATGAGAGTGGTCCCGTATCATTTAAAGTTCCCGATGGAAAAGAAATAATGAATTTGACGATGGAATACAGCAATGGTACCCAAATGACCCATGAGAAATGGGAGTGGGGCAATGCCGTACATTTTATCGGTAGTGCAGGAGAAATAAAAGTCGGCAGAGGTGTTTTGGAAACCTCTCCTGTTCAATTGAAACAATATACCATGACGGACAGAGACAAGCGGGTGTATTACAGCAACGATCATTATAAAGATTTCTTTCAAGCCATGCGCAATCGGAGTCGGCCGTTGAGTGATGTTGAAACCGGCCACCGCACAGCTTCCGTTTGCAATATTGCTAATATTGCTTATCAATTGAATCGGAATTTGACATGGGATCCCGTAAAAGAAAAGTTTAATCAAGATGAAGAAGCCAATCAACTGCTGGGTAGGCCTATGAATAATGAATGGAAAATTAAACTTTAGTTCACAAAAGGCATGAAAATGAAATTATTCAAACGATCATTATTCCTCATTGCTATTTCGCTGATGATAGGAGCTTGTTCTCGGAAACCTGCCGAATCTCCAGTTGATGTTGTGCAAAAGATTTATAGTGCCCCCAATCCCTTTCGCAATGAAAAATTGGATTCTGCACTTTTTTCGAAAGATCTATATCAATTGATTACCCAAAGCAAGCAAACTGAACAAAAAAGTAGGGAAACCATCCGAATGTCTAAAGCGCCAACCGACAAGCCCCTATTAATCGAAGGTGAGATATTTGCAAGCTTATATGAAGGATATACCGGATTCGAAGTGCTAACTACAGAAGTAATAAAAGATACTGCCTCACTATCCGTGGAATTCACCAACCAATCGTATCAGCAGGTATGGACTGATACAGTCCGACTTATTGCTGTTGGCGGTACTTGGAAATTGGATAACGTTATTTATGGTAAAGCAAGCAGTCTACCCGATTTACAGCAACTCTTACGAGCATTTGTAGCAGCTGGGCTACAGGAGCAATTAAATTCAGCAATTAATTGATAATAACTATATTACATAGATTAATTAAAATTTTAATTTAGATAAATGAAACAAATATTTTCCTTCTTTTTAGCTTTCTTGGTTTCTTGTTTAGTAGTTACCGCTCAGAGCATTCCCACTCCCCGGCAGCATTTTGGATTTACCATAGGGGATGACTATCAATTGGCTACTTACTCACAAACTGAGGCTTATATTCAGAAATTGGCAGCAGCCTCCAGCAGAACCCGGTATAGTTCCATAGGTAAAACGGAAGAGGGGAGAGATCAGTTTATGCTCATCATTTCTTCCCCAGAGAATCTTAAAAAATTAGAAGAATATAAATCCATTTCTCAAAAACTTGCTTTGGCTGAGGGGTTAACAGATATTGAAGCAAAGGCCCTTGCCAAAACAGGTAAAGCGGTGGTATGGATTGATGGTGGCCTGCATGCAACGGAAGTGGTTGGGGCTCATCAATTGATTGAAACGGCTTACCAACTGGTTAGTCGGCAAGATGAAGAAACAAAAGCCATCTTGGATAATGTGATTATTTTAATGACGCATGCCAATCCTGATGGTCAGGAACTGGTAAGTAACTGGTACATGCGCAAAGCTGAAAAGGAAAAGCGCAGTACCGAAAATCTGCCTCGATTATATGAGAAGTATGCAGGGCATGATAATAATCGCGATTTTTACATGTTGAACTTGAAGGAAACACAGAATATGTGCCGTCAATTATACATCGAATGGCTTCCTCAGATTATGTATAACCATCACCAGTCGGGTCCTCCCGGTTCGGTAGTAGCGGGCCCACCCTTCCGGGATCCGTTTAATTATGTATTTGATCCCATTGTAATCACGAGTTTAGAATCAGTAGGAGCTGCCATGATTAATCGGTTGAATGTAGAAAATAAGCCAGGATATACTAATAAAAATGGATCGGTTTATTCAACCTGGTATAATGGTGGATTACGAACCACTACTTATTTTCATAATATGGTAGGTTTGTTAACTGAAATTATTGGGAGTCCTACCCCTTCTAACATTCCGGTGGTTCCAGACAGACTGATCCCGAACAGTTCAACCCCTTTTCCGGTTAAACCCGGCCCTTGGCGTTTCAGGCAATCGATCGATTATTCAGTATCTCTAAATTATGCGGTGCTCAATTATGCCATGCGTTACCGCGATGAGTTGTTGTATAACATATTCAAGATGGGTAGAAACTCTATTGAAAAGGGCAGTAAGGATAACTGGGCGTTGTCTCCTAACAAATCCGCTGCTATAAAAAATGGGTATCAAGAATCGCTTCGCCAACAGGCAAACGGAAGAAGAACCCCCGATTCTACGGTGATTGGAGCAAGAACTGATGTGCCAGTAATACCGGTTAAATGGTACGACTCTGTTATGAAACAGCCTTCGGCACGCGACGCCCGAGCTTATTTTATTGCACCCAATTCGGATGCAGCCACTTCTATACGTTTTTTAAATGCACTTATCGGTACCGGAATTATCGTTCATCAAACCACTGCCGAAACTGTGGTGAATAGTAAAACCTATGCTGCCGGCACCTGGGTAGTAAAAACCGAGCAGGCTTTTCGTCCGCACGTGCTCGATTTGTTTGAGCCACAGGATCATCCCAATGATTTTGCATATCCGGGCGGACCTCCTGTACCTCCTTATGATGCGGCAGGGTGGACGCTTGCTTACACCATGGGGATTCAGTTCGATCGAATTTTAGATGAGTTTCAGGCGCCCATGAAAAGATTGCCTTATGGGGAATTAATTGCTATGCCTGTTATTCCGACCATGAATAAAGAAAAGGGCTGGCTGCTCAACGCTTCTGCCAACTATTCATTTGCCGCGGTAAATGCATTGTTGAAAGCGGGAGTAGAAGTTTATAGAACAATGGATACCCTTTCTGGAACAACTGCCGGATCATTTTATGTTCCAATAAATGCAAAAAATAAAGCATCCATACAGCAAGCTTTGCAGGGATCAGGTGCAGTACCCATAATAAGTGATTCCAAGCCGGCCAACCTGGTTCGCATTACTTCAGCAAGGGTTGCTATTTGGGACCAGTATGGCGGAACGATGCCGTCTGGATGGATGAGATACCTGATGGAGAAATTCAATTATGCTGCGCAGGTGATTTATGCCAAAGACATCGATTCAAGTAATCTAAAAGATTCGTTTGATGTGATTGTTTTTGTAGGGGGCGCGATACCTGCGTATAATCTGGGTTCAGCTAGTAGTAGAGGCAGAGAACCCAATAAATCGGATATTCCTGCAGAATACCATCCGCAATTAGGTAGATTAACCGCCGCAACTTCCATCCCACAGCTTAAAAAATTTGCTGAAGCCGGTGGAACCATTATTTGTATCGGTTCATCCACACAACTGGCATACCATTTTCAATTACCAGTTTCCGATGCACTGGTGGAGCGGTTAAATGGGGTAGAACGAAAACTTCCGAATGAAAAATATTATATTCCCGGTAGTGTGCTTCAGGTAAATACCAATAACCAAACCCCTGCCGGATGGGGCATGCCTGCTAAAGCAGATATTTATTTTGATGCGAGTCCTGTATTTACTATTCAGCCAGCTGCTCAGATATCCGGACAAATTCGTCCATTAGCCTGGTTCGGAAATGCATCTCCTTTGCGCAGCGGCTGGGCTTGGGGTCAAAATTATTTAAAAGATGGGGTTGCAGCTTTTGAAGCCAATATTGGTAAGGGAAAATTACTTGCTTTTGGTCCGGAAATAAATTTCCGTGCACAAACCTATGGTACTTTCAAGTGGCTGTTTAATCAATTTTATGTTAATAGCTCAAAATAGACTTTTGTATTTATCATCCTCAAAATTATTGGTAGTGAAAGCAAAACAGTCTTTTCATTTTTTGCGAACACTTTTTGGTATGGTCACCTCGATGATTTTTTTCATATCTTGTGCGAGTAAAGAGGAGTATAAAAAGAAGGAATCTGTAAATATTAGCTATGAAGTTGCCAAAGGCTATTTTGTAAAAAATACATTTTCAATTCAACAGCCTACCCCAATTGTTTTGGCTAATAAAGCAGCATTAGACAGTATTATGGGGATGGCTGCTACCATGGGTGCTAATGGTAAACCTACTGATTTTGATTTTTCCCGTGAATATGCGATAGTTTTTATTTATCCCGAAACGGATAGCAGCGTGGTTCTGCATCCCGGTAGTTTGGAGTTGAAGGCCGATACGGCAAGGCTTTTGGTTAGCATTGAGCCTGGGGTAAAGCAAGGCTATCGAATGGTGCCTTCGCTATTACTGAAAGTTCCTGGAACTGCACCTGCTCATGTGGTTTGGAAATGGAATCATTAAACTTACATTGTTTAACAATGAAAAATTCTACTACCACATCATCCCGTTATATTAGAGCCAGGCATTATCGAAATTTGAAAATTGAATTAAGGAGAAATATTCGTGATGGAATATTTATTGTTGTGGGTGTGTTTTCTGCGGCTTTTGGTTTGGAAGGCTTTTTACTGGCCAATCAGTTTATCGACGGGGGTGTAACAGGTGTTTCATTATTGATTTCTAATTTAACCGGATGGTCATTATCGACTTTACTTGTAGTGATTAATGCACCATTTATTGTTTTGGGATATTATAATTTGGGTAAAGCTTTCGCCATTAAAACCACGTTAGCAATCATTTCTCTGGCTATAGTTTTACTGTTATTCGATTTTCATGTGGTTACCGCCGATAAATTGCTGGTGGCAGTATTTGGCGGATTTTTTTTAGGTGTGGGTGTTGGCTTAAGTGTGAGAGGGGGGGCTGTAATTGATGGAACAGAGGTATTGGCAATATACTTGAGTAAAAAGTTAGGGGCTACTATTGGGGATATCGTAATCGTAATTAATGTGTTGATTTTTTCTGCGGCTGCTCATTTTCTGAGTCTGGAGTCGGCATTGTATTCTATGATAACTTATTTGTCTGTATCCAAAACACTTGATTTTATAATAGAGGGAATTGAGGAATATATTGGTGTTACAATTATATCATCGCATCATGAAGATATTCGCCAGATGATTATACGAGAGTTGGGTAGGGGCGTAACTATTTTTAGTGGTAAGGGCGGATATGGTAAAAGAGGGGAGCGAAAAAAAGAATTAGAGATACTATATACCGTAATAACTAGATTAGAACTTAATAAATTACAAACTGAAATTGAAAAAATAGATCCCAATGCATTCGTGGTAATGAACAGTGTAAAAGATACACGGGGAGGAATGATTAAAAAGCGTCCGTTGCAGCATAGTTGATTTTAGAATGCGTTCAAAATCCCCCCTAGACCCCAGCGAAGCAACCCTCCCCAAGTCCGCCTAGTCGGGGCGACACCTTCCTAAGCCCCAGTCGGGGCGACACCTTCCTAAGCCCCAGGCGGGGCGACACCTTCCTAAGCCCCAGGCGGGGCGACACCTTCCTAAGCCCCAGGCGGGGCGACACCTTCCTAAGCCCCAGGCGGGGCGACACCTTCCTAAGCCCCAGGCGGGGCAACACCCTCCTAAGCCCCAGGCGGGGCGACACCCTCGTTACTTTCCCTAAAATTATCCGAATTTAAGTACTTAAAAACGCCTAGCTAATTTCTATCTCCCTAGTTTTACGGTTTTCAAAAAAATCAAACTTATGGCAAATACCTATTCACAGATTTATTTACACGTAATCATCGTAGTAAAAAGGAGGGCTAACCTGATTGCTTCCCACTGGAAGTTAGCATTACTGAAATACATAACCGGAATTGTAACAGGAAAGAAACAGAAGTTGATGATTATAAATGGGGTAGCTGATCATTTGCATATCTTGATTGGAATGAAGCCAGATGGTTGTTTATCCGATCTTGTGCGTGATATTAAGGCAAATTCTTCTAAATGGATAAATGAGAATCGATATACTAGTGTAAGATTTGAGTGGCAAGAGGGCTTTGCTGCTTTTTCTGTGAGTAATTCTGGGGTAAAGCCGGTGATAGAATATATCCTTAATCAGGAGGAGCATCATAGAAAGAAAAAGTTTAGGGAGGAGTATATTAAGTTATTGGATGAATATGAGATTGATTATAAAACGGAATTTTTGTTTGAAGAAATAGAGTAAGATGCCGCCCCGCTGGGGCTGAGGAGAGTTTTAGGAAGATGCCGCCCCGCTGGGGCTAAGGAGAGTTTTAGGAAGATGCCGCCCCGCTCTGGCTAAGGAGAGTTTTAGGAAGATGCCGCCCGCTGTGGCTAAGGAGAGTTTTAGGAAGATGTCGATCCACTGGGGCTAAGGAGAGTTTTAGGAAGGTGCCGCCCCGCTGGGGCTAAGGAGAGTTTTAGGAAGGTGCCGCCCCGCTGTGGCTAAGGAGAGTTTTAGGAAGATGTCGATCCACTGGGGCTAAGGGAAATATTTGTGTGAGATACAGTCCGCCTAGGCGAACTCTGAAATGTTGACTGATATTATCGAAATTGCCTAACCAGCATTTACTGCTTACTAACAATTATTTCGGGAAGGTGTTTTATGGGGAAGTTGACTGAATTTGCAATAAAACACATTTTATTTGCTATCGCATGAAGTTCGGTAGCTTTGGGTAGCATTGATTCGAGGGAAACTATTACCCGCGGATTTAGCACTACCTCGGTAAAACAGCCGCTGCCATCTTGCCTTTCCTCCATTAGGCCAGTAGCAGTATCGGTATATTCCTCCACTACCACTCCCTCAACTGAACAGAGATGCAAGTACCATAACATGTGGCACGATGATATTGCCGATACCAGCAAATCTTCTGGGTTGTATTTATTTTCATCGCCCCGAAAAGCTGGGTCGGAAGAGCCATTAATTATTGGTTTTTTTTCAATAATCACACTGTAATCCCTTTCATAATGGGTATAATGATTGGTGCCGGATCCTTTATTGCCCGTCCATTGGATTACAGCTTTATAGTGATGTGGCTTTTTCATATAGCAAATTGTATAATATTACTTTTTATGTTTGCTCCCTTTTCGTTAAATCCTTTGATGCCTTAGATTAAATTTATAAAACGAGTACCCAAAAATGAACGTAAAATTTTCATTTACAGTCATTTAACTTATTTTCATGCAATACTTATTCTATATGCAAGTTAAAAAATGGTTCCTGCTAATCTCAAGTATTTTTTTTAGTTCTTTTTTAATAGCGCAAGAAAATACTTTGCTGTTTCATAATTCGAAAAGCGTAAGTAATATGCTTACATTATCGAAAGAAGATCCTTCAAAGAAGGCTGCTGCATCCGAATTAATAAAAAAAGGGCGATCTAATTTAAGTAAGGTACTTACCTCTGTAGTTGCCAAGCAACAGACCACTCCTTGTGGTAATCCGCACGAATATATGAGTATGGCCGCCTATTTCTGGCCCGATCCCACCAAGCCGGATGGATTGCCTTATATCAGAAAAGATGGACAACGCAACCCGGAGAATGCAAAAGTCCCAGACCACAAATCTATGGATGATTGGATTTCATGGGTTACCTCACTATCTTGGTCGTACTATTTATCAAAGGATGATGTATTTGCACAAAAGGCAGTAAGTTTCTTACGATTCTGGTGTATTGATACGGCAACTTATATGATACCCAATCTAAATCATGCTCAGATAATCCGAGGAATTGATACAGGAAGAGGTATTGGTATTATTGATATCCATCAGTTACCGGATTTATTGGAGGGTCTACAATTGCTAGAGAGTTCAACTGCTTTTACTGTGAATGACCGGAAATTGGTTAAGCAATGGTTTCGTGATTTACTTTACTGGCTGAGAAATAGTGATAATGGAAAACAGGAAATGCGAACAAAAAATAACCACAAAACTTTCTATGAGGGATTGGTCGCTTCTTTAGCGATATACGTAGGTGAATATGCTGTGGCGGATGCGATTTTTGCGAATGCTCCCCAACTTATGCTAAGTCAGATAAAGGAAGACGGCATGCAGCCGCTAGAAACCGAAAGGACCAATGGTTTATCTTATTCCATTTTTAACCTGGTAGCCTGGTTTCAATTGGCCACACTTGCCGAAAATAGAGGAGTTGATTTATGGAATTACCCATCTGCGTCTAATCCACGCATGAAAATAGCATTAGATATGCTGCTACCCTATGTTTCAGGAGAAAAAAAATGGATAACCCAACAAATTGGATCATTCAAGCCAGAAGATTATTATAGGCTTACTGATAAAGCGGCATTAAAATATAATAACAATGCTTATAAAGGATTGGGTAATGCAAACCAAGGCACCGATAGCCCAATTCATAATTTGTTTTACCGTTGATGCGTTTATATTCATTAATAAAATCAGCTTTTCTATTTCAGTTGGAGCTAATTTTATTTACTTTGCAAGTATCCTTTCTGTATCTATACAACGAAAGCGTTACTTAATCTATGAAACTATCTATCCTATTCAAAAATGAATGGACTATTTCGATAGTTGCTGCCTTTCTTTATATACCCTTTTTAGGTCATGTTCATTTGTTTGATTGGGATGAAATCAATTTCGCCGAAAATGCCCGCGAAATGATCACCTCCGGCAATTATTTTTCTGTACAAATGAATTATGAGCGGTTTACTGAGAAACCTCCATTATTCTTTTGGCTGCAAGTTTTGAGTATGAAAATTTGGGGTATCAATGAAATGGGTGCCCGATTTCCAAATGCAATGGCAGGGATGGCGACTTTGCTAGTGCTATTTAGAATTGGGAAATCGTTGATTGATGTTGTATTCGCCCGAATTTGGGTGATGGTGTATCTGGGAACCTTCTTTACTTTTTTATATTTTAAATCAGGCATCATCGATCCCTGGTTCAATTTATTTATTTTCGGAGCCATTTATCAGTTTTTTTTATTGCAAACAGAAGAAAATGGCCGAACTACTCGTGCATTGCTTACCGGGTTTTTATTAGGTTTAGCCATTCTAACTAAGGGTCCGGTGGCTTTATTAATTTGCCTGCTAACTTTTCTGGTTATACTTGTGAGAGAAAAAGGAAAGCGAATTATCTCAATAAAATCTTTCCTGCTAATTACACTCAGTTGCTTTGTAACCTGTTTTGCCTGGTTTGGGGTAGATCTAATTCAGCATGGCCCACAGTTTATGGTAGAGTTTATTCAGCGCCAGATTGCCATTTTCAGCACCTCTGATGCAGATCACGGAGAGCCTTTTTTCTATCACTGGTGGGTACTTTTGTTGGGATGCTTTCCTGCTTCTATTTTTTTTATCCGGGGTTTGTGGTTGAAGCCTGAAAGCACCGGTGCCCTTATTTTTAAAAAATGGATGACTTCATTATTCTGGGTTACCCTCCTGCTGTTTTCATTGGTTACAACTAAGATTATACACTACTCATCCCTTTGTTGGTTGCCCTTAACTTTTATAGCTGCTTTATTCGTTCATACACATTTATATTCCATCCAAATCCAATTGAATAAAGTAATGATTGTTTTGTTGGCATTGGTGGGATTAATAATCGGATGTTTGTTTGCGGCTATCCCCATCATTATGATGAATAAGGCAAACTGGTATACTTTACTGGATGATCCATTCGCACAGGCGAATTTACAGGCGGATGTAACTTGGCATTATTGGCAATCGCTAGGTGGTATTCTATTGGTGGCAGGTACACTCTTTTTTCTGTTTAGCAAAAATCGTAAACTATCTATACCGGTTTTGTTTGGATCGGTTACACTCGCTACCTATTTTTTAATCTTATTTATTTTCCCTTCAGTTGAAGCCATTAGTCAGCGAGCAAATATTGATTTTTTTAAGGCGCATGCCGGGGAAGATTGTTATTTGGAAACCCTCGGCTATAAAAGCTACGCACCCTATTTTTATGGAACAATTCCTGCACCTGATATAAAGCAGGCAAAATTACTGTTGACTGTAAGATCTAACAATTCTTCGAGGCCAGATACCCTGAGTAGTTATCAGAAAGAAGTTGCCTATAAAAATTGGTTGCTCTCTGGAAATATCAACAAGCCGGTTTATTTTTCAGTTAAAATAAACGATCAATCTGTTTACGACTCTGTTCCTACGCTTACCAAGCTATATGCAAAAAATGGTTTTGTTTTTTACCGGCGATTACCAATGGCACCCTGATACAATTATTGTTTGTGTTGGTAAATGGGAGAATTATACAGCCCTAGTTGTTTGAAAAAGTAGCCAAAGGAAACTTTTAATACGCCAATACCATAGGTTATACTGCGAGATAAGTTGATGCTGGAGGCTTCCTTAAAGTATTTGGTAGGACAAGTAACTTCCCCTATTTCAAATCCTGCATCAAATATCTGTGCTACCATTTCATTGTCGAAAACAAAATCATCGTTGTTTTTCTCATAATTTACTTTTTCAAGCACAGCTTTGCTAAAAGCGCGGTATCCTGTATGATATTCACTCAATTTTTGATTTAGTAACACATTTTGGGTGAATGTGAGCAGGCGATTCGCTATGTACTTATACAAGGGCATGCCTCCTTTTAATGCGCCTTTACTTAATATTCGGGAACCAAATACTACCGGATACAATTCGTTGGCGATGATACTGCTCATCGCAAGAATAAGTTTGGGCGTATATTGATAATCCGGATGCAGCATCACTACGATATCCGCTTCTATTTCCAGCGCCTTGTTGTAACATGATTTCTGGTTCCCTCCATAACCTCGGTTTTGAGGGTGTGTAATAATGTGTTGGATACCCAAGCGCTCAGCCTCTTGAACGGTATTATCTTTACTAGCATCATTTACTAAAATAATATCGTCTACTACATCAAAGGGAATCTCGCGATAGGTTTGTTCCAAGGTCTTTTCCGCATTGTATGCGGGCATTACAACCACTACTTTTTTTCCATTTATCATCCCGAAACTTTTAATCTGAAACCAAAAAAACACGATAATTATACCGTAAAAGTAATTCATTTATACTTTCCAGCCATTGCTATCATTATAGAGCTTTAATGTTTAGTTCATATGCGGAGAGCCTATTTTTTACTCTTGATTCGTTGGCGGTTGGTGAGGGGTAGAAGAACCGATTATTACTATCAACGAAAGTATGCCATGGTAGAGGGAACCAATCAGTAAGCCAATAGATGACTTCCGTTTTTAGGTTAATTGAATATATATTTAGTTGAATCCGAACCGAATTTTCTAGTGATTCGTTTTTGTAAAGAGTGGGGGTTCCTGGAATACTCTCTTGAATATTTCCTTGAAGCTGTCAGTTAATGAGGTCAGCTTCCCATTTTTCAGTAATCAAGGCTTCTGAATGATTCACAGAAAAGTAGTTAATGGAATGTTGCTTTTGTTGAAATTCTAGGGTTGCAAATCCATTGAATCTCAACATTTTTGAACTTAATTTACAATCATCTTCGTGTTGCTTATTAACTCTTTCATCAAAAGCAACCAGCGAATACTGATCAGCGTCCATAATTCTTGGAGGAAATATGTGAGCATTTTTCCCAATAACTACCGGCATGCCACTTTGTTAAATGCATCTACCAAATGCTGAAAGCAGATGTTTTTTTATGTACGCCGAATAATGCTTTTTCGCCATTGGAAATCACATATTTTACATTAAAAAATATATTTATATTTTAGAAGTTCCACAAGGGTATTTTTAGAGAGACCATTAGTTGGAATCATAATATTAAATAGTATTAGTTTCGTAATTATATGGGAAGAGTATATTTATTGATTTTAATTCAATTGACAGTATCTATTGTAAGCTTTGCTCAGCAAAGAGCCTTAGATTCAGTGGTGGTTAGTGCCACTTTTATTCCACAAAAAGACTATACCACGGGCAGAAATATAATTACGCTTCGTGGGGCAGATTTTAATAAACTTCCGGTAAGCAGTATTGATGAATGGTTGCGATATGTGCCCGGGGTAGAAGTGCAACAGCGAGGCCCTCAAGGCGCACAAAGTGATATTATTATTAGAGGGGGTACTTTTCAACAAGGATTGGTTGTAATCGATGGTATTCGGATAAATGATCCGCTAACCGGACATTTTAGCACCTATATACCGCTTCATCCTGAGGATATTGAGAAAATCGAAATTATAAAAGGAGCTGCCGCTGCCGTGTATGGGGCAGATGCGATTGGTGGCGTGGTGAATATTATTACAAAGCTTGGTAGCATCCAAACAGATAGCACCCCACTTTCTATTTCGGGCAGACTTCAATGGGGCGATCAATCTCTCTTAAATCGGCAATTTCGCGTAGCTGGTAAAATTGGTAAGGGAAGGTTTAGTGTTGCTGAGATGAAAAATAAAGCCGCTGGATATCCTTTACGTGGAACTAATGGTTTTTTTGATAACCAAACTATTTCGGTAGCTTACGCCGGAAAAATTGCCAACAACTGGCAGCTTCAGCTTCGATATGCAAAGGATAGTCGAGATTTTAATGCACAAAATTTTTACACACCCTTTCTTTCAGATACAGCCCGTGAAAAAGTTGTTTCCGACTGGCTGCGGGTTGGTCTAGTTCGTTCGGGTTCGCATACAACTTTCACAGCTGAGGGGTCTTACAAAATCTTACGCGATCAGTTTCAGTTTAATCCCTCCGGTTCTCCCAATTTGAATACAACCGAAATGTATATTGCCCAAGCCAAGCTGAGTCATACTATCAATCTACAAAATAGCCTGGTTACTGGCATACAATATTTTCATAAAAAAATCATGTCTAACGATCGGGGAAATCATTCCCTGGCACATGCGGGTGGATATTTTATTCTTTCCCATCAACCCATGCCTCGCTTACATATCAATGAAAGTGTACGGTTAGATTGGGATGAGAGTTATGGGTGGCAATTGCTTCCTCAATTTAATGCAGCTTATTCAAGAGGATCTTTTACCGGAAGAGCCTCAGTAGGAAAGGGGATACGGGATGCCGATTTTACCGAACGCTACAATAATTATAGCAAAGTACTGGTAACTGCTGGTAACATTGGTAATCCACAACTTCAGCCAGAAAAATCGTGGAATTATGAGGCAGGCTTCGATTATCGGGTATTGAGACAACTGAAAATGAGTTTTACAGCTTTTTTTAGAAATCAGCAAAATTTGATTGACTGGACACCCACCCCTTTTTCTCAAATGCCCCGCACAACCAATCTTTTACCCAACGGTAACTATGCACTGGCCACCAATTTGTGGGAGGTTACTACCAAGGGTTTGGAATTGGATTTTCAGTATATAAAAAAAATGAGGAATAATCAGCAGCTTACCCTACTATCCGGATTGGTATGGATGGAATCACTTAGCAATCAACAAACCCCCTCATTCTATTTGTCTTCTCATGCCCGCTTCTTATGGAATACGCAATTAATTTGGCGGGTGGGTGCTTTTGAAATAGCCGTTACTTCTGTATATAAAGAGCGAAATGCACAACAGGCAAACGCTATCAAAGCCGCTATTACCCCTTCCTATTTTTTACTAAATAGTCGAATAGCTTTTAATACCTTCCATCAAAAGCTTTCCTTGCAGCTTGATTGTACCAATATAACTAATACACAATACAGTGATTTGTTGGGGGCAGCTATGCCGGGAAGATGGGCTTCTGGGGGCTTGTATCTGAAATTTTAGCAGCTTGTATGCAAGAAAGTATTTATTAATTAGATAAATTGTCCACCCAATTTATTAGCAATCACCCTGAAACTACTGCCAAAATAAGTATTTGCCAAATAGGGACTAATTTAGTTATCCGGCTCTCTCATTGCATATGACACAATAAATTTCAGTTTAGTAATCAGTTGAATTTCTATTAACCGAAGGTTCCTAATATTGCTCATTGGATATTAATAGGTAAAAGTCAGCTGCATTAGGGTAGAATAATCACAATAGTAAGGTATTTTGTAAAATGGATGTATACGAGTCAGTATAAATTTGCTAACAATTCCTTCATATTTTTTTAATCTTACAAAACCTACCAAGTTGATTTCCTATCTTACATTTAAAAAATACTTTGAATGGAAAGAGTAACTGCTTCAGAAATCGCAGAAGAAGTAATCAATTTGTTAATTTCTAATGGTGGTTCTGAATACATAGGTGAGCCAGTTACAAAGCTGGAGCATATGGTGCAAAGTGCTGAAATTGCTGCCGAAATGGGCCTCGGTGAAGATTTGGTATTAGCTGCACTTTTACACGATATCGGTCATATATGTGTTCCAACTACCGAGTCTAATAATATGGGCGGTTTAGGATTGCAAGATCATGAATTTCTTGGAGCAACTTTTTTACAGTCAAGGGGCTTCTCTGATATCGTAATACAATCAGTTGCATTGCATGTTGCTGCAAAGCGCTATCTCTGTTACAAGTATCCCGAATACCTGTCTTTGTTATCGGATGCTAGTTTACAAACTTTGGCTTTGCAAGGCGGATCTATGAGTGAATCAGAAGCAAATGTTTTTGAACAGAATCCGTACATGAATGATATTATTACTATTCGTAGAATAGATGAACAAGCAAAAATTCCTAATAAGGCCTTGCCCGAAAGTTTTGATATCTTCAAGCAGATGATGATTCGCCATTTACAAAAGAGTCAAATAGAATAAGCTGTAAAAGAATATTTCCCTATTGTTGCAGCGATACAATTAGTAGCTACACAAACTTCAGCTTTAATGGATTGTGACTTTTTTTGATAAATATTATTTCAATTGAATACTACTTCACATTATCAATATTTACAAAGCCTGTTACTCTAACTATTCAATATGCAAGTAAATAAGTTATAGTTGGAGATTCTATCATTAAAATAAATACGGTGGAGATGATGATTACATATTTTCAATTGGCACTACTGCAGATATGCTAATGAGAGGAGGCTTTATTGCGGTAATTTCTATTCTCAGATTAAGTATTTAGATGACTTTTTTTTACATTTTGTGATATGACTTTTTTTAATAGTAAACACAATCCGTATATCAATAATTGGATGAAAAGTTCTCCAGCTGTATTGCTATTAGTTGTTTCATTCGCAGCATTTGTTGTTTACACCGGAATGTATGGATTTAGAAAACCATTTACCGTTGGGTTATATGATAGTTGGACATTTTTAGGCATATCTTATAAAGTTTGTTTAGTGATAGCCCAAGTTATTGGATATATGTTGAGTAAGTTTATAGGGATAAGGGTTATTGCTTCAATGAATCCCAAGTTTAGAATACAAGGGATACTAATTTGTATACTTTCAGCGTGGTTTGCTTTATTGTTATTTGCCATTGTACCTGCTCCGTATAATATCATTTGCATGTTCTTAAATGGTCTCCCTTTAGGTATGGTTTTTGGTTTGGTTTTTGGTTTTTTAGAAGGTAGAAAAACTACCGAGATTATGGGTGCTTTTTTAGCAAGCAGTATTATTTTCGCTTCAGGGCTTGCAAAAACAGTAGGTAAGTGGTTATTAATTAATATTGATATCCACGAATTTTGGATGCCTTTTGTTGCGGGTAGTATTTTTTTAGTCCCGCTTCTTGTTGCTTTATGGTTATTAAAACATACACCCGTACCCAATGAATCAGATATAATACATCGTTCTGAACGAATACCTATGAATAAAGAGGATAGGTTGAAGTTTGTATTGAAATTTGGTTGGTTGTTATTGCCTGTTGTGATTAGTTATATGTTATTTACTATTGTAAGAGACTTTTGTGAAGATTTTGCCAACGAATTGTGGGCAGAAACTGGATATGTGTCTGATGCAGGAATATTTGTACAATCAAGTACCATTATTACTATTTTAGTGCTTGTTATTATTGCTTCCTTTTTTAGAATACAATCAAATTTTAAGGCATTCATTTATGCACATGTGTTAGTAATTGCGGGGTTAATAATGTCATTGCTATCTACTATCCTTTTTAACCAACATGTAATAAGCCCGTTTTACTGGATGATTTTTTCCACTGCTGGATTATATGTAGCGTATTTACCTTTTAATTGTTTGTATTTTGAAAGATTGATTTCCACTTATTCTGTTAATGGAAATGTTGGTTTTGTAATGTATATAGCAGATTCCTTCGGTTATTTGGGTACGGTTATAGTACTTTTAATTAAAGAGTTTGTTTCGTTGCAATTTAGTTGGGTTTACTTCTTTTCTTTTTTATTTACTATTTCTTCAATAGTTGGTATTATATTAGTTTTATTTACTTTAATAGGCCATATAAAATATTATACACTATCAAAAAAAGTTTTGTGAAAAAATCTGCCATAGTTGTTGGAGCTGGAATTGTTGGTCTTGCTGCTGCAAGAGTTTTAAGTATTAATGGGTATGCGGTTACAGTTATAGAAAAAACGCAAAGGGCTGTGGGTGCTTCAATTCGTAATTTTGGTATGATTTGGCCTATTGGGCAACCTGATGGTGAGTTGTATCAGCTAGCCAAAAATTCTTCACAGATATGGAAAGATATATGTGCGAGTACTGGGATGTGGTTTAATCAGTCGGGCAGTTTACATGTTGCATATTCCAATGAGGAATGGATTGTTTTAAATGAATTATTTGCACAATTTGAAAAGGAGGGAAGGCCTATCCGTTTATTAACACCCCATCAAATTTCTGCAAAATATCCTCTAGTGAAACAGCATAATTTACTGGGCGGACTATATTCAAATGATGAAATGATTGTTGATCCTCGAATAGCTGTTGCTAGGGTTAGTGATTATTTGGCAACAGTTGCTGGTGTTCAATTTCTATGGAATCATACGGTGCAAGAAGTAGGTGTCGGTTATGTTAAAAGTGGAAATAAGATAATAGAGGCGGATAAAATTTTTATATGCAGTGGACAAGAAATTGAAACCTTATTTCCTGAAACGTTTTCAGCACTACCCATCGTTAAGTGTAAGTTACAAATGATGCGTTTGCATTCGCCTAATAACCTTCCTGTTGGTACATCTGTTTGTGGGGGGCTATCACTTTTGCATTATAGTAGTTTTAAAAATGCACCCTCACTTAAACTCCTACATAAAAAAGTATTTAGCGAAATGCCAGAATACATTAAATATGGAATTCATGTAATGATATCCCAGCATGAGTTAGGGGAAATAACATTAGGCGACTCTCATGAATACGGGTTTACATTCGACCCATTCGACGATCACTATATTAATAAATTAATAATTAATTACTTACATGGTTTTATGCAGGCTTCTGATTGGGTAATTAATGCAACTTGGAATGGAGTTTATCCAAAAATGACAGATGGTTCTTCGTGGTATTTTAACCAAGTATTGCAAGATATATATGTATTAAATGGGTTGGGTGGTGCCGGAATGACACTTAGTTTTGGTGTTGCTGAAAAATTGATTGTTCCTATTTGTTAAAACATAAAACATTGAGTTAACATTAACGATACATTATGTTAACACCTTCATAATAAGTTTGCAAACTAAACGCGTAACTTATTATGAGAACAAAAACTTATTTTTTCAAGCCAATTCTGTATTGTCTGTCTTTATTGGTATTTCAGTTTTCTGCATTAGCGCAGAATAGTTTTAAAGGTAAAGTATTAGATGCTGCAACTGGTAACGCAGTTGTGGGAGCAACTGTTACAGTGGTTAAATCTAAGGCCACTACTGTTACAGACGGAATGGGCTCTTTTACAGTAAATGCCACCATTGGTGATCAAATTATAGTAAGCTCTGGTGGTTTTAGTAGTAAGACGCTTACAATAAGCGATGGGGCACTTTTGATACAACTTAGTGCTAAAGCTGATGTATTAGATGAAGTAGTAGTAACTGCACTTGGTATTAAACGTGAGAAGAAAAAATTAGGATATGCATCCCAAGAATTAAAAGGGGAGAATTTGACTGTTGCTCGGGAAACCAATGTAGTTAGTCAGTTAGCTGGTAAAATTGCAGGTGTTACAGTTGTAGGCGGTAACTCTGGAATTGGCGGTTCTGCCAGGGTAACAATTCGAGGAGAAAGATCGGTAGATTTAAATAAAAATCAACCCCTATATGTAATTGATGGCGTACCAATTAGTAACTCTATTGTAGGTGCTAATGGTAGAGGAAATATGGAAGTAGATTTTGGTAACGGTGCTGGATTTGTTAATCCAGATGACGTAGAAAGTATCAACGTTTTGAAGGGGCCTGCTGCTTCTGCCTTATACGGTTCCAGAGCTGCAAATGGAGTAATTGTTATTAAAACCAAATCAGGGAAAAGTAGCAAGGGTATAGGTGTAGAACTAAATACCAATGTAACCCTTGAAAATGCTTTGAAGCTACCAGAATTTCAAAATGTTTACGGTCAAGGAAATGGAAATGGTGGCCCTTTTTCATTTGTAAATGGTGGTGGTGCAGGGTTAACAGATGGAACTGATGAAGGATGGGGCCCAGCTTTTACTGGCCAATCTTATCCTCAATTTAACTCCCCAAGAACATTAAATGGACAAATAATTCCATTTTTAGGCGGTGATTTAAATGCACCTGCTGGTAGTGTAATTACAGCTACTCCTTGGTTGCCAGATATTGATGGGGTTGCAAACTTTTTTCAAACAGGTAGAACTATTACCAATAACGCAGCAATTGTTGGCGGCAATAAAGACGGAGATTTCCGCCTATCTTACACCAATTTAAATCAAACAGGAATAGTTCCTAATACAGATCTTCAAAGGAATACTGTCTCTTTTAGTGGGGGGTATAATTTGACTGATAAGTTCACTGCTCGTGCTTTTGTTTCCTATATCAAGAGTAATAGTGACAATAGACCATCAATTAGTTATGGTACAGAAAATATTATGTATTTATTTACGAGTTGGTTCCCTAGATCTGTAAAGCTGTCTGATATGAAAAGAATGTGGCAGCCTGGTTTAGAAGGGATTAAACAATTTGGTTGGAATTATAATTACCATGATAATCCTTATTTAACCATGTATGAAAATACAAATGGTCAAACATTGGATCGCATTATCGGTAATGTTACTTTGAAATATGACATAACAAGTTGGTTGAGTTTGCAATTGCGAGCAGCCACTGATTATGCATCTGAAGTAAGAGCCTATAAAAGAGGTTTTAGCACCCAGCGTTTCCCTTTTGGACAATATAGAGAGGCACGAATTATTACTGAAGAAAGAAATACCGACTTCTTATTGTCTGCAAACAAAAAATTAAATAACAACTTCACTATTTCGGGTTCTCTTGGTGGAAACCAAACGAAACAAAAAGCAGATTTTAGTGAAGTAAATGCAGGCCAATTAAACATTCCAGGTATTTATAAACTTACGAATAACAGGGTTCCAGTTGATGTGGCACAGTCTGTATCAGAAAAAAGAGTTAATAGTTTGTATGGCGCAGCTCAAATGTCTTATAAAAACTATTTATTTCTTGAAGTTACTGGAAGAAACGATTGGAGTAGTGCACTTACCTTACCTGCTGAGTTGAAAGCATTAGGCTCAGAGAAAAATTCATTTTTCTACTCATCTGCAGCATTGAGTGCGGTAATTAGTGATATGGTGAAACTACCTGAGGTAATTAATTTTGCAAAAGTAAGAGGAAGTGTGGCGCAAGTAGGTAATGATACCGATCCCTTTACCTTTACACAAGCATACAACCCAAGTACTGCTTTTGGTACTGCTCAAATTTATAGTGAAACAGACCGTTTAGCTAACTTATCTTTAAAACCTGAAATTAGTACTGCATTTGAAATAGGTACTGAAGTTAAGTTATTGAACAATAGAATTGGTTTAGACCTTACTTTTTATCAGAGTAATACTAAAAACCAAATTATCAATATTCCCCTTTCGCTTACATCTGGTTATAGCACCAGATCTATCAATGCAGGTTTAATTAAAAACTATGGATTTGAAGCCATGTTAAACTTAGTGCCTGTTGTAAGTAAGATGAATAGTTTAGGATGGAAAGTTGATTTGAATTTCTCATCTAACAGAAGTAAAGTGATTGAGTTGTCTGATGGTTTAACTAATTTAGTAATGGCCAGTAGAAGTGTGAGCATCGAAGCTAGAGTGGGTGAACGTATGGGAGATATGTATGGTATTGGTTTTGCTCGTGTTCAAAACACCAACCCTGCTAGGGCTCATTATGAAGCTTCTGGAAAAAATGTAGGTCAAATTGTTTTCAGCAATGGTAGACCGGTAAGAACAACCGATAGAATCAAGATGGGTAATTATAATCCAGATTGGTTGGCAGGAATTAACAACACATTTACTTACAATAATTTTAAACTTTCATTCCTTTTTGATATCAGAACAGGTGGTGAAATTTATTCTCATACGCAAACCGTTGGTAGAGAGGGTGGAATTATGATTGAAACCCTTGAAGGTAGAGCAGATGGTTATGATTTAACTAAGCCAGGCAATGGTGTAATTGGTCAGGGAGTGATGTTGGTTAACGGCCAATATGTTCCAAATGATGTAAAAAGAACAGCAAGAGAGTGGCATACAGCATATACTGCGGGTAGAAATATTGCTGAAGGAGTTATGTTTGATGCCTCTTTTGTTAAACTAAGAGAATTTCAAATTGGCTATAATTTTCCTCCTCAAGTGTTAAAAAAATCACCATTCAAGTCTGCTACTTTAAGTATTGTGGGAAGAAATTTGGCTCTTTGGTCTAATGTACCTCACGTTGATCCCGAAGTAATGTCGTTTACCGGTGGTACTGCATTACCTGGAATTGAACATATGTCTATCCCATCATCTAGAAGCTTTGGCGTTAACCTTAGCTTGAAATTTTAAATTATTAAAAAGACAACAATGAGAAAAATATATCTAGTCTTTACAGCATTTTCTTTGTTCTTATTAAATGCCTGTACTAAAGATTTTACTGAAGTAAATACTAATCCAAATATTCCTACCAAAGTAACCCCCAATTTACTTTTATCAGGAGTTATCAAGTCTGCAATTAATGAACAAGTTGGTCAGGCCTGGGGTACTGGTAATTTATTGGTTCAGTACACTGCAAAAATTCAGTTTGTAAATGAAGACCGCTACTTGTGGGGTGAAAAGAATGGTATTTGGAACAATGTTTATGGCAATATGCGCAATGTTCAAAATATTATAGACTTAGCAAACGCTAATTCACCTGTACAACAAAATTATCTTGGTGTAGCCTTGATTTTAAAGAGTTGGTTGTTTTCTATGGCCACTGATGCTTATGGTGATATACCTTATTCTGAAGCAACAAAAGCGAAAAGTAACGGTATTTATTTGCCTAAATACGATACACAAGAAGAAATATATACAGGTTTATTGGCTGATTTAAAAAAGGCAAATGATATTTTGGGAACAAGCACTGAATCTATCTCAGGAGATATTTTATATGGTGGTTCTGTGGTTAAATGGAAAAAATTGGCCAATTCTCTTAGACTTCGCTTATTAATGCGTTTGTCTAAAAAGAAATCTGTGAACGCCGACATGCAAGCCATCCTGTCCAATGCTACCTTAAATCCTTTAATGACTTCAAATGACGACAATGCAGAGTTGAAATATCTAGCAGACGTGCCAGCAAATCAATGGCCTTTGTATGATGCAAGAGTTGGTTCGTTTGATGAGATCAGGGTAAGTAAAACTTTAAGTGATCGTTTATCTGCATTAAATGATCCAAGGTTATCAGTTTTTGGAAGACCTTCACAAAAATCAGTGGCTGCTGGAAGTCCTAAAATTGAAGGTATCCCGAATGGTTTGGGGGATGTGGCTGCTTTAAATTTTAATGGCGGACCTCAAGGTGTTTCTAGAGTTGGATTTAGTTATGCATGCTTAGTTTGTAACGACAATGGACAAACCCCTGCACTGCCGAATGTTGCTAGAGGCATCATTATGAACTATTCTGAATTACAATTTATACTTGCAGAAGCGGCAGAAAAAGGAATGATTACTACTTCTACCACCGCCGAAACATATTACACAAATGGAGTGCAAGCCAATTTTGCTTATTATGCAGCAATGGTTCCCTCGTCTTATGGAATCAATGTTACCCCAACTCCTGCTTATTATACGCAACCAGGAGTGGCTTATACAGGAACTAGTACAGAAAAATTGGGAAAAATTGCATTACAAAAATGGGTATCCCTGTTTTTTAATGGATTAGAAGGCTGGTTTGATTGGAGAAGAACTGGTATACCTGTTGTTGTTCCTGGGGTTGACAATTTAAATAATAACAAGGTTCCAGTTCGTTTTATTTATCCCCTCTCTGAACAGGCATTGAATGCTTCCAACAGAGCAGCTGCTGTAACCAGACAAGGCGCAGATGATATCAATACATTAATTTGGATTGCCAAATAGTATTTCCGCAAGGTTACTTCTAGTTCCTTGAGGTGAACAGATTGAAAAAGAGGTCTAATTGACCTCTTTTTTTTTCGGTCTCTATGAAAGAATGAATGAGTAGGAACAATATCTCAGCACATGTATCATATACAAATTAGTTTTCTTGGATGGAATCTCTTGAAATCGTGCTTATGCAATGGGTTGTTTTTCAGCATTCCTTTAATATTTCAAGTTTTATATTAATTTAATATGTAGTTGTATAGAAAAATGCAAAATGAAAATGATGGGTTAGGCATTAGTGTAATGCATATTGTATTAGGGGTTCGAGACATTCAATTTACAATTAGTCACCTATTCAGTTATCGGCTTACAGTTGCATCTTTCGAGTGGAGGGACAGAGCCACAGAAGTCAATACAAGAGACTACAAAAGCGTGCCCAAAAGGGCATAAAAAAACTCCGAAATCGAATGATGTCGGAGTTTTTAGTGCTATTTACTAGCCAGTTTGTGATCCCGCTGGGACTCGGACCCAGGACCCATACATTAAAAGTGTATTGCTCTACCAACTGAGCTACGGAATCATCCTGATTGAGCGCTTCAGCTCTTTCGGAGTGCAAAAATAGGGATATTCAAAAATTCACCAAATATTTATATTCTTATTTCCCCGTTTTACCCACATTCTTATCGATATAAGCAGAATAAAGAGTTTATTTTTGTGATTAAATTCAATCAGTATGTCGGCTTTTTCTAATAAAGTGGTTGTAATTACAGGGGGGTCTGATGGTATTGGCAAGGCATTGGTGCAGCTTTTTCTGGCCCAAGGTGCCAAAGTGGCTACCTGTGCCCGTAATCCTGAAAAGCTTTATGCACTGCAAAAAGAGCATGCTGGAAAACCCCTCCATGTGCAGCAAGCTGATGTAAGTGTTGAAATCGACTGCCAACAATTTATTCAAGGAACCCTGGATGCATTAGGAACCATTGATGTATTGATCAATAATGCCGGAATTTCTATGCGGGCACTTTTTGCCGAAGCAGCACCGGCTACTATTAAAAAAGTAATGGAAGTGAATTTTATGGGAACCGTTTACTGTACCCATTATGCATTACCGCATATCCTACAAAACAAAGGCACCATCGTGGGTATTTCCTCGATTGCCGGATTTAGAGGATTGCCAGGTAGAAGTGGCTATTCCGCCTCTAAATTTGCCCTGAATGGCTGGTTAGAATCGCTGCGTACCGAACTCTTAGATTCAGGCGTTCATGTGTTAACGGCTTGCCCCGGATTTACCACTTCCAATATCCGGATGGCTGCCCTAAATAAGTCGGGAGAAGCCCAGGGAGAAACACCTATGGATGAAGCATCCATGATGAGTTCAGCAGAATGTGCCCAGCATATCCTCGGGGCTATGGAAAACAGAAAACGTACCCTGGTACTTACTTTTAATGGAAAAAGAACCGTTTTCTTAAATAAATGGTTTCCAGCATTGGCTGATAAATTGGTAAGAAATTTTTTCTATAAAAACGGTCAGCTGGTGAAATAAGCCCGCCCATCGGTCGTTAATTTGCCATATGCCCAACATAACGCTTTCTTCCGATATCGGCCTACGTGATTTCAGCGTTGGGGCTATTAAAGGGCAAATCCTGTCTTCAATTCCCAATGTTACCCTTACAGATATCAGCCATTACCTATCACAAACCAATTTCCCCCAATCTGCCTATATCTGTAAAAGCGCAATAACCCATTTCCCTCCTCATACCTTTCACCTCGTTATTATAAATCTTTTTGAGTATGAAGTAAAACAGGTATTACTAGCCAAATACCAAGATCAATGGATTATTTGTCCGGATAATGGCATTTTAACCATGATTACACAAGATAAACCTGCCGAATTGTATGCCATAAATTGTAAAGGACTCACCACGCTTTTATCCATCACCAACCGCATTGTTGATCAATTAGCCTTGTTGATTCGGCAACCTTCCAATTTGCCTTTCGAAAAAGCAGTAAATATTATCGAAAAATATCCCCTACGCCCTACAACCGGACCAGATTGGATGGATGGGCAGATTTTGTTCATCGATCATTTTGAAAATGTAGTAATCAATATAACCCGCGAAGAATTTGAAGAACACCGCAATGGCAGAGCTTTTCGATTCGCTTTTAACAGAAATGAGGTAATTGAAGTGCTGAGTCCCAACTACTCCTCCGTAAGTGAAATCGATAAAATGGCCTGGTTTAATTCGGCTGGATACCTTGAAATTGCTATCCGGCACGGAAATATTGCCGGTTTATTTGGCCTGCAAGGATTCAACGAACAAACACCCTCTAATGGTTATACCTCCGATAGTCGCATCCTATATCAGACCGTTCGGGTGTTTTTCGAAAATAAAATGGTATAACTAACTGATTTTCAATACTATTTTTTGGTATGCTTTCGCAGATGTACCTTTGTAACTGCATCCAATTCAAACAATCTTAATTTTTTGCTCTATGGCATACGACGTAATAGTTTTAGGTAGTGGCCCCGGCGGATACCCCGCTGCTATTCGTGCTGCTCAACTCGGCTTAAAAGTGGCAATTATTGAAAAGGAAAGTCTGGGAGGAGTTTGTTTAAACTGGGGCTGTATTCCCACCAAAGCATTATTAAAAAGTGCACAGGTGTACGATTACCTGAAACATGCCAGTAATTATGGTATCCAGGCTACCGGCGTTGCCCACGATTTTGGGGCCGTAATTAAGCGCAGCCGCGGTGTTGCCGACAAAATGAGCAAAGGCGTGCAGTTTCTGATGAAGAAGAACAAGATTGATGTAGTGATGGGCTATGGTAAAATTAAAGCAAAAGGTCAACTAGAAGTTACAGGAGCTGATGGCTCAAAACAAATCGTTGAAGGTAAATATATCATCATCGCCACAGGCGGCAGATCTAAAGCATTGCCCAACCTACCCCAGGATGGTGTTAAAGTGATTGGTTACCGAGAAGCCATGACCTTGGCTACTCAACCTGCCAGTATGATTATTGTGGGCAGCGGTGCGATAGGCATTGAGTTTGCTCATTTTTATAATTCCATGGGAACTAAAGTTACCGTGGTTGAGTTCCTGCCAAGAATTGTTCCCGTAGAAGATGAAGATGTTTCTAAAGAACTGGAAAAGCAATATAAAAAGCAGGGGATTGATGTAATGACGCAGGCCTCCGTTGAGTCGGTTGATACCTCCGGAAATGGCGTGAAAGCCACCGTTAAAAAAGCCGATGGATCATTCATTACCCTAGAAGCTGATATTGTGCTGAGTGCTGTAGGCGTGGTTGCCAATATTGAAAACATTGGGCTAGAAGAAAATGGTATTGCTACCGATCGCGGCAGAGTTATAGTGGATGCTTATCAGCAAACCAAACTGGCAAGCGTTTATGCGATTGGTGACTGCTCTCCGGGGCAAGCGCTTGCTCACGTTGCTGCCAAAGAGGGAATCAATGCTGCTGAACATATCGCCTACCTCGAGAAAAAATCTCACCACCTTCCTCAGCCCTTGGATTATAACAATATTCCTGGCTGCACCTATTGCACGCCAGAAATAGCCAGCGTTGGTTATACAGAGAAAGCTGCCAAAGATGCCGGTTATGAAATTAAAGTGGGTAAATTTCCCTTTATGGCCAGCGGAAAAGCGAGTGCTGCCGGTGCTGTAGAAGGGTTTGTAAAAGTTATTTATGATGCCAAATACGGCGAATTATTAGGCTGCCACATGATTGGAATGAATGTTACTGAAATGATAGCCGAAGCCGTAGTAGCCCGTAAGCTGGAAACTACCGCTACCGAAATTTTGAATGCCGTTCATCCACATCCAACCATGAGCGAAGGGTTTAAAGAAGCTACTGCCGCCGCTTATGGGGAAGCTATCGACATCTAGATTTTCGAAAATATTCCTAAGCCGTCATTTTTGCGAATGACGGCTTTTTTATGCCCCTCCAGTAAAATGTCAGTTCTACCAACATTCACCTATCTAACTTACCTTTACCGCCGTTATGAAGTATGCCAAAGAAATTAATCGAAGAAAAACCTTCGCCATCATATCTCACCCGGATGCGGGTAAAACTACCCTTACCGAGAAGTTGCTCCTATTCGGAGGCGCCATTCAGGTAGCCGGCGCCGTTAAAAGCAACAAGATAAAGAAACATGCCACCAGCGACTTCATGGAAATTGAACGGCAACGGGGCATTTCGGTGGCTACTTCTGTTATGACTTTCGAATACAGAGATACCCTTATCAATCTGCTCGACACACCCGGTCATAAAGACTTTGCAGAAGATACCTACCGAACACTTACAGCCGTTGATAGTGTAATTCTAGTAATTGATAGTGTAAATGGGGTAGAAGCCCAAACACGCCGATTGATGGAGGTTTGCCGCATGCGCGATACACCGGTTATTGTATTTGTAAACAAAATGGACCGCGATGGTAAAAACCGCTTCGATTTATTGGAAGAAATTGAAAATGAACTCAATATTTCGTTGCATCCCATGACATGGCCTATCAATAGTGGGAAGGAATTTAAGGGAGTATACAACCTCGATAATAAAAGTTTACGCTTGTTTACTGCCAGCACCCGGGCAGATGCGGATGACGTAATTGCCATCGACGATTTGAATAATACCCTCTTGGATGAAAAAGTGGGGGAACGAGATGCAGCTCTTTTGCGAGAAGATGTTGAATTACTGGAAGGGGTTTATGGAAAATTAACTATACCGGATTATCTCAACGGCAAAATTGCCCCGGTTTTCTTCGGAAGTGCCGTAAATAACTTCGGGGTGAAAGAAATGCTCGACACCTTTATTCAAATTGCACCAGTACCCAGAAGTCGCGAAACCTCCACCCGAACCGTTGAAGTGGGAGAAGATAAGTTCAGTGGATTTATTTTTAAAATTCATGCCAACCTCGACCCCAAGCACCGCGACCGGATTGCTTTTATGCGGGTATGCACGGGTAGATTTGAAAGAAACCATTACTATCACCATGTTCGGCTGGATAAAGACCTGCGCTTCAGCAATCCTTATAGCTTTATGGCAAGAAGTAAAGATGTAATTGAAGATGCCTATGCCGGTGATGTGGTAGGTTTGTTCGACACGGGAAATTTTAAAATAGGCGATACCCTTACCGAAGGAGAGAACTTTTATTTTGTAGGGATCCCTACTTTTTCTCCCGAAATATTTAAGGAGTTGGTTAATAAAGATCCCCTAAAAACCAAACAACTTGAAAAAGGAATCAGTCAGTTAACCGACGAGGGAGTAGCGCAGTTGTTTACCCAATTTGGTGGCAATAAAAAAATCATCGGTTGTGTGGGTGAACTTCAATTTGAAGTAATACAGTACCGACTTTTACAAGAATATGGTGCCGCCTGCGAATTCCGTTCCCTGCCTTTTTTCAAAGCTTGCTGGCTTACCAGTAATCAGCCTTTAAAATTGCAAGAATTCCTTCGCTTTAAACAACAAAACTCAGCAGAAGATAAAGATGGAAATCCAGTATACCTCGCACAAAGCGAATGGTTTTTGAATACTGAAATTACCAATAATCCCGATATCACATTTCATTTTTCCAGCGAAATACATAAGTAGCCTAATTAAGTGGACCAATCCCAATACGATATCATCATAGTAGGTGCCGGGCCCATCGGATTGGCCTGTGCATTGGAAGCTGAGCAAAATGGATTGCATTGTTTGCTGTTAGAAAAGGGTGCACTGGTAAATTCTTTATATCACTATCCGGTTAATATGACCTTCTTTTCTACTTCAGAAAGATTGGAGATTGGGGGTATTCCTTTTGTTAGTAATCAGCCCAAACCTAGTCGCAACGAGGCATTGGAATACTATCGAAGAGTAGCGGGTTTATTAAAATCCCCCTTACATTTATACGAAGCCGTTTCATCTATCCAACCTATTAATAAAGGCTTTGCAGTAGCTACCCCCCAACAAACCTATCAATGCCGAAAAGTAATTATAGCAACCGGATTTTATGGGATTCCATTTATGTTAGGTATTCAGGGAGAAGATTTACCAAAGGTAACCCACTATTACCAAGATCCACATGCGTATGCTTTTCGCAATGTGGTGGTTGTAGGTGCTAATAACTCAGCCGTTGATGCTGCTTTGGAAACCTGGAGAAAAGGTGCTAGGGTTACCATGGTTATTCGGGGGGAGACTATTGGCGAAAGAGTAAAATACTGGGTTAGGCCCGATATTATAAATCGGATTGAAGAAGGTTCTATTAAAGCCTATTATCAATCGAACCTACTTGCCATTCGTTCCGGGGAAGTGGATATACAAACTCCAGATGGCAAACTTACCTTACCCAATGACCATGTATTGTTGATGACCGGCTATCAACCGGATCTTACATTTTTAGAAAAATGTGGCATACAGCTTTCACCAGACGCAATTCGGCAACCAGTATACAATCCAAATACCTACCAAACCAATGTTGCCGGAGTATACCTGGCTGGCGTGATTTGTGGGGGCATGAATACCCATCGCTTGTTTATTGAAAACTCCCGGGAACATGCGAGGGCAATCATACAGGATATCCTTCAGCAAACCTAATACCTGTACATCTATTCCCCTTACCTTTGTTGCTCCATGAAGTCGAAAACACTTACAAAAGATAAAGTAAATATTATTACCCTTGGTTGTAGTAAAAACCTGGTAGATAGCGAAGTGTTAAGTGGCCAGCTGTTGGCTAATCAAATAGACGTGGTGCATGAAAATAAAAAGCTAGACCATAACATCTCAATCATAAATACCTGTGGTTTTATAGATAAAGCAAAAGAAGAAAGTATCAACACCATTTTAGATCAACTGGAACTGAAACGAAGGGGTAAGTTGGAGAAAGTATACGTTACCGGTTGTTTAAGTGAAAGATATCGGTCGGACCTAGAACAGGAAATGCCCGAAGTGGATGCCTGGTTTGGTACGATGGAATTGCCCCTGCTGTTGAAAAAACTGGAAGCTGATTATAAGAAGGAATTGATTGGAGAAAGATTGCTAAGCACTCCCCATCATTATGCGTATTTAAAAATAAGTGAAGGTTGTAACAGAACCTGCTCATTTTGTGCCATTCCTTTAATGCGCGGCGGCCATGTGAGTAAAACGATGGAAGAAATTGTAACGGAAGCGGAAAATCTGGTTCGAAAAGGGGTGAAGGAAATCATGCTAATAGCCCAGGAGCTTACCTATTATGGTTTGGATATTTATAAGTACCGGGCGCTGCCAGATTTATTAAATCGGTTGGCAGATGTAAAAGGACTCGTTTGGATTCGTTTACACTATGCCTATCCCAGCAAATTTCCGTTGGAAGTGTTGGACGTTATCTCTGCAAGAACGAATATCTGTAATTACCTAGATATGCCGCTGCAACATGCCAGCAATGACATGCTGAAGGCGATGAAAAGAAATATTACCCGGGAAGAAATGTCGGAACTGATAGATGCCATTCGTGAAAAAGTACCCGGCATTTGTTTAAGAACTACACTCATAGCAGGGTTCCCAGGAGAAACTGAAGAAGATGTGGATGAATTAATTGCTTTTTTACAAAAGCACCGCTTCGACAGGGTAGGAATTTTTAATTATAGTCATGAAGAAAATACATCCGCCCATGATTTGGTGGATGATATACCTGCTGAAGTAAAATCAGCTCGTGCCCAAAGAATCATGGAGGCACAGCAAGAAATCAGTTTTGAAAAAAATCAGGAAAAAGTAGGCCAAATCCTTACCGTATTAGTAGATAAAAAAGAAGCCGGCCGATACCTCGGAAGAACCGAGTTTGATAGTGTGGAGGTAGATAATGAAGTAATTATTCATTCGAAGAAAAAATTACCAATCGGTGATTTTGTTCAGGTGAAGATTACGCGGGCATTTGACTACGACTTGGAAGGGGAACTGGTTGAGTAATGCAAATTATTGCAATTTCAATATAAAATACGCACAGGCAATTTGAATGGGAAGGTGTAATGCCTGCATTAACCACTAAGTTTACTCCATCCGACTGAAGGGGTAAGAGCACCCCGTTTAATTTTGCAGGGCGAAGAGCGGGTGGCAGGTACCCTATTTATTCTGCACGCTCTAAACACGCTACCCATGCATCCTGAATATCATGCTTTACTAAAATAATCGGCTATGTTATCTTCTCAAAATTTGCATTTAGATATTGATCAGGTAATGACCCGGTCGGGAAATGCATTTTTACTTTATCGCCAACTACCTGCTACCAAGCGAGCTGATTTTTTATTAGCAATTGCCCAACATATAGAAGCATTAGGGGATGCATTGTTACAAACGGCTGCTGCCGAAACCCATCTACCCATTGCTCGTTTAACTGGGGAGCGGGGAAGAACGGTGGGTCAGTTAACCATGTTTGCACAAATGCTCCGAGTAGGAGATTGGCAAGAGATTATCATAAACACAGCAATTCCAGATAAAAACCCACCCCGCCCAGATATAAGAAGAATGCTTGTTCCCCTTGGTCCGGTGGTTGTATTCGGTTCTAGTAATTTTCCTTTCGCCTATTCAACAGCAGGAGGGGATACAGCAAGTGCATTGGCTGCTGGTAGCACAGTAGTTGTAAAAGCACATCCTGCCCACCTGAAAACATCCATCCTCGTAGCCAAAGCTATCAATGCTGCCTCAATAGAAACCGGTATGCCTGATGCGGTTTTTCAGCATGTAGAAGAAGGGTCTTTTGAAACCGGAAAATTATTGGTGCAACACCCGGCTACTGCTGCTATTGGTTTTACAGGCTCCTTCTCTGGTGGGAAAGCACTTTGGAACTATGCCGCTGCCCGCACCAACCCAATACCAGTATTTGCAGAAATGGGTAGTATTAACCCAGTGCTGCTTTTTCCGGATGCCTTGAAATCTCAATATGCAACACTTGCCCAACAAATTGCGGCTTCTATTACCCTCGGTGTAGGTCAGTTTTGCACCAATCCCGGACTTCTAATTGCCATAGAAGGAGAGGGCCTTTCTTCATTTATAGATGCCCTCGCGAAACATGTAAAAGAAGTAAGTAGTGCCCCCATGCTGCATACGGGCATCAGCGAGGCTTATGTGAAAAAAGTTGCCAGTGCACTATCCATACAAGGGGTTCAATGGATAACAACTCCACCATCTACAGTAGAAGCAGGTACTGCTTTCCCCTTACTGGCCCGCGTTAGGGCAGCCGATTTTTTACTAAATCCAACTTTGCACGAAGAGATATTCGGACCTTATTCATTGCTGGTAGTGGTAGATTCTGCCGAACAAATGATGGCAGTTTTGCGAATCGTGAAGGGTCAGCTAACTACCTCACTTATGGGAACAGATAAAGATTTTGCTGCATTCGCTCAGGTAGTTCAGGAAGCCAGCTTAGTGGCCGGACGCATTGTTTGTAATGGAGTGCCAACCGGCGTTGAAGTTTGCGATGCCATGGTACATGGAGGTCCCTTTCCGGCTACTACCGACAGCAGATTTACTGCAGTAGGGGTGCAATCGATAAAGCGGTGGCTGCGCCCGGTAGCTTATCAAAATTTTCCCGATACTTTATTGCCCGATGAACTAAAGCGTTCGAATCCTTTGGGAATAGTAAGGGTAGAAAAATAAGTAGAAAGTTTATACTAATTAGCTACGTGAAGCTTCCAGTTGGTTTACCAAGTCTCGTTTTACCGAAAACCAATAGCTAACAAATACAGCAGCTATATGATAAACCGCCATGATTCCCACAATGCCCGGTATCCATTGGGAAAGTTGAAACCAATCCCCCGTTTGAATCAGAAGAACTCCGGCATACAATGCTTTCAATAATTCCCATAGCCAAGCTTTTGGATTACGGTCCATCAACTCAGTATAAGCGTAAATATAAATAAATACGTATCCGCCATAGAGGAAAATGCCCGGACTACCTATGCCAGCAATATTTCCAAAGAAATAGCTAATCAATAACAACAGGAGTGTAATTTGAAACCAGATCCAGACAGATAAACCGTTGGTTGCTGGAGTATCATATTTAGTAAAATGATACACATCTGTAATTTTCTCTATCGGGTATTTTTCAGATACATCCTTCGGTCTCCAACCGGTTGGCATAAACCAGATGCGCAATTTGTCATTCCAATCCTGTGTTCTCCAGGCATCTTTTATCAATAATGCCACATGCATAAAATTGATTTTAATAGGATTCCAGGTGGAAGCAGGTCGGGTAATACCATATACAGGCGAAATATCTGCTCTTTCCTCTTGAAAAGTGCCAAACAGATAATCCCAAAAAATAAAAATTTGACTAAAGTTTTTGTCGATATATTCTGGATTGATGGCATGATGCACCCGATGATGCGCAGGCGTAACAATGATATACTCCAGTATGCCCATTTTGCCAATATGCCGGGTATGGTACCAGAATTGAGCAAACAGGTGAAGAGGAGCCACAATAGCGATTACCTTGCCAGGCACTCCTAGTAGGGCAGCGGGCAATAAAAAGATGGTGAATAGCTTAACGATGGAAGAAATGCTTTGTCGCAATGCACAGGCGAGGTTAAATTCCTCACTGCTGTGATGCACCAGGTGTGCATTCCAGAAAAAATTAATCTTGTGCTGAATTCGGTGAACCCAGTATCCCATAAAGTCGAGCGCAAAAAACGCAATCACATAAATCCAGATACTAGATTGTATATGAATCAGCGCCCAATGTTTTACCATCCACTCATAAGATAGCAGCCCTATCGTTAATCCCAAAACATCTTTGGTAACATTGGTTAATCCCGAACTCAGGCTCGAAATCATATCCAAATTTCTTACCGTATCGTTGTGGCGGTATATGCCATACCATTTTTCTAGCAGTACCAATACTAAAAACGCCGGCATGGCAATCAATAAAATTTTTCCGTAAGTTTCCATAATTATTCACAAATGGCGCTATTGTAAAATTAATCAATATTATTGCATTTTACCCGTTTGTTTAATGGCAACCCCTCCCGTTTCAACCGGGTTATAGGTATTTTGCAATTTGTTCATCAGTTTTCCCCTGAAATCATTATTCCTTTTTCTTCCGAAAAGGTTATAATATATGGTTACCGTTCTTGCTCTGAAGATCGGTTGCCCTATATCGGTAATCCAGCTAAATGTAGCAACCTGGAGGTAGCTACTGGGCATAGGATGGTAGGGCTAATCCTGGGTGCCGGTATTGGAAAACTGGTATCGGAATAGGTGAACGAACAGCCAACTAGCGTAAACCTATCACCCTTTCATCCCGATCGATTTAGCCGATAAACTATCCTCGATTCGGTTTGTTAAATACTCGCTGAAAGAAGTTAACCGCTAAATTGTATTTTTGTACTTCTATGCAATCTTCTTTTCAAACAATCACTTATCAGGATACCGGCTATTTTACCCCTATCGTGGCTGATTACCTGTTGCTTAATGAAAAGCTGCAACCCTTCTTTCAACACCCCCCAAACTGGAATGGATTAGCTGAGGCGATAACATCCAGAAAACAAACTCCGGTTAATAGGGAATTATTAGTAGAAGTACTTACACAACAATATGCTTCCCTAACCCTTACACCCCGGTTATCAGAAAACCTAGCATTATTAAAACAGGCGAATACTTTTACGGTTACTACGGCCCATCAGCCCAATATATTTACCGGACCGCTTTATTTTATTTATAAGTGTATGCACGCCATCCGGCTAGCGGAGAGTTTGCATCAGCAATTTCCGGATAACCATTTTGTACCTGTTTACTACATGGGGTCGGAGGATGCAGACTTAGAAGAGATTGGTCAACTTACCGTTGGAGGAATGAAACGGATATGGAATACGCCACAAAAAGGGGCTGTTGGCAGGATGAAAGTAGATCAGGCATCGCTTGATATAATCACCGAAATGGAAGGGCAAACCGGCGTTCTCACATTTGGTAAGGAATTATCCGATATATGGCGCAGTTGCTTTACTAAGGGAAAGACCATTTCACAGGCCATGTTAGAAATGGTGCACCAATTGATGGGCGACAGGGGTTTGGTAGTGCTGATTCCGGATAATGCCCAACTCAAATCCGTTTTTACGCCCATTGTTTTACAGGAACTTTTTACCCAGTTTTCTCATAGTTTAGTGGAAGCTACCAATCAGCAATTGTCTCAACAGTATAAAGTTCAGGCAGCCGGACGAAATATCAATCTGTTTTATTTAATCGATAATAAAAGAGAGCGAATAGAAATGCAAGGCGACCAATGGGTAGTACCCGCGTTGCAACTGAGTTTTTCAAAGCAGGAGCTGGAACAAGAATGTAACCTATATCCCGAACGTTTCAGCGCCAATGTGATTTTAAGGGGATTGTTTCAAGAAATGATATTGCCGAATGTAGCATTTATCGGCGGGGGAGGAGAACTGGCCTACTGGCTAGAACTGAAGCAAATTTTTACCGAAGTAAAAGTGCCCTTTCCCGTTTTACTATTGCGAAACTCATTTGTATTAGTCAATAAATCACAGGCTGAAAAATGGGAAGCCACTGGATTCCCCATTCCTGCTCTTTTTACAACACCTGAAAATCTGATTCAACAATTGGCAAAAGATACTGCCGGTGATACATTGCACTTAACTTCCGAAATAGAAAGACTTACACAAATTTATCAACAGATATACAACCAAGCTATTGGTGTAGATAAGAGTTTATCTGATCATGTGAATGCGCTGAAGAATACGGCTATTGAAAAATTGCAGGTGTTGGAAAAGAAAATGTTGCGGGCAGAAAAAAGAAAATATGCCGAAAGTGAGTACCGAATTCAACAAATTCGCTCCCAGATTTTTCCAAATAATCAGCTGCAGGAGCGGGTAGAAAACATGGCGCTTTGGTATGCAACCTGGGGAAAAGAATGGCTGGAAGTAATTTATCAGCATTCTCAGCCGATTGCAGCAGATTTTCGCATTATTATACTTGGCGAAGAATAGCGTTTACTTTTCGTCGAATTGATTGGGCCATTTTTCTTGTACGGATTTTACTTTATCCAGTACGGCTGAGCCCAATGCTTGCTTGTAGGCAGCTATTTGTTTTGCAATAGACTGATCTGCACTTCCCAAAATTTGAACGGCCAGCAGACCTGCATTTTTGGCTCCATTTAATGCAACCGTGGCAACCGGAACACCGGCTGGCATTTGTAAGATGGATAATACCGAATCCCATCCATCAATAGAGTTAGACGACTTGATGGGAACACCAATAACAGGTAGGGTGGTTATGGAAGCAACCATACCCGGCAAATGGGCAGCCCCGCCAGCCCCTGCAATGATAACTTGTATACCCCTGCCGGCAGCTTCGCGGGCATAGTCCATCATCCTTTCCGGTGTACGATGTGCCGAAACAATCGTTAATTCGAAAGGAACAGAAAATTGCTCCAGTATCTGAGCTGCTTCTTGCATGATGTTCAGATCGCTGTCGCTTCCCATTATAATACCTACCCGGGGTGAATTGGTGTTCATATCGAAAATATATACTGCAAGGTACTCATTTTACTTTATTTCAGTTGTTCACCCACAATCCCATGTTTTCTATACCGGGTATCTTATAGGCAGCAATATTGCGTAGAACTGGCGCTGCTTTACTGTCGGGCAATATAATTTTAATTTCATTGGTAAAGATGGCCGGGAAAGTGGCAATCTTTTTTCTGCCAATGGTGGTGCCGCTATATATTTTCAAAAAGCTTCCGCCTATTTTCGCTTCAATGGAAAAAGAACGCACCCGTTGCCCATAAGCAATCATTTCTTCTAATACCACTGCATTCAGTTGAGTGGATTTTGATAACTGAATGGTTAATTCCACTTTGTCATCCGATTCCCCCATCCAGAAATTACTGCTATTTTCATCCAGCAGATTTTTTGCCGGATATGCAGAGGGCTGATTGGCAGTAATACTCGCTTGTTTCAACAAGTTAGTTCTAAAAGCATTTTCTCGTAACTTTTTAAAACCCACTAAGGCTGTCGAGTCTGCTTCATGAAACAGACCTCTTCGGTCGGGAGGAACATTTAGTAAAAGGTTGCCTCCATTACCTACCGATTGGAGGTACAATTTAAATAGGGTTTCCGGAGTTTTAACTTTACTATCCTGCTCCGGATGATAAAACCATCCCGGACGTATGGAGACATCTGCTTCTGCTGGCATCCAATGCTTGCCATTAATGTTGCCTCTGTTTAAAGTATCTTCCGGTGGCCCGCCTTCTCCTCTTTTAAATCCGGCAGTATCCAGCAAATTCCAGTTGGTGGCGTTGATGGTACCTCTTTCATTTCCACACCAACGAATGGAGGGACCAATATCGCTGAAAATAATCAGGTTGGGTTGCCAGTGAAAAGCAGAATCTTCAAACCTTCTGAAATCGTATTGTTGTTTTTTCCCATTCGGTCCCTCGCCATTGGCACCATCCCACCATAACTCGAAAAATTTTCCATATTGGGTGAGCAGTTCTTTCATGGTTTTTAGGTAAATGGAATTATAAGTTTCCGTGCCATAATCGGGATGATTTCTATCCCAGGGAGAAATATAAACCCCCATATCTAATCCGGCCTTTTTACAGGCATCCGATAACATCTTAACCACATCTCCTTTACCATTCAGCCATTTACTTTCTCGAACCGTGTGTGTACTGAATTTACTGGGCCAAAGACAAAACCCGTCATGATGTTTCGCAGTTAAGATAATACCTTTTGCCCCTGCCAATTTTGCGATATTAACCCATTGTTTGCAGTCAAGGGCTGTAGGATTAAACAGGTTGGGATCTTCATTGCCCTCACCCCATTCTTTATTGGTAAAGGTGTTTGGACCAAAATGTATAAACAGGTAGAATTCTTTTTCGTGCCAGGCTAATTGTTCAGGAGTAGGAACGGGCAATACGGGCTGGGGCTTTTGAGCGGTAAGGCCTATTGAAAAAAGCAGGCAACCCAACAAGAACAAATATTTCATGCGGCAATTTATTGTCAATATACGAAGGAGAAAGGATACCGAAAAAGTAATCCTAGGGAGTTTATTTTCCTAAAGCCCGTTGATACAATTGAATGGTATTTTCCCAGCCCAGATAAAGTGCATCAGAAACCAAGGCATGACCAATACTTACTTCATCAATGATGGGAATTTGTTTAACAAAGTAGGGGAGATTGTGCAAATCCAAATCATGACCGGCATTGATTCCCAAGCCCAGCGATTGAGCTGTGTAGGCAGCTTTTCGGTATTGTTCTATGATTTCGTTGGCAGTATTCGATTCAAAAGCCCGGGCATATTGCTCCGTATATAATTCAATCCGATCGGCTCCAGCTGCTTTGGCTCCTTCCACCATTTGATCTTGGGGATCTACAAAAACCGAAACACGGATACCAGCATTTTTAAAAGGTGCAATCAGCGAAGCAAGTAATGCTTGTTGGCCATTGGTATCCCATCCATGGTCACTGGTGAGTTGCAATTGTGAATCGGGAACCAGGGTTACTTGTGCAGGATGGATATTCAATACCAGTTCTACAAATTTGGGCTCAAGCGGATTGCCTTCGATGTTTAATTCGTGTGTGAGCACTTCTTTTAGGGCATACACATCCGCATATCTAATATGGCGCTCGTCTGGACGAGGATGAACCGTGATGCCATCCGCTCCAAATTTTTCGGCATCCAGTGCCATCTTAATCAGATTCGGTCGATTACCCCCCCGGCTATTTCGAATGGTGGCAATTTTATTGATGTTTACGCTTAACCGGGTCATAAGCAAAATTACGGCCTTTTGTGTTTGCTCATTTGGATAATTGGAGCTATGGTAGTTGATGCGCTTATTTATCTCTGTAAACAGCCGAAAGGTTGCTTCAGCTGAATATGGTTGGGTGCATTGAATCAATTACTTTTGAGGGAATTATTTGTCCGGAATGGAAATAAAGGGCAACCTTCCGGAAAGCAAATTGTTACTTTATTATGCGGTATTCATCTCTGGAAGATTGTTTATTTGATTTGGAAAAAAACGGACAATTAGTTCGTATAAAGGAAGAAGTAGATCCCTTTCTAGAAATGGCGGCTATTCATGCACGCGTATTTGCTGTAAATGGTCCTGCCTTATTATTCGAAAACGTAAAAGGGTCGAAATTTAGGGCTGCTTCTAATATTTTCGGTACCCTGGATAGAAGTCGATTTATTTTTCGCAATACATTGGAAACTGTGCAACGATTGATTGCGCTTAGAAATCAGCCAATGGATGCATTGAAATCTCCCTTGGCGCATCTGTCAACTGCCTGGGCTGCCTTAAATGCTTTGCCAAAAAAATCTTCCGCTAATTTACCCGTTTGTTATCAGGAAATTCAGATTTCCGATTTGCCCTTGATCCATCACTGGCCAATGGATGGCGGTGCTTTTGTAACCCTGCCTCAGGTATATTCAGAAGATATAGATCATCCCGGAATCGACCAATCGAATTTGGGGATGTATCGAATTCAGTTAACCGGTAATGAATACATTCCCAATAAAGAAATTGGCTTGCATTATCAATTACACAGGGGAATCGGGGTACACCAAACTAAGGCGAATAAAGCAGGTTTACCTTTGCGGGTAAGTTGTTTTGTTGGAGGTCCTCCATCGCATACGGTAGCTGCGGTAATGCCCTTGCCAGAAGGGATTAGCGAGCTAAAATTTGCCGGTGTACTGGGAGGCAGTAGATTCCGGTATCAGTATCGGGATGGCTATTGTATCAGTGGGGATGCGGATTTTGTAATTACAGGGGAAGTATATCCGGGGGAAAATAAAATTGAGGGTCCGTTTGGAGACCATCTCGGGTATTATAGTTTACAGCATCCCTTCCCGGTAATGCGGGTTCATAAAGTGTATGCCCGCAAGAATGCCATTTGGCCTTTCACTGTGGTAGGTCGCCCACCGCAGGAAGATACCAGTTTTGGCCAATTGATTCATGAAATTACCGGGGATGCTTTGCCCGCTGAAATACCCGGATTACGCGAGGTTCATGCCGTAGATGCTGCCGGTGTGCATCCATTGTTGTTAGCCATTGGTAGTGAACGCTATACTCCGTATGCCCCAACCGCCCGCCCAGCCGAATTATTAACCATCGCTAACCATATTTTAGGAACCGGTCAGTTGAGTTTGGCAAAGTTTCTCTTTATTACTGCCGGTACCCCTCCTGAAATTACCACCCATACCGTAACCCAGTTCTTTCAGTTTTTGTTAGAAAGAGTAAATCTTGAACAGGATTTACATTTCTATACGCAAACTACTATGGATACCCTTGATTATTCTGGATCGGGATTAAATAGTGGCAGTAAGCTGGTGGTGGCTGCTTATGGGGAAGAAAAAAGGAAATTATCATCAGAAATTCCAAACTGGATTACCCAACTTCCGCAACTTTCCTATGCAAAGCTGGTGATGCCCGGTATTGTGGCTATACGAACCACTGGATACGATGGGGAAGATAAAAGGCAACAATGGGTACGCCAGGCAACCGAGTGCTTCAAATCGACTCCTGACGCTGGTAATGGCATAATGATGCTGGTACTTTGTGATGACGCTGAGTTTACGGCAACTTCCATGCGCAATTTTATGTGGGTTACCTTCACCCGATGCAACCCGTCTCATGATATTGATGGGATTGACAGTTTTACGCTTCACAAGCATTTTGGATGCAGAGGCCCGATGCTAATAGATGCCAGAATTAAACCCCACCATGCCCCACCAGTAGAGATGGATCCGATGGTTGAAAAACGGATAGAAAAATTATTTGTTAGGGGAGGAAGTTTATCGGAAATATTCAAAATCTAATTAGGCAGTTACTTCCATCCAAGTATGGTCGGCCAATAGCTTAACGGAAGAAATAAACTGTTCAAAGGGGCCAGCGCCTCCCCATTCTGCGGGGGCAACCAGTGAAAGTATATGCGTGCTGTCTCTTTTTTGATAGAGATGATAGGTATGCCCAATTTGTGGTTTGAATGATAGCTTCGCTTCGTAAATCATTAAGCTTAGTTCTTTTCTCTTTCTAATTTCTTGTGCTTGGCGGGCCAACAATTCTATTTGCTCCCGAATTTGATCTAACTGCATTTGGGTTTGTTCTTCCATTGCAGTTAAGGCTTTGTGCTTAATTACTCCTTCCCGCGTAGGGCGTATGGCAACACTTCCAACCGAAGAGGCATAAGGCAATACGCTCATCTGTTTATGATAAATCTCGGTATTGCAATAAGAATTACCTAAAATATTTTTACCTAAATATTTGATTTTCAAATATCCATTAGGCATTATCTCATGTAAAACTTCAAGTATGGTTTCCTCGTTTTTTTGTAAAATCACCTGCAGCGTAGCTGCATTTAGCACATTGCCAATTACGGTGTCGGCCAGTTGTTGATCGGGAAAGGGGCGGGGTTGGTTATCGGGAATCAGTTCGTATTGACTAAAAAATGCTTCCTGATCCATGCTTACCCAATTCGAGCTGATGGAGAGTGCATGACCTTGTTGAATGCTGTCGATACGGTATTGCCCGCTTTTAGGAGTAATACCGTTTTCGAATGTACATTTTTCGGGAAAAAGTTGCCAACTTGCCAAAAAATTATAAACCTGCACCATATTGCATGTATCTGATAAGAAATAAAAAAAACCATTGAGGTTAGCAGGATATGCCAGCCTCAATGGTTTACAAAAAGTATATATTATTGAACTTTGAAGCCGATTTCCATAGTTCCCCAGTTAAGAGCAACATGACCATCTTTTCCGATGGTATAAGTTAATTTTTCAATTGAGTTGGCAGATTTGCCAGATTTAACGGTAACCCGCAGGGCATCCTCAGCTTGTTTGTAATCATATGCACCCCATTGCTTGGTATTTTTATTAAAGATTAATTCGCAATCTCCATTTTCTTTACAAAGTACGAAGAAGGCATATTTTCCAGCGGCTAGGGGCTTTCCTTCTACCTGAACGCTTTTTGAAGTTTCAAAAACGGTGGCTTCATTGGCACCTGCTCTCCAGATTACACCAGTTTTAGGTTCAATGTCTTTACCAATTACTCTTCCCTTTAAGGAAGGAGAGCTGTAATCAATTGAAATAGCTGCACCACTTTTAATGGTTTCAGCTACTTTAACAGGTGGGCTCGGACGCTTTGATTTGTCGTCTTGTGCAAATGCCGTGGCTGAAATCAGCAGGGTGCTTACAAGGGCTAACGTAATAATTTTTTTCATGATGGTTGTTTGTTGAAAGGGTAACAAAAAAAGAGGAATAGTGTTCTATAACTCCTTGTTTTTTGCAAAAATAGTAACAAATTGGTTGATTTATCCACTTTATTGGATAAGTGGTAAGCCTTAGTTAACTGTTATGAAATCGGGTTTTCGAATGAGCTGGGTATTGTATCGAAATCTCACATTGGTGCTAAAACTCACATACCAAGGGTTCATATTTCCCGGAAAACGGGGGTAATAATGGATTTTCAGTTCCATGGTACCGAATACCAGATTCTCGTTGCGGCTTCGAATACCGGTTCCAACGGCCGAATAATATTCCCCTTCAATCAAGGGCGCCCCCAGTTTTTTTAGATAAGTGAGGTATAAAAAACTAAACGGGGCAAATCGAAATCCAGCTAGGTTCCAGTTTGAATAAAAAACGGTCTCCCCATTTAAAGTTGCGCGGGTGGTATTTGGTAGTAAAGTGTTATTGATATTCGGAATACCAAAATCACTACTCAACTGCAGGGTTTCATTTAAACTGGTATTCAGCAATTGGGTAAAACTGGCATTTAAAAAATGTCGAACAAACCATTTCCCATTGTTCATTTTTCTCAGTGGGGTGAAATGCTCGATACTGGTTAAAAAACTTAGATCCTGCACGTTTCCATGGTACAAAGACGAGCCGATTTTTAACTGGTAATTGAGGTAACTATTCTGATTGGTGTAATAATTACGCTGATATTCAAAGCCCAGATAGGGCCGTGAAACTGAGTTTCGATTGCTCCAGCCTCCTGTAAAGCTGAGAGAATATCCTTCAGGCACATCTTCATTTCTTCCAAATCCATAAATGTAACTGGTATGGTAAAAATCCTGATTGAATAAGGTGTAACTGGTTAATACAGAAAAAAGATCACTATATCGGATATCATATTGCTGCTGGTAGATATTCGGTTTCAAATGATAATTTCGTTGAATAAAACGAACCGATGCAATTTTTTTGCTCCTACTACTGAAGTTTTCCTGTAATTTTTTCCGGGCTCCCAAATTAACTCCAACCCAACCATCCAGTAAGTCGTATTGGTATTGATAATTTTTAGCATAAAGGGTATCATTCCCATACACCGGTTGAGTTGCAAAATTTCCCAGTAAAATACCGCCTGTAATGGGGTGGTAGGGACTAACCAGGGGTAAATCGGCTTGTAGATAAATTCCTTTTTCTTTTCTGCTTCCTGTATTAAATGCTTGCCGCTGGTTATCGTACCCGATGATAAGGTCGGTAAAACTTCCGGCAATATTTCTTTTGATATATTCCACTCCGAACCCATAAGTTGGGGAACGTGTAAAATCAATAAAGTTGCGCACCAGCAGTCGGTCGCCCGTTCCCAGCAAGTTATCATCACTCACATCAAAATGAACGCTCTGGCTATTGCCCGAATTCAATGATCCACCAATGGGAAATACATCTTTGGTGATGATAAAAATATCAACCGAGTCGGAATTATTTTTCAATGCCCCAACCGAAATCCGGGCATCTGTTAAGTAAGAAATATTTCTGAGAAACCGTTCATTATCCGCCAGTAGATAAGGGTAAAGAGAATCTCCTCGTGAAAAGAATAGATTTTTTTTAATCACTTTTTTCTGGGTTTGGGTATGCAGGGCATCTCCCAGATTGCTGATCCAGTTAATAGAAGCATTTATGGTGTCGTTTACTGAACCCGATAAGCCCAATTGAGTAATGATGATGTTGCGAATGATTTTACCCTGGTACTTTGTAAATGGGGTTTCGTTTTTAATAGGATCCCTTTTGGGTAGCAACACTTCCGGTTCGTACACCGAAACACTTCTGCCAAGGGTACCTAATAAACCCTTTTTTTTCGCTAAAAAAAAGCTGGTGTCGTTAGTTGGGTTGCCGGAAATCTCCTGAGCAGTTACCAAAGCAGGCAGTAATATAAATGCTGAAAGCAGGATACTGATTACAATCTGTGCCGATCTGTTTGCAAAAGAATGATACATGCTGATTGGCTAAAGCAGTAAGTTACTCATTTTCTTTAGGTTTCTGAATAGGTACTTATACTGATCTAGGTTTTTATTGGGTAAGCAGATTTTTTTCCAACACCAAAAATTCTAGGGATTGCTTGGGAATACCCAATGCAAGGTGTTCGGGGAAGGGCATTTTTTCGCCGGTTAGCCGATATCCTCTGCGTTGATACCAAGCAATTAATTCATGCCGAACAGAGATAACCGTCATCTGAATACCAGTTCTGCCCAGCCATTGCGCATAGGCTTCTGATGCTGCCAATAGTTTTTTTCCGGTTCCGGCAGCCTGTAAATTAGGCTGAACGGTTAGCATACCCAGATACAGTAATGGTTTTTTGTCTTGCAAATACACACAGGCAATGATGTAATCATTGGTATCCGTAATTACCAACATCACAGAATCATCCGCAGTTATCTGTTCTGTTAATTGTTGCTGATGGGTTCGGATACCATCCAGCAAATCGGCTTCTGTAGTCCACCCCTTTCGAGAACTTTCGCCTCGGTAAGCACTATTAACCAGTTGTTCTATTGCCGATAGATCGGATAACCGTGCGAAGCGAATTTGGGTATCAGAAAAAACAAATCCCTTTAGCATATGTATGGTAAAATGGGGTGAAAGAATTACAAGGTATATAAAAAAAAGCCCCGCACAATGCGGGGCTTTTTTTAACAGCAACCAACTAGAATGTTGGATCAGCAGGCGTATTGGGGTTGTTATCTCTTTCACGGAAAGGATAAGGCATATTTCTACGCTTCATCTCAGCATTGGCTCTTCCGAAACGACGCATGTCTTCCAGTTTATTGGAACTTATATAGAGTTCAATACATCTGTTGCGATACACTTCGGTAAGCAGGCTAGCAGCATCTGTAGCACCGGTATAGCCGGCAGCAAGATTAGCACCTACACCAAGCGGATCAGAAGCAGCCGTCTGTTGTAAAACTGCATCAATGATGGTTTTAGCAGCTGCTGGATCCGGGGTGGTCTGGCGCAGCAAACATTCAGCACGCATTAATCTAACTTCATCCGGCAGGTAAAGTGGTATGGAACGGGTAGCACTATTCCAGAAACCATTCATGCGGAAGCGGGGCGTACCCGTTGCAGCAATGGAAGTATAAAAGGGAATACGCGCATCAGTTAGATCCGGACGAATACCAACGGGTAAACCCAAAGTGGAATCAATAGGGGCGTATACGTTGTTAGATGAGGTAACATTGATAAATACCGGATTGGGGTTCAACGACTCATAGTTCAACACTGATGTTTTAGTTAAATCAACCGCATTAGCAGCCGCTTGTGCACCAGTAATATTTCCTGCATATAGGTTGTAGCGGGCTCGCAGTGCCTGTAGGGTATTTACGATATCAACACCTGCAGGAAGATCTGAGTTGAACAATGTGCTTATGGGAGCTGCACTGATGGCAGCAAGCGCTTTGTCGATAGTAGCAACCGCACGAGCATATCCTGCTGCACGAGTGATGAACTTAGTAGGAGCACTAACAGGAGCACCAATTGTATCAGGGATATTTTCCCATAACATACTTAGGTTACCTATGGCAAGTGCCTTAAAAATAGAGGCATATCCTATCAAACCACTTCTATAACCCGCATCATTCAGGTTCTGAGCACCGGCTAGAACGGTATTGGCATCATAAATGGCTTTGCAATTGCTGATCCAGATACTGCCCAGCAAACCATTGTTACCATCTACTGATGCTCCCCCATTGAATAGGTTGGCTTCAGAAATGTTACCAATGTTTAAAACAAAAGTTTCACCCGTGGTTAATCCAACAGCACTCATCATGCTGGGGTGGATGGAAAGTGCATAGGTACGCTGAACGCCTACTGCAACACCCATCAGTCCTTTCGGACTTCCCAACACAGATACGTCTGACGCAGCATTGGGGTTTAGGTATTCCTTGGAACAGGAGGCGGTCATTAATGTGGCTGCCAGTCCTAAGAAAAGAGTAAGGGATTGTATTCGTTTCATAAAGTAAGTTTTAAGTATCAATTAAAATTTTGCCTGTAAACCTACACTAACGGTTCTAGGAATAGGCACAGAACCAAAGTCAATACCTCTCAGTATCGTACTCTGACCACCTGCATTTACTTCGGGATCATAACCGATATATTTGGTCCATACCACCAGGTTTCTTCCGGTGAAATTAACATTCAGGTCTTTTACAATTTTTCCAACCTTACCTATACTGTAATTGAGGGAAAATTCGCGGATGCGAACATTGCTTCCGTCATCAACACGCCATTCTTCAATGTTGTAAATACCAGTAGGGAAGGCAGCGGATGCGTTGTAACCACTGATATAACCTCTTGGTAATTGACCGCGTTGCTCCATTTCGGCAATTTTACCATTACCTACACCTTGTCTGGTTCTGAAGTCTGCATTGAATACAGAATTACCCTTCGTTGCATCAATCTGAATGCGTAAGCTGAATCTTTTGTAATTGAACTCATTAATCAAAGTAGCAGTATATATTGGGTTAGGATTACCAATAATTTTACGCAGCGGAACACCAACAGGTACACCCTGTCCGGCAGGACCACCTGCATTGTAATTCGATTGCGTAAAAGTAAGCACTCCCGATTGGGTACCAAAAGCACCTCTTGGAATACCGGCCGGACTTAAATCAAGACCTGCATGATTAGGAACTCCCATGCTGTTCTTGGAGAAACTACCACCGGATGTGGTTGCAAAGAAAGTACCATAGAATACACCTACAGGTTGTCCCTGAATCAGGGCAACAGGTGCTCCCTGGTTGGTGGCAAACTGAATCAACGAAGCACCAATATTCAACACTTCATTCCGATTCCGGTTATAGATACCAGTGATCGTCCAACTGAAATCTTTTTTCTTTACCGGTGTTCCGGAAAGCATGATTTCATATCCGGTATTTTTCAGGTTTCCAATATTATCCAGCAAAGTAGAGAAACCTGCAGAGGGCGCAATGAATCTGTTTAACAACATATCATTCACCCGCTTGTCGTAAATGTTCAGGTTCAAGTTGATACGATTGTCTAGGAAAGCCAGATCAAGACCGAACTCAATTTCTTTTTGTCTTTCAGGACCCACATTGGTATTGGCCAATGTACTGCTCGTATTTAAAGCAGTTCTGTTATTGAATGAGGAGGCGGTATATACATTAAATCGATCGTATGCTCCAATACCGGTAAGGTTACCACTCTCACCATAGGCAAGTCGAACCTTTGCCAGATCCCACCATTTGCTAACACCCAGGTTTTTCCAGAAACTGGTTTCTGAAAGGATATAACCTGCATTGGCTTTGGTATAAATCTGGTTGCGCTTGTCTGGACCAAATACAGAAGAGGCATCCCTTCTGATGGCAGCCGTTACGAATAATTGATTTCTGAATTTGAAATTCTGTTGTAAAAATAAACCGCTGATCGACAATTCTGATCTGGAATCAGCACCTGGGATAATCGTGCTGGCGCCGGTAACTGTTTCTACGAAAGGAGCCAAACCCCGTCCCTGAATCATTACAAAAGAATTGCGCTCGTATTGCTGAGAAAAACCAACTTGAGTAACAGAGCTGATGTCTTTTGTAATACTGGCAGAATACGTGGCATTGATATCGTGGTTGATACCAAAGAAATTTGAAGTGGCTGCACTGGCATACCCATTCAAAGTAGGATCGCTACTGGTAGTTCCACCCCCAAAGAAGGCAGCATTTACATTATAGGCGAAAGGCGGCATGAAAGTAGTACCGTTCTGAGCATAGTTGTCAATACCCATGGTATAGTCAATGGTCAGATTCTTAATCGGCTTCAACTTCAAACCAAAATTGGTTAAAATACGGCTGGTATTGTTGCGTTGCTTAAAGTCTTCAATAACTGATATAGGATTCACACGCCCAAGATTACCATGTGCTTTTAAATTGCCTACAGCATCTCTTTCTTGTATGTCATGAAAATTACCCAGAATGGTTACTGAGTTCATCGGACTGAAGAAAGAGTTGCCATCGGGTTTCTCGTTGGCACCGCTGTTCACATAATTCAAACCCATATTCATGCTTAACCATTTGGTAATTTTTTGATCAATATTGCTTCTGAAGCTAAAACGCTGGAAGTCAGTATTGCCAATAATACCCTGGTTATAGAAATAAGAACCGGAGAAATAATATTTGGTATTGTCTGTGCCACCACTTACTGAAACATTATTGTCAGTTCCCATCGCTTGGCGGAAGATAAGATCCTGATAGTCATACCGCTTTACATTAGTGGTATTGGTTAAAAGAGGATTCAAAACGTCTTGTGTTTGCGCATTAATGTCACCTCCGAATTTTGTAGGTGACTGGTTAACATCCAGTTTAGATCGCAGTCCGTTGAATAATACATTGCTGCTGAAGGTTACCTGAGGAGCACCAGATACACCCCGCTTAGTGAAAATTTGGATAACTCCGCTATTGGCTCGAGAACCATAGATAGCAGCAGCTGCAGCACCGTTCAATACTTCCACCCGCTCAATATCAGCAGGATTGATATCCACCATTCTGTTTTGACCAACTACACCCACGAAGTTTCCACCATCGTAGTTACCTTGTGTATTGGTTACACGAGGCGTATTGTTGTTTACGATTACACCATCAACGATGTAAAGGGGTTCAGAAGATGAGTTCACAGAGCTAACACCTCTCAAACGTACACTCAAACCACCGGCAGGATCACCACTGTTTTGGGTAATTACGGCTCCAGGTGTTTTACCTTGTAAAGCCTGCAATGCATTAGAAGAAGCCCCCTTATTCAAATCATCGGCTTTTAGGGTAGCCACATAACTTCCTAATTGGCGACGAGTAGTTCCTGCAGAAGTTCCTGTTACAACTACCTCATCCAGTTTCGAAAGACTTTCTGATAAATTCACATCAACAGAATAGGATTTTTCATTTCCTATGGTGATGGTTTTACTTTGTGTTCCCCAGCCCACCGCTGAATAAATCAGTGTATAGGTTCCGGGATTTAGCGGAACAGTAAAAGAGTATACACCATTGGCATCGGAACTAGTTCCAAATTTGGTGCCTTTTACCGTTACCGTTGCTGATTCAACAGCAGCTCCGCCGGTATTGTTTATTTTTCCGGAAATGCGAACCTGTCCGAAAGCAATAACGGCGAATAAACTCAGGGTTACTGATAAACAGAAATGTTTCCATTTACCATACCTGTGGGTTGTTCGTGTTTTCATAATGGTAGTTTAGGTTTTCGTTATTATAAAATAGTTATACCCGAATCCCGGTAGGGAGCGAGTATGGGATCATCCTTATCCAATTCTGTAATTAACATGTCAATCTGATTAAGGCCGCAGATTTTAATTCGCTGCACTGAATTCAATTTCTCTGAGATAGACAGTACCACTTTTAAATTCGATGCTTCCAGCATGGCCTTTTTTAATATTACTACATCCCAATCATTATCTGTAATTCCATTCTCAATATCCATCGCATTGATTCCCATAATGCAGATATCCGCTTTTACCGATTTGATTTTCGAAATGGCTTCACCACCCACTGCAATCTGAGATTTTTTAGATATTTTATCGCCAATGAATATTACATCCGAATTGGGATGTTGCGCATATTCATACGCAGCAGGTATACTGCCCGTTAAAAAAGTAGCCTGTAAAGTTTCCGGTAACATCCGGGCCATTTCTATTACCGTAGTTCCTCCACCCGATAAAACAAACATGCCATCCTTTAATAAGTTAATGGCTTTTTGTCCAATAATTTTTTTCTGCTCTCCGTGAAAAACATCCGAGCGTAAATAAAAACTATTGAAAGATTTAGAGAGTGCACCCCCATGAACTTTAATTACTTTACCTTCTTCTGCCAATTCATTTAAATCTCTGCGTATGGTATCTTCTGATACCTGTATTTCCGCACTCAGGTCGGCAGACAAAACACTATTGTGTAAACTTACTTGTCGCAATATGTAAGCCTGTCTCTCTTTTTTTAGCATCTTTACATTTTGGAGTTCGAATTTATTACAATTAACGAATACTTAACCCAAAAACCGCAAAAAGTTGCAATTATTCTTTTTTTCCGCTTAAAATACCGCAAGAATGAATAAAAATATAAATAAATTGTATATGATGGGGAATGCGGATTCCCGGATGATTGTAGGACTCATGAGCGGTACCTCTCTAGACGGACTCGACGTAGCACTTTGCAAAATTAGCGGTTGTGGAATGGATACCCGTATCGAATTACTTGAATTTGCCACCATACCCTACACTGCTTATTTTAAAAATCAGGTTAAGGAAGTATTTGCTAATAAACTAGCCAGTTTAGAAAAAGTTTGTTTATTGAACGAATGGATTGGAGTATTTCATGGACGATTGGTATTGGATTGTTTAAAAAAATGGGGCATACGGCCCGAGGCTGTTAATGTAATTGCCAGTCATGGCCAAACCATTTACCATGCCCCCACCTGGCTGCACCAGGATGATCGTTTTCCCAATGCTACGCTACAAATTGGAGACGGAGACCATATTGCCGTAACTACCGGTATTATTACCCTATCTGATTTTCGGCAAAAACATTTGGCAGCAGGTGGGGAGGGGGCGCCCTTGGCAGTGTATGGCGACCACCTGATTTTTAGCAAAGAGGGGGAAAATCGGATTATGCTGAATATTGGAGGTATTGCCAATTTTACCTTTTTGCCCGGCAATCGCGATGTTTCGGCTATTTTCAGCTCCGATACCGGGCCAGGTAATACCCTCATGGATTCGTATGTGCAGCAATACTTTAATACACCCTATGATAGAGATTCAGCCATTGCCAAATCCGGTTCGCTGAATGAAGGGTTATTATCGGCATTAACCAGCCACAGCTTTTTTCAACAACCGTTTCCTAAAACTACCGGGCCTGAATTATTTAATCTCGAATACCTGCGATTTGCACAAAACGAATCTGGTACAGTAACCTTGAATCATGAAGATGTATTGAGAACCCTTAACCGGTTTACTGCGGTTACCATCGCACAATCGATAAGAAATTGTTGTGATCCCAAACAAACCTACACCCTCTATGCTAGCGGTGGGGGTATGCATAACCCCCTAGTGATGGAACAATTGCAGGAGCTGTTGCCAGCATTTACCTTTTATACAACCAACGATTTATCCATTCACCCCGATGCGAAAGAGGCCGTATTGTTTGCTATCCTCGCAAATGAAACCATTGCAGGAAATCAACTGACCTTTGGGACTGCCCAATCAGGTATCCCCTCCGTTAGTATGGGAAAAATCAGTTTCCCCGATTAATTAGCCAATAACCTTTTACTGCTTAAAGGGTGGATAATGATCGATGGTTTCAAAAACATTCCTTTTATCCTGTTGCAGCAATTGAATAAACTTTCTCAATGAATCTGCCTGTGCCGATTTCTCAAAAATTCGGTCGTGAGATAAAATTACAATTGCCCGGGGTGCATGCGTTTCGTCGTCTTCTAATTTCTTACTAACTTTTTGTGCCATTTCAGTTGCCGACTCTTTGGGTTGTTTTGTTTTTGCATCCTGTCTCCATTCCAGATCCCAGCCTACAATCTGATAGCCCAATGAATCTAGACTACGCACCAAACGATTGGTTGAAAGCTGACCAGTAATCTTTCCCTTATTCGCCCAAGTATTGTTACCCGGCATGCGGATAATTTTTACCGGTATTTTCAATTCCCGCTCATTATGAAGAAAATCGTTCAGGGCAGAGTCGTGCTGGGCAGGGGCATAGAATAAACGGTATTTGTCGTTCATGCCATGACTAAAACTATGGTTGGCCAGTAGAAACTGTGGATAGGCTTTTCGGATAGAATCTATTTGTTGAATTTTCTTGTTACCCACTTGATTAAATCCCACCGCAAAAAAACTAGCTTTGATACCGGTTTCTTCAAAAATTCTTTTGCAGTTAGTGGTACCAGGTGGTTGAGGAGAATCGTCCCAGGTTAAATAAATATATCGCTTGGTACTGTCGGCATTAAATTGACTACCTGGAATGGCAATTTGGGTTGAATCTTTAACAGTGGCCACTTTTTTATCATCGGATCCGCAGGAAAATAGGGTGGTGAGGGTTATACTCAGGAGTAGGGATTTAACAAACATAGTAACGTGAATAAAACAATAATTTTATTACGGCAAAAGTAAGCTTTATGCTTAGTTTTCTTTGTTAATGTGTACAAACTAGGAATTCTTTTATACACAATTTTCGTTTCGGCTTAATAAAAAAAGCCCCGATTCGTTGGGGCTTTTTTTATAATAAATCAGGATGAATTGGGTACTATTAATACCTATATTGTTCCGTTTTAAAAGGACCATTCTTTGCAATACCTAAATAAGTAGCTTGCGCATCAGAAAGCTCATCTAACACTGCCCCAACTTTCGCGAGGTGTAAGCGAGCAACTTTCTCATCTAGGTGCTTAGGAAGTACATATACTTTGTTCTCGTAATTCGCATGGCTACTCCACAATTCAATTTGTGCAAGGGTTTGGTTGGTAAAAGAGCTACTCATTACAAAACTGGGATGGCCCGTAGCACAACCCAAATTAACCAGCCTTCCTTCAGCAAGTAAAATGATATCTTTTCCGTCAATATTGTAAAGGTCAACCTGTGGTTTAATAGTGTCTTTTGTATGACCATAGTTTTGATTCAGCCAAGCTACATCAATTTCAATATCAAAGTGTCCGATATTGCAAACGATGGCTTTATCCTTCATGTTGCGGAAGTGCTTTTCAGTAATCAAGTCGCGGCAACCGGAAGCGGTAACCACAATGTCGGCTTCTTTAACTGCCTCTGCCATTGGTTTTACTTCGTATCCATCCATGGCAGCCTGCAGGGCGCAAATGGGATCAATTTCGGTAACGATAACGCGGCAACCTGCCCCTCTTAAAGAAGCAGCAGAGCCCTTGCCCACATCTCCATATCCACCTACCACAGCAATTTTTCCTGCCATCATCACATCCGTAGCGCGGCGAATGGCATCTACCAGTGATTCTTGACAACCATATTTGTTATCGAATTTTGATTTGGTAACGGAATCATTCACATTAATTGCCGGAATAGGCAAAGTACCCTTAGCCATACGCTCGTATAAACGGTGAACGCCGGTAGTAGTTTCTTCCGATAAACCTTTTACTTCTTTAATCAGTTCGGGATATTTATCAAATACCATATTGGTTAAATCTCCGCCATCATCTAAAATCATATTCAAGGGTCTTTCGGCAGCACCAAAAAATAAAGTTTGTTCTATACACCAATCCGCCTCTTCCTGGGTTTGACCTTTCCAGGCAAAAACACCAATGCCTGCAGCAGCAATAGCCGCAGCCGCTTGGTCTTGGGTTGAGAAAATATTGCAGGAGCTCCATTTTACTTCAGCCCCCAAAGCAACTAGGGTTTCAATTAATACAGCCGTTTGGATGGTCATATGCAGGCATCCGGCAATTCGGGCACCTTTCAGGGGTTGATTGGCACCGTATTCGGCACGAATGGCCATTAATCCGGGCATTTCGGCTTCTGCCAGGCGAATTTCTTTGCGACCCCATTCGGCCAAACTCATATCGGCTACTTTGTAGGGCAAACTAAAATCGATGTTGGGTAACAGCGTTGACATAGGTTTTTAATTTAGACTGCAAAGATAGTGTAGAATAAGTAATCTGTGAATTTTAATAAAAATAGAATAAACTTAATTAAAATTGTATTTTTGTAGCATAAAACACTTTTATTAAATGAAAGCTTCCCAGTCAATAGAAGAAAAGTCTGTTTTACCTATTCACTTAGATGAAAGAGACCTTGCAATTCTTCGTATTCTTCAGCAAAATGCACGTGCAACGGTAAAGGAAATTGCCGATCAGATCAACTTAAGTACAACCCCCGTTCACGAAAGAATCAAGCGCCTCGAATCACAAGGCGTGATTAAGCAATACGCCACCCTTTTGCAACCGGCCAAAGTGCAAAAGGGACTGATGGTAATCTGTTATGTTTCTCTAAAACAGCATAACAAAAGTGCGGGAGCAAAATTCATCAAAAGCATACTAGAAATGCCCGAAGTAATCGAATGTTATAATATTTCTGGAGAATTCGATTTTATGCTGAAGGTAGTAGCCGAGCACATGGATGATTATTATCACTTTCATGTAAACAAACTAAGTGAGGCCGAAAATATCGGTCACCTGCAAAGTGTATTTGTAATGGGTGTAATTAAAGAAACCCATGTGTTGGTGTAACTAACTTTACGGAATTTGAACGGTTTTCTTCCGAACAGGATGTAACCACTTTTTATTAATGATATGAGTAAGATAAGCACCTGCTGCCCCTGTAACCGCTCCGGCAATTACATCCGAAGGATAATGTTGGCCTAAATAAATGCGCGAATAGCCCACGCCCATGGCCCAAACATAGGCAGGCGCTGTAAAATACCATTTTTCAGTAGTTAACAAAAGGCTTGTGGCGGTTGAAAAAGCAAGTGCAGTATGTTCCGAAGGAAATGAATTGCCTGTTTCTCTATAATTGGGATAAATATCATTGTGGGTTTCATAGGGCCGGGAACGATTAACCAGTTTTTTCAACAACCCGGTAGTTGCAGCCGTTACTATCAGTCCACCCATGAGTTCATAGGCCACCTGCTTTCCTTTTTTGTTTTCTGTAATCAACGACACAGCCATTACGCCAATCGGTAAAGAAATACAAATTGGATAGGCCGTAAACGATAAGGCTTTCAGGGTTGGATTATCCGGATACCTTGGATTAATCAGTTTCAAAGAAGCATAATCACCACCCTGTGCCTGCAAACCTGATATGTGTATGCAGCAGCCAATCAAAATCAACCATAGCCGAAGTTTCATAGGAGGATTATTTTGTGAAGTAGCTGTTTACGATTTATTCACTATCCATCTGCAATAAGGTAGCTTCAATCGTTTGAATGCGCGCCATTGCATCGGCTTCTTTTTTTCTTTCTAGTGCGATTACTTCCGGCTTGGCATTTTGTACAAACTTTTCGTTTTGCAGTTTTTTGCTAACCTGTTCTAAAAATTGTTGTTGATGGGCCAGATCTTTTAGCAAAGTTTCCCGCTGTGTTCCGGTCTCTTGAAATTCGGCTGATTCCATATAAAAGCGATCCTTTTCTACTGCCACTACAATACTTTTTGGAATCGGTTGTTGGGTAAAGCTAACTTCAGACGCATTGATCTGTTTTGCTAAAATAGATCGTATGGCTTGGTATTGATTCTCACGACTGGTTTGAATATGCAGGTGTACCGTTATTTTAGGCTTGAGCTGGTTTTTATTTCGCGCATCCCGCAACGCCGAAATCAATTGCTTCAACAATTCGCCCGAGGCCACCATTTCAGTATCAATGGCCGGAATGGGTGTATATTGGCGGGTACAAATATCCTCTGTTTGCGGGCGTAATAAATGAAATATCTCTTCAGAAATAAACGGCATAAAGGGATGTAACAAATGCAGCAACTGTTCAAAATAGTCAACTGTTTTTTCGTACACTTCCGCGTGAATCGGTTGTTCAAATCCGGGCTTCACCCATTCGAGGTACCAACTGCAGAAATCATCCCATATTAAAGAGTATATCGTTTTTAAAGCTTCACTCAATTTAAACTGCTGCATCAATATCGCAACCTCATTGCGGGTATGTTGCAAGCGTTTTTCAAACCAATCCATCGCAAATACCGGTAAATTACTTTCCTCAGCGTTTCCAACACGGGATTCCCACATCTTTACAAGTTTGAGGGCATTCCACAGTTTGTTGTTGAAATTTCTTCCCTGTTCTAAGCCCGATTCATCAAATAAAATATCATTGCCCGCCGGTGAAGCAATCATGATGCCAAAGCGAACCGCATCGGCACCATATTGATCTATCAAGCCAAGTAAATCGGGTGAATTACCCAGGCTCTTACTCATTTTTCGGCCTTGTTTATCTCGAACAATACCTGTAAAATAAACATCTTTAAATGGCAGCTGCCCCATATATTCATATCCAGCCATAATCATTCGTGCTACCCAGAAAAAGATAATTTCCGGTGCCGTAACCAGGGTATTGGTTGGATAGTAATAGTTTACTTCGGAGTTATTCGGTTGTGATAATCCATGAAATACTTCAAATGGCCACAACCAGCTCGAAAACCAGGTATCTAAACAATCTTCATCCTGCCGGATGGATTCTTTCGCTAGTTCGGGTTGCTTTTCTTTTAATATTTCCCAGGCTTCCTCCAATGAAGCGGCTACTGCAAAATTGCCATCGGGTGCATAATAGGCAGGAATTCGATGCCCCCACCAAAGTTGACGGCTAATGCACCAGTCTTTGATATTCTCCATCCAATGGCGATAGAGATTTTTAAATTTGGCAGGATGAAAATGTATATCATCTTTCATCACCGCTTCCAGTGCCGGTTTAGAAATGCCCGTCATACTTACCCACCATTGCAGGCTCAAGCGAGGCTCTACCATCGCATCGGTTCTTTCACTAAAGCCTACCTGATTTACATATTCTTCAATTTTTACCAGGTTGCCAGCTGCTTCTAGTAGGGGAATGATTTTTTTTCTTACATCTAACCGGTCTTCGCCCACAAACAGGGTAGCTGCGGCACTCAGGGTGCCATCATCTTCCATCGTATCAATAATCTCCAGCTTATATTTTAACCCCAATTGGTAATCGTTCATATCATGTGCCGGCGTAACTTTTAACGCACCGGTACCGAAATCAGGGGTAACATAGTCATCAGCAATAATGGGTATTCTGCGATTAATTAAAGGAACCAATGCAAATCGGCCTACCAGATGTACATAGCGGGTATCGGAAGGATGCACGCAAATGGCAGCATCCCCCAAAATTGTTTCCGGCCGAACTGTAGCGATAGTAATTCCTTGTAAAGCTGCAGCATCATCCCCCTCTATCCGATAGTTTACGTGATACAACTTACTGTTTACCTCTTTATAAATTACTTCCTCATCACTCAGGGCTGTTTTGGCTTTTACATCCCAATTAATCATCCGCTTTCCTCGATAGATATGGCCCTTTTTATACAAATCAATAAACACCTGTATCACCGAACGATAATATTCGTCATCCATCGTAAAGGAGGTACGGTTCCAGTCTAAACTGCAACCCATCTTCTTTAATTGCTGTAATATAATACCCCCGTATTTATCTTTCCACTCCCAGGCATATTGTAAAAATTCGTCGCGAGTAAGAGATGATTTGGCAATACCTCTTTCGCGCAACATGGCAACTACCTTGGCTTCTGTGGCAATAGACGCATGGTCGGTTCCCGGCACCCAACAGGCATTATAGCCCATCATGCGGGCATTGCGTACCAAAATATCCTGTATGGTATTATTAAGGCAGTGACCCATATGCAATACGCCCGTAACATTGGGAGGAGGTATTACAACGGTATAGGGGGGTCTATCATCGGGGGTGCTATTAAAATAGCCTTTTTCATTCCATTGCGCATACCACCTGGCTTCAACTTCTCCCGGAATATAATTTTTGCTGAGCTCCATATTTTTTAGGGGATAACACCCTAATTGCCAACCATTCAAAAAAAGTACGGGTATCAGCAAAGGGAATCCGAATGCAAAAATAAGGAAAACTGATAAGTGTAAGTTACCTCATTACCAAACCATTCGAAGAGAGGGATCTTCAAAGTGCTCAGAAAGAGATGTGGAAGGGGTAGATCGGTTTTCTGCAACCTGCAATCCCATCCTTAATTGTCCGTTCGCCTTTATGCGAAGGCATTTTCCGGCAACATCTTTGGTAAATTTCATACAATCTTCTTTCCGAATCTTTTGGCAAGAACTAAAAGCAATCAGTACTATGGCGAATCCGATAAATTTTTTCATAGCGGGAAAAGTTTTATAACTTAATTGGATATAAAACGATGGTAACTCTGTTTTGTTACACTTGTTTGCAAAATTAGTACTTGATTACTATAAAATATTACACAGACCCCTGTTTTTAGTTAATTTTATATTATGCGCTTTGCAGTGGTGGATATTGAAACAACCGGAGGCTTCCCCTCCCAACATGGCATTACCGAAATTGCCATCGTTTTAATGAATGGTGCCGAAGTAGAGGGCATTTTTGAAACCCTGATAAATCCCGGTCAACCCATTCCGCCTTTTATTGCTAATATGACGGGCATTTCTGATGCTATGGTGGCCATGGCTCCGCCTTTTGAGGAGCAAGCCGAAAAAATATACCGATTATTAAGCGATAGAATTTTTGTTGCACACAATGTGAATTTCGATCATTCTTTTGTGAAGTATTTTCTGCAACAGGCTGGTTATCAATTACAAGTTCCTAAAATTTGTACCATCCGACTGGCCCGAAAAGTGTTTCCAGGGCATAAAAAATACGGCTTGGGACATTTAACTCGTGCGCTCGATATTCCAATTACTAATCGGCACCGGGCTGGTGGAGATGCTAGGGCAACCGCAGAAATTGTTTCTAGGGCGCTTGCAGTATCTGGGAGTAGTGTAATCAAAGAAATGTTGAGTAGGGAGGCCAAACACCAATTATTGCCCCCTAATTTGTCGGTGGAAGAAATACACCAATTACCCCTAGAACCCGGTGTATATTATTTCCGCGACAAAAAGGGCAAAGTAATGTATGTAGGTAAAGCCAAGCAGCTTCGCAAACGAGTAGTAAGCCATTTCACCGGTTTAGATACTTCCGAAAAGCGGCAGGCCCTATTAAGAACCGTGTATACCATCGGCCATAGTGTTTGTGCCTCCGAATTTATGGCTAGTATTTTGGAAAGTATCGAAATCAAACGCCTTTGGCCGCCTTTTAATAAAAGTCAAAAAAGATTCGAAGCAAGCTGGTCAATTTATCAATTCACCGATTCTAAAGGGTATCACCGATTGGCTATTGATAAAAAACACCGGCATACAACTGCTATCAGCAATTTTGGTTTATTAGCCGATGCGCACCGCACCCTTTGGAAGTTAGTAAGAGATTTTTCCTTGCATCCCTATCTCTGCTTTCTCGAAAAAACTCCTTCCGCCCCCTTGCCGAAAGAAACCATACACAACTTACAAATGCAACAAGCCATCGCCCATCTGGTGCAGCAACCGGCAAGTTTTGTAATTAAAGATCAGGAGGCAATTGTATTGGTTGAAAAGGGAAGGTTTTACGGAATGGCAATGCTGGCCGAGTGGACTCCCGATCAACCCATCAGCTATCTTCGAGAGCAGTTAACGCCCTATCCCGAAAACGAAGTAATTCGCTCCCTGGTTCAACAGTTTACTGAAAAATATCCCGAAAAAGTATATCCATATACCGAAGTATAGTAAAGTTGGCATTTGATAAAAACTTATCTTGTAAAAAAAATCTATGAAAGTTGTAACGATATTCATTTCTCTGCTGGTTTCATTGCAATCGTATGCGCAGCAGAAAGTTTATCCCTTTATTAAAGGATTTGGTGGCGTAAGTGAAATCCCGATGGCTACCGAAAAACCCGACAGTAAAAAGAGCTATAAAATTATTGTAGAAGTAAATACCGAAAATCCCCAACCTGCCAAAGTGCACGAATTGATGGAAAAAATTGCCTCCATCGCCAACTTGCATGTATTGGGAGGTGTGCAACCTGAAAAACTAAAAATCGTAGCCGTGATTCACGGTCCGGCTGCCATGTACATTATGAATGATTCGGTATATCAGCAGAGATATGGATCCAGTAATCCAAATATCCCTTTGTTTCATGCACTCAGAGAGGCGGGAATTCAGGTATTTGTATGCGGTCAGTCGATGATGAAGCGAAATATCGATCCGGCAACTATTTCCCCTCATTTGGGGATTGCCCTTTCTGCTATGACCACCCTAAGCACTTATCAGCAGCGCGGGTATGTGATGCTCAAATTGTAATATCAGAAATTAGGATGGGTTCCGGTGTAATTCATTGGGGTGATTGCTAGTAATTCTTTTTTTAAGGAAGCTTTTACCTTTAGTTGCCGAATGAATTGTTGAATACTTTCTCGGGTAATCCCTTGTTTTCCACGAGTAAGTTCTTTTAGGGCTTCATAGGGATTGGGATATTGCTCTCTACGTAAAATGGTTTGTATGGCTTCTGCAACTACTGCCCAGTTTTGATTGAGATCTTGTTGTATTTTTTCTTCATGCAACACCAGCTTATGCAGTCCTTTTTGTAAAGAGTTGATAGCAATAACAATATGCGCCATGGGAACCCCGATATTTCGCAAAACGGTAGAATCCGTTAAGTCGCGTTGTAAACGGCTGACAGGTAATTTGGCCGAAAGATGTTCCAGCAGGGCATTGGCTAAACCCAGGTTTCCTTCCGCATTTTCAAAATCGATGGGATTTACTTTATGTGGCATGGCCGATGAACCTACTTCGCCTGCTTTGGTTTTTTGTTTAAAATAGTCCATGCTGATATAGGTCCATACATCCCTACTCAAATCAATTAAAATGGTATTGATTCGTTTTAATGCATCAAAATGGGCAGCCAGCATATCGTAGTGTTCTATCTGCGTAGTAAACTGTTGTCTTTCTAGGCCCAATACATCCTGCAAAAATTGATTGGCCAGTTTGGGCCAGTTTTTATGTGGGAAGCTTACCTGATGGGCATTGAAATTACCCGTTGCCCCCCCAAATTTGGCAGAATAGGGTATCTGGGAAAGCAGTTTTATTTGCTCACTGATTCGTTCATGAAACACTTTCCATTCCTTTCCCAATCGGGTAGGAGAAGCGGGTTGGCCATGGGTTCTGGCCAGAAGGGGAATGTCTTTCCACTGTCTTGCTTGTTTTAAAAGTAGGGTATTCAATTGCAATACGGCTGGCAAATACGTCTCTTCTAAACAATGTTTCCAGCTAAGGGGAATGGCGGTATTATTGATGTCTTGCGAGGTGAGTCCAAAATGAATCCATTCTTTTAAGTGTCCGATACCTGCTTTGTCTAGTTGTTCTTTTAAAAAATATTCAACCGCTTTTACATCATGGTTGGTTACCCTTTCAATTTCTTTTATTTGCAGCGCTTCTGCCGTGCCAAACTGATCCATGCCCGCTTGTAATTTCTTTTTAGCGGCAGCAGGTAATTGAAAAAACTTCTGCCTGGCAAGAAAGTAGAAATATTCCAGCTCAACGGCTACGCGGTAACGAATCAAGCCATATTCAGAAAAATAATTGGCTAGTGCGGCGGTTTGTGAACGATATCTGCCATCAATGGGCGAAAGGGCGGTTAACGAGCTAATTTCCATGAAAACTTGGATTGGTGAAAGGCTGATTGGCCTATTGGTGCAAAGATAACTAAGCTTGAGCGCTTTTTAAAGAGAAGGATCATTAATCACTGTTTTTACTCGATAGAAGCGGGGAATTGTTTTTCTTTGCACAAAATTGAACGTTGAAGCAAGCAATTCGGGTGGGGGCGGTTAGTTATTTGAATACCAAACCTTTTATATGGGGGTTAGAGCAGTCGCCTGTTTTTGGCGAAATTGTTTTATCCAGGGATTTTCCTGCTGCCATTGCCCAGCAATTGAAAGATAACCAGCTGGATATAGGATTGCTGCCAGTTGCTGCCATTGCTCAGTTACAGGAATCGTTTATAACAGCTGATTATTGCATTGGTTCGGAAGGTCCGGTTGCATCGGTCGCAATTTTTAGCGATGTGCCTTTGGAAGAAGTTACTACTATCTGGCTCGACTATCAAAGTAAAACATCCGTAGCACTCGCACAAATACTGATGCATGAATATTGGCACCTCAAACCCCAATGGAAGCCGGGGGATGCAGATTTTATCAATCGTATAGGGGGAACTGAGGCAGCGGTAGTAATTGGCGACCGGGCATTAGAACTGATTCCCAAACATAAGTATATGTACGATTTAGGGGCTGCCTGGACGGCACACACCGGGTTACCCTTTGTTTTTGCAGCTTGGGTGGCCAATAAAGCGTTGCCGGCTCCTTTTTTAACTGAATTTAATGAAGCGCTTAAATGGGGCATTGAGCATATGGATCAGTTGATTGCTCAAATACCTCCGATGGGATATGATATTGATACCTATTTTCATACAAACATCCGCTTCGAGTTAACGGATGCCAGCAAAGCGGGTATGGAATTGTTTTTACAGAAATTAGCGGTGCATACCATTGTTTAGGGCTGCTTTAGCTGGTAAAACTTTTGTAATATTGAAGGGTATATGCGATTAATCATTATCACTATTTGCTTTAATAATTTGCCCGACCTGCAAAAAACGCTTGCTTCGGTAGATACTCAAACGCTACCACCGGATGAGCATTGGATAATAAATGGCTCAACCTCAGGCGATATTGCCGAGTGGCTGCAACAAACTTCTCAACCTGATTATCGAAAAACAGTAAATGAGCGAGATAATGGAATAGCGGATGCCTTTAATAAGGGCATAAAGTTGGCAGGGGAGGGGATGATACAAATGCTGAATGCCGGGGATGAATTACTGCAGGTGGGGGTATTACAAGCGGTAGCTACCTTTTTACAATCCCATGCTGATGCTGCCTGGATAAGTGGCAAGATTGTTTTAAAACGTGGGGGTGAGTGGGTAGAAGTTGGCAAACCATTTGATGCAGCCAAACTTTATCGTGGGATGAGAAGTGTATCTCATCCAAGTTGGTGGGTGCATAAGCAAACCTACCTGAAGGCTGGGCCTTATCAGTCGCAATATAAAATTGCTATGGACTATGATATGATGTGCCGACTGGCCAAGGAAACCTATGCTTTTTTCCCTTTTGCTATGGTTCGCTTTGATGATACAGGCATCAGTGCAAAACAATACCTGGCTTCTTTGGGTGAGAACCAACGGGTGTATGAATCATATGTTGGGTATTCGTTTCCTTGCCGGCTTTGGCAATTCCGGTTACGCAGTTTGCACTATCTTTTGCAAACCCAATTGGGTAAGCTGCTGTTTAGATGGAAGAGGAATTTAGGTGGGGAGAATTGGTGAACTTAAGTTACTTTAATTTTTAATAGCAATTCTTCCAGTATCATCAATTCTATTAAGAAGTAGGCCAGGTTTGTTTTCCGCGATATATTCATCAACCGCTTTTCGTGAGCCTCTCCAAAAACCATAATCATCAATGATCAATACCCCTTGATGAACTAATAAAGGATATAAATGAATCATTTCATGACGGGTAGATTCGTACCAGTCAGTATCCAATCGCAAAAGAGCGATATTGCCTGGGCTATTGGCAGGAATTGTTTGTAAAATATCCCCTTCAATAAACTGTATGTTTTCAGTGGGATAGCCAGTGCTAAAAATATGTTTCTTTACATCATCGAGTGTTGAATAAGCCCAAACAACACTTTTTTCTTTTTGCCCGGCATCTTTTTTTAATAAATCCGCTGCGCCTTCTCCCTGATAAGATTGATCGGCTTCCGTTGGCTCCGTCATTCCAGCATAGGTGTCGTACAAAAAGAATTTTCGGTTGTTGACTCCCAACTTTTGTAAAGTAAGTGCTGCTGCCATCATACTACCCCCTTTCCAAACGCCACACTCAACGAAATCACCTTGAATATCATTTTCAACAATATACTTTACCGATTCAATTAAACAGTATAGCCGCTCATTGCTTGTCATGGTATACGGCTTTACTTGTTGAATAATTTCAATATGCCAAGGTTCAAAATCTGCCGGAAATTGGTTGGTGGTAGCCGGTGGTGAAAATAGTTTTCTTAATAATTTGAATGGCCTGAAATAATTAGGCATGGAAAGAGTGATTTAGTTTTTCAATTACCTGGTTTGGTTGCACCCATTGATAGGGAATAGTAACAGTATACAAATATTTTTGTTGAATCATGGTTGGGTTAATAAGGTCTTCAACAATTTCAGTTGGATAAATTGAAATTACTTTGTTAGACATTTCTAAAGGATAAGGAGAAAATCTTCCATACTGCGATCCATTATAAATGCCGAATACCCTGCAACCTACCGCCGCTGCAAGATGCACCGATCCCGTATCAACCGAAACCAATGTTTCCGCCCGATGCAAAATAGTTAATAATTCTGGAAGGCGGGTGGCGCTAGTTAAATCGGTTACAGATCCTACAAACGCTTCTTTAAAGGCATCTGCATATATCCGATCTCCGTTACTTCCACAAACCACGATAGCCAATCCTCCCTTTTGCTGAAAATACTGAGCAACTTCTGCAAAATACGCCGCTGGCCAAATTCTATGTTTACTTCTGGATCCAGGAAAAATAACAACAAATTTTTCAGGTAATGCTATTGAGAGTGCCGGTAATTTCGCTTCGGGAATCTGCCAATGGATAGTTTCAATATTTTTTTCCGTTACGTATTCAGCAAATTTCCGGTTGCGAGTTAATTCGAACAAGGGAGTGGTGGGCCCAGGCCAGCAATGCTGGTAGAGTTGCTTATCGTATCCATTATCGTAGGTTCGCCAATTTTCAGTATTGGCAACCATGCCAAAATTGTCAGGGGCTACCGCAGCTTTCACAATTGCATCATCATTGCGTTTGTCGCGTGAATAGGTTGGATTAATTACCCAGCTAAACCCTTTCTTATATATTTGTTGTAAAAATCGGTATCGATAAAAGAGGTCCTGCTTAAAACGGGTTTTATCTAACCAAACTGTTTGATCAAACGTATCAGCATCCAATTGCTCATATAACGATCTCCAGCTGCTATTTCCACAAAGTGTAAACTGCAATCCATTAAATCGTTCTGCTTTGCATAATTCGGGTATCATGGGCCTCCACAACATATAGTCCCCAATTTCATCAACCCGCACAATTAATACCTTTCCCGAATGGGTGGTTGCCGGTCCCAGACGGGCCAGCCAGCCTACTAGATTGTATATAATATCCTTTATGCGGTTCAACATGCCCGAAAAAACTTTAATTTGCCCTACCAATTGGTAAATTATGGTACCCTACGATTTTAATCCTTCTATTAGCCACCCACTTTATTGGATTCGGAAGGGACTATACTACAAAATTAACCTTTACAGCGGAGAATTGAGTGGTCGGTTGCTGGATTTTGGTTGTGGGGCGAAACCATATCAGTCCCTTTTTACCAAGGCAACTGAATATGTGGGCGTAGATTATGCAGGAGAAGGGCACGATCATGCCAACGAGTCAATCGACGTTTACTATGATGGCAAAACCCTCCCTTTCCCCGATGCCTCCTTTTCGGCGATTTTTACCAGTGAGGTATTTGAGCATATTTTTACCCTACCAGCCATCCTGCCAGAATTAAATAGGGTATTGCAGCCCGGCGGTAAAATGTTGATTACTTGTCCATTCGCTTGGGAAGAACATGAAATTCCCGCCGATTATGCCCGGTATACGCGGTTTGCCTTGCAAGATTTGTTACAAAAAGCAGGTTTTTCCATTGTGCAGGTCGATAAAAATGGCCATGCTATATCAGCACTTCATCAATTATTTATCGTGTATTTGCATGATGAATGGATTCACCGGGTTTGGCTTTTCTCTAAATTTTCTTTCTTCAAAAAATTGGTGCGTCAGGCATTGGTTCCCTTGCTAAATGGTTTATTCTGGATAGTAGAACCCCTATGGCCCCGTTCCGATAAATTTTACTTAAATACCATTTTATTGGTGGAAAAGAAATAGATGAAAAAGATTCTATACACCGTTTGTTCTGCTAATCACCTGGCCCATTGCAAAACGATGGCCGATTCCTTTGCTGCGCATCATCCCGAATACACAATCATCATTGGTTTAGTAGATAAAATCGAAAACCGTTTTGCTGTACAACAATTGGCTCCCCATGAAATTTGGGAAATTGCCAATATGGGAATACCCGATTTTGAAGCCATCACTACCCGTTATTCGGTAATCGAATTGAACTGTGCCATGAAGTCGTTCGTTGCCCAGGCTATTTTCGCGCGGGATTACCCAGACATTTTGTTGTATCTAGATGCTGATATGTGGGTACATCATTCCTTCTCCGTGGTGGAAGAATTGTTGCAGCAACATCCAATTTTAATTACCCCGCATTTTACGCAGGCACTCCCCGATAACCTGTATGCACCACTCGAGCGCGATTTGCTGCGTTCGGGTATTTACAATGCAGGTTTTATGGCCATGACTCGCTCTGCCGTTACCGACCGTTTTTTACACTGGTGGGCAGCGCATATGAAAGAGGAATGTTATTATCGTTTTTCAGAAGGTATGGGGGTAGATCAAATCTGGCTGAACCTGGTGCCAGTTCTTTTTCCGGAGACGGGTATTTTTCTGCATCCCGGTGCCAATGTAGCTTATTGGAACATCCACGAAAGACAACTCACGGAAACACCACAAGGCATTCGGGTAAATGATGCTTACCCGCTATTATTTCTGCATATCAGCGGATATTCATTTGAGCAACCGGAATTACTATCTCGCCATCAAACTAGATATCATTTAGAAGCATTGCCGGTTTGGAAAAAATTATTGGATAGCTACCGCCAACTTGTTCAAGCAAATGGGTATGATACTTTTCATGCCCTTCCTTGCCTATATGCCAAATCATCTCCTTCTTCTCTTGGTATAATGAAAACTATTAATAAATGGTTGAAGCCAGTTGGGATTAAAATATCCAAAAATGCGGATGATTAAGTATCTTCAATCATACCTCAATACCAATTAATCAAAGTCTTTTAGAAAGAGATTGGATTGAAAGTAGGCATTGTTCATCCGTACTTTTTATATGACTTCAATTACTTCTCCCTTACATTATCTCAAATTATTGTATTTTAAACTCGCGGGGGATACACATTGCGCTGCCTGTAATTTTACAGGAAAACAAAAGGCAAAAAAAGTACTGTGGGATAATCTAATAAACGAATGGGAGTTGAGTACACAATGGGTAGACTGGTTTAATCTTCGGGAAGGGAAATATTGTGTTAATTGTCGGTGTTGTGCTAGAACCCATCAATTGTCTACTGGTATCTTGCAAGAAATAAACCTTATGGTTGCCGAAGAATTTACCAATCTGGATTCGGCATTTAAAAATTATAAAGTGCAGGCATTGCATATTGCTGAGATTAATTCTTTGGGTAATATTCATCCATTCTTTGCCCAATCTCCTAACCTGAGGTATTCTGAATTTTTATCAGCAGATCTGGCTATCCGATCCGAAAATCTGGAGTCCCTCTCGTACAATGATGATTTTTTTGATCTGGTACTTACCTCCGAAACGTTGGAACATGTTCCGGATATTGATAAGGCTTTTTCCGAAATTCATCGGGTTTTAAAGCCGGGTGGTAAACATATTTTTACAACGCCTGTTGTTTGGGACAGACCGAATACCCGCATTCGCGCTTTTATGGAAGATGGTAAGGTGATACATGTTTTTCCTCCCAGTTATCATGGTTCAAAAACAAAAAATCAATCCGACTACCTGGTATTTTATGAGTTTGGACAAGATTTGGTTGCCCGCTGTGAAAAGGCACAATTTCAAGTAGAGTTGCTTAGTGATAAAGAAAATGCTTCGTTAGTAACTTTTATTACTACTAAGCTATAGCGCGGCTTTGTTTATTTTTAGCACCATCACCACATTGTAATCTATATCACAATTGCTTACAAACAGTTCTTGGTATCCAATGCCTTCTAGCGCATCCATTTGTTTTTTCATATAGGCATAGCCCATATCGGCATGCACGTGATAAGGATTCATTTCTATTCCAATATCCTTACAATAGATTTCATAAGCCGGTTGATCGGGGAATACCAAAATCAGGTTTCCCCCATTTTTCAGGATACGGATAAATTTTTTGAGGGCATCAATTGTGTCGGCAAAATCTTCTATCAGGTGACTGGTATATACATAATCATAGGTGTTATCCGGAACTGGTATGGAATCTTTAATAACATCACAGGCGATATCCACCTTATCTTTTCCGGCATACGCATAGGGTTGTGGAAAGTCGATACCATCGCAGTTGGATTTTAGTACTTTGTCGCCTCCAAAACCAATATCGCATCCTTTTCCAATGCAATAGGAGAGTACCCATTTTCTTACTTTAGAAGTTTCGGAGGGATGTTGAAAACGAATACCGAACCAGCGGGATAAGGTTCCTTTAATTTTACGCTCTCTGATATATGCCCAATTGAATTTCATAATAACTTATTGATTAAACAATCCTTTCAATGCATCAATTCTAAACTGAATTACCGGCCAGCTTTTAGGGGATGCTCCATGCATCCAATATCCAATTGCCAAGATAACTGCTGCGCCCAATTTAAACAAGTATTCGATAATTTTTAGAAAGTAGGCTATCCATCCTTTTTCCAACATGCGAATTCTTTCTCCCCTTCCAATCCCACTGGCTACTCGATACATATATTCTGGAGTGAGTTTGGTCGTTTCAACCACATGTTCTACCCGAACGGTTGGATCATAATAAATAACCCTCCCTAATTGCATCAGTCGAAAAAAGAAATCTTTTCCTTCCCCTCCAATGCGTAAGGTTCCTGAAACGCCCGGTAGTTTGATATTAAAACCGCCTATCAGATTAAAATCGGCAGTTTTGATAGTCATATTCGATTCTAACGGATATTTTCCGTTTTTGAAGGGAGTGCGAACATCACTGTAATGAAAATGACCAACCAGTGAAGAAACATAGTGACTCATCCAGTTGGGTTCTTCCGGAATATACCTGGGTATAATCCTTCCCCCCATGCCACCTGCTTCTGGCACTTCCCGAAAAAAAGCAAGAAGGTTGGTTAAAAAATCGGGGGCTGCGATGGCATCATCATCCATAAAACAAAGTAGGGGTGCTTTCACATGTTTAGCTCCGGTATTTCTTGCAAAAGAAGCTCCCTGGCGTTTTTCCAGCAAATAATAAAATGCAGCATCCGGATGGCATGCAATAAAATCTCTACATACAGCTTCCGTATTATCTGTGGAAGCATTATCAACCACAATCACTTCAAACTGAGTATGCGGTAGCGTTTGATTATACAAACTCTGCAGGGCTTCCCGGATATAGTTTGCTCGGTTATACGAGCAGATAACGACTGATATTTCGGGATTAATGGCTTGCATCTGTTTGCAAAGATAAGAGGGCTCCCTGAACTATATTAGGCAAACTAAATTCTTGAAAAAATTCTAGCGGAATGCGCCATTTCACATCCGGGTTGGTTACCTGAACCATCCGATCTGAAAAAGTATCCCAGTCATAATCCTCCACCCCAATTAACACCTTATTCAAATGAGGTCTTTCCATTCCCCGCATACCCGAAACAGTACTTACAGAAGGTAATCCATGAGCCAATGACTCAATCAACTTGGTTTTAATACCAGATCCCAATGTTACGGGATTGATAAAGCAATCACAACCTTCCCAATAAAGTGTAATATCATTTTTAAAACCCACCCATATTATTTCGGGATAGATAGCAAGCACTGCTTGCCAAGCTGCTGACAAACCCACTCCGGAAATTACAATACGAAAAGAAATGTTTTTTTGGTGTAATCGAGGTAGGATATCATAAACGATTGTTCTTACGGCTTCTATATTGGGTGCGTAATTCAGCGACCCATTAAAGTAAAACAGACGAACCGATTTGGGCAAATTCCATTCTTGCAAGAGTTGGTTTCTTTGTGCTTGTTTTTGGGCTTTTTCTGGCTCATTTCGTAACAAAGTGCCATAAGTGGTAACGGCAGATTTTATGGATGGAATCTTCCAGTTTTTAGTGGCATATTTCATATCATTTCTACTGATCCACCAATTGTAATCGGATCGGTTATGGATCCATTTTTCGTATTTTTCATACCAACGCCAATACCATCTTCCCAGATCTTTAAATCGATGGGCTTCTATATTATGTGAGCGGATAATAAAAGGGATACCGGTTATTCTTCTTAATATCCAGGCCAACCAGGCATAATAAGAATAATCAATCAGCATGCAAGTAATTTCGCGCTGGCGGATTAGTTTTTTAAGTTTATACACCAGCAACAGGTTCATCCAGCTGAGGTATCCGGAATACAAAACAGGAAAAACTGATAGGTTAGCTGCCGGTTCCGGCTCATTATCGCGAGATACCAGTAGGGTAAGATTTACTCTCTTATTCAATTCAGCATAAAACGTGGCGATACTTTGCTGACCCCCATTTTCAGCGGGATATATCCGGTACGAAACAATTCCCAACAGGGTTCGGGTATCAGGATGGGTCAACGGATTGTCGGGTTTTATAAGCTTTTATAAATGCAGCAATCAGCAATAACCAGATGAGTATCGAAGATACAATACCTGCTTTACTGCTATTGTAAAATGACGCAGGTTTGAATTCGAATTTGATTCGGTGATCACCTGCCGGAACTGCTAATCCACGGAGTACATAATTGGTGCGTACAATGGGGGTTTCTTTTTCATCGATAGTTGCAACCCAACCATCTGCATAGTAAATTTCACTGAATACCGCAAATCCGGCACTGGCAGAGTGACTCTTATATTCTATAATGTCATTATCGTTATACAAGAGTGAAATGTTGGCGGTGGAATCTTTGTTAGTTATTACGGAAGTTAATCCGGCCATATCCTTTTCCAATACCAGTGCGGTATCTTTCGGATGCAGATAGGTAAGGTCCGTCATAATATCTGCATAGCTTTTTTTAGAAGATACGTTCATTACAAACCAAGCTGCACCCAATGCCTCAGGATTCTGCTGCAGTGAAATGCTTTCTGCTTGTCTCATGGGAGGCAGAATGATGTACTTAGCATTCAACATATTTAAAGCCGGAGCACAATCGGGAAAGTTGCTGAGTTGCTTCTCAATTAAATCCTGATAAATACTCAGTTTGGCGGGATGATAGCCACCCACTGCTTTGTGAAAATATGCCGTAAGGGCTCCGCTGTTAAATGCACCTGAAATACCCTGGGTTAGGTCAAGCACTCGATAGTTACTGGTATCTTTTAATATTTGCTGATCAATCGGGGTGGGTTCGAATACCGATTTGTATTCATCTCCATCCTGATAATTTTCGGAATTGAAATATTTTACATCAATCATCATCACATCCACAAAAGCAAAAAATCCTATGGCAGCAATCGCAACCACCGGCTTCAGCTTATTTTTTATCAGTAGCCAGCATAATCCCGCTGCCACCAGAATAAAGGCTAGGCTTCTGATTAGGGATCCCAGAAATAAATCTTTACGATCTTCCCTCAACCCATTAACAAAAGAACGCACTGGTGCTTCCAGGGCCTCTTTTTGTTGAGGATCTTTAATACCGCTGATTTGTTTTAACAAGAATCCGTCACTAGATTCGCTGGAAAAGTCTCCGCTGAAATAAACTATAAGTGCAATCAGAAAAATACCCCCTGTAAGGAATAAGCCTTTTTTGAATTTACTAAATAATAATTTTTTATCTGTTTCTGAACTAATAACCTGCAATGCCATTACGGCGAGCATACAAAACAACAGGGTAGGGATAACCAATATCATACTCGGCGCTCTGAATTTGTTATACAGTGGTAATACATTCAGTAAGGTGCCGGTAAATCCTTCAAAATATTTGCCCCAACTCATAAATAGGGTTAGCACAATTGCTGCCAAGATCCATCCGAGATGTTTTTTATTAAGTAAGAAAAATCCAAGCAGTGCTAAAAAGCAAATTATGGCTCCTGCATAGGGAGGTCCCGCAGTGCCTTCGGTAATTCCTCCCCAATAAAATGGAAAATTGATCAGCTGTTGACCTAATTCTTGGGGCATTTGTTGAATAGCTTCGAGTGCTTTAGATTTATCCTCTGCCACTTGTCGATTATCGCTGCTGCCACCATAAACATAAGGGAACATCATTACCAGACTTTCAGAAGGGTAAATACTATAACTCAACGCATAATCCTTGCCCAATCCAGTCTTGGTTTTTCCGCTTTTATTATCTGCTAGTTCACTTCCGCCCCTGATGGTGGCTTTTGAATAGCTATACGTTGTAAATAAAGTAATCGCATTTACCATTACACCTAATGTTGCTGCTACTATCACCAATCCGGCAGCACGGGATAAATGTTTCCAATCCTTTGCACGAATCCATTGTATGCCGTATCCTATACTCATAATAAGTGCCAGTATCAGCGCATAGTAAGTTATCTGTAAATGATTGGAAGCAACTAATAAAGCTGTAAACAAAGCAATAAGTGCCGTGCCCATCCAATAATTTCGTTTTTCATATAACATCCATAAACCAGCCAAAAAGGCAGGTAAGTAAGCAATGGCCTGCATCTTTGTGTCGTGGCCAACGGCTACAATTATGGGATTATAGGTTGCATAGGCATACGATAAGGCTCCCGCGATTCCAATGGCTACCCGGGTACCTATCACTTGTGTTAGGATGTAAAAACAAACGCAGGCGAGGAAAAAAAAGCTGATTGGCTTCGGTAGATTTAAAGTGAGAACTTGATTCACATATCCAATAGAAACCGGATTGCTGCCCACACTCGTGATTTGAAAAGCGGGCATCCCACTAAAAATCCCGTTCGACCACAAGGGGAATTGTCCATGCTTTTCTTTATACGCAAAGGAATTTTGCGCCATCCCCCTCCATTGGGTTACATCCATTTGTTGAAGCACTTTTCCCTCGAGGGTGGGCTTGCAATAAATGAGGGCAACTGCTAAAAAAATACCAATTGCCAGTAAATGGGGTGCTACTTGGTTCCAAATCGTTTTTTTCATCATTTCGAGCTTAATTATGGCAAATTAATGGTATTTTGATTCATAATTTATGAATTGGACTTTATTTTTATCCCGAATAGCCTGGATTGCCAATGCTTGTTTTCTAGCTTCTTTATGGATTATGTATGGAAACCAAACCATCATCCCCGAATCAATCCAAAGTACACTAGTAGTTTTGGGCTGGATGATTGCCCCGTTGCTCAATTTAACTGTCCTGATTATTCTATTTGTTTTCCGTAATCCCCCCAAACCCATCCTTCTGGCAAAGTTTTATCCGGTATATTTACTTTTTTTGATAGTTCAGCTCCTTTACATAACAAAAATAGTATGATAAACACCATTCTGAAAGATAAGCCCACTAAGCTTTTTATTTCCATTTGTGCTTTTTTTGTGGCAAACGCTTTGATAGCGGAATGTATTGGCGGTAAAATATTTTCTCTTGAAAAATTACTGGGCATCAACCCAGTTAACTTCACTTTATTTGGTCAAACGGGCCTATCATTTAACCTCACCTGCGGCGTTTTACTTTGGCCACTTGAATTTGTTATTACCGACATCGTTAATGAATTTTATGGCCCCAGTGCTGTAAAGCGCATCAGTTATACGGCAGTGGTATTAATCAGTTATGCGTTTGTAATGTTTTATGGGGCTATGAATATCCCACCTGCTGATTTTTGGATTACCTCTAATACCGAGGGCGGCATTAGCAATATGCAACTGGCTTTCTCTGGTATTTTTGGTCAGGGTATGTGGATTATACTGGGAAGCCTAACCGCATTCTTAGTTAGCCAGATTGTAGACGTGATGATTTTTCACCGCATCAAAAAAGCCACCGGTGAAAAATGGATCTGGTTGCGGGCTACCGGCTCTACGATGGTGAGTCAGCTAGTTGACAGCTTTGTAGTATTATTCATTGCCTTTAAATTAGGTAAGGGCTGGAGTTGGCAGTTGGTAGTTGCCATTTGCCTCATGAACTACTTATATAAGTTTACCATGGCAGTTATATTAACGCCGGTGATTTATATTGTAGAGGGTCGCATAGAAAAATACCTGGGTGCCGATGTTACGAGAAAAATGAAACGGTCGGCAATGGGAAAAGATGAAGAACCTTTTATAAATATTCCCGCTGCCGGATAAGTTCCATTACTACCCGGTCGATGGGTAAGGTCATGCAATCGGGAAGTATATCTTCCCAGTTAATCCACCTAAAAACTTCTGATTCGCCCTGTGGATCAGCAATCTGATGGGGTGCAAAATCAAAGGGTTTTTCTTTTACATCTAGGATTAGGGGGCTTGACGGATGCACCTGATAGTAAATAGATATAATTTGGTCTGTAAGGTTGAAAGCCGAAATCTGAAAAAAATCGGTGGTATATAAATGTTCGCCCACTGTTACATGTAAGCCGGTTTCTTCCTTAAATTCTCTTTGTAAACAGTCCCGCGTTCCTTCGCCAATTTCCAGTCCGCCCCCGGGTAACTTGGTAATAAATTGGCCGCGTATAAACTCATCACTTACCAGCAATCGCTTTTTTTCATCCAACAAAATACCGTAAACCCGCACATTGAATAATGCCATTTTAAAACCATTTTCTTTTCATAAAATACCAACTTAGTAAAAAAGAAACCAGCAACGATAAAATAACAGGAATGTAAAAGGCATGAGGCGAATGCATAAATGGAATTTCCACATTCATGCCATAAATTCCTGCCACAAGTGCAGGTAGTGATAGAACTATGGTGATAGAAGTAAGCCGCTTCATTACGGCATTCAGGTTATTGCTGATGATACTTGCAAATGCATCCAGTGTACTGGTAAGTATGTTGGTATAGATATTCGCCATTTCAAGGGCCTGACTGGTATCAATGATTAAATCGTTCAGCAATTCGCGCTCTTCTTCATTCAGCCCTAAAAAGTTCGTTCTTTCTAGTTTCATCATCAGCAACTCATTGCTGCGAAGGGCGGTAACAAAATATACTAAGCTTTTTTGAATCCGCATCAGGTTGAGTAAATCTACATTGCTATTACTCTCGTATAAACTGTTCTCGTATTGATTTCTACGGTGATTGATTTCCTTCAAAAATTCCATGAAGTTATGAACCACTTTCTCAAACACCTTCAAGAGCATGATATTTTTTTTATCGGGATGCCGCTTTTGAAAGGAATTTAGAAATTTTTTGATGGCTCCATTGTCGAAGGAGTTTACGGTAACAATTTGGGTTTCGGTAAGGATGATACAAATGGGAATCGTGATATAAAAAGCATCACTATCGTTAAAGGAATTGTTTTCGGTAGGGGTTTTGATAACCACAAATTTTACTTGATCTTCATGTTCAAATCGAGGTCTTTCATCTATGTCTAATGAGTCGCGTAGAAATACAATGGGAATCTCAAGGGCTTCGCTCAAATCGATAAACTCCTCGTCTTTAAATGGCGGAACCAGATTTACCCAGATTCCTTTTTCGGGCTTGTCTATCTCAATGGTTTGACCTTCAATGTTTTTAAAATACTGTATCATGCTGCTCCAATAAAAGCGTTAGTCGTTCAATGTAATATTTCCTTCAAAAACCGATTCGGCTGGTCCGCAGAGCCAAATATGTTCAAATTGATTTTCTCCAGTACGGGTAAATTCCACTGCCAGTTCTCCACCACGGGTAGATACTTGTATGCGGTGTTTGCCTAACTGTTTGGGTGAAAATACCAGCGCTGCTGCCGTAACACCTGTTCCGCAACTGAGGGTTTCATCTTCTACTCCCCGCTCATAAGTTCTTATGCGAAGTGTGGATGCCGTTTGCTGAACAAAATTTACATTAATTCCTTGCTGAGTAAATCGAGCACTATAGCGAATTGCACGCCCTGCTTTAACAACATGCATAGCATCTACTTCTTCTACCGCCTGCACATAATGGGGAGACCCGGTATTCAGTACCCAATCGCCCTGATAAATTTCTATTTGTGAAACCGGATTCATTTTTAAGTGAATCGATTGGGTTTGCATATCTAAAAATGCCTCATGCATTCCATCCACTGCCCAAAAAGTATACACAGGAGGTCTAATACCTAGATCATAGGCAAATCGAGTTAAGCACCTGCCACCATTGCCACATAAACTACCTTCACGCCCATCGGCATTGTAATAAATCATTTCAAAATCAACACCCACTTTTTCGCGTAAAATCATTAATCCATCGGCACCAATACCCAAACGACGGTGGCATAAAAAGGCGATTTGTTGTTCGGAAAGTGTATAGCTATTTGTTCTTCCATCCAACACAATGAAATCGTTGCCTGCTCCCTGATATTTATAAAAAGGTATTTTCATACGCCTAATTTTACTTTGTCGGGTTACCATATGCAAATATGCACTCATTTATAGGAACCTCAAGGTTGTTCACTGATAATTTGTAAAGTTTTTTGAATCAGGCGGTCAACCGTTTCTGCAGCTTGATCGCTAAATTTTTGTACTACTCGGTTGGCTACGATTGCGCTTAAACTAAGGCAGTGGTGGCCCATAAGTTTTCCTAAACCATAGATGGCACTGGTTTCCATTTCAAAATTGGCTACCCTGTAAGCTCCGTATTGGAAACTGGTTAGTTGTTCAATCAGGTTTCGGTGTGCAGTATTCAGTCGCAGGATACGTCCCTGTGGGCCATAAAACCCCGGGGTAGTAACGGTAATGCCCTGATGAAATCCTGTTACAAAATTCTTCAGAAGATGAATGCTTGCCTTAGCAATATAGGGGTTCACGCCGATAGTATTGATTTGGGTATGTTGGTTGAATGCCTGCAAAACTTCCTGATCAGCCGAATGGGTTTCTCGTTGATAAAATTGCAACAGGTTATCAATTCCTATGCCATGTGTACTAGCTACAAAAGAGTCTACCGGTATATCTTCCTGAAGGGATCCGGCTGTCCCAATCCGAATAATTTGTAAGGATTGTAAATCGATGCGGGGTAAACGGGTGGCAAAATCGATATTCACCAACGCATCCAATTCATTCAGCACAATGTCGATATTATCGGTACCGATGCCGGTGGATACCACCGTTATTCTTTTTTTGCCGATATATCCGGTATGAGAAATAAATTCACGGTGTGCCTGTTGCACTTCTATCCGGTCGAAATACTGGCTAACTGTTGCTACCCGGTCGGGATCACCTACGGTAATGATGGTAGTGGCCAATTCTTCAGGTTGTAGGTTCAGGTGATAAACGGCTCCCCGATTATTGATGATCAACTCACTGGATGCAATGGGCGTCATGGGATTCTTTTCCACAAAATTCGGCATTAATTATTTTACGGATGTAAATTTCCTTACTTTGACGTAAGTTTGTTGTGAAATTGATGTGTTTACGCTTCTTTTCAATTGATCAGGTTCCGTGGCCGAGTGGCTAGGCAGAGCTCTGCAAAAGCTTCCACAGCGGTTCGAATCCGCTCGGGACCTCTGCAAATGCCCCCGATTTCGGGGGTTTTTTCTTACCATTATTTTGCATTATGAAGTATGCTCATTGGATAGGTTGTGTAAGTTGTTTGCTGCTGGTTGCCGCTGTATTTCAACCTTGGATATTTATTCCTTCGGTGCATTTAACCATTAGTGGCTGGCATGCGGAGGGAACCAATTTTGGGAAACCCGGTTTAGTGCCATTGGTATTGTGTAGCATCATGGCCATTTTATTTTTGCTACCCAAAGTTTGGGCAAAACTGGTGACTATTTTATTAGCCACGATGCAATTAGCCTGGATGATTCGAAATTATATCCTGCTTACTACTTCCTTTATTGGGGAAGTACCCGACAAAACCTGGGTTCTGCAATCCCTTGTTCCGCTTTCTCTGGTAATAATTTTGATGAGTTTTCTTTCCAAAGCTCCCTTAAAATCATCTAACCCATCCTAAGCAGACTTAGGATAATTCTTCCAAAGCAGTCGCAATAACCTGAACGGCTTCCCTGATTTGTTCCGACGTGATAATGAGTGGTGGCGCAAACCTGATTTTATCACCGTGGGTGGGTTTAGCGAGTAATCCTTTGTTCATCATGCGTAAGCACAAATCCCAGGCAGCTTCTGGGTTAGGGTGTTGAATAACAATGGCATTTAATAAACCCCTGCCTCTAACTTCTTTGATAAATGGGGAAGAGAGTTCGTTGAGTAGTTGTCTGAGTAACTGCCCCTGGCGTTCTGCATTTTCAATCATATTTTCCGATACCAGCACTTGAAGTGAGCGCATTGCTACTGCACAGGCTAGTGGATTACCCCCATAAGTTGATCCATGTTCACCAGGTTGAATGGTTAACATGATTTCATCATCTGCCAATACTGCCGAAACAGGTAAAGTGCCTCCACTCAGTGCCTTGCCCAGAATAAGAATGTCGGGCCTTACTCCTTCATGGTCACAAGCCAGCATTTTGCCGGTTCTTCCCAATCCCGTTTGTATTTCATCGGCAATCATCAATACTTTATGGCGGGTGCATAATTCCCGAACACCGCGTAAATAGCCATCATCCGGTATTACTACGCCTGCTTCGCCCTGAATCGGTTCGAACATAAATGCAGCAACATTCGGATCGCGAAGCGCAGCTTCCAATGCAGCCAAATCGTTGTAGGGTACGGAAACGAATCCGGGCATAAAAGGGCCAAATCCTTCAAAACTACTGGGGTCGCTAGACGATGAAATAGCAGCGAGGGTGCGTCCCCAAAAATTGCCTTCCACAAATACGATGATGGCTTGATTAGCCGGTACACCTTTCTTTTGGTAGGCCCAACGACGGGCTAATTTTAAGGCCGTTTCACCCCCTTCTACCCCCGTATTCATCGGGAGCACTTTTTGGTACCCGAATAATTGGGTTATATAGGCTTCGTATTCGCCCAATAGATTATTGTGAAATGCACGCGAGGTAAGGGTTAGGGTTGCTGCCTGTTGCTGCAAAGTATCAATAATGGCGGGGTGGCAATGACCCTGATTTACGGCGGAATATCCGCTGAGAAAGTCGAAATATTGTTTCCCGTCAACATCCCAAAGATAAACCCCTTTGCCCCGTTCCAATACTACCGGCAAAGGATGATAATTATGCGCTCCATGGCGCTCTTCTAAATGTATAAAAGTTTGGGTATTACCCGAAATAATAGGTGTGAACATACAATCTAATAAAAAGTGAAAAAATCAGTAAAAAAAGGCAAAGAGAATCAACCCCTAACGGGATGGTCGAGAAAATCTAAATTGTGGTTGAGAAAACACATAGTTTACTGATAGAATCATAAAGTTAATCATTTACTTTTACTACACACAAAATTTCTCATATCCATAATAATCATTATGAAGTTGCTTAAAATTTTTTTTCTGATATTGGTATTATTGGTAGCCGCCTTATCTGTATTTGCCTGGGTTAGCGGTAAAACTTATTTGTTTAGTGTGGCCGTGCATAATTTTGCTAAAATTGATGACTACCGATTTTTCACTAACCAATCAGTGGCTATTGGAAACCCACAGCCCTGGCCGGTTTCGAAGCAGTATAATCAGGAAACGATTCCTGATAGTACCCTTTCACTGCTCGAAGAACTGGAAACGGTTTCCTTGGTTAAAATAAAAGGTGACTCCTTGGTATTAGAGAAATATTGGGATGGTTATAGTGATAGTTCGCTATCAGGCTCATTTTCTATGGCAAAAAGTATCACCAGTCTGTTAGCAGGAGTGGCAATTCGGGAAGGGAAAATTCAATCGGTGAACCAGCCTGTGAGTGATTTTCTTCCCTCTTTTAAGGAAAGCGATAAAGCTGCTATTACCCTGAAAGATTTGCTAACCATGAGTAGTGGAACGGATTGGGATGAATCGTATTTGAATCCCCTCAGCGTAACTGCCGAATTGTATTATGGTACTGATGCAGCAAAAACTGCCTTGTCGGTGAAAATGAAAAATCCTCCCGGAAAAGTGCATTATTACAAAAGTGGCGATACCCAATTATTGGGTTTGGTAATTGAAAATGCTACTGGTGTTTCACTCAGTGAATATGCCGCCGAAAAGTTGTGGAAACCTTTGGGGGCACTACATCCAGCCTTATGGAGTGTTGATCATGAAAATGGAGCCGTTAAAGCGTATTGTTGTTTTAATACCAATGCCAGAGATTTTGCTCGGATTGGTCAATTGATGATGCAAGGCGGTAAATGGAATGGCGACGCCATTATCGACAGTAGTTATTTTGCCCAATCCATCACACCTTGTATGGTAAAGGATACGGACGGAAATCCCTGTGACTATTACGGATATCAATGGTGGATAGATCCGAAGCATCCCGAAGTATTTTATGCAAGGGGTATTTTGGGGCAGTATATCATTGTAATCCCCTCTAAAAAAACCATTTTCGTTCGTTTGGGTAAAAAAACCGCTAAAAAGCGGGTGCATACCGTGCCAACAGAAGTAAGGCATTTGATTAATTGGGGACTGGCATCCGAGTAATTCAGTTTTTTTACAATACGAACTTGTTGAATCCATGGTGAATGTGCCTTCAGTTGCAGTAGTTATTTTAAATTATAATGGTAAAAACTGGTTAGAACAGTTTCTGCCACAGGTTTTAACAACCGATTATCCAGGGTTGGAGGTTATTATTGCTGACAATGCATCCACCGATGATTCAATCAACTGGCTAAACCAAACCTATCCTGCTGTTCGATTGATTCAGCTATCTCAAAATCTTGGATATGCTGGCGGTTATAACCGGGCATTGGAGCAGGTAGTAGCCAAATATTTTGTGCTATTGAATTCGGATGTATCTGTGCAGCCGGGCTGGTTAGGGCCGTTAATTACCTGTATGGAATCGAGTTCAAATATAGGGGCTGCACAACCAAAAATTCGTTCTTTTCATAGGCCCGATTTATTTGAGTATGCTGGGGCAGCCGGGGGCTGGTTGGATGCCTGGGGCTATCCCTTTTCTCGGGGCAGGGTGATGGAAAAAATTGAGCCAGATAAGGGTCAATATAATGATAATGCCCCTATATTCTGGGCCACAGGTGCTGCATTATGCGTTAGTAGGGAAGCCTGGATGGCGGCTGGTGGATTGGATGAGGTGTTTTTTGCGCATCAGGAAGAAATAGATTTGTGTTGGCGCCTGCAATTATTGGGCTATCAGGTTATAGCATGTGGTAGTTCGGAAGTTTATCATGTTGGTGGAGGTACTTTGCCGGTTGGATCGCGGAAAGTGTACTTGAATTTCAGAAATAATCTGCTGATGCTGGGTAAGAACCTATTACCGGCAGAACAATTCTATACAATACCCATTCGGTTTGCTTTAGATGGGATTGCCGCCTGGAGGGCCTTACTAAGTGGCAGGGGAGGAGAGTTTATTGCCATTGCCCGGGCGCATATGTTTGTATTGGGCTGGTGGATTCGGGGTAAAAACAAGCCGAGTAAAGCCCGGAAGCCCATACGATCATTGGTGGGTGTGTATAATGGCATGGTGTTAGTTGACTATTTTTTATGTGGAAAAAAACTCTTTTTGGAAATTATACGGATTAACCCGTAATTATTTGAGTGGGAACCTTATTTTTGCACCGTAATTTAAAAATATGGCACACGAAACCACCGAAACCTCCGAAAAGGACATTACCACTAACTGGATTAGTTCATCCCGTTTTTTATTTTACTTACATGTTTTTTGTATCCTGGCCTTTGTATTAGGGGGATGTTACAAATTGTACAACCATCGGTATCCTGGTAAGCCAGATGTGGAAGTACAGAAAAGTTCTCAGTACACACCAGAATATAAATAATTAACGAAAATTTTGTTTATCCCTCAGGGTTAATTAATTTTGCCGTCCACTTGTTCTTATACAACCAGCGAAAGTAGCTCATTTGGTAGAGCACGACCTTGCCAAGGTCGGGGTGGCCGGTTCGAGCCCGGTCTTTCGCTCAAATCCCGTTTGCGATAGCGGCCGGGATTTTTTTTTGCCCTGGTGGTGGAATTGGTAGACACGCAGGACTTAAAATCCTGTTCGCCGCAACGCGAGTGCGGGTTCAACTCCCGCCTGGGGCACTCACAAAAGCCGACCGTTTGGTTGGCTTTTTTTATGCAACTTTTGGAAAGTTCAGAACTTTCCAAAAGTTCTGAACTTTCCAAAAGTGGGGGACTTTGCCCCCCTTTTTCTATTTTTTCGACTGTATTCTCAGTTATCCCTATTATTTTCTTCTGTAACTAAAGTTACCCATCATGCCCTTTTAACTCTATAGTTTTGCATAATGAAATGGATAAGCCAATCTACATTACTTATTGCAGGAATCTTTACCGGTTCCATTGGGGGATATTTGTATTATCACTATGTTGGCTGCGTAAGTGGCACTTGTCCCATTACCACCCACCCTATAAATAGTACCCTGTATGGGGCAGTGTTGGGTGGATTACTCTTTAGTTTGTTTCAACGCGAAAAAATCAGTCAAGAATAAATTGTAAAGAATTATGCGAAAACAGGCATTCAGAATAGAAACTGTTTGAACGATTACCATATGTACTATCTATTCACTTTATTTCATCAAACCCAATTAAAAATATGCTTAGCTTTTTAAAAAAATTATTCGGCACTGCGCCAGCTGTAGATTTCACAAGTTTAGTAAAAAACGGTGCCCAGATAGTAGATGTGCGTTCGCCCGGTGAATACCAATCCGGACATATCAAGGGCTCAATAAATATTCCCTTGCAGGAATTAGGCAATAAACTGAATATGCTTGATAAATCTAAACCCATTATCACCTGCTGTGCCAGTGGCATGCGAAGTGCTTCAGCCAAAAGCTTGTTGCTTCAAAAGGGATTTAGCGTAGTGTATAATGGTGGTGGGTGGGCAAGCTTACAAAAATAAATTGTGATAAATTGTAAGATCAATCTTTCAATTAGGGAAGTAGTAATAATTTAGTAACTTTTAAAGTACCTGTAACAGCCTTATCATGTTTACTTTGCGTTCACTTTTTTTGATTAGAAAACTTAATGGAAGGTATGGTGAAGCTAGTTGTATTTGATGTGGCGGGTACCACAATTGATGAAGATAATGTGGTGTATAAAACACTTCAACAATCTATAGAATTAGCTGGGTACCCCTGTTCATTAGAAGATGTTTTGGCCGAAGGAGCCGGAAGAGAAAAGTATCAAGCGATTCAGCAAATTTTGCAGGTGTTCCATCATTTGGAAGATGATTCAATTTCTAGAACGATTTTCGCCGATTTTGTTATTCGATTGTCGGCTGCTTATCAGCATTTGAAGGTGCAGCCGATGCCAGGATCTTTAGAGTTGATGCATTTTTTGAGGCATAAAAATATCAAAGTAGTACTCAATACTGGATATAACGTAACAACCGCCCAAACCCTTTTGCATAAATTGGGTTGGAAAGAATCTGTGGATTATGATGCGCTAATTACTGCTTCTGATGTTTCTAATAGTCGTCCTGCTCCCGATATGATACAATTGGCCCTCCAAAAGTTTCAATTAATAAATGGCAATGAAACGGTTAAAGTAGGCGATTCCATCATTGATATAGAAGAGGGTCGCAATGCCGGATGCAGACTTTGTATTGGCATTACTACCGGAGCCCATACTAGGGAGCAACTGCAAACAGCTCAACCCGATGCAATTATCGACAATCTGTTACAATTAATCCCGCTGCTTCAATCTGAGGACTAGCACCTTTTTCCCAGCATGTGTATAACTCGGCGCATAAGTATAGTTTTCCAAAATTAAAGTTTCATTTTAGGGTAACCTTTTGGTTACCCTTTGGCAATACAGGAAAAGTTTCTTTGCAAAACCTTTCTCTATGAAATATTACTGGATAGTTGCTTTGCTCAGCATTTCAGTAGCTTCCGCTCAAACTACCTCGGAACGCAATGTATTTATCATAACTACCGATGGGTTTCGATGGCAGGAAGTATTTTCCGGTGCCGATCCCGATTTGCTTTCCGATATCAATCGGGTAGCAGATACGGCCTTGTGTAAACAATTATTTGATGCACCAACTCCCGAAGAGCGGAGACGTAAATTGCTGCCCTTTTTCTGGAGTGTTCTCGCCGCCAAAGGCCAACTTAATGGCAACCAAAACTATCAAAATAAAGTGCAGGTAGCCAATCCATATAAAATCTCTTATCCGGGATATCAAGAAATGTTAACCGGAAAAGCCAATAGTCGCCTGTCTCCCAACTTGCCTATCAATAATCCACAAACTACTGTTTTAGAATATATCCAGTCGCTGGAGGGTTATACCGGTAAGGTGGCGGCATTTAGTTCGTGGAATATTATTCCCTATATTATCAATGAAAAAAAAGCGGGTATCCCGGTAAATTCCGGGTACGAAATGCTGGTTGAAGAAGGGGATACCCTCAATGCATTAATCAATCAGGTACAACAATCCATACAACCAGCCGCTGCTACCCGAAATGATATGCTTACCTATTCGGCTGCTAGAAATTATATAGAGAAATCCCACCCGAAAGTATTGTTCTTGGGTTTTGGGGAAACCGATGAATATGCGCACAAAAATCAATATGATGGGTACCTCCAAAAAGCCCATCAATTCGATCAGTTTGTTGCTGATTTATGGTATTATGTTCAAACCGACCCTTTTTATAAAAACAATACCACTTTTATCATCACAACCGACCATGGCAGAGGGAAATATGCTCGCAGCTGGAATTCTCATGGTTTTTGGGTAAGAGGCTCAGGAGACATCTGGTCGGCTATGATTGGTCCAGACCTGCAACCCTCCGGAGAAAGCAAAACTAATGAAACTCGCTTATTGCAACATACTGCAGCTACCGTGTTACAAATGTTGGGTATCCGAACAACCTCTAACCCTGCCCTTAGTACACTAACATTGCAGCGGGATGCCAATATTACCCCAATTCCCGCGGCAGAAATCCAAATTTTAGGTAACAAAATTCCACAACAGAATAAATAGCGACTAGTTAAAATTTAATGTAAGATAGCTATTGTAACTAATTGTTTTATATTTAATTGTGGTTATAAAACTTATATATACTTACCCACCGGTATGTACATTGAGTTTCCAAAATATAGCCATTGGAAAAGAGTAGAAGGGTAGTGGAATATTACGACAATAATCCCTGCCGAGCCAAGAACTCAAGCTTGGTATTGGCGTCAATCAGCCGCTCTGTAAGTTCGCGATTTTTCTGGCGCAAGTCAACCACTTCAAATGCTTTGATGATAAAGTTTTTGATATCTTCTTCATTCCAGGGTTTGGTAAGGTATTTATATACCTGTCCTACATTGATTGCATCAATTACTGCATTGATATCAGTGTAACCTGTAATAAGAATACGAATTGGATCTGGATGAGATTGCAGAATCGATTGGAAAAATTCGATACCGGTTTCTTTGGGCATCCGTTGATCGCTCAAAATTACATGCACTTCTTCGGAGGCTAATATTTTTCTTCCCTCCTCAGCCGACTCTGCCGTAAACACTTTGAAAGTCCTACGGAAAGAGGCTTTGAAGGAGTTGATGTTATTAGGTTCATCATCAATATATAATACATTGATATTTGTTTCTTCCATAATTTTATTGATTAAATTACGTTTCAATATAAAAATAAATCAAATCATTTGTTTTTCATTCATTTTTTTTTAAAATCAGCTAATTTTCCACTAAATTTAAAAAAAATAGCAAGTAATGAGTAGTATTTCACCCATTGATGAAGAGATTCGAATCAGGGTTTTCCGTGCAACGGATGATCCGGATTCGTGTTTGAAGTTTATTGAAGGCCACCGCAGAGTATTATCTATATATGGTATTGAGAATATTACATCCAATACCAACGATTGGATGTATCGACGTTCTATGTTTGTAATTGTGGTGGAAAAGCTAGATGGTTCTAAATTATATGGCGGGGCGCGCATACAAATTGCTGATGGTATTCATCTATTGCCCATTGAAGATGCAACCGGAAAAATGGATCCGCGCATTTATGATATTGTTAGGGAGCATGCACAACAAGGAGCGGCTGAATTATCTGGTTTATGGAATTCAAAAGAAGTTGCCGGGTTTGGTATCGGTAGTTTATTTCCCTCCCGTGTTGCGGTTGCATTAGCTACCCAAATTGGAATCAATACCTTTTTCACCCTTTGTTCTCCTACCACCGTTCGGTTTAAAGATTGGATTGGCGGGCAAATCCTAACCGATGTTGGAAACAACGGTACATTCTATTATCCAAAAATCGATTTGCTCGCTACAGCCGTATTTTCCGAAAATATCCTCGACCTCTCCACCACCCATCCCCGCGAAAAAGAGAAAATCCTTTTCCTGCGCGAAAACCCCGAGCATATGGCCAAAGAAAAATCGCCGTTTAAAGAAAGTTATATTAATATTCATTACCAGCTTACGCTCAATATTGAAGACCCAACTGAGTTCCACATACATTATGAACCTTATACCTTAGCAGCCAAAAAATAAACTCTATGAAGAAAGTAATTTTGGCTTCCCTCAGCAACTTGCTAATGATTGTGATTCCTTTACTGGGCAAACCTGCACTAATGCTCGATTGGAAAATTTTATTGATGATAGCGGGAAGTATCGCCATGTGGCTTACCCAACCCCCTGTTTCAGTTCAGGAAACCAATGATAAGCAAAACAGTGATCGATTCTCAGTAATCCTTATACTAGCCATGTCTGCATTGGGTGTAATTGCTCCTATTGTTGATTGGGCCTATTTTCATGAAACGCATAACCAGTTCGACTGGGTAACTGTGTTGGGTATTGCTACCCTGTTATTTGGAATTTATTTCAGAGCCTGGGCAGTAAATACTTTAGGGAAATTTTTTACCGCAACCGTACAAATTAAAGACGACCATCAATTGGTTACCGGTGGGCCTTATCAAATAGTTCGCCACCCTAGCTATACCGGTGCTTTCTTAGCCATTGTTTCCAGCTCCTTGATTTTGCATAGTTGGATAGGTTTTGTTATTGCCTTTCTCGCTATGTGTTTGGCTTATTATGTGCGGATTAATATCGAAGAGCGTGAGTTGATTGGAAAGTTTCAAGATAAGTACATCCAATACAAGAAAACAACTAAAATGATTATCCCCTATGTATGGTAATTCTATAAAAGCAGCTGGTATCTCTACTCATACCCTTTTTCCTATTTGGTTTTCCAGATTTGGAAAAGCCCTTTTTTATGGACTGATTTTGTTGTTTTCATTTTATCAAGTACAAGCACAAGAACAAAAAATTCAAATTACCGGTTCTCAGCAATCGGTTATTTTGGCTGAAAATGTTGATTTTCTCGAAGATCCTACCAATCAACTTACTGCTGAACAAGTGCTGCAATCAGGAAGCTTCAAACGTTCTACCAACCAAATACCTGTTTTTAAAAATAGTGTTCAAAATGCCTGGTTTCGGCTGGATGTTTCTAATCAATCTGCTTCTTCCTCTTTGTTTTTGGATATCGCCTATTCTAATTTAAGTGAAGTAACCTGTTATCGGATAGATTCTGGAAAAGCAATTCTACTTGGAAGAGATGGAAATGCAGTTGCAACAGATTCTATTCAAAGAAAAACTACCCATTTTGTTTTTAACTTACAGTTGCCAGTAGGTGCCGCTGGTAAGTACCTCCTTCACATTAATAGTCGCCATCCTATCATTATCCCAGCTTCTGTGCATACCTATGAGGCTTTAAATGAAACGCTCAATGTACAAACATTGGTAGCGGGTATATTTATGGGGGTTATGCTGGTGATGCTGATGTATAACTTATTTATTTTTTCTGCCACCCGCGACCGTAACTACCTACTCTATATTTTCTATATCTTTTTCCTTACCCTTGCTCAGAGTACACTTGCCGGATATGAATTTCGCTTTCTATGGCCTGACCATTACTGGATCAATCGATATGCAGTGGTAATTACATCCAGTTTATCGGCTATTTCGGGATTGCTCTTTACCATGCAGTTTTTGCAAACATCTGTAAATGCCATCCGTTTTCACCGCATCATGCAGGCATTGATTGCAATATATGTAGTGGGGATGCTACTTTGTATTTTTACCAATAATCTTTCCATCTGTTACCATATTCTCAATTACAATGGAGTTGCTGTTGTATTAATTGTACTTGGCACCAGTATTTTTTTGGTTAGCAAAGGCTATCGGCCTGCCAAATTTTATATTTTAGCCTGGGCATTCTTCCTGATATCCTTCCTTATTTTGATTTTGCGTAATCTTGCATTCCTTCCTTATAATGACTTTACTACTTATAGTATCTATGTGGGTTCTTCTTTCGAGGTAGCTTTATTGGCCATCGCTCTTGCAGATAAGATTAATAACCTTAGAAAAGAAAAAGAACATTCTCAGGCAGAAAGTTTGCGTACCCTGCAGGAGAATGAAAAACTCATCATCAATCAAAATGCCCTCCTCGAACAAAAAGTTAATGCACGTACCGAAGAACTCTTGAAAACCAACGAAAATCTCAGTTCCGCAATGGACGAACTGAAAGATGCGCAAATTCAACTCGTTGATGCCGAAAAAATGGCTTCCCTCGGTCAACTTACCGCCGGTATTGCCCATGAAATCAATAACCCCATCAATTTCGTGAAATCAAATATCGGTCCACTTCAGATGGATATCGACGACCTAATTAGTATCATTGATGCCTACAAGCCCCTACACGATATTCCAGCCGATGAAATTCCCGATAAGTTAAAAGAAGTTAAAAGACTAAAAGATAAAATTGATATCGACTACCTGAAAACTGAGGTTGAAAATCTGGTAAGCGGAATCCGCGATGGTGCTGAAAGAACTGTAGAAATTGTAAAAGGGTTGAGAACCTTTAGCCGGCTCGATGAAGGAGAAATTAAAACGGTTAACATATACGAGGGACTAGATTCCACCATCGTATTGTTACGGAATATGCTCAATGAAAATATCATCATTGAAAAGGATTACCAAGCCGATGGAGTGATAGAATGCTTCCCTGGTAAATTGAACCAGGTTTTCATGAACATCATCAGTAATGCCATCCATGCCATTAAACTCAAAGGTGATCGGACCGAGAAAAATTATATCCGGATATTCTCCAAAGTGGTGGATGGTATGCTAGAACTGCACATTAAGGATACCGGTGTAGGTATGCCTGATGAGGTGCGCAGAAAAATATTCGATCCCTTCTTTACTACTAAAGAAGTAGGCGAGGGAACAGGATTAGGCTTATCCATTGTTTATAAGATCATCTTTATGCATTTTGGAAAAATTGATGTGCAATCTTCACCAGGTAATGGCGCCGAATTTATTATTTCACTCAATTATCAGTTGCCTGCTGCTATTAATAAATAAAATGATAAATGTCTAGTTCGGATGAGTCTAATATAAAAGTGCTGTATGTTGATGATGAACTGAATAATCTATTATCCTTTCAAGCAGCATTTAGACGGCGATTCGACATTTACATTGCAACTACAGCTTCGGAGGGACTCGAGATTTTAGAAAAAACTGCCATCAGTGTTATCATTGCTGATCAGCGTATGCCCAAAATTACGGGGGTAGAATTTTTTAATATCGTTCTTCAGAAATTTCCCGATCCTATTCGTATTTTATTAACTGGCTATTCCGATATCAATGCGTTAGCAGATGCCATTAATAAAGGGGAAATTTTCCGGTACATCAAAAAGCCTTGGGACCAGAACGAACTACTGAATACCATTTTAAATACACATGATATTTATGATACCCGCCGTCAGTTAAAAGTTAAAATGGAGGAATTGGAAAGGGTAAATAACGAACTGAATCGTTTTGTTTATAGTACATCCCACGATCTTCGCTCACCCCTCGCCAACATCATGGGTATTCTGAAAATGGCAAAGATTGATGCAAAACCCGAAAGCGCTCCCACATATTTTACTATGATTGAGGGTTGTGTTAAACGTATGGATGTGTTTATTCACAAAATAATCGAATACTATAAGGGCATCCGTCTCGAAAATGAAATTGAAGAAGTTACTTTTTCTCAATTATTTGCTGAAAGTATTGAAATGAGTAATATGGTAAACCCAAAAATTCGTTTTACAACGAACGTCACTCAGCAAATTCCTTTTTTTTGTGATGCTTTCCGCTTGTCTCTCATTATTAATAACCTGGTTTCTAATGCGGTTAAATACCAGCGGGCCGAAGAAGAAAATCCCACCGTTCAACTATTTGCCGAAGTAAATGATAAGGAAGCGATTATTCAGATTATAGATAATGGCGTGGGAATTATTGAAGACCATCTGACCAAAATATTCGATATTTTTTTCCGTAGTTCCGATTTTAAAAATGGACTGGGTATCGGTTTATACATTGTAAAAGAAGCCCTGAATCGGTTGAAGGGTAAAATAGAGGTACAATCAACATTTGGCCAGGGCTCTCATTTTACCCTAATAATTCCTAATCAACCTTTTCCCATTACGCAATTCGTTGACCAATCTTAGTATCAGTATTCGTAACTATACCCAACAGTGCCTAATAATTGTTTTTCTTTATTAAAACAATTTTCTGAGGTTTTTAAGCCCTTCTCGTTGTAATTATATTTCCAAGTAATATAGTTGTTGCCGCTTCGGGGTACCTGCATCATCTGAATAACATTGCCGGCCTCATTGTATGTGTAAACAAAGTCGGGGAGCATTTTATTCGATTTTGAGTTGAATCGTACAATGTCGGTTAATTGTTGCTTGTCGTTGTAGTAATAATAGTATTTTTCAATTTCTTTATTCCGGCGAGTCCAGGTTTCTTCCAACACTGATTTTTGGTTATCAGTAGTAAAATTAACCCGTACCGTATCGCTTTGATTTCGGATAATATAGGCGTAGTCGGGTGAACCATCCTGCTTATAGAAGTACTGGTGGGCTTCGCCGGTTAGAGAAGATAAAAAGGTATCCTTGGTGGTAGATTGAATAAGCGTTGGTAACCCCGCTACGTTATAACTATACAGGGTAGTAGATTCTACGCCTTTGTTATTGGACTCAGATTTTTTAAGTTTACCCATCTCATAGTGAGTGGTAGTTCGAGATGTTTTTCCGTTTTGCAGCGAAGTATAAATAATAATACGCTTGCCATCTGTACTTAGCTCTTCGGTAAGCAATGTTTCTGGAGTACTGTTAGTTGATTCCTGTACAGTTGCTATAATCTTCTTTACTTTCAATGCACGCAAGAGTTTATATTGCTTGTGGGTTTGTATATTAGCCATCAGGTCGTTAAAATAATATTGGCCCTGCAACTGATTAGATCCAAACAAAATCAAACAAAATAACCAGCCCCTCATAATGTACATTTTAATAAACGTATTCGAAAATCAATCCTATTCAGTATTCTCTTCTGCAATATTCGGTATGAATTTTGTTATCCTTTGCAGATGTGCATATTTTTTAGTGAATTATTCTATAAAATATTGCCCAATTAGTTACCTTCCTCTACATGAAATATATAAATAATCTTGCATGAACCCAAATGCCACTGCCTTTTTGCGATTAGTTACCATCATGGATGAATTGAGGGAACAATGTCCCTGGGACAAGGAACAAACCATTCAAACCCTGCGCCCCCTTACTATAGAAGAAACCTACGAACTGGCAGATGCCATCACCGACCAAAACTGGAAGGGGATTAAAGAGGAATTGGGTGATATATTTTTGCATCTGGTTTTTTATGCCCGAATTGGCAGTGAACAGCAGCAGTTTTCACTGGAGGAAGTATTACAAAGTGTTAGCGAAAAACTCATATACCGACATCCCCATATTTACGGAGATGCCCAGGTAAAAGATGGAGAAGAAGTGAAGCGCAACTGGGAGAAACTGAAATTGCGGGAGGGTAAAAAATCGGTACTGGGTGGAGTACCCGTTTCACTACCTTCCATGGTAAAAGCAACCCGTATTCAGGATAAGGCACGTCAGGTAGGCTTTGAATGGGAAAACCGAGAAGATGTATGGAAAAAAGTAGAAGAGGAGCAACAGGAGTTGCAGGAAGCCATTAGTTTGGGAAACCAAACACATATCGAAGAAGAATTTGGCGATTTAATGTTTAGCTTAATAAATTATGCCCGCTTTTTAGATGTTGATCCCGAAGGTGCTTTAGAAAAGACCAACAAAAAATTCATTTACCGCTTTCAGTGGATGGAAGAACAAGCCAGTTTGATGGGTAAAAAATTACAGGATATGACTTTGGGTGAAATGGACCAACTTTGGAATACTAGTAAATCCAATCCACAACAATCGTGAACAGTCACTGGAAATCATTTGTATATCGCAACGGGTATCTGCTGATTACAGCAGCCTGGTTATATACGATTTCCTTTCTGTTTATCAATTATTGGAGCTATCGCTCATCACCAGCTAAGGTAAAAAGCTCATTGGAAAAAAGGCTTACGAGCAGGGCAATCTGGGTGGATGAGCTGGCCATTGACACCCTGCGTTTGGCAAACCTGCTGCAATCTCCTCAGCCTTCATCTAACCCTGCCCCAGATGAAACTGGACTTTTTTTATTCGAAGAGCATGCAGATGCTGTTAAGGCCCGTTTGCTTTATTGGAATACCAATCAGATATATATTGATCCCTCAGAATTGAATTTACCCGAGGGCATCCATTTTATAAATCACCGGAATGGTGATTTTCAACTGATAAGAAAAAATATACGAAAAGGCACTCATCAGTATAGTTTGCTGGCCCTCATTCCCATACGATGGAATTATTTTATAGAGAACAAATACTTACGTGCAAATTTTGCGGGATTCGATCATTTGGAAGAACAATATGAAATAGTAAATAATCCAGAAGCAATACCGATTCAAACTGCCTCGGGAAAAATTTTATTCAATATCCAAATTAAATCGGGAAAAGAATTTATTCAATATGATACCATCACCATTCTGCTGCGGTTATTAGCCATTCTTTTTTTGTTAGCTTTTATTCACAATATCGCTATAGAAATTGTAGAATTGTATTCATTTCGGGCCGGATTTGGATTTTTAGCCAGTATGGTATTACTATTGCGATGGCTAACTTATCAGTTTCATATACCCTTCGACTTTACTAAAATTCCCCTTTTTGATCCTGCAGTGTATGCATCTAATGCTATTCATCCATCTTTGGGTGATTTGCTGGTTAATACTTCCCTAGCATATTGGCTACTCAGATTTTATCGGGTTAAACAGCCCGATAATCCCAGTTATATTTTTTCTATACATCCCTTTTTAAAAACATTTCTACATACTGCCTTACTAACCCTGTCTGGTTTATTGCTCGCCGGTATTGTAGGTAGTTTGATGGAAGATGCTAAGATTTCTTTCGATGTTTCTAATTTCTTTAGTCTTTCTGTTTTTAGCCTCATCAGTTTTATCATCCTTTGCCTGTTGGTATTGATTTTCTTTTATTTGTCTGAAATTTGGTTGATTCCCTTGATTAGGTTATTTGTGCCTTTTTATCAGCAAGTGCTGATTATTGTGCTGGTTGCCGGTTCATTTATCTATTGGAGGATTTCTTCTCAACTCTATATCCAGTATGCACTTATTACCGCTTGGATGGTTGGGTATGTATTGATAGTGCAGTTTCGGAAAAAAGATTTTGAAAAGGGTTTGGCTTCCTCGGGATTTTTCATTTTTTGGGTGATGTTTTTTTCATTATCCATCTCAACATTGGTTGTGGCCCGCTTCCGGCAGGTAGAATGGAAACAGCGAGAAAAGATGGCTGAAAAACTGGTTTTGCAGTCAGATCCATTTGGCGAAAATCTCTTAAATATTGCAGCTACCAATTTTGAAGATGAGTTTCTACAAACAGATTTCTACCGTTTTGCCCTGAGTGAGCCTACCAATAAAATGATCAAGGATAGCCTGATTCGGCAAAATTTTTCGGGATATCTGAATAAATATGATACCCGAATCCTCACATATAAATCATTCGGCATACCCCTGTTTAATGAAGATACAACCCGAATGGAATACCTAGATTCCCTGCTACAATTTCAGTCGCAGCCTACCGAAATCAACGACCTGTTTGCAGCCGATCCTGGGAATAAAACT
>Ga0247838_1000163_pt1 | contig 104880 bp, 103 predicted proteins | sample LaCruzMarch2015__5_FD_189097 | JGI IMG/M metagenome (GOLD analysis project Ga0247838, IMG submission 189097) | Freshwater microbial communities from meromictic Lake La Cruz, Castile-La Mancha, Spain - LaCruzMarch2015_15m | ecosystem: Environmental > Aquatic > Freshwater > Lake | place: Spain...
TCCTCGATCGAGACGTAGGAGAACAGGGAGCCGCTGCGCTCCTGCTGACCACGCATCACGACTGAGGCAGTTGGCCCATTTTCGCAGGTCTCACCGGGTTTTTCAGCGAACTCCTAACAGGGTGATTTTCAGCATCACGCCATCCACCCTGCGGCGGCCGACGGGGGTTTTGTAGAAACCCCGGAAGAACCAGGCGGTAATCACCAGCACCCCGACCAGATAGATCGAAAAGGGCGAACGCAGCAGTGCACTGATGTTGACCATCAATTGGGTGAACGGGGGCAGGTCGGCCCCGAGCTGCTCGAAGATGGTGGCGAAGGTGGGAATCAGGAAGATGGTCATGCCCAGGAACACCAGAACGGCGATCACCAGAACGGCAACCGGGTAGCCAAGCGCCCCCTTCACCTGATTTTGCAACTTGGCGTTCTGCTCCAGCAGCAGGGCCAGCCGCTTGAGAGTTTCATCGAGGACCCCACCGAGTTCCCCGGCTTCGACCATCGCCACACTGAGCCGATCGAACACCTTCGGCCACTTGCGCATGGCTTTGCCAAGGCTGTCCCCTTCGCTGATGTCCCGGCCAATCGCCTCCAGGGCCCGACGGAACATCGGCTTCTTTTGCTGGCCAGCCATCAGGGTGAGGCTGCGCACGATCGGCACCCCCGAATCGATCAGCGCCGAAAGTTTGTTGGCGAAAACCGCCTTGTCCCGAATGTTCGGCCTGGCCTCAAAGAAAGCACCAAGGTCGCGGCTGAACAGGCTCCCAACCTTCGCCGGGTCACCTCCCTGAGTGGCCTGGCTGGAGCGGGTCGCGGCCAGGGGGACAACGGATGTGGGCAGGATGCCGCGGCGGCGCAGATCCCGCTTGGCGCTGACCACATCCACCGCCGTGATCAGCAACTCCTTGGTTTTCCCGGCTGAGGTGGTGAAGGTTGCCAGAAAGGAAGCCATGGCTGGTCGGGATCAGGTGCCCCTGAGGAGCAGGCGGTTCAACTCGTCCGGCCTGGTCGAGCGGGAGCGGGCTTCGTCCAGCTCAATGTCGCCGTTGGCTACCAGGTTGGCGAGCGCCTTTTCCATGGTCTGCATCCCCAACTGTCCGCCTGTTTGGATCTGGGAGTAGATCTGGGCCGTTTTTCCTTCCCGGATCAGGTTGGCCAGGGCTGGGGTGTTGACCATGATTTCCTGGGCCATCACGCGACCGAAGGAATGGTGGCCCGGGTGGCTGCGCCTGCAGAGGGTCTGGGCGAAGATCGCCGCCAGGCTGCTGCTGAGCTGCACCCGCACCTGGGTCTGCTGAGCCGCAGGGAACACATCCACCATGCGGTCGACGGTTTGGGAGGCCGAACTGGTGTGCAGGGTGGCGAAGACGAGGTGGCCGGTCTCGGCGGCGGTGATGGCCAGCTGAATTGTCTCGAGGTCCCGTAATTCGCCGACGAGGATCACATCGGGATCTTCCCGCAGGGCCGCCCTAAGGGCATTGCCAAAGCTTTTCGTGTCCTCGTTGAGTTGCCGTTGATGAATCAGGCTGCGATCACTTTTGTAGGTGAATTCGATCGGATCCTCGATCGTGATGATGTGCTTGGCGCTGTTCCGGTTGATGTGGTCCAGCATCGAGGCGAGGGTGGTGCTCTTGCCGGAGCCGGTTGGGCCCGTGATCAGTACCAAGCCTGAGGGTCGGTTTGTGATCTCAACAACAACCTGGGGAAGACTGAGATCCTCCGGGGTGGGAATGTTGCTGCTCAACGCACGCAGGCAGGCGGCGTAGGTGCCTTTCTGGCTGTAGACGTTCACGCGGAATCTAGCCAGTTCCCGCAGGCCATAGGAGCAGTCCAGTTCCCAGGTCTGCTCCAGTTGTTTGCGTTGTCCGTTGTTGAGGATCGAGAAGATCATCCGGTTGCAGGCTTCCTCCGTGAGGCTCTGCTCGTGCATCGGTTTGAGCTCCCCGTTGAAGCGGCCGAATGGGGGCTGGCCGGCACTGAGATGGAGGTCACTGCCCTTGTCGCGCACCAGTTGCTCCATCAACTCCTCAATCTGAACCTCCATGGTGACGTGGCGATGAATTGGGATGGTAAAGATGAACGGATCCGGTGAGACCACGGATTGCCTGGGGATGGGCTGCTGGAATCAGCCCCTTGGAGTGAGGCAGTAGGGGCATTCCAACCACTCGCCCTTCAGCCCTGCGCCACAGCCTTGGCAGGTGAGCGTGGTGAGGGCGCGAATGCGTCGCTCCGACTCCAGTTCGGTGTCGGTCAGAAGCATGCGCTCAACTTCCTCCAGCGTTGTGTATCCCTCGCGAACCAAGTCTAGGCCATATCCTAGCAGGGTTTTCATGCCCTCGTCCAAGGCGCACTTCCGAATCACATCCGTGCTTGCGCTCTGAGCAATCGCTGTGGCCAGGGTGTCGTTGACACGCAAGACTTCATACACGCCGATTCGCCCCTTGTAGCCTCTCCCCTGGCAAGCCGGGCAGGTTGGATGATTGCCATTAAGGGAATGATTGGCCCGGTAAAAGGTGATCAATTCCTCCTGACTGGCCAGCAGGCCGAAGTGCCCCAGTTCCTCTTCGCTGGGGTGGTAGCTGATTCGGCACTGCATGCAGATCCGCCGCAGAAGTCGCTGGGAGACGATCCCCAGCAGGGAGGCACTGACCATGAAAGGCTCGACACCCATTTCCTGCAGGCGAGCGATCGCACTCGGGGCGTCGTTGCAATGGAGGGTGGTCAGCACCAGGTGACCGGTGAGGGCTGCTTCGATCGCGGTTTTTGCGGTTTCGCCATCGCGGGTTTCCCCCACCAGCAGCACATCGGGGTCCTGGCGCATGAACGCCCGCAGGGCCGTGCTGAAGTTGTAACCCTTGTCCCGGTTGACCTGGGTCTGGGTGATTCCATTCAGGGTGTATTCAATCGGATCCTCCACCGTCGAGATGTTGATGCCGGGCTCGTTGCGCTCGGCGAGCAGGGCATAGAGGGTGGTGGATTTCCCGGATCCGGTGGGCCCTGTCACCAGAATCATTCCGAAGGGTTTGGAGCCCAGGGCCCGCACGCTCGCCAGGGCGGCGGCATCCGTGATCAGGGAGTCCAGGCTGAGCTGGGCCGAGCTGCTGTCGAGCAGCCGCATCACCACCTTTTCGCCCCAGCGACCGGGCAGGGTGCTGACCCGCAGCTCGATGGTGCGACCCTTGAATTTCCTGCGAATGCGGCCGTCCTGGGGCATCCGCCGCTCGGCGATGTCCAAGTCGGCCATGATCTTGAGCCGGGAGGTGATCGCCGGAATCAGCGACTTCGGCAACTGCTCAAGGGGATGCAGCACCCCGTCCTGACGGAAGCGGATCTGGAGGCCGTCTTCCTGGGGCTCCACGTGGATGTCACTGGAGTCGGTGTCGAGGGCCTGGATCAGGATCCGGTTCACCAGGCTCACCACCGGCGAGGCGCTGGAGGCGGAAAGGTTCTCCTCCAGGTTCATGGCGGCGTCCTGCTCCTCCGGCGCGGCGTCCAGCTGGTCGTCGAGGCTCAGATCCTCGAGCAGGGAGAGCCGGGCCGGTGGCGGCGGCAGTGCTCCAACCGGGCCAGGGTTCACGCTTGCCGGATCACCGGGTGGGGGGCTGGTCCGATGCCCTTCGAGCCGGCGGCTGGCCAGCACCGCCTCGATCTCCTGTTTCAGGGCAGGGCGCAGATCCGTCTCGAGGCCAGCCTGGGCCACGGCGCTGCTCAGAGCCTGGCGCTGGTCGGGCCCCCAGTCTGCTGGAATCGCCACCACGAGGCGTTCGCCGAACTGACGGAGCGGCAGGCAGCCGAAGGACTGCCAGCCGGCGGCATCGATCGAGGAGCAGGCCTCCATCGCCAACGGATCCGCCTGGTGCAGCTCGTTGGATCTCAGCATCCGCTCCCCCAGGAGCAGTTCAGTTCCCGCTCGATCCATTGCTGGTCTCGGATTGGGGGAATTCCGGCACGGGCCGGGAGAGGGAACGCGTCATGGGCGCAGGGGGTGTTCAGGAGGTGCGGGCTTCCGCCGCTTGTGGGAGGTGCGCTCCGACGTCCAACATGTCTAAGAGCGATTCGCGGTCAAGTCAGCATGAGTGGAGAAGCCTCACCGGTTCAACAGGAACCGTTCACCCAGGCGGATGTCCTCCAGGATGGCAGCCCCCAGCCTCTCGAAGCTCCTGCTCCCGCTGGGGCTGAGGCGTCGAACCAGGCTTCCGATGGGCTCGCCGCCGCCGAGCAGGAGCAGGAGTCCTCGATTGATCCGGCCGCCGATCCCGCCGGTCGGGTGCGGCAGCTGGAGACTGAGCTGGCCAGCCTGCGCGCCGAGCACGACACCGTCCGCAGCCAGTACATGCGCATCGCGGCCGATTTCGACAACTTCCGCAAGCGCCAGAGCCGTGATCAGGACGACCTGCGCCTGCAGATCACCTGCTCCACCCTCAGTGAAATCCTGCCGGTGGTCGACAACTTCGATCGGGCCCGGCAACAGCTCGATCCCCAGAGCGAGGAAGCCCAGGCGCTGCACCGCAGCTACCAGGCCCTCTATGAGCAACTGGTCAAGGTGTTCAAACAGCTGGGGGTGGCACCGATGCGGGTGGAGGGGGAACCCTTCGATCCAAAGCTGCACGAAGCGGTGTTGCGTGAACCCAGTGACCTGTTCGCCGAAGATCTGGTGCTCGAAGAACTCCAGCGGGGCTACCAGCTCGATGGCCGCGTCCTGCGCCATGCCCTGGTGAAGGTGTCCATGGGGCCCGGCCCTGGCGTCTCCACGGATCCAGGCCAAGCCAGGGATGGCGAGAACGCCGGCGAGGAAGGGCTCTGATGGCCGATTACTACGACCTGCTGGGCGTGCGCCGGGATGCCGACGCCGAGACCCTGAAGCGTTCCTACCGGCGGCTCGCCCGCCAGTACCACCCGGATGTGAACAAGGACCCGGCGGCGGAGGAGCGCTTCAAGGAGATCGGCCGGGCCTACGAGATTCTCAGCGACCCCCAGACCCGTGCCCGCTACGACCAGTTCGGCGAGGCCGGCGTCTCCGGGGGCGGCGCCCCGGACATGGGCGATGTGGGTGGCTTTGCTGACCTGTTTGAAACCTTCTTCAGTGGCTTTGGCGGTGGCGCGGCTGGCAGCGCCCCCCGACGCCGGGGGCCCCGCCAGGGGGACGATCTGCGGCTGGATCTGAACATCAGCTTCAACGAAGGCGTGTTCGGCCAGGAGCGCGACGTGCAGATCCGCCATCTCGAAACCTGCGCCACCTGTCAGGGATCCGGAGCCAAGGCCGGCAGCGGCCCCACCACCTGTGGCACCTGCGGCGGAGCCGGACAAGTGCGCCGCGCCACCCGGACCCCCTTCGGCAGCTTCACCCAGGTGGCCCCCTGCCCGACCTGCGAAGGCACCGGCCAGGTGATTGCAGATCCCTGCGGCGATTGCGGCAGCCAGGGTGTGCAGCAGGTGCGCAAGAAGCTGCGCATCACCATCCCGGCGGGCGTCGATTCGGGCACCCGGCTGCGCGTCAGTGGTGAGGGAAATGCCGGTCAGCGCGGGGGTCCAGCCGGAGACTTGTACGTGTATCTGTTCGTGCAGGCCCATGAGAAGTTGCGCCGGGATGGCATCCATATCCACTCCGATGTGGCGGTGAATTACCTTCAGGCGATTCTTGGTGACAAGATCGAGGTCGACACCGTCGATGGCCCCGAATCGGTAGAGATTCCGGCCGGCACCCAGCCCAGCGCCGTGCTCACCCTGACCGGCAAGGGGGTGCCGAAGCTGGGCAATCCAGTGGCCCGGGGCAACCATCTGCTCACGGTCAAGGTGCAGCTGCCCACCAAGATCAGCAACCATGAACGGGAGCTGCTTGAGCAATTGGCCGGGCACCACTCCGAGAAGGGCCACCCCCACAAAAGCGGCCTGTTCGGTGGCCTGTTCGGTTAAGTCCCCTTGCAATCGAGCGCCATGGCGGTGGACAGGCCCGGATTCCAGCAGGAGCCAGACCCCCAGCAGCGGCTCGATCTGCGTGGCACCCCCTGCCCCGTCAATTTCATTCGCAGCCGCCTGAAGCTGGAAACCATCGCCCCCGGCGCCTGGCTGCTGGTGTATCTTGATGCCGGCGAACCGGAGCGGATGGTGACCGAGGGCCTGCGGGCCGAAGGGCACCGGGTCGATTCTTCCCCCCTCCCGATCGAGGCCGCAGGCCCTGGCCCCACGTCTGCTGCGGTGCGGTTGATGATCCGCCGCGGCGGCGCCTAGGCGTGGCGGCCGATCCCGCGGCTGTTGATCCTGTGGCTGTCGATCCAATCGTGTCCGGCCTGGTGGTGGCCCTGCAGGCCAACTTCTGCCAGGTGCAGCTGGATCAGCCCGGTCCGGGCGGGATTGGGCGCCTGCTCTGCGTTCGCCGCACCCGCCTGGGCAAGAGGGGCCAACAGGTGTGTGTGGGAGATCGGGTCGCGCTCGATGGCCTCGACTGGCCCGCCTGCCGGGGCGCCATCAAGGCCGTGGAACCCCGCCACAGCTGGCTGGGCCGCCCGGCCGTGGCCAACTGCGACCGGGTGGTGGTGATGGTGGCGGTTGCCGAGCCCGACCTCGACCCGCTCCAGCTCACCCGGTTCCTGCTCACGGCCGAGGCCACGGCCCAGTCGGTCGAACTGGTGCTCTCCAAGGCCGACCTGCTGGGGAGCGAGGCCGTGCAGACCTGGATGCGGCGGCTCGAGTCTTGGGGCTACCAGCCCCACCCGCTCAGCCTGACCACGGGTGAAGGTCTGCTGGAGATCCGCCAGCGGCTTTCCAGCCCCGGTCTTGCCGTGCTCTGCGGCCCCTCCGGGGTGGGCAAGAGCAGCCTGCTCAATGCCCTGGCTCCCGCCCTGGCCCTGCGGGTGGGAACGGTGTCCGGCAAGCTGCGCCGCGGCCGCCACACCACCCGCCACGTCGAGCTGTTTCCCCTGGCGCCCGGAGCCCTGCTGGCCGACACGCCCGGCTTCAACCGGCCGGACCTTCCCGCCGATCCCACCCGGCTGGCGGCCCTCTTCCCGGAGGTGGTCCGTCGACTGGAAGCGGGGTTCTGCCGCTACACCAATTGCCTGCACGCCGGTGATCCCGGCTGTGCGGTCGGCACCGACTGGGACCGATACCCCTTGTATGACCAGTGTCTCCAGGAGCTGCTGCTCCCTGGGGCCGCACCAACGGAGCGGCGTTCGTGGATGTCCCGGTTGCGGCAGACCTCCAGGCAAAGCCTGCGCCAGCAAGGCCAGGACAAGGACCCCCCCCCACGGGGAGTCAGCGCGTGACCTCAGCCCCCCAGACCCGGCAGGTTCAGGCCGCCGGTGAGTTCCTCCATGCGTTCCTTCATGGTGGCCGTGGAGCGGTCATAGGCCGCTTGGAGGGCCTCGAAGGTGGCGGCTTCGGTGGCCTCGGCGCCTTCCGTGACCAACTCCGGCGCAAGCCGCACCCGCAGGGGCTGCTGGTTGCCGGATAGCCAGACGCTGGCGCGGCCGTCGGCGCTGCTTCCCTCCAGTTCCATGGCGTCCAGTTCATCCTGGAGCTTCTGGGCATCCTGCTGAATCTGCTGGGCCTTGCGGAAGGCTTCGGTCAGTTGACCGAAGTTGGGAAGTCCGAAGCCGGCCATGCCAGGAATGCGTGTGGCACGAAGGCTAGGGCCTGGTCATCCACACGCCCATGGCACCGCGGCGAAGCGCCCCAGACGTTTGACTTCGGGGTGCAGATCGATTTGATGGGCGCCGCGCACCCTGGCCTGGACCTGCTGAATCAAGGCATCGATCTGCTCGGCGCGGGCGTCGCCGGTATTGACGATGAAATTGGCATGCACCGGTGACACCATCGCCCCGCCGATGGCCAGGCCCTTGAGGCCGAGGGCCTCGATCAGTTGCCCCGCCTTGCTCGGCTCGGGGTTGCGAAAGACGCTGCCGCCGCTGGGTTGGTGGTAGGGCTGGCTCGTGGTTCGGCTCTGAAGGTTGGCGGTGGTGCGCCGGCCGATCTCGGCTGGATCGTGGCCGGCGCTGAGCCGGAACCGCACGGAGAGGACGAGCAGCGGCTCCTGCTGCAGCCGGCTGTGGCGGTAGGCGAAGTCCAGGTCGGCCGCCGTCAAGGTGAAGGGTTCGTTCGCCCCGCTCGGCTCGAGCACGGTGACCGATTCGAGCCACTCGGCCAGGCAGCTCCCCTGGGCTCCGGCGTTCATGACGGCGGCACCTCCTGCCGTGCCAGGAATTCCCACCGCCCATTCCAGGCCGCTGAGCCCGGCCCGCGCCGCCCGCCTGGCCAGGCTGGGCAGGGGCTCGCCGGCCTGGGCCTCCACCGATCCGCAGCCGGCGTCCAGGCGGCTGCCCTGCAGACGGCGGTTGCAGAGGACCAGGCCCTCCAGCCCATTGTCGCTGACCAGCAGGTTCGAGCCCGCTCCGATCAGATGCAGCGGCAGGTTCATCCGACTCGACCAACGGGCCAGGGCGACCAGTTCATCGGTCTGGGCCGGTTCGGCGAACCATTCGGCCGGTCCACCCACTTTCCAGGTGGTGTAAGCGTCGAGGGGCACCCGCTGACGCAATCCGGCTGGCCCGGCCGGGCTCATGCGACCAGGGATGCCGGCGCATCCAGCTCCGGTCGAGACTGCAGCCGTTCCCAGAGCCCGTTCACATCCCCGGCGCCCATCACCAGCACCAGGTCACCCGCCTGGCAGTGGCGGCAGACCTGCCCCGCCAGCTGGTCGAGGTTCGCCGCCACATGCACGGTCAGCTCGGGCCGAACCTGGCGGATCTCGCTGGCCAGGCGTTCGGAGGAGATGCCCGGAATCGGGGTTTCCCCGGCGGCGTACAACGGTGCGAGCAAGACCATGTCGGCCTGGGCCAGGGCGGTGGCGAACGGGTGGAGGAACTCGGCGGTGCGGCTGTAGCGATGGGGCTGGAACACGGCCATCACCCGCTTGGGGGCGGTGGGCAGGGGGCTGCGGCCGGTCTCCACCATCAGCCGGCCCATCCGCAGGGTGGCGTCCACTTCGCTGGGATGGTGGGCGTAGTCATCGACGATCAGCCGCCCGTCGATGCTTCCGCGGAAGTCGAAGCGACGGCCGGGGGCCTTGAGGGACTGGATGGCGGCCGTGAGCACAGCAAAGGGAATGCCTTGCAACCGGCAGGCGGCCAGGGCAGCGGTGGCATTGCTGAGGTTGTGGCGGCCGGGAACCGGAAGACAGAAGCTGCCCACGCAGACACCGTCCTCGTAGAAGTCGGCGAGGGTCCCATCGCCTTGCATATCCAAGGGAAGGGCCGCGAATCCGACCCCCTCGGCCGCTTCGATCGACCACCAGGCGGCGGGTTGGAAATGCTCGCGCAACACGGGGCAATCCCCGTTGGCCAGGACCGTCTCGCAGCCGGCGGCGAAGGTACCGAGGGTGTGGATCAGGGCCTCGAGGTTCGGATAGTGGTCGGTGTGGTCGAGTTCGAGATTGGTGATCAGGCCCAGGGTGGGCCTGAACTTCACCAGGGAACCATCAGATTCGTCCGCCTCGGCGACCAGAAGCCTGCCCTGGCCCGCCCTTGCGTTGCTGCGGAAAGCCGGCACGACCCCGCCGATCACGGCTGTCGGATCGTTGCCGGTGGCGGCGAGCAGGGTGGCGATCAGGGTGCTGGTGGTGGTTTTTCCGTGACTGCCGGCCACGGCGATTGAAGGCTGGCCGTTGATCAGGGCCGCCAGGACATCCGAGCGGTGAAACACCGGCAGTCCTGCCCGGCGGGCCGCTTCCAGTTCAAGGTTGCCGTTGGGCACCGCGCTGCTGATCACCACCTGGGGCAGTGGAGACTGATCCGTGCAAAGGGCTTCGATCGTGGTGGCACCCTGGACCCCGTAGACCTTCACGCCACGGTTGCGCAGATCCTGAACAACGCTGCTGTCCCGGCTGTCGGAACCACTGACCTGGAAGCCGCGATCCGCCAGAATCACAGCCAGGGCGGACATGCCGATTCCACCGACCCCGATGAAATGCAGAGGTTGCAGGCGATCGAGCAGCAGTCCCAAGGGCGTCACCACGGCGCCCTGAAACTTAATCGGTGATTCCCCCACTGCCCAGCCCGGCAGGCCCGAAAGGTGGCCGAGGGGCATTTCTGTATGATCGACAGCCAAATCCTATTCTGACGCGGTTTTCCCGTTTCTGCCATGACCCTGCGTGTTGCGATCAATGGATTTGGCCGGATCGGTCGCAACTTCATGCGCTGCTGGCTCAGCCGAGGGGTCGACACGGGTATCGAGATCGTGGGCCTGAATGACACCTCCGACCCCCACACCAACGCCCATCTTCTCGAGTACGACTCGATGCTCGGCAAGATTCGCAATGCCGAGGTGAGCTATGCCGATGACGCCTTGATTGTCAACGGTCGCTCCATCAAGTGTTTCTCGGATCGCAATCCCCTCAACCTCCCCTGGAAGGAATGGGGTGTGGATCTTGTCATCGAGGCCACCGGTGTCTTCATCGACAAGGACGGGGCGGGTAAGCACCTGCAGGCCGGCGCCAGCAAAGTCCTGATCACGGCCCCCGGCAAAGGGCCCGGCATCGGCACGTTCGTGGTGGGCGTCAACGAGGGTGCGTACACCCATGACGCCTTCGACATCATCAGCAACGCCAGCTGCACCACCAACTGCATGGCGCCCGTCGTCAAGGTCCTCGACCAGACTTTCGGCATCGTCAAGGGCACGATGACGACAACCCACAGCTACACGGGGGATCAGCGCATCCTCGATGCCAGCCACCGCGACCTGCGCCGGGCCCGGGCCGCCGCCATCAACATCGTTCCAACCTCCACCGGGGCCGCCAAGGCCGTCGCGCTGGTCTATCCGCCGATGGAGGGCAAGCTCAACGGAATCGCCATGCGGGTGCCGACCCCCAATGTGTCCGTGGTGGATCTCGTCATTGAGGTGAGCCGCGCCACCAGCAAGGAAGAGGTCAATGCCGTGCTCAAGCAGGCCGCGGAGAATGGCATGAAGGGCATCATCAAGTACTGCGATCTCCCCTTGGTGTCCTCCGACCACGCCGGCACCGATGAGTCGGCCATCGTGGATGCCGATCTCACCTTGGTGATGGGAGACAACATGGTGAAAGTGATCTCCTGGTATGACAACGAATGGGGCTACAGCCAGCGGGTTGTCGACCTGGCCGAAGTGGTGGCTCGCCACTGGCAGTGATCACCATCCGGTCGTGAACTTTTTCACGGCCGGTCATCGATGGATCCTTGGAAGTGAGTGAATCCTATCGATTCATTGTCGAACGGTTCACCGTTTGACCAGTGGATCCTTTGATCGTCATGGGCATTTCCCTCAGGGGCTGGATCAAGGCCTTGTTCCAACCAGCCAATCGCCGTGGCTCCTGGCAGCGCCTCCAGAAACCCGGCCGCCCAGCCTGGATCCAGTGCCAGGACGAGTTCAAAATCCTCACCTCCCCCCAGGCACCAGGCTTCAGCCTGGGCCAGGCGGTCCATCCCCCGGGCCATTGGCAGGCCATGGCGATCCAGCAGGGCGTCGCACCGGCTGGCACGGGCGATGGCGGCCACGGCGGCGGCCAGCCCATCGCTGCTGTCGGTGCCTCCCACCCTCCAGCTCAGCCCGGCTGGCCTGGTCTGCTCCAGGGTTGCCACGGCATCGTGCCGAGGCACCGGGCGCCGGTGGGCAGTCACAGCCTGCTGTTGCAGTTCCAGCGGCAGTGAGGGCGGCATGGGCTCCTGACGCAGCAGGGCCAGGCCCAGCCGACTCAGTCCATGGGGGCCGGTGCACACCAGCCGATCACCCGGCCGCCCGTCGCAACGCCGGATGGCTCCGGCGGGCCCCAGCCGCCCCAGGGCCGTGATGGCCAGCAGGCGCTGCAGGCCGCCGCTGCAGTCGCCGCCCAGCAGTTGACCTCCATGCCGATCCAGGGCCTGGGCCAGCCCCTGGTAAACCCCCTCCACCCAGCTCCAGCGGGTGGAGGGGGGGGCCACCAGTCCAACGGTCAGCCCGACCACCTCCCGGCAGCCCATCGCCGCAAGATCGGACAGGTTGGCGGCGGCGGCACGCCAGCCCAGATCGACGGGGGCGATCGTGGCGTCGCTGAAGTGAACCCCCTCCACCAGCACATCGGTGTTGATCACCAGCACCGCCCCGGCGCGCTCCGCCAGCAGGGCGGCATCGTCATCGAGCTGGCCCGGTGGCGCAAAGGCGGCGATCCGCTCCAGCAGGCCCCACTCGCCCAGCTCGGCCAGGCTGGGATCCACCGGCTCAGCCACCGCCTGGCCAGGCTGGCTCAGCCATGGGGCCGCAGGTTCTCGGCCCCCTCCAGCACGGTGGCCTTGACGATGCCGTCCTCGGCGGTGAGCTCCTCAAGTACTTCGAATCCATCCACCACGTAGCCGAAGGCGGCGTAGCGACCATCGATCAGGTTGAGGCCGGCCGGGGTGAGTTCCGCTTCGAAGAGGAAGAGGAAGAACTGGGACGAGCCATCGTCGAGGGCCCCGTCGGAATGGGCCCAGCCGAGGGTTCCCTTGGTGGCGAAGGGAAGCACCGCCGTGGCCTTGAACATCCCGAGATCTTCGAAGGTCTGGTTGTAGAAGGGTTGCTCTTCTCCAGGCACCCGGATTTCCAGGGGGACCCTGCGTTGCGTCTGGCTGACTGGATCGATGAAGCCATCGGCAGGCCCGGGGGGATCTCCGGTCTGGAGCACATAGAAGTCCTCGGCGCGGTTGAAGGGCAGGCCGTCGTAGAAACCGCGCTGGACTAGGTCCACGAAGGCCCCGGCGGTGATCGGGGCGTTGTAGCCGTCCACCACGGCGGTCAGATCCCCCTTGGTTGTGGTGAGCCGAACCGTTGCCCGGCCCAGCAGCCGCGGCAGGGCGGCGAATTCAGTGGGGATCTCGAAGGGAAACGGCCCGACAAGAAGCGCTTCGGCGGTGCCGATGGTGCCAAGGGCAACGCGGCGGGCCTCGAGGAAGGCGTCGCGGTTCTGGGTCTCGCTGGCGGTGGAGAGGTCCCGAAGCTGGAGCTCCAGCTGGTCGAGGAGGGTCTCGGCTTCCGCCTGGTCGGCGGCGGTGAACGCGTTGAGCAGGGCACCGCGGCGGCTGGTCAGCAGCGACTGGCTGCGGCGCACTGTGCTGGTCAGGGCGCTCCAGCGTTTGGCCCGCAGTTCGTCACTGGTGGCTTCCAGCCGATGCTGCAGATCCTGCAGGTCGCCGGGCGGGATCGGCAGGGCATTGCGCAGCAGGGCGGACGGATCGCTGACCGCATTGCCGGGAGGCAGGGCGGCCCTGGCTGTTGCCGCGCCGCCGAAGCCCACGATCGAACCGACCAGGGCGGCGAGAACGAAAGAAAGCCCGCGGCCGATCCAGCGGGCGGGATCAAGACCTCGATGCGGACGGGTGAGGAGTGTTGGCATGGCTGATCCAGCCGATCCACGGACTTTGGCACGGCTGGCCAGCGGGGATTCAGCCGACGGTCTGGCGGTGGGACGGCAGCCGTACAATCCCGCTCAAAGGTGCCGCCGGAATGATCTCCAGCAACGATTTTCGTACCGGAACCACGATCGAGCTGGATGGCCAGGTCTGGCGTGTTGTGGAGTTTCTTCATGTCAAGCCAGGCAAGGGGTCGGCGTTCGTGCGGACCAAGCTCAAGGGGGTCCAGAGCGGCAGCGTTGTCGACAAAACGTTCCGCGCCGGAGAAACCGTGGCCCAGGCCGTGCTCGAGAAATCAACCCTGCAGCACACCTATATGGAGATTGAGGAGTATGTCTTCATGGACATGGCAAGTTTCGAGGAAACCCGCCTGTCGGCCAAGCAGATCGGCGAAGGTCGCAAGTATCTCAAGGAGGGCATGGAGGTGAATGTGGTCTCCTGGAACGGCTCGCCCCTCGAAGTGGAGCTGCCCAACTCCGTCGTGCTGGAGGTCACCCAGACGGACCCTGGGGTCAAGGGCGACACCGCCACCGGCGGCACCAAGCCGGCCATCGTGGAAACGGGTGCCCAGGTGATGGTGCCCCTGTTTATCACGATCGGCGAGAAGATCAAGATCGACACCCGCACCGACTCGTACCTGGGTAGGGAGTCCTGAGGCGCCATGCAGCTCGACCATGACCAGCTCCACCGGCTGCTCGCCGTTCTCGAGCAGAGCGACATCCAGGAGTTCAAGCTCGAAGGCGACGACTTCCGGTTGGAGGTGAGGCGCAACCTGCCGGTCGCCGCGCCGCCGCCGGCTCCAGCCGCTGCTGCCATCCAGGCGGTGCCAGCCCCAGCTCCAACCCCGTCCGGAGCTCCGTCCCCCTCAACGCCCCCTCCCACCGCCGCCGTCCGCGCCGATCTGGTCGACATCACGGCGCCGATGGTGGGCACCTTCTACCGGGCTGCCACCCCTGATGATCCGCCGTTCGTCGAACTCGGCAGCCGCATCGCCGTCGGCCAGCCGGTCTGCATCCTCGAGGCGATGAAACTGATGAACGAACTGGAGGCCGAGGTGAGCGGCGAAGTGGTCGAGATCCTGGTGGAGAACGGCACGCCGGTGGAGTACGGCCAGGTGCTGGTCCGGGTCAAGCCGGCCTGAGTCGGATCCGCCGGCTCAACCCAGCTCCCAGGCCGTCTCCAGCGCCGCCGCCATGCTTCGGGCCCTGGCGATCCCCTGGCCGGCAATGTCGAAACCGGTGCCGTGATCCGGTGAGGTGCGCAGGAAGGGCAGCCCGAGGCTGGTGTTCACCGCTTCGTCGAAGGCCAGCAGCTTGACCGGAATCAGCCCCTGATCGTGATACAGGGCCAGGTAGCCGCTGGGTCCCTTGGCTTCGCCGCGCCAGGCCGCGGCCGCCCCCAGCCAGCAGGTGTCCGGGGGCAGGGGGCCCAGCAGCTCCACGTCGGGATGGTGGCGGCGCCAGCCCTCCAGGGTCGGGATCAGCCAGTCCTGCTCCTCCCTCCCCAGCAGACCGGTTTCACCGGCATGGGGGTTCAGCCCGGCCACCACCAGCTGGGGCCTGGTCTCAAAGCGTCGGCAGAAGCTGAGCAGCACCTCGAGTTTGCGTTCCACGAGGGCGGGACAGAGCCGCTGGGGCACCTCGCTCAGGGGGATGTGGGTGGTGGCCAGCAGGGTGTTGAGCCGCCAGTTCCCCCGCTGGGCCCTGGCGGTGAACAGCATCGAGGTTTCATGGCCGCCGCCCAGCTCCGCCAGCCGCTCCGTCTGGCCTGGATAGGGGTGGCCGGCCGCATGCCAGGCCTGTTTGGCGATCGGCGCGGTGGTGAGGGCATGGCATTGGCCGTTTCGCACGAGCTCCGTCGCCGCCGTCAGCCAGGCGAAACTGGCGGCTCCGCTGGCGGCGTTGCCCCGACCGGGTTCCAGCTCCCCATCGAGGGGCAGATCAAGGATGGGGTGGTCGGAGGGATCGGCCAGCGGCACCGGGCTCAGCTCCCGCAGGGCGGCATGGCTGCGCTCCAGCCAGTGGCGACAACCGACCAGAACCACCTCGATCCCCAGCCCCTTCAGCGCGGCGAGGGCCTTGAGGCTCACCTCCGCACCGATGCCGGCGGGATCTCCCAGGCAGAGGGCGATGCGTCGCTGCCTACCCTGAAGTCTGGGGAGCGCTGGGCCCATGATCCGTTGGTTGCTGATTGGTTCGATGTTGTTCGGTCTTGGCACCGGCCTGCAGCGGGGCTGGATCACCATCGACTGGTGCCGCTTCATGGCGGAAACCAAACTGCCGACCCTGAACAGCCTGCAGCCGGACGCCACGCCGGTCTGTCCACCCCCGGCCACCGCCGTCAGCCCATGATGCCTTTTCCGCTGGTGCTTTCCTCCGCCAGGCAGGCACGGTAGCCCTCGCGGAAGCTGGGGTAGCGCAGGCGGTAGCCCAGTTCCTGGCAGAGCCTGCGGTTGCTGGTCCGTCGGTTTTCGGCCCAGAAGCTTCGGGCCATCGGGCTCAGACCGGCCGCGACGTCCGCGAAACGCTCCACCGCCGGAAGCTTGCAGCCCAGAAGATGGGCGGCATGGCCCAGGCTCTCGGTTGACGGGCAGGGCCGGTCATCGGCCAGGTTCACCAGGGTCGGACGTTGGTTCGGGGCCAGCCGCAGGCAATGCAGCAGGGCGCCGACGATGTCGTCGACATGGATGCGGCTGAACATCTGGCCGGGCTTGTGGATCAGCCGGCTCCTGCCCTCCCGCAGGTTTTGGAAGGGGGACCGGCCGGGTCCGTAGATCGCCGGCAGGCGGAACACCTGCACCGGCCAGCCGGTTTGCAGCCAGAGCTGCTCGCAGGTCAGCCTGGCCTTGGAACGCGGCAGGCTGGTCTGGACAGCTGCAGACTCATCGACCCAGCCCCCGCCCCGGTCTCCGTAAACGCCGGTGGTGGAGAGATAGCCCACCCATTGGAGGGGGAGTTGGCCCAGCAGGGGGGCCAGGTTGCTCAGCACTGGATCAAGCCCCCCAGCATCGGGAGGGATCGTCACCAGAACATGGCTTGTGCCGGCAAGGGGCCCCGCCTCCGGCCGCACCCCCCGCTCGGAATCAAAGGGCAGCCAGCGGAGCCCGGTGCCCACGCCGCCCTCGGTTTGCCCGGAGCCGTGCGGGGAGGCCAGGCGATGGCTGAGGGTTACGGCCATGCCCTGGGCCAGGGCGGCCCTGGCGAAGCGAAGACCGCTGTAGCCCCCCCCCAGCACCAGCAGCTTTGGCGCCGGGGAGTTGACAAGCGCTGCCGTCATGGGTACACCTGTACCAGAGTCATTCCTTGATCGATGTCCGTCTCCTGTTGCTCTCCATCTCTAGGTCTGGAGCGACCGGCCGCTGCGCGGGCTGGGCGTCGGCGCCCCCAGGCTGGGCGTCGATCCAGGCTGGGGGCGCCCGCCGCTCTGGTCGTTGGCCTCCTGCTGGTGGCCGCCGCCGTGATCGCACCTGAGCGCCCAGAGGACCAGGGTGAAATCTGCCTGCGCCACAACAGCCCAGCCGCCTGCCGGGTCTGGTGACCCAGGCCACGGATCAGGCCGCCTGCAACATCAGGCCGCCAGGGCCCTGCGCTGTCGGGGCCGGGCTGGCGTTGATGACGTTCTCCGGCGTGGCCCATTGCAGCAGGCGCACGGCCAGCCGCAGATCCCCATCCATCCAGGCCCGAATCGCCATGGCCCGCCGGGGGTCGTAGAAACGCTGGCGCCGGTACCAATCAAAGGTGTCGGCATCACTCTTGTGGCCGTTGCAGGCCAGGCAGGCCGGCACGCAATTAGCCGTGACGCTCAGACCGCCCCGGCAGCGGGGCATCAGGTGGTCGATGGATTCCGAGCGATCACCACAGTAAATACAACGGTGATGGGTGTATTTGTGGAGGGATTGTCGCCAATGACGGACCCGAAGTTTGGGGCAGAGTTCTTCAAGAAAGACCGCATCTCTGGCGTGCATCCTCTTGATTCAATTGAGGCCAGTTTGCCCCCAACTGCTCGGCTGTCAATGTGTCGAACACTGCTTTTTACCGGTTTGGCACAGCCAGAGCAGTGCGAGGGATCAGCCTAGATTCGACCCTTGGTGCGGTGATCCTTTCTGGCCTGCGGCTCTTCTGCTTCGGTCTACGCCAGCCTGGCCGTCGTCCGGGGCCAGGAGCCGATCTGCCGGCTTGGCCTGGGTGCCAGCGGTTTGATCGAGGTGATCTTCCCCTTCGATCCGGTCACCCAGGCCCAGTTGCGTGCCGTTCGTCCCCAGGGGCTCTGGCGGGCACGCCGACGCTGCTGGGAGTTCCCCCTGGAGGCGTCCCTGGCCCTGCGCAACCTGCTGGCCGGGAGGTTTTCGGTCGATCCCGAACTCGCCCAGTGGATGACCTGGCTGGAGCAACCCCTGCCTCCCTTGCCTCCCCACCGGGCCCTGGTGGCGGCTGCCCAGCTGGAGCAGCTTTTGCCGGATGGTCGCCAGCTCTTTCCCCATCAGCGGCTGGCTGCCCGCTGGTTGCTGGCCCGGCGCGGTGGGCTGCTTGCCCATGCCATGGGCCTGGGCAAGACCCTCACCGCCCTGGTGGCGGCCCGGGCGATGGTGCGCCTGGCCGCCTGCCGCGTCGCGGTGGTGGCACCGGCGGGTCTGCATGCCCATTGGCGCCAGGAGGCGATGGCGCTCGGGCTCGAGTTGGAGCTGGTCAGCTGGGGCCGTCTGCCCCGTGGTCTGCCCCCGGCCGGAACGGTGCTGATCGTGGATGAAGCCCATTACGCCCAGAACCTTTCGGCCGCCCGCACCCAGGCCCTGCTCCGTTTGGCACGGCATCCGCGGCTGCGGACCATCTGGCTGCTCACCGGCACACCGATGAAGAACGGCCGTCCGTCCCAGCTGTTTCCGTTGCTGGTGGCGATCGGCCATCCACTCGGCCGTGATCAGCAGGACTTCGAGCAGCGTTACTGCCAGGGCCATTGTCGCCAGGTGAACGGACAGCAGCGTTGGCAGGCCAGGGGTGCCGAGCGGCTCGATGAACTGCAGGATCTGACCCGTCCCCTGATGCTCCATCGGCGCAAACAAGATTGCCTCGATCTACCCCCGAAACGACGGGAACTCCATCCCGTGGAGCTTTCGCCCAGCCAGGGCAGGGGCTTCCAGCACCTGCTGCAGGGCAAGGTGGACGACTACCGCCGCCGGGCGATTCGGGGGGAAGTCCGCCCCGGTGCCGAGGCCCTGGCGATGCTGACGGCCCTGCGCCAGATCGGAGCCCAGTACAAGTTGCCCGCCGCTGTGGAGCTGGTGGGAGGGTTGCTCCAGAAGCGCCGGGCCGTGGTGGTGTTCACCGCCTTCGTGGCCGCCGCGGAACGGATGCACGAACGCCTGGGGGGGGGCCTGCTCACAGGCCGATTGAAGTCGGCCGAACGGCAAGGACAGGTGAACCGGTTTCAGGATGGGCAGACCCCGCTGCTGATCGCCACCTTCGGCACGGGGGGGCTGGGGTTCAACCTGAACCGCGCCGCCCATGTGGTGCTGCTGGAGCGCCCCTGGACTCCGGGCGATGCCGAACAGGCGGAGGATCGCTGCCATCGGATCGGCATGGGCGGGCCCCTGACGAGTCACTGGTTGCAGCTTGGGGTGGCCGACCAGCTGGTCGACGGCTTGATCGCCAGCAAGGCCGAGCGTGTCGCCCTCTTGCTGGAGGGCCGACGGACCACCCTTCAACGGGACTCCCTGCCCGCGATGGTGCAGGGCCTGATCGATCGCTGGTCGTCGGAGCCTTCGCCGGGGGCGGAGGGGACTCAGTAGTTGTAGCGATCGCTACGGGTGGTCCCCCCGCTCTGGATCGGAACGGGTCCCGAGCTGGACGTCGGTGCCAGAGGGGGCTTTTCAGAGCCGTAAAGCGCTCCCAGATAGCGGCCGCAATCGGGATAGGCACTTGGGTTGCGGACCACGGCCTCGGTGATCATCACGGCAGCGTGCTCCGGTGAAGTTTTGAAAAGGCTGTCGCTCTGCCGCTTGATCAAGGCATAGGCGGCGGACCAGCTCACCTCATGGTTGTTGCCCGATGTCCGCATGAAGCAGTACACCTGCGCTCCTTTGTCGGACACGCTGGCCATCGTTGGCTGGGGGGTGGTCTGACTGAGCAGGGGCAGGGGCAGGGCAAGGGCGACCAGGGCGGGCGCCAGGGTCGCGCCGAGGCGAAGCAGCGGCTGGAGGGAGAGGGGGCGACGGGGGTGCATGGAGATGTCGGGTGAACCAGCGGCCATGGCCCCAACGTATCGGTCGCTTTGAGGCTGTCGAGGTCAAGGCCGGTGGGACTCAGCTCGAGGCATGACCACCTGTTGCCGAGACCACCAGGCGAACGGTGAGCGGCAGGACCAGCAGGACGGTGATCAACCGCACCGCATGGAGGGCGGCCACGGCGGCCCCAACCCCGAACTCGGCGCCGACCAGGCTCATGCCGCTGATGCCGCCCGGTGCCGCCCCCAGCAGCATGATCGCCGGATCGACTCCCAGCCAGCGACTGCACAAGAGCCCGACCACCAGGCCCGTGGCCACCAGGGTCAGGGTGATCACGATGGCGGGCCGCCAGAGTTGGCGCAGTTCCAGCAACGCCGAGTTGGTCAAGGCGGTGCCGATCACCGTGCCGATGGCGATCTCTAGCAGCGTGCGGGTGCCCGAGGGCCACTGGGCGGCTTCGAGTCGGCCGCTCATGCTGATCAGGCCCGCCCCCAGCAGGGCACCGGCCAGGGGTGCGGCGGGGATCCCCGTGCGCAGAGCCAGCAGCCCCCCGACCAGGCCCCCCAGCAGGTAGATCCCCAAACCGACTGTTGACGTCATGGCCAGAGGCGCCAGGTGGATCCAGCCAGTTTGGGAGAAGGCTTGAGTCTGCGGTCGATCTGTGCTGTCATCAGCCTTACCGCTCCGCTGAGATGGCACCTGAATCGGTTTCCTTCCGGATTACGCGCACGGCCGAAGACCTCGCCCAAACGGTCACGGCCCTCTCCCATCGGTTGGTTCGAATGGAACAGCGACTGGGGGCGCTGGAGACAGCCATCGAGCAACGCCAGTCACCGGAGCCGGCCGAACTCGAAGCCCTGGCCCACGTGGAGGTGCTGCTTCGCGATTGCCGTCTGCTCCTCGAGGAGCCTTCGTTGCCAGGAGCCTCTGAATTCCTGGAGCCCCAGGCCATCAGGGAAGACTTCCCCAACGCGGCCTGACCTTGCTGTGTCGCATCGCACCCGAGAGGGATGACAGAATAAAAAGAAATGCAACCATGGCGAACACTTATCCCGCCTGCCCTCTGCCCCGTCCGATCGGCGCCGAAGGTTACGTGTTGAGTTCCGTGCGCAAGGTCACGTCCGGCTTCATCGAGGGTGGTCACCAGCTCGAAAAACTTGAATTCGCCCTTGCCGTCGCCGTGGCCAGGGGCGATCGTATCAAGGTTGATCAGCTCCGCTCCCAGATTTCCGCCCTCGGCGGTGAGGGTGAAGAGCCTGGCACCTGAATCGGCCCAGAGGTAAACTCTCACTGGCTGAATAGCTTTTGTGAATCTTCGTGGTGGTTTCCATTCAATTTCAAGCCAAGCCAAGTCTGCAACACACCAACTCCCTGCAGAAAGATCAGCGAGCTTTTCTACTGCTTCAGCTCAGCCGCCTGGAGTCGGAGTCTGCCGCTGCTGCGGCGATCGGGGATCTGGTTCAGGCCGCCCGGGCCATTCTCAAGGCCTTGGATTGTGAGCGTCGCTTGAGTACCACTGGTCCCCAGGTGCTGCAACTGATCAAGCCCCGTTCCTGATCAAGCGGACCAGGTGATTACTGTTTCTTGATCGCGACGTCCTGATCACGATGATGCCTCATTCAGAATCGCTCCGGGCCCTAAGCCCTCTGTAGGAATTCAGAATCAGGAATTCAGAAAAACCGTGGCCTTGATTCGTGCTACAAGCGGGTGACCGGACTCGAACCGGCGACGTTCAGCTTGGGAAGCTGACATTCTACCACTGAATTACACCCGCGCCAGCACAAACTAGCAAACAATCTGCCCGGGGGCTGGTCAGCCGCGGGCCAGTTCGGCGCCGGCTGCAGCCACCCCGGCGCCGACGACTCCCTTCGAGAGGCCGAGGGCCTGCAGGGTGGCCTCGATCGCCGCCACGGCGGTGAGGACATCCCGGTCGCAGACGAAACCGAGGTGACCGATGCGAAAGACCTTGCCCTTCAGGTGATCCTGGCCTCCAGCCAGAAGGATGTCGAAACGCTCCTTGACGGCTTTGCGCAGCACTTCCGCGTCGATCCCCTCCGGCGCCACCGCCGTGATCGACGGGCTTCCGTGGCCTTCGGCGGCATAGAGCGCCAGGCCGATCGCTTTCATGCCCGCCTGGGCGGCGCGACGGTGGCGGGCGTGGCGCGCGAAGATCGACTCCAGCCCTTCCTTCTGCATCATCTCCAGCGCCGCCTCCAGGGCGAAGTACAGATTCACCGGAGGGGTGAAGGGGTTGCTGTCCTTGGCGGCCGCTTTCCGGTAGGTGGCCAGATTCAGATAGAACTTCGGCAGGTCGGAGCGCTCCTGGGCCTGCCAGGCCCGCTTGCTCATCGCCACGAAACTGAGACCCGGCGGCATCATGTAACCCTTCTGGGAGCCGGACCCCACCACATCGAGGCCCCAGTCGTCCATCGGCACGTCGCAGGCGCCGAGGCTGGTGACGCAATCGGCCACGATCAGGGCCTGGCCATGGGCGTGGACATGGCGAGCGATGGTCTCCAGGTCGTTGATCACCCCCGTGGAGGTCTCCGAATGGGTGAGGATCACAGCTCGAATGCGCTTGTCGGTGTCAGCTTCGAGGCTGGCGCGGAACGCTTCAGGATCCAGGGGTTGGCCCCATTCCGCCTGGATCACCTCCACGTCGAGTCCGTAGGCCCTGGCCACCTTCACCCAGCGCTCGCCGAATTTGCCGTTGTCTCCGCAGAGCACCTTGTCTCCATGGCTGAGAACGTTGATGATTCCGGCCTCCATCGCGGCGGTGCCGCTGCCGGTGAGCACCAGCACGTCAGCTTCGGTCTGATGCAGCCACTGGAGCTGGGCGGTGGTGCGCTTGACGATCGCCTGAAACTCGGCGCTGCGGTGGCCGATCGGATGGCGGCTCATCGCCAGCAGGACGGTCTCCGGTACCGGGGTCGGACCGGGGATCATCAGGGTCAGCTTGTCCTGCATGGAGGGGGGGCGGAGGGTGGAGGCGCGGCGGCGCGATCGCCCAGCATAAAAAAGGGGCCACAGCCCCACCTTGGAGCGGTGCCGAGATGACCACCTCCACAGCATTCACCCTGCCGGTCTGGGTGGTGGCGGCGGCGCGCGCGGCGGTGGTGGCGCTGGTTCAGGGAGCCGAGGAGTCGATTCAACCCACCGATCCAGCACCGCTGCTGGAGCTGCTGGATCCACCCGGCCGACAACCCGTGCCGGTGGAAGCAGCCGCCCGCCTCGGCGCCACCGAGGCCCTGGGGGTCAGTCGCTGCCAGCCCGGCGAGGGGCTGGATCTCACCCGTGACCTGGCGGTCTGGGTGCTGGCAAGCCGGTGGCAACCCGGTTCAGAACCGCCACCCGACGCTGACGGAGCCTGGCTGCGGCTCGAGGCAGGCGAGGGGGTGGGAATCCATGCCACCAGCGCCGACCTCTGCCACTCCAGCTACGCCCGCGAGCTGCTCGAAACCAACCTTCGCCCCCTCTGGCCCAATGGCCAGGGGCTGCGTTTGCGGATCATCTTTCCCCAGGGCCGGCGCCTGGCCGAGCGCACCAGCAACGCCGCCTTTGGGGTGGTGGATGGCCTGGCCCTGATCGGCACCCAGGCCATCGTGCAGCGCAGCGCAGCGCCCGACCAGCTGGAGGCCTGCCTGGAGGATCTCCGTCACAGGGCCGCCCAAGCCGATTTCGGCGGCAATCTGGTGGTGGTGATCGGCGAGAACGGTCTGGATCTGGCCCCCCAGCTGGGGCTGCCGGCGGAGCTGTTGCTCAAGGCCGGCAACTGGCTGGGCCCGGTACTGGTGGCGGCCGCCGAGGCAGGGGTTCAACGCCTGATCCTGTTCGGCTATCACGGCAAATTGATCAAGCTGGCCGGCGGCATCTTTCATACCCACCACCATCTGGCCGATGGCAGGGCGGAGGTGCTCACCACCCTCGCGGCCCTGGAGGGCCTCACCGGTGAACCGCTCGAGCGGCTGCATGGGGCCTCCACGGTGGAGGCGGCCCTGGCCGCTTTGGCCGTCCACGATCCCGTCCTGGCGGCGCGGGTGGAGCAGCGCCTGGCGGACACGATCGAGAGCCGCAGCCTGGCCTACCTGGCCCGCTACGGGTCGTGGCCGCTGAGGATCGGCGCCGTGCTGTTCGATCGTGCCCGCCGCTTGCGCGCCTGCGGGGCTGAGGGGCGGGCGCTGCTCCAGGCTTTCCGGCACCCTTTAGGGTGAATCGAAAGGGCCTGACCGCCGAAACGGTCGTATGTCGCAAGCTTCGCAATCCTCTGAGCAGCCTGAATCCAAGCGCCATCCCGCCATCGTCATCCTTGACTTCGGCTCCCAGTACTCCGAGTTGATCGCCCGCCGCGTGCGGGAAACCGAGGTGTACTCCCTGGTAATGGGCTACAGCACCAGCGCCGATGATCTGCGCAGCATCGCGCCGAAGGGAATCATCCTCAGCGGCGGTCCCAGCTCCGTTTACACCGAAGGGGCGCCGATCTGTGATCCCGGACTTTGGGATCTGGGAATTCCCATTCTGGGAGTCTGCTACGGCATGCAGCTGATGGTGCAGCAGTTGGGCGGAGTGGTGGAGGCGGCTGGGCGCGGCGAATACGGCAAGGCCCCGTTGTTCGTGGACGATCCCCTTGATCTGCTCTCCGATGTGGAGGAGGGCTCCACGATGTGGATGAGCCACGGCGATTCGGTCGCGGCATTGCCCCAGGGGTTCGAGAGGCTGGCCCACACCGCCAACACCCCCGAAGCAGCGGTCGCCGATCACCGGCGCCACTTCTACGGCGTTCAGTTCCACCCGGAGGTGGTCCATTCCCTGGGCGGCATGGCGTTGATTCGCAACTTCGTTTACCAGATCTGTGGCTGCAAGCCCGACTGGACCACGGAAGCCTTCATTGATGAGGCGGTCGCAGATGTTCAGGCCAGGGTGGGCGATAAACGGGTGCTATTGGCCCTTTCCGGTGGCGTCGATTCCTCCACCCTGGCATTTCTGCTTCACAAGGCGATTGGCGACAAGCTCACCTGCATGTTCATCGATCAGGGATTCATGCGAAAGGGGGAACCCGAATTTCTCACGGACTTCTTTGATCGCAAGTTCCACATTCGCGTTGAATACATCAACGCCAGGGATCGCTTTCTGGGCAAGCTCAACGGCATCACCGATCCCGAAGACAAGCGCAAGATCATCGGCACCGAATTCATCCGGGTGTTCGAGGAGGAGAGCAAGCGTCTCGGGCCCTTCGATTTTCTCGCCCAGGGAACGCTCTATCCCGATGTGATCGAATCGGCCGGAACGGGCGTCGACCCCAACACCGGTGAGCGGGTGGCGGTGAAGATCAAGAGCCACCACAACGTCGGCGGCCTTCCCAAGGATCTTCAGTTCAAGCTGGTGGAACCCTTGCGCCGTCTCTTCAAAGACGAGGTGCGCAAGGTGGGCCGCAACCTCGGCCTGCCCGAGGAGATCGTCCGCCGTCACCCTTTCCCAGGACCTGGCCTGGCAATTCGCATTTTAGGCGAAGTGAGTGCCGAAAAACTCAACATTCTGCGGGACGCCGATCTGATCGTGCGCGAGGAAGTCCAGGACGCGGGCCTTTATCACGAGATCTGGCAGGCTTTTGCCGTGCTGCTGCCGGTGCGGAGCGTGGGGGTGATGGGAGACAAACGCACCTATGCCTATCCAATTGTGCTGCGCTGCGTCTCCAGCGAAGACGGCATGACCGCCGATTGGTCGCGGCTGCCCTACGACCTTCTGGAGAGAATCTCGAACCGGATCGTCAACGAGGTGAAGGGGGTGAACCGGGTGGTGCTTGACATCACCAGCAAGCCCCCGGGCACGATCGAGTGGGAATGATGGTCAGGGTCCAACCGGGCTGGTAGAGCCCCAGCAGCTTCGATACCATCGGGCACCAGCCTGATTCCCGTGACCGTCGCCACCCAGCCGGATCCCCAGCTGCAGCGCCGTCTTCAGCAGGACAGCATCCAGCTCGGCGCCAAGACCATTTTCCTCAATCCGTTTCTCTACTGGCGGCGCTTCGATGCCAACACCGATCGCTGGCTCAGGGAGCCCGGTCAGCTCCAGGAGGAGCAGATCCAGGCCAACCGCACCCGCTTCTACCCCGAGCTGCTGTGGGACGAGCTATCGGACCAGGAACGTCAAATCAAGGATGGGGCCGTGGAGATGTTCCTCAAGAGCCTGGAGCTGATCAGCACCTTCAACCCCGATCTGAGCTCGGGCCACCTGCTCGAGGTGGAGCGCAAGATGGCCGTCACCAAGAAGCGCTCCTTCGAGCGCTGGGTGGAAAAGGCCCTGGGGCGACGGCTCAAGAGCGAGCAGAAGGAGCGGCGGCGGTTCGATCGGGAGCGCTGGTTGCGCGGCTGGGGCGAATGGCTCAGTCTCGACGTCACGCGCCAGGCGCTTCTCCCCCTCACCACCCTGCTGGTGTTGGCGGTGCTGGCGGGGGCGTGGCTGGGGTCCCGCCAGTTCTGCCGCCCGGGCATCATCGAGCCCGGAGTGCAGCGCACCTTCTGAGACGACGGAGGCTGGTGCCAGGCAGACTGGGCACCCTGCCGGTGGGAGGTGACCCACCTCGCCGCGCTCTGTTTCTTCTGCCATGGCCGCTGATCCCCTCGACGCCCTCAGGCTCTCCTTGATGCAGGACATCCTTCCGGTCGGGATGGCCGTGGTTGAGCGGGCCCGCCGTGGCGGTCCCCGCCAGGTGGTCGAAGCGTTCACCGACTCGGATGACCCCCTGGGCCAGCTCAGGCAGGAGGGGGACCCTGCAGCCCGGGCGATGCGGGAAAGCCTGGATCAGATCCAGCCCGGCCTGGGCAATCCGGTGATGAAGGTGGAGGTGCGCGACATCCCACGCAGCGAGGCGGTGGCGGCCACGGGTGGCGGGGAGGATGCTGCAGCCGAGCGGGAAGCCCTCCATGGCGTGCTGATTCGGATCGCCGAACGCCTGGCCCAGCTGGAGCGACGGCTCGAGGCCTGATCACGATGGGGATCGGTCTGCTGCCCGGTCAGCCCCGTCAGGCTGGCATGCGCCACCAGCCTGCCTGGTTGCTGGGTCTTGTCCTGCTGGTGGCCGCCGCGATGGGCGCGCGGCTGGCCTGGCTTCAGCTGGTGCACGGCACGGAGAACAGGGTGCTGGCGGATCAGAACCGGGTTCGCCTGGTTCCCCGCCACCCAATGCGGGGCCGGCTACTGGATCGCCATGGTGAGGTGCTGGCCACCAACCGCCTCACCTACAACCTCTACCTCCGCCCCCTGGTGGTGACGGACCAGCGCTGGCAGCAGATGCGCGGTCGGCTTGCCGAGGTGCTGGGCGTTCCGGTCAGCCGGCTGGATGAAAAACGGCGAAGCGGCGGACAGGGCGACGGCTACCGCATCGCCCTGTCCGGTCCGCTCAGCAGCATTCAGGTGCTTCGGTTCAAGGAACAGGCGGCGGCCTTCGACGGCGTCGATGTGGACGTGGATTATCTGCGCGCCTATCCGCTTGGCCGCCTGGCGGCCCATGTGCTCGGCTACACCACAAGTATCAATGAGGAGGAATACAAGCGCCTCGAGAGCGTTGGCTATCGGGTCCAGGACCGCATCGGCCGCAGCGGCCTCGAGCGCGTGTTCGAGAACCATCTGCGCGGCGAATGGGGCGGCCAGCAGCTGGAGGTGAATGCGGCGGGAGAGGTGCAGCGGGTCCTGGGGGACAAGAAGGCCCGGGCCGGCAAGGATCTGCGCCTCACCCTGGACCTCGATCTGCAGCGCGCCGCGGAGCGGGCCCTCGATGGGGTGCGCAAGGGGGCGATCGTGGCGATGGACCCCCAGACCGGCGCCATCCTCGCCATGGCCAGCCGTCCCAACTTCGATCCCAATGTGTTTTCGGCTGGCCCAACCACGGCCCAGTGGAACGAGCTCAGCCGTCCTGAGGCGCCGATGCTCGACAGGGCGCTGCAGGCCTTTCCACCGGCCAGCACCTTCAAGGTGATCAGCACCCTGGCCGGCCTGGAGTCGGGCCGCTACGAGCCCGGTTCCACGATTCCGACCTCCAGCTCCTTCTGCTACGACGGTCAGTGCTACGCCGACCATGGCAGTTTCGGCAGCATCGGCTTTCCCAAGGCCCTGGCCGTGAGCAGCAACAGCTTCTTCTATCGGCTCGGTCTGAAGGTCGGGGCGACGGAGCTGTTCAAGTCGGCGCGCCGGTTCGGCTTCGGCAGCGCCACGGGCATCGAACTCAACGAGGAAGAGAGTCCTGGCCTGCTGGGGGATCCGGCCTGGAAACGGCGCACCCTCAAGGAAGACTGGACCTCCGTCGACACGATCACTTCGGCGATCGGCCAGGGCGCCGTCGCCGTGACGCCGTTGCAGATGGCGCGGCTCTACGCGGCGATTGCCAATGGGGGCTGGCTGGTGACGCCCCACCTGGTGGACGGGCCCGTCTCCCGTCAGTGGCTGGGCCTGAAGCCGTCCACCCTGACGGTCCTGCGCCAGGGCCTGCGGGAGGTCGTCACCCAGGGCACCGCCACATTGCTGAACATTCCCGGCTTGCCGCCGGTGGCCGGCAAAACCGGAACGGCCGAGGATCCTCCCCGTCAGGACCACGCCTGGTTCGGCGGCTACGCCCCGGCAGCCAAGCCCAATCTGGTGATCATCGCCTTCGGGGAAAACAGTGGCGGATATGGCGGCACGGTGGCCGCCCCGATGGTCAAGGCCCTGATGACGACCTGGTTCAAAGGCGCTCAGCCGACCAATTGAAGTCTGGGCCTGGCCACCTGGCTGTAGAAGGAACGCAGTTGCTCGGTGGCACTGGCCCAGCCCCAGCGCTCAGCTTCCTGGCGGGCGGCCTGACTTAACTGCTCAAGCCGCTGCGGGCTGGCCAGCAGCCGTTCGGTCGCCGCCGTCAGGCTGGTGGGTTCGTCGGGGTCGTACAGACAACCGTTCACCCCGTCGGTGACGATGTCAGGGATGCCGCCACGGTTGGCTCCCACCACCGGGCAGCCCGCCGCCATCGCCTCCAGCAGCACCAGACCCAGGGTTTCGGTGCTGGAGGGGAACAGGAAGGCATCAGCACTGGCAAAGGCGCTGGCCAGCTCTTCGCCGGCCAGGTAGCCCACGAAGGTGGTGGCACTCCCTGCGAAGACCTGCTCCAGCTGCTGCCGATGGGGACCGTCTCCCACCAGGGCAAGGTGGGCCTGGGGCATGGCCTCAAGCACTGGGCGGATCCGCTCAATCTGTTTCTCGGCTGAGAGCCTGCCGACGTAAAGCAGCAGACGTTCGCGGCCATCTCGACCCCCCATCAACCGGCGGCGCATCGCCGGCTGGCGCAGTTCGGGACGGAAGAGTTCGGTGTCCACACCGCGCTGCCACAGGGCGGTGTGCTGGATGCCCCGCTGGCTGAGTTCCTCCACCATGGCGCTGGAGGTGCAGAGATTCAGATCGGCCTGGTTGTGGGCGGCTTTGAGCAGTTCCCAGAGCAGGGGCTCAAGCATGCCCATGCCGTAGTGCTCCAGGTACTTCGGCAAGTGGGTGTGGTAACTGGCCACCAGGGGAATCTGACGGGATTTGGCCAGCCAGATTCCGCCCAGGCCGAGCACCGCTGGATTCACCACATGGACCAGGTCAGGGGCAAAGGCCTCCAGGGCTTCGGCCACGGAGGGCCGCGGCAGGGCCAACTTCAGCTCGGGGTAGAGCGGCAAGGGAACTGCTGGCACACCGATCACCCGGGCCCCCATGAAGATCTGGGGGGCCCCTTCCGGGCAGAACACCAGCACCTCATCGCCGGCGGCCACCAGGTGCTGCACCGTCTTGGTGAGGCGGGTCACGATCCCGTCGACCTTGGGCAGGAAGGTTTCCGTGAAAAAAACGATCTTCAAGGGGGGCCGCATGTCCAGGGGGAGTGAGCTGGGAGACGAGCCGTGTTTCAGGCCGTCGCCTTGACGGCCAGCGCCTGGGAGGATGTCCATGCAGAGATGCAGGGGATGCGGGCGCGATCGCAGCGGTCGGCCCAGCGGCGGGCCACATCCACCACTTCGGCCAGCAATCCATCCTCGAGGGTGGTGGGCTTGAGCCCCAGTTCGATCAGGCAGCGGTTGTCGACGATCAGATCGTTCTCGATCGCTTCCTTGCGGGGGTTGGGCAGATGGCTCACCTTCGCTCCGGTGACAGCGGCCACCTTCTCGGCCAGGTCCTTCACTTTGTGGCTTTCGGTCATCTGGTTGTAGATGCGGACCTTCTCACCGGGGCTGGGGGGATTGGCGACGGCCAGCTCAACGCACTTCACCGAATCGCGGATGTGGATGAAGGCACGGGTCTGGCCGCCGGTTCCATGCACAGTGAGCGGATAGCCGATCGCGGCCTGCATCAGAAAGCGGTTGAGCACCGTACCGTAATCGCCGTCGTAATCGAACCGGTTCACCAGCCGGGGATCGCGATCGGTGAGCGCCGTGTTGGTGCCCCAGACGATCCCCTGGTGAAGGTCGGTGACGCGAATGCTGTCGTTCTTGTTGTAATAAAAGAAAAGCAATTGGTCGAGCGTCTTGGTCATGTGGTAGACGCTCCCGGGATCGGTGGGGTGGAGGATCTTCTCGCGAAAGCGGGTGCCATCGGCCTGGGGGACCTCCACGGTGAGGTATCCCTCGGGTATGGTGGCGCCGCGGTGGGAGCCATAGCCATAGACCCCCATCGTGCCGAGGTGAACGATGTGGATGTCGAGGCCGCTCTCGACGATGGCGCAGAGCAGGTTGTGGGTGCCGTTGACGTTGTTGTCGACGGTGTAGCGCTTGGTGGCGCTGCTTTTCATCGAGTAGGGAGCCGCCCGTTGCTCTGCAAAATGCACCACCGCCCCCGGCTGCTCAAGGCGAAGCAGTTCCAGCAGACGCTCGTACTGCTGGGCGATGTCGAGATGGACGAAACGGATCTGGTTGCCGCCTGTTTCCTGCCAGGCCCGCAGCCTGTCAGGCAGGTTGGCGATGGGCGTGAGGGATTCCACGCCCAGATCGATGTCGATCTTGCGGCGACTGAAGTTGTCGACGATCACCACCTCATGGCCACCATCAGCCAGATTCACCGCGCACGGCCAACCGCAGAAGCCGTCGCCGCCGAGAACGAGAACCTTCACGTCTGAACTCCTGCCGAACGAGCGGATGCTCCCTTTAGGCAAGCTACTACAGGCATCCTGCGCCTCCAGCCTGCTCCAGGCCCTTCAGCTGATCCGTACCGCCACCGCCACCATGCCGAGCACCAGGGCCGCCCCGCCGAGCAGCAGCAGCAGGGTGGTCCGGCCCATGGAACCGCCGGATTCGACCACCCGGATCGGAGGTTCCTTGGCAAAAGCATTCAACCTGCCGCCGTCTTCCCGGGTGACCGACATGGCTGAAGCAACAACGAAAGCTCGCTACGCTATCGGCCGAAACCGCGATCTCTGGCAGGCCGAGCAGGAAGTTCACGAAGGCCTGGGGATGACCTGACCCACCCGTCCCTGGCGGGGTGAGCTGGCGCTGGCCTCCTGGCGGACCGGCAAGCGACCGGCCCGCCAGGCGATCCGCCCCGCCTCGGTGGCCAGGGCCATGGCGTGTGCCATGGCGACGGGATCACCGGCCAGGGCGATGGCGCTGTTGATCAGCAGGGCATCGGCCCCCATCTCCATGGCCTGGGCGGCTTCGCTGGGCACGCCGATGCCGGCATCCACCACCACGGGGACCCGGGCGTTCTCGATGATCAGGGCGATGTTGGCGGCGTTGCGGATGCCCTGGCCGGAGCCGATCGGCGATCCCAGTGGCATCACCGTGGCGCACCCCGCCTCCTCCAGTCGTTTGGCCAGCAGCGGATCGGCATTGATGTAGGGCAAAACGGTGAAGCCTTCGGCCACCAGTTGCTCGGCCGCCTCGAGGGTGCCGAAGGGATCGGGCAGCAGATGGCGGCTGTCCGGGATCACCTCCAGCTTCACGAAGGTGTTGTCCTCCTGGCCGGCCAGCTTGGCAAGCTCCCGGCCCAGCCGTGCCACCCGGATCGCCTCTTCGGCGGTGGCGCAACCAGCGGTGTTGGGCAGCATCCAGATCGCGCTCCAGTCGATCGCTTCGATCAACCCCCCATGGCCCGCTGCGGCTGCCTGCACCCGCCGCACCGCCACGGTGACGATCTCGCAGCGACTCGCCGCGAGGCTGGCGCACATGGTGGCCAGATCGGGATACTTGCCGGTGCCGGTCATCAGCCGGCTGCCGAAGCGCCGTCCACCGATCACCATCGCCTCCCCGTCTGCCGGTTCAGCTGCGGCCACGGCGCTTTCCAGGCATTGGATGTGCAGCTTACGACTCCAGAGCGGCTTACCCTGGCCCAAAGGATGGACCCAGCCGTGCCCTTCGCGCTTCCTCTGCTGTTGGCAGCCACACCGGTTCCCCTCGGGGGCATGGTGCCGTTCCGAATGCCCAATCCCGCCACGGTTGAATCGTTCCAGACGGATTTCGGTCCGGTGGAGACCTTCGATCCCAATGCCCGTGCCCAGCTGCTGGCCGACCAGCTGCCGCGGCGGTGGACCGGCACGTATCAGGCCTTCGGCTCCAGAACGCCAGTACCGGTGGAGCTGCGTCTCGAGGCACTCCAGGCGATCGGTCAGGTCGTTGATCTGCGTGGCGAGATGACGATCGGAGCGGTGACCACCCCGGTGCAGGGCAATCTCAATGCCAAATCCGACCAGTTCGAACTCCTTCCCCTGATCGCCGACCTCAGCACCGGCCTCGAGCCGGGCGGGGACTTTCTGGGGCTGCAGGGGTTGTCCCTGAGCGGCTGGAACGCGCCCCGGCTGACCAACCTCGGCGGACGGCTGGTGCTGGCTCCGATGGCCGAGACCAAGGCTCAGCCGAGTGCCAAGGAACCGGCGCCGATTCGCGGCCTCTGGTAATCGCGCCCTGTAGAGGAAGGCTGGCGGCTCAGGCCGCCTTCTTGGTGGGCTCTCGCTTAATGCCCTTGCCACTGGTGGGCCGATCCTCAGGATCCTTTGGGTTGCGGCGTTCGAGAAGCTTGAGCCGCTTCAGGCTTGTCTTGTTGCCAGGGTCGAGGCTGAGGGCCTGCTGATAGGCCTCACGGGCCTCGTCGGGTTTGCTCTGGCGCTCCAAGGCGTAGCCGAGGTTGTTAAGGGCAACGGGATAGTCCGGTTTGGCCTGGAGAGCGGCCTTGTAGTGCCGAATCGCCGTGGCGTAGTTGTTCTGGGCGGCAAGGGAAAAGCCCAGGGCGTTCTGCATCAGGGCCTGGGCTTCCTGGGGTTCCCCGGTCGAGCGCTTCAGGGCGAGCTGCAGGGACTCCACCGCCTGGGGGTAGAGCCGCTTGCGCAGCTGCACCGAGGCCAGTTCATAGAGGGTGGCTGGATCCTGTTGGCTGCCCCCCTTGCCCTGGCCTTCCAGCCGGGAGAGGGCGGCTTCATCCCGCCGCACCCGGACCAACTGAAAGCCGATGACCACGGCGGCGCCACCCAGCAGCACGATCAGTCCGATCAAGTAGGCCTGGGGCAGGAGAATGTCCATCGGGCCTCCCCGTTAGAAGTTGGGTTCAGGGATGGGCGGCGCCAACCACGCTGCTGAAGCTGACCGGATCGGTGACGGCCAACTGGGCCAGCATCTTGCGATTGAGCTGGATGTCCGCTTTTTTGAGCCCGCCGATCAGGCGGCTGTAGCTCAGGCCATTGAGGCGGGCCGCGGCGTTGATTCGGGCAATCCAGAGCCGGCGGAAATCGCGCTTGCGACGACGGCGATCCCTGTAGGCGTTGCACAGGGCCTTCATGACCCGCTGGTTGGCGGTGCGGAACAACTTGCTGCCGCTGCCCTGGAAGCCGCGGGCCAGTCGGAGAATCTTGATGCGGCGTTTGCGGGCAACGTTGCCCCTCTTGACGCGAGACATGGATCAGATCTGGGGGAGGTGGGTATGGCCTGGGGCTGCTCAGTGGGCAGGCTCAGTGGGCGTAGGGAAGCATCCCCCTGACGTTCTCAACATCGCGCTCATCAACAACCGCCATCGTGCCGAGGTAGCGCTTGCGCTTCGGGCTCTTGTGATCGAGCAGGTGGTTGAGGAAGGCGCGACGCCGCATGAACTTGCCACTGCCACTCAGCTTGAAACGCTTTGCGGCAGCTCGGCGGGTTTTGAGCTTCGGCATCTCGTCCGCTCGGACGCAAACAATCAAAGTACGACGTGGACGTGCCTTCCGCCAACCACCCGGCCTGTCTTGTCACTCTTTCCCTCCCCGTTTCCACCCTTCGCGCTGATGCATCGCCTGCCCATGCCCCGCCCCCGAACGGCCGGTCGCCTCGCTCCGGCGCTGCTCGCACTCAGCGTTTCGCTGTTGATCGCGCCGGGCTGCCGGGCCGTGTCCGCTCCCGCGGCCATCCACTGGCCCACCCAACCGCCCCCCCCGCTCAACGCCAAGGATCCGGTGCTCTGGGTCGCTCTGGCCTCACGGCTGGGGCCCACGGCGGGAGGGGCTGACCAGGCTGCTCCACTTGTTCTGCAGGCCGCGACGGGTTCCCTGAGCCTGGTGGATGCGGCGGGACAGCGGCGCAGCGGCACCAGCCTGCGGCTGCGCTGGCGAGAGGTTCCCCTGGCGAAGCCGTTGCTGTTGGGAAGGAGCGTGCTGGGGCCGTTCGCCAGCTTCGAAAGCGCCGAGCAGGCGGCCATGGCCTGGCGGGCGCTGGGGGTCGAGGCCCAGATCGGCTATCCCAAGGACTGGGAAGTGTGGGCTGTCGCCAGTTCGAAAGCCCCGCAGGGCTTCCAGGCCCGCACGGACGAGCGGCTGGTGACCAGCGGCCTCGCGCTGGAGGCCCCGGCGGCGGCCGGTGGGGGATCGAGGACCGCGACGCTGCTGGAGGGCCCCATGCTGATCACGGCCCCGGGGGGCTTGCGCTGGCAGGGCGGGGTGTTCCCGGGGCCGTTTCGCCTGCAGCCGGACGCCTACGGCGGCTGGAGCCTGATCGAGCAGGTGCCCCTGGAGCGTTACCTGCTCGGGGTGGTGCCCCATGAGATCGGCGCCGCCTCCCCTCCGGCGGCCCTGGCCGCCCAGGCCGTGCTGGCGCGCACCTGGGCCTTGCGCAACCGCCATCGCTTCGCGATCGATGGCTACCACCTCTGTGCCGATACCCAGTGCCAGGTCTATGGGGACCCCCGCCTGGCGGGCGGAGCCGTGGCACGGGCGATCCAGGCCACCACGGGCCAGGTGCTCAGCTGGAAGGGCATGCCGATTCACGCGGTGTATCACGCGACGAACGGGGGGGTCTCGGCGGGGTTCGAAGAGGTCTGGAGTGGTTCCGCCCTGCCCTATCTCCAGGCCAGGCCGGATGGACCCGCCGCCTTTGCCCAGCGTTTCACCGTCCCCTTGCCGGCCGCGATCCTGCCGCAACTCCTGAACCAGGGAGGCGCGGCCTACGGGGCGGACCACCCCCGTTTTCGCTGGCAGCGCTTGCTTACGGCTGAGCAGATCCGCGAGGATCTCGCCCGCACCGGAGCGGGTGTGGGCACTCCCGTTGGTCTCAAGGTGCTGGAGCGGGGACCGAGTGGACGGGTTCTGGCCCTGGCGGTCGAGGGCAGTGGCGGCGAGCGGGTGCTTCGGCTCGACGCGATCCGGCGCACCTTTCGACAGCTTCCCAGCACCCTCTTCCTGCTGGTGCCCGATCGCCCCGGAGCCTGGCGAATCGTCGGTGGGGGCTTTGGCCACGGGGCCGGCCTCTCCCAGGCCGGAGCGATCGACCTGGCAGCCCGTGGTTGGAGCCTCGGCAGGATCCTCGGGCACTACTACCCCGGTACGGATCTGCAGCACATACATTCCCTTGGAGGGCCCCTTTAGAGTCCGTTGGCGATGACGATGTCCTGGGCATCCGTCCAGCCATCCATCCACGCCCCAGGCCCTGGGATGAACTGACTTGAGGGAGGTGTCTTGAGGGGAAGGAGGCTGGAAGCAGGTGTTGTGCGGGGGTTGCCGTGAACCGGCCGGGCGCGTTGTGGCTGGTGTGACCCAAGCCGACACGGGCCCAGGTCGTCGGCGCGGCAAGGCGGCGGCGTTTGTCTTCCTCTGCGGCTGGGCCGGCGTGGCGCCCCACTGGCTCGAGCCTCCCCGGAACCTCCTGCCGGCGATCAGCCTCAGCCTGCTCATCGCCACCTATGTGGTGCGCACCGTGTTCCTCAAGCTCTTGAGCGGGCCGACTGCAAACCAGGATCCATCCGCCCCCTGGCCTGGCCTGGATTTCGAGAAGCCTGGAGGGGGTTGCCCCTGCCCCTCGGTGGATGTGGTGGTGGCCGCCCGCGACGAGGAGGCCGTGATCGGCCGTCTGGTCGAGCGTGTCGGCCAGCTGAGCTATCCCGCTGATCAGCTCCGCTTGTGGGTGGTTGACGATGGCAGCGAGGACCGCACCCCCGAGTTGCTGGCTGATCTTGAGGGCCGCACGCCCCACTTGACCGTGATCAGGCGCGGCAGGGAGGCGGGTGGCGGCAAGTCCGGTGCGCTGAACGCCGTTCTGGAGCGACTCCAGGGCCGCTGGATGCTGGTGCTCGACGCCGACGCCGGGCTGCAGGCCGATCTGCTGGAGCATCTCGTGGCCTATGCGGAATCCGGCGGTTGGTCCGCGGTTCAATTGCGCAAGGCCGTGGTGAACACGGATCGCAACCTGCTCACCCGGGCCCAGGCGATGGAAATGGCCCTGGATGCCGGCATCCAGGAGGGGCGCCTTCGGGCAGGCGGCATCGGCGAGCTGCGGGGGAATGGACAGCTCTTGCGCCGTGATGTTCTCGAAGCCTGTGGTGGTTTCAACGAGGCCACCGTGACCGACGACCTGGACCTCAGCTTCCGCCTCCTCCTGGCGGGCCATGCGGTGGGGGTTCTCTGGGATCCGCCGGTGGAGGAGGAAGCCGTGCTCACCCTGCCATCCCTGTGGAAGCAACGGCAGCGCTGGGCCGAGGGGGGTCTGCAGCGTTTCTTCGATTACGGGCCCGGCTTGCTGTCCTCGCGCCTCTCCCGTCGCCAGCGGCTCGATCTCGGGGTGTTCTTCTTCCTTCAGTACGCCTTGCCGCTGATCTCGGCCATCGATCTGTTCGCGGCGTTGCTGAGCGGAACCCAGCCGGCGATCTGGCCCCTGTCCCTCGTGGCGATGGGGCTCACCGCCGGGGCCCTGGTGATCGGTTGCCGCCGGCCATCGCAGGGGCCTCCCCTGCCGAAGCCGAACCCCTTCACCGTCCTGCTTGCGATGGTCTACTTCGCCCACTGGCTCGTGGTAATTCCCTTGGTGGCGGTTCGAATGGTGGTGTTGCCGAAGCGGTTGGTCTGGGCCAAGACGCTCCACCTCGGCGGCCACCCCGAAGACCATCAGGACCACGACGACGACGGTCTGCCAGCGGATTCCGATCTCTCCACCCAGGCGACCTAGCCGCCGGACGCCGGTTGATCCACCGGCGGTTCCTCCAGATCGACGACCTCCCCGTTGAAGAACTCTGCTAACCGTTGGGCCCTCTCGGCCAGGGGCTCCCGCGGCAAGGGGGGCGGTGGGCAAGTCTGTGGAGGTGGGGGGCTGGCTTCGATCCGAACCGGTCCGGGTCGAGCGGCAGGCTGGGTGGGTGGAACGGCGGTGTTCTGCTGGCGGGCGGGCGGGCTGGTTGGTGTGCTGACAGGTGGGCTGGACTGCTGGCATTCCAGCACCAGTTGACGCGGACGTCCCAGGGCATTCTGGAGGGCCTGCTCCAGCAGGGGCAGCCGGCTCTGCACCATCGGCATCCAGTTTCCGCTGACCCGCACCACGGCCCGTTGGTCGTCCAGCCGCACCAGCGAGGCTTGCTGGGACAGCAGCATGCGGGTGGAGGGCAGGGTGAGGCTGGAGAGGATTTGCTGCCACAGCTCCGCCAGGTTCTGGATGGCTGGCTCGTGGTCGCCTGCCTCGCCGCTCGCTGCAGGGGTGGGGGCAGGGGGCGGTGCGGCCGGGGTCCGGGCGACCGGGGCACCCAAGGGGGATGGCGGTGACAGCGCCACGGGGCCCATCACGGCGTTGGCCGCCGCATCAACGGGAGTCAGCCCTTCCGGGATCGGAGCCTGCCGGGCCCTGGGGGCTGGTTCCTCCAGCAGCCCGAGCAGGAGCACCTCCAGCCAGAGCCGCGGCTGGATGCTCTGACGCAACTGCTGTTCGCTGCCGCGCAGCTGGTTTTGCCAGCGCAGCAGCCGTCCGCTGCCGAGCCGTTCGGCCAGCTCCGGAAGTTGGGGGCGGAACTGGGGCGAGAGGCCGCTGAGCTCGAGCCGCCCGGGGGCGGCTGCGGCGAGCACCAGGTCGCGCAACAAGGAGGCCAGCCCCTGAAGCACCGCCGAGGGTTCCCGCCCCCGTTCCAGCAGTTCTCGGCAGGCTTCGATCACCCCGACGGGTTCGGCGGCGGCGAGGGCGGCGGCGAGGTGGAGCAGCTCCTGCTCCGGCACGGCTCCCAGCAGGTCCCAGATCGCCGCCGCTTCGATCGGTGCCGGCAGCAGGCTGAGTTGATCGAGCAGGCTCTCCGCGTCCCGAAGCCCGCCCTGGGCCCGCTGCGCCACCACCTGCAGGGCCTCCGGGCTGATGCCGATCCGCTCCTGCTCGGCGATGGTGCGCAGATGGTCTTCGATGGCGGCCTGGGGAATGCGACGAAAGTCGAAGCGCTGGCACCGCGACAGGATTGTGGGCAGCACCCGCTGCGGATCGGTGGTGGCCAGCACGAACACCACCCGTGGCGGCGGTTCCTCCAGGGTCTTGAGCAGGGCGTTGAAGGCGGCGGTCGAGAGCATGTGGCACTCGTCGATCACGTAAACCTTCCAGCGCGCCTGCACCGGCGCGAAGCGGGACCGTTCGATCAGCTCGCGGATGTTGTCGACGCCGGTGTTGGAGGCGGCGTCGATCTCGATCACATCAAGGGCGTTGCCGGCCGCGATCGAGGTGCACAGCTCGCAGACGCCGCAGGGATGGGGGGTGGGCCCATCGCTGCCGACGCAATTCAGCGAACGGGCCATGATGCGCGCGCTCGATGTCTTGCCCGTCCCCCGCGGGCCGCTGAACAGATAGGCGGGGGCGATGCGGGCCTGGAGCAGGGCATTGCTCAAGGTGGCGGCGATCGCCTCCTGCCCCACCAGCTGGTCGAACCGTTGGGGGCGGTACTTGAGGTGCAGAGCCTGGTAGGCCGGAGCCTCGGTCATGGGGACGGGTCGCCCGCCGCCGGCTTTCCCTCGCTGAGCAGCCGCTCCAGCCTCCCCTCCAGCTCTTCCACCGTGGCGAGCTGATCGGCCAGGCTCTGGGCCTGGAGCCGCAGCTTGCCCAACTGGTCGGGGCCCTTATCTCCGGCCCACCATTGCTCCGCCTGCTCCAGTTCCTGCTCAAGCCGTTGCTGCAGGCGCAGCCGCAGCCCGTCGAGCTGCTCCAGGCTGCGCAGGGCCAGGTCACGGCCATGGTCGAGGGTCAAACCCTGGCGCAGCAGCAACCGAACGGCCACCAGCAGGGCCGCCGGGACGAACTGGCCGACGGCCAGGGCCCCAAGGCTGCCGGTGCGGAGCCAGTCCTCCACCTGGGTGCTGCGGTGGTGACCGGTCTTGCACCAGATCGCGAAGTGCTCGCAGTTGTTGAACACGAGGTTGTAGCGCTGCTCGCCGAGCCGGCCCATCGCCCGCCGCAGCGTCACCCCGGGCGGCGAGATGCTGGCCGGGTCGTAGGGCACCACCGACACGGGCTCACCGCGGCTGAAGGCGTCAAGCGGACTGCGCAGGATCTGGCGGCCTTCGAGGTAGTGGGCCACCGTTCCGTCGCCCAGATCGATGCCGTGGTGATCGAAGAGGCCGTGCTGGCGGGGCACCTGCAGGTGATCAGCGGTTGCCATGGCGGCGTTCTTCCGGCCTCAGGCCGACTCCTGTTGCTGGATCACGCCGGGGTAGGGCAGCACCTTGGCCTTGCTGCGCAGCTCCACCAGCTCCCTGGTGACTCTGAAGGTGGTCACGGCGGTGCTGGTGGGCAGGTCATACATCAGATCGAGCATCAGTTCCTCGACGATGCCGCGCAGGGCCCGGGCACCGGTGCGGCGCCGATGGGCCTCCTGGGCGATCGCCTCGATGGCTTCCGGCTCGAACTCCAGCTGAACGCTGTCCATGCTGAGCAGCGTCTGGAACTGCTTGACGAGGGCATCCCGCGGCTCGGTGAGGATGGCCTTGAGGGCCCGGGCATCGAGCGGTTCCAGCAGGGCGCTGACCGGCAGACGGCCGATGAATTCAGGAATCAGGCCGTAGCGCACCAGATCCTCCGGTTCGAGATGGCGCAGGATATGGGCGGCTTGATGCTCCTTGTGGTTGCGGCTGCGGCTGCGGCCGTCGTTGGGCAGGAAGCCGATCGCGTTACGGCCCAGGCGCCGCTGCACCACGCCATCGAGGCCGACGAAAGCCCCCCCGCAGATGAACAGGATCTGGCTGGTGTCGATCTGGATGCAGTCCTGATAGGGATGCTTGCGCCCGCCCTGGGGGGGCACGTTGGCCACGGTGCCCTCCAGCATCTTGAGCAGGGCTTGCTGCACCCCTTCGCCCGACACATCGCGGGTGATCGAGGGGTTCTCGCTCTTGCGGGCGATCTTGTCGATTTCGTCGATGTAAATGATGCCCCGCTGGGCCTGCTCCACGTCGAGGTCGGCCTTCTGCAGCAGCCGCAGCAGGATGTTCTCCACGTCCTCCCCCACATAGCCCGCCTCGGTGAGGGTGGTGGCGTCGGCCACGGCAAAAGGCACATCAAGCAGTTCGGCCAGGGTCTGGGCGAGCAGGGTCTTGCCGCAGCCGGTGGGGCCGATCAGCAGAATGTTCGACTTGTGCAGCCGAGTGGCGGTGCGATCGGTTTCGCCATGGCCATCTCCATGCCAGGCCAGCCGCTTGTAATGGTTGTAAACGGCGACGGCGAGAACCTTCTTGGCCTCTTCCTGGCCCACCACCTGCTGGTCGAGAAAGGCCTTGATCTGGTGCGGTTTGGGGATCGTGGCGAGGGTGGGGGCCGCCTTGCCGCTTTTCTTCGGTGCCACTTGACGTCCCGCCTCAGCCGGGGGGCGGCCGCCGCCGGGCACCTCAACGAGCTCCTCTTCGAGGATCTCGTTGCAGAGATCGATGCACTCGTCGCAGATGTAGACGCCGGGTCCGGCGATCAGCTTCCGCACCTGTTCCTGGGACTTGCCGCAGAACGAGCACTTCAGATGGGCGTCGAACTTGGCCATCAGAGGGGTGTGGAGTCTTCAAACACCCGATCGATCAGCCCGTAGGCCACGGCTTCCGGTGGAGACAAAAAGTAATCGCGGTCGGTGTCCTCGGCAATCCTGGCCAGCGGCTGGCCTGTGTGTTCCGCCATCAACCCGTTCAGGGTGTCTTTGAGGTAGAGGATCTCCCGGGCCTGGATCTCAATGTCCACAGCCTGGCCCTGGGCGCCACCCAGCGGCTGGTGGATCATGATCCGCGCACTCGGCAGGGCCAGGCGCTTGCCCTTGGTGCCTCCGGAGAGCAGGAAGGCCCCCATACTGGCCGCCAGGCCATAGCATATGGTGACCACGTCCGGGGCCACCTGCTGCATCGTGTCGTAGATGGCCAGCCCCGAGGTCACTGAGCCACCGGGGGAGTTGATGTAGATCTGAATGTCCTTCTCCGGGTCTTCGGCTTCCAGGAAGAGCAACTGGGCCACCAAGGAATCGGCCACGGCGTCGTCGATGCCGGTGCCCAGAAAGATGATCCGCTCCCGCAGCAGCCGGGAGTAGATGTCAAAGGCCCGATCCCCCCGCCCCGACTGCTCGACCACCGTGGGCACCAGACCAGGGGCGGCCCGGGGAGCGCTGTCGCGGATGGCGGCAGGACGGCTGCCCTGCCAGCGGTTTTGGATCGGATGGGGACGAAGGGCGTCGATCACGCGGCGGGCACGGAGGAACCGGGGGTGGCTTCAATCTATGGCCGGCTCCGTCCCCTCCGCTGGCGCCTTCTCGGTGACGGTGCTGTTCTCTTCAAGCCAGGCCAGCAACTTGTTTCGAAGCAGATCCTCCGCCACAGCCCCGCGCAAGCGGGCCGGATCGATGCTTTCGCCCTTGCTCTGGCCGCTGCCCACCTCCTTCAGCTTCGCCTCGATCTCCCCTTCCTCCACCGTGATCTGCTCCTTGGTGGCCAGGGCCTGGAGGGCGAGACCGCGCTTGAGCCGCTGCTCCGCCTCCGGCCGAGAGCTGTCCATCAGGCTGCGGACCAGCTCCGGGGTGAACAGGCTCTTGATGTCCATCCCCTGTTGGGCCACCTGGCTGGCGGTCTGCTCGACCAGGGCACGGATCTCCTGCTGAATCAGGGTTTCGGGCAGCTCCACCTCCAGCTCCTGGACCAGGGCGGTCAGCAGGGCATCGTGGCGACCGTTGCGGGCGCGGCGCTCGGTGTCGTCGCGCAGGCGCTGCTCCAGGTCGGCCCGCATCTCGGCGAGGGTCGGGAGCTCGCTGGCCTGCTGGGCGAAGGCGTCATCCAGCTCGGGCAGTTCGCGGGCCTTGAGGTCCTTGAGGGTGAGCACGAAACTGGCTTCCCTGCCGCGCGCATCCTCCTGGGGGTAGTCGTCGGGGAACTGACAGGGGATCGTGCGGGTCTCCCCAAGGCCCATCCCGAGGATTCCTTCGATGAGGCCAGGGATCATCCGCCCCTCTTCAAGTTCCACCTCCAGATCGTCGGCGCTGCCACCGACGATCGGTTCACCGCTGTCCTGGTAGGAGCCGGTAAAGCTCACCAGCGCCTGATCGCCGCTGGCGGCAGGGCGATTCTCCACGGGGACCATGGCCGCCAACTGCCTGCGGGACTGTTCAATCAGTTCGTCCACCCGGTCGGGGTCGTAGTGGATCGGTTCCGCTTCAGCCACCAGTCCTTTCGTTGTTTTGAGGCTTGGGGTGGGCTGGATGTCCAACTCGAGGGTCAAGGTGAGTTCCTCCCCGGGGCTGAACCGCGCCAGCAAGACGTCGAATCCTTCGCTTAGCTCCGGATTGCTGAGGGCGGCGATCTGTTCCTGCTTCAGCGCGTCGCGCCACACACTGTCGACGAGATCCTCCAGGGCGGTGGCCCGGATCCGCAAGGGGCCGATCTGCTGAAGGAGGACCGGACGGGGCACCTTGCCCTGGCGAAAGCCCGGCAGGCGCACACTGCGGCTCAGCTTGGTCACGGCGGCTTCGTAGCTGGCCTGGGACCGACCGCCGGGGATCTCCACCTCCAGAGCCAGCCGGCTGCCGGGACGGGGACTGGTCTTGACCTTCAGGGCGGAGCTCATGGGCGGACCGGCCGGACCGGTGTTGCAGGGCAGCCGCCGATCCTAGAAACCCATGCCGCCTCCGGCTCACCCTGCCCAGCCACGGTGGTGGAGGCGCCCAGGGCCTGACTGGGCGTATGATTGTTTAAGAACAAAGGAAGGTCGTGGTCCTGCGGGGCCTGCACGCTTCTAAATCACATCAGAGCCCGGTGGCTTTTCTCCGACCGGACCATTGAAATCTTTAGCAAATTTTTCTTCACCCCTTCGATCGATCCTGCTCCATAGACCCGGCCCATCAGTTTTTGATTGTCGTCAAGCCTTCGGTGTGATGCGATTCACCCGAGGATTGGACATTTCCTCGTTGTGAAGCTGCTCCAGATCAAAGGAGCGTTTTCTTCGATCGCTCGGTCAACAGTTCATCGTCGCCTCCTTACGGAGATTGGTTCAGGAGTTCAGCCCCTCTCCAGTGTTCTCCATCCCTCGCCCTTCCCTGCCCTTGTCCCCCGCCGCACCCTCCACGTTTCTGCCCCTGAGGCCCCTGACCGTCGCCATTCTTGGCGCCACCGGTGCCGTCGGCCAAGAACTGCTGGGCCTGCTGGCCGAGCGCCGGTTCCCGGTCGGGGAGCTACGGCTGCTGGCCTCGCCACGCTCCGCCGGTCAGTCCATCGCCTGGCAGGGCGAGGCGTACAAGGTGCAGGCGGTGACGGCCGAAGCCCTGGCCGATGTGGATCTGGTCCTGGCATCCGCTGGCGGCTCCATTTCGAAGCAGTGGGCTCCCGTGGCGGTCGCGGCAGGGGCGGTGGTGATCGACAACTCCAGTGCCTTCCGCCTCGATCCGGCCGTTCCCCTGGTGGTGCCGGAGGTGAATCCCCAGGCCGCCTTCGCCCACCAGGGCATCATCGCCAACCCAAATTGCACCACGATCCTGCTCACCCTGGCGCTGGCCCCCCTGCAGGCCCGCCGTCCGATCGAGCGTGTGGTGGTGAGCACGTATCAGTCGGTCAGTGGGGCCGGGGCCCGGGCGATGGAGGAGTTGCGCCAACTCAGCCGCACCGTGCTCGATGGCGGGGTTCCGATCAGCACGGTGCTGCCCCATTCCCTGGCCTTCAATCTGTTTCTGCACAACTCCCCCCTGATGCCAAATGGCTATTGCGAGGAGGAGCTCAAGATGGTGAATGAAACCCGCAAAATCCTCGGATTGCCCGATTTGCGGCTCACGGCCACCTGTGTGCGGGTGCCGGTGCTGCGGGCCCACTCCGAAGCGGTGAACATCGCTTTCAGGGAACCCTTTCCGGTCGAGGAGGCCCGGGCGGTGCTGGCCGCGGCGGCCGGGGTCGAGCTGATCGAGGACTTCGCCACCAACCGCTTCCCGATGCCCACCGACGTGACCGGCCGCGACCCCGTGGCGATCGGCCGCATCCGCCAGGACATCAGCGACCCGCGGGCCCTGGAGCTCTGGCTCTGCGGCGATCAGATCCGCAAGGGGGCGGCCCTCAACGCCATCCAGATCGCCGAAGGGCTCCTCGATCCCAGCGGGTTGCCGGCCACGGCCATGGCCTCAGCAGTGCTGGGAGGTGTCGCTTGAGCGGGATCAGTGCCAGTCCCACCCCGTTCGGGCGGGTGATCACCGCCATGGTCACCCCCTTCGCTTCCGACGGATCGGTGGATTTTCCGCAGGCTGCCCGGCTGGCGGCTCACCTGGTGGGCCACGGGTCCGATGGCCTGGTGGTGTGCGGCACCACCGGTGAATCCCCCACCCTGAGCTGGCAGGAACAGCATGAGTTGCTCGCCACCGTGAAAGCCGCGGTCGGGGAGCGGGCCAGGGTGATCGCCGGCACCGGCAGCAACTGCACCGCCGAAGCGGTGGAGGCGATTGGCCAGGCCCAGGACCAGGGGGCCGATGGAGCACTGGTAGTTGTGCCTTATTACAACAAGCCTCCCCAGGAGGGGCTGGAAGCCCATTTCCGCGCCATTGCCACAGCGGCTCCTGGGATGCCCGTGATGCTCTACAACATTCCCGGCCGCACCAGTTGCAGCCTCACGGCGGAAACCACGGCCCGCCTGATGGATTTGCCCAACGTGGTGAGTTTCAAGGCGGCCAGCGGCAGCACCGATGAGGTCAGCCGGCTGCGCCAGCTTTGCGGCCCCCGCCTGGCCATCTACAGCGGGGATGACGCCCTCACCCTGCCGATGCTCGCGGTCGGGGCGGTTGGCGTGGTCAGCGTGGCCAGCCACCTGGTTGGCCGCCAGATCCAGCAGATGATCAAGGCCTTCTTCGGCGGCGACCACGCCGGTGCCCTGGCCCTGCATGACCGGTTGCTGCCCCTCTGCCGCGCCCTGTTCGCCACCACCAATCCAATTCCCATCAAAGCAGCCCTGGAGATCGAGGGCTGGCCCGTGGGTGCCCCCCGCCTTCCCCTGGTTTCTGCCGACAGCGACGTGCGCGACCGCCTGACCACAGCCCTGGCTGCCCTGCGTCCTACCTGACGCCAAGGCTCACCTCCGGCGCAGCCTGGCGCGGAGATCCCAGACCAGCCCCACCCAGTTTTCCCCTTCCCGGGTCACCCCGGATGAGACAACCCATGAGCACAAGCACCAACGGCACCAAGCCCACCCTGCGGGTGATCCCCCTGGGTGGCCTCCATGAGATCGGCAAGAACACCTGCGTGTTCGAGTACGGCGATGATCTGATGCTCGTCGACGCGGGCCTCGCGTTCCCCAGCGATGGCATGCACGGCGTGAATGTGGTCTTGCCAGACACCAGCTATTTGCGCGAGAACCAGAAGCGCATCCGGGGCATGATCGTGACCCACGGCCACGAAGATCACATCGGTGGCATTCCCCACCACCTCAAGAATTTCAGCATTCCGGTGATTTACGGCCCCCGCCTGGCCATGTCGATGCTGCAGGGAAAGATGGAGGAAGCGGCGGTCACCGACCGCACCGTGATCCAGACCGTGGGCCCCCGCGATGTGGTCAAGGTGGGGCAGCACTTCAAGGTAGAATTCATCCGCAACACCCACTCGATCGCCGACAGCTTCAGCTTGGCGATCACCACCCCGGTCGGGGTTGTGGTGTTCACCGGTGATTTCAAGTTCGACCACACCCCCGTCGACGGCGAGGTCTTCGACATCCAGCGGATGGCCCACTACGGCGAGCAAGGGGTGCTCTGCCTGTTCAGTGATTCCACCAATGCCGAGCTTCCCGGGTCCACACCACCAGAGCGGGCGGTGTTCCCCAACCTCGACCGTCACTTCGCCAGCGCCGAAGGCCGCGTCATCGTCACCACGTTTGCCAGTTCGGTGCATCGGGTCTCGATGATCCTGGAGCTGGCGCTCAAGCACGGCCGCAAGGTGGGTCTGCTGGGCCGTTCCATGCTCAACGTGATCGCCAAGGCGCGGGAGCTCGGTTACATCCGCTGTCCGGATGACCTGTTCGTGCCGATCAAGCAGATCCGCGACCTGCCAGACCGTGAGACCCTGTTGCTGATGACCGGCAGCCAGGGCGAAGAGCTGGCGGCTCTCAGCCGGATTTCCCGCTCCGAGCATCCCCAGGTTCAGGTGAAATCCAGCGACACGATCATCTTCTCGGCCAGCCCGATTCCGGGCAACACGATCTCCGTGGTCAACACGATTGATCGGTTGATGATGCTCGGGGCCAAGGTGGTCTACGGCAAGGGGGAAGGGATCCACGTGTCAGGCCACGGCTCCCAGGAAGACCACAAGTTGATGCTGGCCCTGACCCGGCCCAAGTACTTCGTTCCGGTGCATGGTGAGCACCGCATGTTGGTGGCCCACTCCAAGACAGCCCAGTCGATGGGCGTGCCGGCCGACCACATCCTGATCATTGACAACGGTGATGTGGTGGAGCTCACCCCCGATTCGATCCACAAGGGGGATCCGGTCAAGGCTGGCATCGAGCTGCTCGATGCCTCCCGCAACGGCATCGTCGATGCCCGGGTGCTCAAGGAACGCCAGCAACTGGCCGAAGACGGCGTTATCACCCTGCTGACCGTGATCAGCACCGATGGCGTCATGGGGGCCCCGCCCAGGGTCAACTTGCGCGGCGTGGTCACCACCGCCGATGCCCGCAAGCTCTCGATCTGGGCTGAGCGTGAAATCGGCTGGGTGCTTGAGAACCGCTGGAGCCAGCTCTGCCGCAACACCGGTGGCACAGCCCCGGACGTGGACTGGGTGGGGGTCCAGCGCGAAATCGAGGTGGGGCTGCAACGGCGGCTGCGGCGCGAATTGCAGGTCGAGCCCCTGATCATCTGCCTGGTGCAACCGGCCCCGGCCGGCACGCCGGCCTACAAGGGTCGAGCCGATGCCGAGCCCGACACCCGTCCGGCCGCTCGCGGTGGCCGTCAGGCTGGCCGGGAAACCAGCCGTGAAGTGATCCGCAATGTTGGACCGCGCCCCGAGGCCGCTCCGGCCACCCAGGCGCCCCAGGGGGCCATGGCCGTGGCCACGGCGGCGGTGACCGCGCCGGTCGCAGCGGCCGTCGCCGCCGTGCCGGAGGAGCCGGAGATGCCGGCCAACCGGGTGCGCCGTCGCCGCTCCACGGCCGCTGGCTGAACCTCAGCCCAGCACCACGCGCAACAGCCCCTTGGCCAGTTCAGCCTCCTCGACGGGGCCGACGGTCGAGGGGTTTTTCACGGGCATTGGAACGACGGAACCGGCTGGAGTCGCGAACGCCACCAACTCCTCGACCCTGACCGCTTCGATCGAAAGATCCGCAGCCTGCCCAGCGGGACCGGCGACCGACTCCAGCAGCCAGGGCATGGCTGGAGCGGCGGCTTGCTCGGCCACGACGGCCCGCTCAGCGGCTGCCTCCTGGGCGAAAGCGTCTTGGCACAGGGCCAGGCCCTGCTCGGCCAGCTCGATGTAGGTGGCGGTGGTACCGGTGTCGAGAACGTCCTGGTAGAGGGCGACGGCCCGGCCGGGCTGGCCCAGGCCGTGCAGATGGATGTGGCCAAGGATCAGCTTCAGCCGTTCGGTCCTTGGATCGCCGCCCCCCGGGGCCTGCTGCTCCAGGAGGGCCTCGGCTTCCCGCAGGGCCTCATCGAAACGGCCCTCGCTGTAGGAGAGCTCCACAGCCCTGTAGGCCTGGTCAAACGCTTCAGGATCGACGGGCTCAGGCATCGTTGGGATCTCCTCCGTCAGGTGCTGGGATCAGTGGGCCTGGAGGGGGATGGTCGTCGGGCTCCAGCAGCAGGGCTTGCTTGTCCCAGGTCAACCGCCACCCCCCGCCCAGATCGAGGCTGCCAGGCTGCGGGGAGTCGCGCAAGCGCCGGCTGAGCGCCTCCACCGGCTTTGCGGCCAGCCTCCGGCCCGTTTCCCGCTCCAGCCAATGGCGCACCAGCAGGGCGTGACAGGCCGCGGAGCAGGTGCCGAGGGCCTCCCGGCTGAGCCGCCTCGGTGCCGCTGGGTCGATCAGCAGGGCCAGGGCGAGACCCAGCAGCTCTTCGAGGGGATCATGCTCGAGGCGTTCGGCCAGGGCGCTGATCCGGCGGCTGGCGCCGGGATGGAGCTCCTCCAGCACGGGAACCACCTGGTGGCGGATGCGGTTGCGGCCATAACGCAACTGGTCGTTGCTGGAATCCATCCACACCGGCAGGTCCCATTCGGCGCAGAACGCTGCCGTTTCGGCACGGCTCAGGCCCAGCAGCGGCCTCACCAGCGTGTGGCCTGGGCCGAGGGCGCGGAGGCGGCGCAGGCTGCTCAGCCCCCTCAGATGGGCACCACGGGCGAGGTTCAGCAGCACCGTTTCGGCCCGATCGCTGGCGGTGTGGCCGGTGACCACGTGGTGGCACCCCAGCTGGCTGGCCCAGTGCTGGAGGCGTGAATAGCGCCAGGTTCGGCCCGCTGCTTCGCCGCTGGGGGGCGGGTCGGCCCGCTCGACTTGGATCGCGAGGCCCTGCTGTGCGGCCCAGGTGCTCAGGTGCTCGGCCTGGGCGGCGGCTTCAGGCCGCCAGCCATGGTTGCCGTGCCAGAGCTGTAACTCCCAAATGTGCAGTCGCCGCAGATCGAGCAGCAAACGCGTCAGGGCCATCGAATCCTGGCCGCCGGAGACGGCCAGCAGCAGCCGCGCGCCCCTTGGCAGCAGGGTGGGCCGCTGCAGCAACTCCTGATGCAGCCTCATGTGCAGCGGCCCCCAGGCTGGACCCCGGCTGCGGGAAGGGGAGAGCTCCGGGGCACTTCCGGGTGGGAGAATCACGGCCACTTGCCTCCGCTGCCGATGTCGCGTCTTTCCAGCCTGCCCGCCGACCTTCACGCGGCGCTGGTGTCACGGCGAATGTTGAAGGTGATCGCCGGGCTCACCAACGTTGATCCTGTCGCGGTGGAGCGGATCAGCAGGGCCGCCGCCGGTGGGGGAGCCGACCTGATCGATGTCGCCTGCGAACCCGAACTGGTGCGCCTGGCGGCCAGGGTCTCAGGCTTGCCGATCTGCGCGTCGGCTGTGGATCCCGAGCTGTTTCCGGCCGCCGTGGCCGCCGGGGCCACCATCGTGGAGATCGGCAACTTCGATGCCTTTTACCCCCTGGGCCGCCTGTTCGGCGCCGAGGAGGTGCTCTCCCTGACCCTCCAGACCCGCCAGCTCCTGCCTGAGGTGGTGCTCTCGGTCACCGTGCCCCACATCCTGCCCCTGGATCAGCAGGAGCACCTGGCCATCGATTTAGTCGCCGCCGGCGCCGACCTGATCCAGACCGAGGGTGGCACCAGTGCCCGTCCGTTCAGCGCCGGTGCCCTGGGGTTGATCGAGAAAGCCGCCCCCACCCTGGCTGCGGCCCATGCGATCAGCCGGGCCCTCCAGTCCGTCGATGCTCCGCTGCCTGTGCTCTGCGCCTCCGGCCTCTCCGCAATCACTGTTCCGATGGCGATCGCCGCCGGCGCCAGTGGCGTTGGCGTCGGTTCCGCGGTGAACCGCCTGGACGACGAACTGGCGATGGTGGCCGTGGTGCGCAGTCTGCGAGAGGCCCTGGTGTCCCCTGTCGCCCATGCTGAGGGCCGATCGGGACGGCGGTCGTAACAGTCCGTGGAGGTGTGAAGCGGAGGGTGGCCGGTTTGGACTTCCCTCCCTACGCTTTCCACGATGACCTTGGCTAACCCATGGGCGCACTTGTCTGGTTGCTGCAGTGGCCGATCCGGGCGGTGGTGCTGCTCATCGTGGCTGCCCTGCCCCTCGGGGTGGAGATGGCGAACTTCACCACGGCCCTGCTCTCGGCCGTGGTGATCGGTCTGCTGGGCACTCTCCTGGTCTGGCCCCTGAGGCTGCTGCTGGGGCCGGTCTGGGCCGTCACCTCATTGGGCGGCTTGATCAGCCCGGTGTCGCTGCTGTTCAACTGGCTGATCACCATTATTCTCTTTGCCCTGGCGGCCTGGTTGATCCAGGGGTTTCGGCTCAAGAACGGCCTGGTCAGCGCCATCCTCGGTGCCCTGGTGTACAGCGTTCTGAGCGCCGTGATCCTGCGGTTGCTGGGTCTTGACGTGGGCTTCACCCGGGCGGCGGCCCTGGTGGGCGGCGCCGTGGCCTGAGCGCTTCTTAGACTTGAAGCTTCCCCTTCTCCAGGCTCCGCCTGATCCCCCAGGGGCATGGCCCGATTTGAGCTTCAGGCGCCCTATGAGCCCAAGGGTGACCAACCCTCCGCCATCACCGCCCTTACCCAAGGGGTTGAGGCGGGGGAGCGATTCCAGACCCTGTTGGGGGCCACCGGCACCGGCAAGACCTTCTCGATCGCCAATGTGATCGAGCGCACCGGCCGCCCCGCCCTGGTGCTGGCCCACAACAAGACCCTGGCGGCCCAGCTCTGCAACGAGCTGCGCGAGTTCTTCCCGAACAACGCCGTCGAATATTTCATCTCCTATTACGACTACTACCAGCCCGAGGCCTACGTGCCGGTCTCGGATACCTACATCGCCAAGACCGCCTCGATCAACGAAGAGATCGACATGCTGCGGCACTCGGCCACCCGCTCCCTGTTTGAGCGCCGGGATGTGATCGTGGTGGCCTCGATCAGCTGCATCTACGGCCTGGGGATCCCTTCCGAGTATCTCAAGGCGGCCGTCAAGTTCTCGGTGGGGGAAACACTCAACCTGCGCACCTCCCTGCGGGAACTGGTCAACAACCAGTATTCCCGCAATGACATCGAGCCTGGCCGTGGCCGCTTCCGGGTCAAGGGCGACGTGCTCGAAATCGGCCCGGCCTACGAAGACCGCCTGGTGAGGATCGAACTGTTCGGCGACGAGGTGGAGGCGATCCGCTATGTGGATCCCACCACCGGCGAGATCCTCCAGAGCCTGGAAACGGTGAACATCTACCCCGCCAAGCACTTCGTCACCCCCAAGGATCGGCTGGAGGTGGCCATCGCCGCCATCCGGGACGAGCTGCGGCAGCGGCTCGATGAGCTCCACAGCCAGGGCAAGTTGCTGGAGGCCCAGCGGCTGGAGCAGCGCACCGCCTACGACCTGGAGATGCTCAAGGAGGTGGGTTACTGCAACGGGGTCGAGAACTACGCCCGCCACCTGGCCGGCCGGCCTGGGGGCACCCCCCCTGAGTGCCTGATCGACTACTTCCCCGACGACTGGCTGCTGGTGGTGGATGAGAGCCATGTCACCTGCTCCCAGCTGCATGCCATGTACAACGGCGACCGGGCCCGCAAGCAGGTGCTGATCGACCATGGGTTCCGGCTGCCCAGCGCCGCCGACAACCGGCCGCTCAAGGCCGAGGAGTTCTGGAGCAAGGCCCGCCAGACGATCTTCGTCTCGGCCACCCCGGGGAGCTGGGAGCTGGAGCAGAGCGGCAGCCAGGTGGCCGAACAGGTGATCCGCCCCACCGGCGTGCTCGATCCGGTGGTGGAGGTGCGCCCCAGCGAGGGCCAGGTCGACGATCTGCTCGGAGAAATCCGGCTGCGGGCGGACAAGGGGGAGCGCAGTTTGATCACGACCCTCACCAAACGGATGGCCGAGGATCTCACCGACTACCTGGCCGAGAATGGGCTGCGGGTGCGTTATCTCCATTCGGAGATCCACTCGATCGAGCGGATCGAGATCATCCAGGACCTGCGCAATGGCGTCTTCGATGCCTTGGTGGGGGTGAACCTCCTGCGGGAAGGGCTTGACCTGCCTGAGGTATCCCTGGTGGCGATTCTCGATGCCGACAAGGAAGGCTTCCTGCGGGCCGAGCGTTCCTTGATCCAGACGATCGGCCGGGCGGCGCGCCACGTGAGTGGCAGGGCCCTGCTCTACGCTGACAACCTCACCGATTCGATGGCCCGGGCGATCTCCGAAACGGATCGGCGGCGGGTCATTCAGCACGCTTACAACGAGAAACACGGCATCACCCCCTCCCCGGCCGGCAAGCGGGCCGGCAATTCGATCCTCTCGGCCCTGGAGTTCACCCGTCGCCTCAACGACGATCCCCTGGAGGTGGTCGATGATCGCGCCTTCCTCCAGGAGGTGTCGCTCGATGCGCTGCCGGAGCTGATCCTCCAGCTCGAAGACAAGATGAAGGCAGCAGCCCAGAACCTCGAATTCGAGGAGGCAGGCAACCTGCGTGATCGCATCAAGAAACTGCGTCAGAAGCTGGTAGGCAACCATTGAAGCTGGCGCTTACCGGCCGGCCGCTTTCAGCACGATCTTGATCGTCTTGAACAGGATCAACAGGTCGAGCCAGATGCTGCTGTTGCGCAGGTAAAAGAGGTCGTAGCTGAGCTTGAGTTCGGCATCTTCCACCGTGGAGGTGTAGGGCATGTTCACCTGGGCCCAGCCGCTCAGACCCGGCATTGCCCAGTGCCGCAACCGGTAGTTGGGGATGCGCCGCACCAGTTCCCCCTCCAGTTCCGGCCTCTCCGGCCGCGGCCCGATCAGGCTCATTTCGCCGCGCAGCACGTTGATCAGCTGGGGCAGTTCATCAAGGCGGGTTCGCCGCAGCCACCCCCCCATGGCCGTGATCCGCTGATCATTGGGCTCCGACCAAACGGCCCGCTCCGGTTCAGCGTCAGCCACCATCGTGCGGAGTTTGATCACATCGAAAGGTTGGCCCAGCCGGCCGGTTCGGCACTGGCGGTAGAGGATCGGCCCTTGATCGCCGAGCTTGATCAACAGTGCAGCCAGTGCCAGCAGCGGCGCCGTGAGCACCAGCAGCAGCAGACTGATGAGCACATCGGCGTAGCGCTTGAGCTGCTGCTCGAAGCCAAACCGGCTTCCCTCGATCCGGCCCGAGAACAGCATCCACTGGTCTCCGACCCAATGGGGCGGGATGCGCTGCAGCTCCTGCTCGGCCAGCTGGGCCAGGGTGGTGATCGCCCAACCATTGGCCACGACCGCCTCCACGCCGCCCTGCACGTCCGGTTGTCCCAGCACCCCCGGGCTCAGGGCGACACCGCCCGGGGAGTCGCCCTGGCCGATCAGGGCTGCCTCCATCGGTTCTGCATCCTGCAGGCTCTGGATCGTCGGCGGGGCGTTCTCACCAAGGCGCCGCCATTCGAGCAGGATCCTGTCCGATTCTTCGGCGTGGGCCAGCACCAGCCATCGCTCGTTGCCGGAGGCCCGCGCCAGCCGCCGGATCCCCAGCCGGACGGCGACGCTCCAGGTGGCCGCCAAGGCGAACAGGGGGATGAGGCTACCCCGGTGCAACAAGGTGATCTGGGGGCTGGCCCGCAGCAGCCAGCCCAGCACCGCCCCCGCCACCACCGTGGCCAGGCTGGTCAATCCCACCCGTACCACCAGCTGAACCCAGCGGAGCCGGGCCTGCTTCAGCAGGGTGTACGAGCCGAACAACCAGCCCAGGCTCCAGTAGATCGCCATGATCAGCACCAGGAGTCCCAGCTGGCGCTCGATCTGGCCGTTGCGCGCCTTGTCGATCCAGACGGCCAGCAGACTCACGCCAAGCGCGTCGAGGCCGGCGGCCAGGGCAAGCGAGCGGCGGTGACGCAGCCAGTGCACCTAGCCGGCGGCCCCGACGCAGGCAGCCCCCAGGCCGAAGCAGGCATGCACCGCCTGCAGGGCCCGGACGCCGTCGGCTTCGCCCACCACGCAGCTGGTGCGGATTTCACTGGTGGCGATCATCTCGATGTTGACCCCGGCCTCGGCCAGGGCGCGGAACATGCGGGCGGCGGTGCCCGGCGTGCAGGGCATGCCGGCCCCCACCGCGCTGACCCGGGCGATGGCGATCCCCTCCTCGAAGGCGGCCTCGGGCCACTGGATCAGCAGGGGTTGCAGGGCCCGCCGGGCCCGACCGAGGTCGTCGCGGCGCAGGGTGAAGCTCATGTCGCGGCTCAGGCCGCCTCCGGTTGGTCCGCCGTCGCTGCCGTGGGTTCGCTCCGACTGCACGATCGTGTCGAGACTGATGCCGGCATCGGCCAGGGCCCGGCAAACCGCGGCGGCGCTGCCGGGCCGATCGGGCACGTGGCGCACGGCCACCTGGGCCTGGTTCTGGTCGAGGGCGACGCCACGGACGGCCGGATCCCCCCGGTCGCAGGCCACCGGGTTCTGGCGCAGCTGGGGGTCCTGCAGCTCGAACACCTCGGCGGCGGCCCGCAGGGCCCTGGCCCCCTGGCTGCCCTCCACCACACAGCTCACTTTCACCTCGCTGGTGGCGATCAGGCGCAGGTTGATGCCGTAGCGGGCCAGGGTGTCGAACAGGCGTGCGGCGACGCCGGGGCGGCCCAGGATTCCAGCCCCGGAGATGCTGAGCTTGGCGAGCCCGCCCTGGCTGCTCAGGGCGGATGGCTCGGCCCCGAGATCGGCCAGCAGCGCCTGGCACACGGCCGTTGCCGCCTCCCGCTGATCCTCGGCCACGGTGAAGGCGATGTCGTTGGTGGCGCCCCGGTGGGTGGACTGGACGATCAGGTCGACGTTCAGGCCGGCCTTGGAGAGGGCCTCGAACAGCAGGGCTGCCACGCCGGGGTGATCGGGAACGCGGGTGAGGGCCAGAACGGCCTGGTGATCGTCAAGCTCCGCACCGTCCACCGGCTTGCCCAGTTCCAGGCCGCCACTGCCGATCAGGCGCGGGGCGCCGCTGGTCAGTCGGGTGCCGGGGGCCTCGCTCCAGCTGGAGCGCACCACCAGGGGCACGCCGTAGTTGCGGGCGATCTCCACCGCCCGCGGGTGCAGCACGGCGGCCCCCAGACTGGCCAGCTCCAGCATTTCGTTGCAGCTCACCGACTCCATCAGCTGGGCGTCGCTGACCTTGCGCGGGTCGGTGGTGAGCACCCCGGCCACGTCGGTGTAGATCTCGCAGGCTGCCGCCCCCAGGGCCGCGGCCAGGGCCACGGCGGAGGTGTCCGAACCGCCCCGCCCCAGGGTGGTGATCTCCGGTGTGCCGGCGCTGCCGCAGCTGGTGCCCTGGAAGCCGGCCACGACCACCACCTGTCCATCCTCAAGCAGTTTCTGCAGCCGGTCGGTGCGGACCTCGAGGATGCGGGCCCGGCCATGGGCCGACTCGGTGACGATGCCGACCTGGGTGCCGGTCATCGACACAGCCGGCACCCCCAGGGCGTTCAGGGCCATCGACAACAGGGCGATCGAGACCTGCTCCCCGGTGGCCAGCAGCATGTCGAGTTCCCGCTGGGGAGGGTCAGCGCTGATGGCGTGGGCCAGGCCGGTGAGCTCGTCGGTGGTGTGCCCCATGGCCGAGACCACGATCACCAGGTCATGGCCCTCGTCGCGGCTGGCCTCGATGCGCCGCGCCACCGCCTGGATCCGCTCGACGCTGCCGAGGGAGGTGCCACCGAATTTCTGAACGAGCAGGGCCATCCCTTCCGCGCGCAACGGTGAGCGAATCGGATGATTATCGGGGGCCGCCGCCAGGGGCCCCTCAAGGACTCCCGAGAAACCCGTCGCGGAAGGCATCGCCGGCCCCCGCGCCCCGTTTCAGGGCCGCTTCCACCTGAAGCAGCTGGCCCAGCAGCTCCAGGAAACGTTTGGCCGGCCGGCCGCGGATCTGCTTGCGCATCACGTAAATGCGCTTCGGGTTGCCGATGCCTGCCGCCTTGGCAATCACCGCCACGTCGTGCTCACCCTGGGCCTCCAGCAGGCTCACCCAAAGCCAGCCGCGGATCTGGCTGGTCAGGGCCGCCACGATCCGCAGGGAAGGCTCCCCTGCCGCCACCAGGTCATCGAGCAGGCCGATCACCTCCCCCAGGTCACCGGCCAGCAGGGCATCACCGACCTTCAGGCTCGTGGTGGCATGGCTTCCCACCAGGGCGGCCACGGCGTCGCGATCGATCGGCCGCTGGCCGCAATAGAGCGCCAGCTTCTCGAGCTCGCTGGCCAGGCGGGCGCTGTCGCTGCCGATCGCCTCCGCCAGGGCCTCCGCGGCCCCCTGGGCCACTGCACAGCCAAGCGCCTGGGCCGTGTGGCGCACCAGCTCGAGCTGGCCGCTGCCATCCCAGGCGGCCGGAAGGGGGAAACCCAACTCTTTGGCCACGGCCTTCAGGGCCTTGGTGGTGCGCAAGCGCGCATCGGGCTTGCCGGGGCTGACCAGCACCAGGTGGCATTGCTCTGGGATCAGGCCCAGGCTGTCCTCCAGCAGGGCGGCCAGCTCGGCAGGGCAGACACTGCAGAACGGACTGCGTTGCACCAGCACCAGCCGGTCACCGCCCCCCAGGGGCGGGGTGCGGGCCTCGCTGAGAGCCTGGGCCGCCTGGGCCGGATCGTTGCCATCGAGGCGGGTGAGGTTGATGCTCTGCCAGGCCGGCTCCACCACGGCCGCGATCAGGGTCTCCACGGCCCGGTTGCGGCTGGCTTCGTCGTCTCCCCAGTAGAGATGGATCGGCATCAGGGCTGGCTGTGGATCACCTGGATCACCCGATCTTCATCGAAAGCATGCGGATCATCCGGGAGCGGCTGGGGGCGACCGGCCACGAGGGGGTTGAGTCGGAGGTGCTGGAGCGGCTGGTGCACAGCAGCGGCGACCTATCGATTGCCCCTGACCTGCGCTTCAGCGCCGGGGCCTGTCAGCGGGGCATGGCTGCCCTGGCCTCGGGGGCTGTGATCCTCACCGATACCGCCATGGCGGCGGCGGCGGTGGCGCCGATGGCTGGCCGCACCTTCGCCAACCCCGTGCGCAGCATCCTCGGGTGGGCGCCAGCCCTCGCCCCGGCCGGTGGCACCCGCAGTGCCGAGGGGATGGCCGCAGCCCTGGCGGAGCATCCCCAGGCGGTGGTGCTGATCGGCAGTGCCCCCACCGCTCTGGAGCGTCTGCTGGAGCTGCAGCAGCCTGCCTCGCTCCGGGCCCCGGAGCCCTCGTTGGCACTCAGTCCGGCCCTGGTGATCGGCATGCCGGTGGGTTTCGTGGGGGTGGCCGAGAGCAAGCGCCACCTGGCAGGCAGCGGCCTGCCCCAGATCAGGCTGGAGGGCAGCAAGGGCGGGGCGGGCCTGGCGGCGGCGGCTGTCAATGCCCTGCTGCGGCGGGCCTGGCTGGATCGATCCTGAAGCCCTAAGCCGCGTTCTGGAGGCCGACGGCCACATGGCTGTTGGCCTCGATCCGCCCCAGCACCTGGCGGGCGCGGCGCACCACCGGCGCCGGCACACCGGCGAGCCGGGCCGCCTCGATGCCGTAGCTCCGGCTGGCGCCGCCAGGCCGCACCTGGTGCAGGAACAGCAACCGTTCGCCCGTTTCCTCCACCAGCACCTGAAAGTTGGCCACATTCGGGAGCAGCGAGGCCAGTTCGTTGAGCTCGTGGTAATGGGTGGCGAACACGGCCCGGGCCCGCAGCCCCTCGGCCAGGTGTTCGGCCACCGCCCAGGCGATCGAGAGGCCGTCGAAAGTGGCGGTGCCACGGCCGATCTCATCGAGCAGCACCAGGGAGCGGTCGGTGGCGTGGTGCAGGATGTTGGCGGTTTCGGCCATCTCCACCATGAAGGTGGACTGGCCCGTGGCCAGGTCATCGACGGCCCCCACCCGGGTGAAGATGCGATCACACAGGCCCAGGCGGGCGGAGCGGGCCGGAATCCAGCTGCCGATCTGGGCCATCAGCTGCAGCAGCCCGATCTGGCGCAGGTAACAGCTCTTGCCGCTGGCGTTGGGCCCCGTGAGCACCACCAGATCGGGCTGGCCGGGCTCGCCGAGATGGACACCATTGGCGGTGAACGGCTCCTCCACCAGCACCTGCTCCACCACCGGATGGCGGCCCGCCTCGATGGCCAGAACCCTGTCTTCCGTCAGTTCCGGGCAGCAGTAGCCGCCCAGGGCAGCTACCTCGGCCAGGGAGGCAATCGCATCGAGGGACGCCACCTGGCGGGCGACGGCCCGGATCGGCGCCGCCAGGGCCCCCACCGCGTCGCGCAGGGCCACGAACAGCTCGTACTCCCGCTGGGCGGCACGGGCCCGCAGCTGCAGGATCTTGCCTTCGCGGGCCTTGAGATCGGGGGTGATGAATCGCTCCTCGTTGGCCAGGGTCTGGCGACGGATCCAGTGGCCGGGCACCGACGTGGCCCGGGCGCGGCTGACCGAGAGGAAATAGCCAAAGGTGCGGTGGAACTGCAGACGCAGGGTGGAGATGCCGCTGGCGCGCCGCTCGTCTGCCTCCTGCTCGGCCAGCCAGGCCTGGTGATCATCCAGGCGGTTGCGCAGGCCATCGAGCCGGGGATCGACGCCGTCGTGGATCAGGCCCCCGTCACTGAGGCTGAGGGGCGCCGGATCGAGCAAGGCGTGGCGCAGTTGGGCCGCCAGCTCGGCCAGGGCGGGGGCGGGCTGGGTCAGGGCCCGCAAGGGGGCGCTGGTGGCCGGGCCCAGCAGGGCGGCCAGCAGCGGCAGCCGCTCGAGCCCATCGGCCAGGCCGACCAGGTCGCGGGCCGAGGCGGAGCCGGCACCGGCCCGGCCGGCCAGGCGCTCCAGATCTCCCATCGGCCGAAGCAGGCGACGCAGGGCCAACCGCAGGGGGCGTTGGGCCACCAGCTCGCTCACCCCCTCCTGGCGTTCGCGAATCGCCGCCAGGTCGAGCAGCGGCTGCTCGATCCAGCGGCGCAGGCAACGGCCGCCCATGGCGGTCATGGTGCGATCCAGGGCCCAGAGCAGGGATCCCTGGAGCTGGCCGTCCCGCTGGGTGCGGGTGAGTTCCAGGTTGCGGCGGGTCTGGGCGTCAAGCACCAGCTGATCGCCGGCAAAGGCGAGGCGAGGGGGGTCGAGAGGTACCACCACCGACCGCCGGCCGCCGCCCTGGTCCGCTTCGCCCGGCTGGGTGTCATCGAGGTAGCGCACCAGGCCGCCGGCCGCCCGCATCGCCAGAGGGAACTCCCCTAGGCCCAGGCCTTCGAGGCTGGCCAGCTCGAAGCGCTCCAGCAGGGTGCGGCGGGCCTCCGGCGCCGAAAACGGAGTCAGGGGCAGGCGAGTGAGGTGAAGGGCGTCGGGGCACCAGCTGGGGGAGGCCGCGGCGGATTCGCCGTTTGGGCCAACGACCGCCCCATCCTTCACCCCCTCAAGGGCCGGCCAGAGCAGTTCCGCGGCCTCCAGCTGCAGCAGCTCCTGATGGAGGCTGGCGCTGCCCTCCCGCTGGCTCACCCTGAATTCGCCGGTGCTCACATCGGCGATGGCCAGGCCCCAGTGGCCCTGCTCGACCACCGCCGCCGCCAGCCAGTTGTTGCGGCGGGCGGCCAGCATTCCCTCCTCAAGCACGGTGCCGGGGGTGATCACCCGGGTGATGTCGCGCTTGAGCAGGGCGCCCTTGGAGGGGGTGGTTTCGAGCTGGTCGCAGAGGGCCACGCTGAGGCCGAGCCGCACCAGTTCGCCGCAATAGCGCTCGGCGGCGTGGTGGGGGATGCCGGCCATCGGCACCCGCCCGATCGTCTTGCCGCCCTCCTTGCCGGTGAGGGTGAGCTCCAGCAGGCGGGACACCCGGATCGCGTCCTCGAAGAAGCATTCGAAAAAGTCGCCGAGCCTGTACAGCAGCACCCGTTCCGGATGGGCCCGCTTCAGCTCCACGTAGTGGCGCAACATCGGCGGCAGTGCCGCAGGAGCCACCAGGCTGTGGTGGTGCCAAGGGGGTAGGTCCCCGTCGCCATCGGGGGCAGGGTCTCCGGTGCTGGTTGGAGCGGAGCTCGGTTCGGCCAGGACCCGGCGATGACGGGGTCGGGCGGCCGCCTGGGCGATCAGGACCGCCTCATCCAGCTCGATGTCGGCTGGAACTGCCTCGCCAGCGCCGAACAGGCTTCCCTGGACGACTGGAGCAGCAATCAGCGACAGCTGTTCCTGGGCTTCCGCCGCCACGCCTCACCTGCACCAAGGCCGCGATCGTAGGAGGCTCAGCCCGAGGCTTTCGGCAGCCAGCTCACCCCTGAAAGCCCCTGAAAGTCCGAATCCTGGGTGATCAACAGGGCACCGAAGGCCCGGGATGTTGCGAGCATCAGGCTGTCAGCCATTGGTTCCGCTCAGGAAGCCACGCAAGGCCGAGGCGGGGTGCAGCGGCAGCAGCTCAATGCGATCGGGCAGGCAGATGGGCTGGAGAACCTGGCCAGGTTGAAGGTCGTCGTGCTGCCGCACCGCTTTGGGCAGCACGACCTGGAACTTGGAGGAGACCGTCGTGGTGGCCATTCCACTGTTTCAGCATCGATGCAGGAGTCGGAAGACAACCTCCTGCTTGCGCCCGTACCCCCGACAAGTTGTGAAGGAACCAGCTGGGGAGCAGCGGGGCAGCCAGCCCTTCGTGGGAAGATCGCTGTATTGCCCGTCCAGGCCCCCGCAGGTCCCATGCAAATTCTCAACACCCTCACCGTTCTGGCCCTGGTGGTGCTGTCGTTTGCCCTGGTGGTGGCCGTTCCTGTTCTCTATGCCAGCACAGAGGACAGCGGCCGCTCGAACCGCCTGATCCTGCTCGGGGGAGCGGCCTGGGTGGCCCTGGTGCTGCTCAACTGGGGCATGAGCTACTTCGTGGTCTGAGTTCCCTTGGCGGTTTTTGAAGGACGGTTCACCGAGGTCAGCGGCCTCCGGATTGGTGTTGTGGTGGGGCGTTTCAACGACCTTGTCACCGGGAAGCTCCTGAGTGCCTGTCTGGATTGCCTCTCCCGCCACGGCATCGACGTGAGCGCCACCAGCCAGCAACTGGACGTGGCCTGGGTACCGGGCAGCTTCGAGATTCCCCTGGTGGCCCAGAAGCTTGCCGCCAGCGGTCGTTACCAGGTGCTGATCACCCTGGGGGCCGTGATCCGCGGTGACACGCCCCATTTCGACGTCGTCTGCGCCGAAGCGAGCAAGGGGGTGGCGGCCGTGTCCCGCGAAACCGGCGTGCCGGTGATCTTCGGCGTGCTCACCACCGACACCCTGCAGCAGGCCCTTGAGCGGGCCGGGATCAAGAGCAACCTGGGCTGGAGCTATGCCCTGCAGGCGCTGGAGATGGGGAGTTTGATGGGGATATTATCAGAAAACAACATACTCAGTAGATTGTGATAGGGTTCCCTATTCAGCTGTAATTATGACTAGCATATCCATTGCGCAGGACTCTAGTCTGTCCCCCGTGATAGATCGATTTATTGCTTGGGATGAGAACTGAGGCCACAATCATGGTGAAGGAGCTTTCCCCACTTCAAGGCTTCAGCGCCTTGAAGAACTGCTTCCTTCCAGGATGGGAAGAACAGCAGAGACTGGCTGTGGACAATCGACCATCTTGCTTAGCAACATATCCCACAGTCATCATGTTTTCACACTTGACGATACCAGTGCAAAGGAATCCTCAGTTTTGTTCTATCGTTCGAAGCCCACACGAACGTTGCCCACGTTCATGACGTCTTCGGCCCCACCAGGCAACCCTCCTCAATCAGCAGCATGAGAGGCCCTACGTTTGTGTCCTTGTCGATGCTCCCCATCGCTGACAATTTCCTGAATTCGAATACATCTATTACCACCCTCTAGTCCGTCCTGGCGGCTATCTCATCCTGGGCGATGTCAACATTCCAACCATTGGAGGGATGGGGGACATCCTCGCCGAGGATGACATGTGGGATCTATTTGAGATCATTGATAATGGGACCGCTCCTTTCCGGCGGACTGAAGCCCCCCTATTCGACCCGCATGGAGATGGGTGGTGGCTTGAAAGCTAAAATCGCAGTAGAGTGGATAAACCTCGCGAAATAGTTCTTGAAAACCGCCAGTATGGTGACAAGATCAGCTCCTTAGAGCTTGACTACTTGATCCATCAGAATTGACTTTGCCGTATAGAGTTACTTAGAAGATCATGAACATGTCGATACAAAAACAAATGACGTGATTGAGCCACGATCTTGATTTAGATGCAAGGGCAGCTCGAGTAATCGCCATATCACTTGACCGAGCTAAAGTCTAGATTGGAATCAAGACATTGGATTTCATATCAGCAATGGGGCAGCGTGGCTTTTGGGATGAACAGAAAAAGGGTCGCAGAACTCAAGGAAAAGAAGCCGGTCCTCAAGCGATTTTCGGATTCTATTCTCTGGAAATCATTCCGCCCATTACTTGAGATGGGCTACACGCTGGAGCGCAAGAGCAATGCTGGTCGAAAGAGGATTGATCCGCTGATACATTTCAAGATGCTGGAGCTCCAGAATCTTTTCAACCTGAGCAGTGAAGAGCTTGAATTCCAGGCCAACGACAGGCGATCCTTTGAGGAGTTCGTAGGTCTTGGGGTGATGAACGATATCCCAGACTCCACAAGCGTCGATTTCTTCAGGAAACGTCCTTACTAAACAGTCGTCATCGAAGAGCTCTTCGAGAAGTTTGAGGCATACCTCTTCGAGAAAATGGTCTCGAAGCCCGTGCTGGTCAGATCATTGATGCAACTTTGGTACCCATTCCCACGCCGAAAGCTTCTGCGAAGCAGGGCCAACGCAATAGCCGAGAAGAGAACAAGGAGTTTAAGGCCGGATGCTAGCTAGCCAGATGGTTGGGATGAGAACCCACATCGCCTGCAAGGGGCCTCGTCCCTTGGGCGATGTGATCGCCACACACAGGCAATGTCTGGAAAATGAAAAATCTTGAGAAATCGCTAAAGGAAATGATGACGCCCAGATCTCCGCTGACAGCTTGGCTGGATGAGCCTTCATCATGACAGCACACAGCAACGGAGCGGCCCAGGGGGGTTGAGATCAGCAGGCATAATTGTAAGCGGACCTCTTCGAAGGGTGAGTGGGTGAAACTACCAGGACAACCTGTCGTCGAACTTAGGGATGTCAGTTTGTTAATTCCGGTGGAAGGCGCCACTAAGCGATCGCTAAAAGCCAACCTGGTCACCGGTTTGACAGGGGGGCTTCTGAGGCGGGAGCCACGGCGCTCAATCGGGGTTGAGGCCTTGTCCAATCTCAACCTGGTGATCCGATCCGGTGAACGCATTGCCCTCCTCGGTCACAATGGGGCCGGTAAATCCACACTCTTACGTCTTCTCTGCGATATCTATTCGCCAAGCTCTGGTCGAATCAACCGGTCAGTTTCAATCGAACCAATGATTGACAAGAGCAGTTGGGTTGATCAGGATCTGACTGGCTATCATGCGGCAAAAGTCCAGTATCTCCTGAACCGAAATTCACTGAAGGGATTTGATGAGTTTTATGGTGAGTTGTTGGCTTTTACTGAGCTTGCTGACTTTATGCACATACCCCTGCGGACGTATAGTGATGGCATGCGCACACGCCTTCAATTTGGCTTGCTGACCGGATTTCGGCATGATGCGCTTGCCCTCGATGAAGGCATCGGAGCAGGTGACCAGTCATTTCTCAACAAGGCCCAAGACAGGTTGTCAAGTTTTCTTGGCAATGTAGGCACCCTGATCCTGGCCTCCCACTCCAATGATCTTCTCCGCCAGTTCTGCAAACGGGGTGTGGTGCTTAGCCACGGTAGAATCGTTTTTGATGGCGGATTCGAAGCAGCTGAAGCGTACTATCTTTCACACTTGAGCGAATGACACTAGAAACAACTCAAGGGTTGAAGGTCATCCGTCCACAAGGCTATGGAATTCGTTATGCCATCCGTACATTTCGGACATGGTGGTATGCGGCCTGGCTACGCACTCTCGGTCGGTTCAGCCGAACTTATCTCGGAAGCTTCTGGATAGGCCTGACCAATCTTCTCAGTGTGCTCTTGCTTGGATTTGTGTATGGAGTGGTCTTCACGGTTAAGGATCCAGTCGCCTACTTCATGTTTCTTGCTGTGGGGGTCACCATTTGGGGGTTTATTGCTGAATCGCTCAGCAGTGCCAGCAGCCTTTTCGTCAGGCGTGGTCAGCAGATGAAGAATAATCGGCTTGCGCCGATATTCTTCTGCCTTGAGGAATGGGCATTTCAGCTGCAGTGTTTTGCCCAAGCGTTGGCCTTCGTGGTGCTGGTGTTGGCGCTCATCAAGCCCACGATTCTCCTTTCGGCATTGTCCTCGGCGCTACTGCCAATCATCAATTTGATTGTCTTTGTGTTTTGGATGATGCTCGCCTGTTCCATGTTGGGCGCTTGCTTCAAAGATTTTGCCCAGTTTTTGCCGATCTTCCTTCAATTATCCTTTCTTGTATCGCCAATCCTTTATCCAAAAAAGGCTCTCGGAGCGCACAGCTACATCGCGGACTTCAACCCATTTTATCGGGCTCTTTCTCCAGTGCGTCGTGCGATTCTTGAGAACCAAGTCAGCTTGGAAGTTCAGATCCCGGCTTTTTTCTTTAATCTGCTGATTGCCTGGTTGTTAATGTATCTTATCCACCGGCTTCGCTATCGAATTGCACTGTGGTCATGAGCTGCATTCAACTGAAACGAGAAAATGATCAGCCTCCACTCGTTTCGGTGGTTGCACCTGTGCATAATGTTTGGGAGTATCATCCTGATTGTATTGATCGTGGTTGGAGGCAAGCTTTGGATGATCTGGAGCTTGTGCTGGTTGATGACGCTTCACCCGATGGTTCTCTCCCGTTATTGAAGGACTATGCTCTTCGCGATGATCGGGTTCGGATCGTTTCCAACAGCCATTCCCTCGGTCAAGGTCCAGCGAAGAACACTGGTGCTGCTTTTCCCCGTGTTTCTTACCTCTTCTTTCTTGACTCTGACGATCGGCTTGCATCACCTGATGTACTAAATCACTTGGTCAGCACGGCAGTCCGCGTGAACCTTCCTGTTGTGATTGGCAGCTGTGATCTGCTTCTTCCTGAGGGGAGCCTTCAGCCGCTTGATCGAGCAAAGATCAATCACCTACGGGCAGATCCCTCAATGGAAAGATTCAGCCCCGCCTCACTAAAAGAGTTTAAAGCCCCATTTACAAAAGTAAATCCAAGCGCTATGGAGATTGACAAAAACCAATCGCCAGCTCCTGTAGTTTCCTCTCCCCCAATTGTGAGTCACTGACTCCAAAGGTAAATGAATGGCGCGACCAATACGTCGCAATGCCCTTGTGATGTCGGCGTCCTCGAGATAGAGAAAGAAATCAGAGTCAAATCCTCCAACCTCTAAAAAAGCCGCGGAGCGAATCAACATGCAACAACCGCTCAGGTATTCCACATCAAAGATTGTCGCATAATTCTTTTCGGACATGACGTACCATTCATCATATCTTCTAAGCGCTCTGGGCTTCATGAACTCTGGGACAAAGCGCCGACTGAAAAGGCCAAGAACCGTAGGATCATGCTTGCAGAGTTGTTGCGTCTCCCCAGATGAACTGATCAGACGAGGAACAGCCAGCACAACATCAGGAAGTTTCTCAAGCCAACAGATCAGACGGGCAAAGGTGCCCGGTACCCAGGTGATGTCGGTGTTAATAGCACCGATGAAGGATGGAAGGACATCGCGCTCCTGAAGGGCCTGAACCGCCTGATTGACAGCCCTTCCGTAGCCTGGATTATCCTGGTTTCCGAGAAAGAGGAGAGAATTGGCCATCAACTGATCGACCGCCTCACCCACTCGGTGATCGTTGGCAACTACCACATATCCGATCCACTCCGGCAGTGCACTCAGGCAGGCCTGAAGCCGTTTGACTTCCTCCTGACCAGGATGATAAGCAACAAAGATTAGTGCGGCCCTCAGGCCCGACGACTTCATGCCACTGTAAGACTCAGACAACAAGCAGGCTCATCCACCAGTTCATAAGCACCAAGGCCGTTCAGGCGCCTCTTCTGATCCGGTTCAGACGATTGGAATGGCCGCTGTCCTCGCTGTAGGAATCAAGCGCCGGTACCGCCACAATTAGGGCGAAGGACATCGCCAACAGTCCCAGAAAGGTGAGGGTACTGATGGACAGCATGGGCAGGGAGGCTGTATCCTCTGTTTACTCATCATTTTGTATCCTGCCATATCAAGCCGCAGGTTGGTCTGGAGTCAACTCCATCTTCACACGTTGTGCGGCGGGCGCACCAGGGTGAGCAGCGTAGAAAGGCCCCAACCTAGACTCCCTATGAGAATTCTAGCAAGCCCTATCCTTGGGGAGGTCCAGGGCCACGTAGCAAAACCACCCATCTTGCGGCAGGGACATTTCAGAATTTTTGCAAGATTCAGGTGATGGTTGCCGTGTCGTCATGTTCAGAAGCTCGCTGATGCCATGGATCACCGCTTGAATGCCCGCTTGGATCGACTGAAATCTAACCAGCCACAGCCTATGGAGGAACGCTGTCCCCAATGTCGCCAAATGGCGCTGATATGGGCATTCTCGAAAACGCGCTTAATGAAAGAGATCCTGCGGTATACTTAGGAAAGGATATGGATTTAGGCGATGTATGGTTTATTGGCTTGATGGCCAATTCTATTTGCGCATGAATCAGACCGAACAGGCTTCTTTACTTGCTTGAAGGAGCTAGGCATTCCGCGTCGACTGCCTTGACTGCTGGGTAGAATATGTCAAGATACATTTTTTGGATTTTGGTAGCCCTAGCGATTCATGTTAGTAGTAGCGGCAATAAGAAAGAGAAAAGAATTGTAATCAGCCAATCAAACCATATTCCCTGGAAAGGGAGTTGTGACTTGATTGCCTCTGTTGACGAGTTCATAACATATGACGAAGTGCAGTATACTTGTCAAGACTGGCGCAACAAAAACATCATAAAAGCCTCATCTGGAGTACAATAGCAGACTATACCCGTGAAGCAGAAAGGCCTGTTTCTTCAACCGATCTGTCAAGTTGAAGTTGCTAACAACCATTGGAGACATGGCTATCCGGATGACGGCAGTAGATCAGACGGGTCTTCGGCTCGCCATGGGAGTTCAAGTGAGCCTGCTGCAAGGCTTTCGGGCCACTTCGGCCCAACACTGGTGGGTGCATCGCGACGGGGTGTGGGTTCGGGATGTTGATCAGTTCCCGCATCGGCGTCGGCCCCGCGCCCACGGCGCCCTCCAGGAGACGAAGCAACAGCAACCCATGAGCATGACGGCGGTTGAACCGGAAGGTGAACCCATCCAGGTAGGTCTGCGGGTGCTCGGCGGAGCCTCCGGACTGGTGGGTACCGGCCAGCCAGAGCTTGAGCAGGCTGGCCACCCGGTGTACCCCAGGCAGGAGTTCGTGAGCCGGCAGGTCGGAGCGCTTGATGTTGAACGGCTTGTGCCCGAATGTGTCCGCAATCGCGAGTGGGTAGGACTGCAACGCGTCGCTGACGACGACCGAGCCTGGGCTGAGGTTGCGGTGCATGAACTCCCCGAGATGCTCGGCGACGATCTTCTCCACCACCTGCAGTCGGCATCGGCCGAAGCCCTTCGCCTTGGCCTCGACCGCGATCGCGACGTAGGTCTTCCCGGGGGCTCCGCAGCCACGCTTGCCACCGGTCTTGACACCGCCGATGAACGTCTCATCGACCTCGACATTGTCAGACAGCAGATCCGTCGAGGTGCGGCCCATCGCTGTGCGCAGCTTGTGGCACATCCCCCACGCGGTCTCATTCGACCCCAGCCCCAGCAGCGGCTGAAGAGAGGCGGCGCTGACTCCGCGTCGTCCAGGAACCACGAGCGCACCGCCGCGAGATTGCCGGGGTACTGCATCCCAGCCACCGGACAAAGGCAGAATCAGGCGATAAGTCTACTGCCGTCATCCGGATACCCCTTTTTTAAATCGACATTATCGACATCTAAAGAACGGTAATTTGGTTCAACTTTCAGTGGCATAGCCTATAGTCTATATATCTTAACTCATCGCTATAGTGGTCAGGATTTTCTGGACCAGGGCTATCGTTAACCTCAGAAGTAGGGCAAAGGCTCAACCAGATTTTTTCCACTTTAGGTGCAGCCTTCACCGTAGAAGTTGGCTACACCCAAAACCCAAAGCCCCGGGGAGTTCTAGGCCCGTATGGCCATGGCGGCAATTTCGGGCCGCAAGACCCTTCAGGAGATCCAGGGTGACCATGCCATCCACCCGATCCAGGGGAGCCAGGGGAAAAAGCTGCTGCTGGAAAGTGCCAGCAATCTAGAGGGAAGCTGGCGACCCAACTCAGACTGTGGCGGCAATCCCCGAGGGTTCAAGCATCAATTTGCTGGAGCGGATCTTGTCATCCATCGGGATGGGGTAGTGGCCGTCGAAGCAGGCCGTGCAGAAGTTGGCGGAATGGTCGTGGGCAGCCTCCAGCATTCCCTTCTGGCTCAGGTAGGCCAGGGAATCCACCTGCAGATGTTGGGTGATCTCCTCCAGGGTGAGGCGGGCAGCGATCAGTTGCTCCTGGTTGTCGGTGTCGATGCCGTAGAAACAAGGGTGGGTCACCGGGGGAGAACTGATCCGCATGTGCACCTCAGTGGCGCCGGCATCGCGCAGGGCCTGCACCAGCTTGCGGCTGGTGGTGCCGCGCACGATCGAGTCGTCGATCACCACCACCCGCTTACCATCCAGCACATCGGGCAGGGGATTGAGCTTGACGCGGATTCCCGCCTCCCGCATCGCCTGGGTGGGCTGGATGAAGGTGCGCCCCACGTAGCGGTTCTTGATCAGCCCATCGGCGTAGGGAATGCCGCTGGCCTTGGAGAAGCCGATCGCGGCGGGGATGCCGGAATCGGGGACGCCGATCACGATGTCGGCCTCCACCTCGGTCTCCCGGGCGAGCTGGGCTCCGATCCTGTGTCGGTAGCTGTAAAGCGATTCGCCGAAGAAGCGGCTGTCGGGGCGGGCGAAATAGATCATTTCGAACACGCACAGCTTGGTGGGCTCCACGATCCAGCGCCTGCGCAACGGCACCGATTCCCCGGACTGGAAATGAATCAGTTCCCCGGGCGCCACCTCGCCGTCGTAGGCGGCTCCGATGATGTCCAGGCCGCAGCTTTCACTGCTGACCACCCACTGGCCCTGGTGCTTCTCACCCAGATGGCCGAACACCAGCGGGCGCACTCCGTAGCCGTCCCGCAGGGCGAACAGCCCCTCAGGGGTGCCGATCGCCAGGCTGAAGGCCCCGCGGCACTGGCCCGCCGCCGCTTCGATCGCCGCCCCCCAGCCCTGGCCACCATCCACAGCCTCCTGGAGGGCGAAGGCGATCAGCTCGGAATCCGTGGTGGAGGTGAACTCCCCGGCCAGATGGCTGAGGGCCTGCCGCAATTCGGCGGCGTTGACCAGATTGCCGTTGTGGGCCAGGGCGAACGGTCCCAGCCGGGTCATCAGCACCACCGGCTGGGCATTGCAGACCTTGCTGCTGCCGGTGGTCGAATAGCGGTTGTGGCCAATCGCCAAATCGCCGGGCATCCGCTCGAGCACGTCCTGATCGAACACCTGGCTCACCAGGCCCATGTCCTTGTGCAACCGGATCTTGGCGCCGTTGAACACGGCGATCCCAGCTGATTCCTGGCCGCGGTGCTGCAGGGCGTAGAGCCCGAAATAGGTGAGGTTGGCGACGGGCTGACCCGGGGCGTAAACCGCGAACACCCCGCAGGCCTCCTCCATTCGGTCAGGCCGCTCCTGCTGGTCGGGGAGCTGGGCCCGCTCGGGGTGATGAAGCCTGGGATGCACCGATACCACAGGCGTGATCACCTAAAGGGTCTTGACAGCATTGTGCCTCAGGCTGAGGCAACCAGGCGGCGCGGAATCGCCTGCTCATAAACGCTGGCGAGCGCGGCGACGTCGGCATTCAGCACCGGATCCTCCGCCAGGCTGATTCGCAGCTGGCCGTCGCCCTCCACCGTTCCCAGCCACCTCGCTGGAACCAGCGCTTGGGAGGAAGCCATCAGTTCTTGCCAGGCGCGCATCCTGGTCACCGGCACGCTGACCAGGATGCGCGCGCCACCCTCGGCGAACAGCAACCGGTCCAGGCGGCTGGTGCTGGCCGGCAGGACCAGCTGGGCACCCAGCCCCGCGGCCATGCAGCATTCGGCCGCCGCCACAGCCAGGCCGCCGTCGCTGAGGTCGTGGGCGGAGGCCACCAGGCCCCGGCCGATCGCCTCCCGCAGCAGGCTCTGCACCTGGCGCTCCAGGGCCAGGTCGGTGCGGGGCGGGCGGCCGGTGGCCAGGCCGTGGATCCGCTCCAGATAGCTGCTACCCCCCAGACCCAGACGATCCTCAACTCCCATGTCAGCCGATTGATCCGCGACGGCGGCCATTTCAAGCGGCACGCCCAGCAGCCAGATCGTGTCGCCGGACTGCTTCCAGGCCAGTCCGGTGACACGGGCCAAATCGTGCACCAATCCCACCATGCCCACCACCGGGGTGGGGTGGATCGGCTGGAGGCTGCCGTCGGGACGGCGGGTTTCGTTGTACAGGGAGACATTGCCGCCGGTGACCGGTGTGTCGAGGGCGCGGCAGGCCTCGGCCAGCCCGCGGCAGGCCATCGCCAGCTGCCAGTAGCCCGTGGGGGTCTCCGGCGACGCGAAATTGAGGTTGTCGGTGACCCCCAACGGTTCAGCTCCCACGCAGCTGAGGTTGCGGGCCGCCTCCGCCACCGCCGCGATCGCGCCGCGCTCCGGATCCAGCGCCACCCAGCGGTTGGGACAATCCACGGTGGCGGCCACGCCACGATGACAAGCCGTCAGGGCCGCAGCCCCTTCCTGGGGCCGCAGGCGCAGCACCGCCGCATCGGCCCCGCCCGGCAGCAGCACGGTGTTGGCCTGCACCTGCTGGTCGTACTGGCGGTACACCCAGCCCTTGCTGGCGATGGTGGGGTCATCGAGCAAGGCCCCGAGCACTTCCCCCCAGCCCATGGGAGACCGGCCTTCCGGCGTGATGCCGGCCAGGGTGGCGGCAGGAAGCTGGGCCTCACTCCAGCGCCAGTGGGCCTGGATTTCCACCGGCGGCTCACTCAGCAGCGGGTGGTGGTTGATCGGCGTGTCGTCGGCCAGGGCACTGGCCGGCACCTCGGCCGCCACCTGGCCTTGCTGCAGCACCCGCACCACGTTCTCCTCCAGCACCCGACCCACCACGGCTGCCTGCAGACCCCAGCGGCGGAAGCGGGCCATCAGGGGCTCCGCACGACCCGCCTTCACCACGAACAGCATCCGCTCCTGGGATTCGCTCAGCAAAAACTCGTAGGCGGTCATGCCCGTTTCACGGGCCGGCACCCGGTCCAGATCCAGCTCGATGCCCAGGCCACCCTTGGCTGCCATCTCTGAGCAACTGCAGGTGAGCCCGGCGGCACCCATGTCCTGGGCCGCCACCACATCACCACTTTTGAACGCCTCCAGGCAGGCCTCGATCAACCCCTTCTCCAGGAACGGATCACCGACCTGCACGGCGGGGCGGTCATCAAGGGAGGCGGCGCTCAGCTCGGCCGAGGCAAAACTGGCCCCACCCATGCCATCGCGGCCGGTGGTGCTGCCCACGTACACCACCGGATTACCAACACCGGCCGCGCCGGAGCAGACGATCTCCTCGGTTTCCATCAGCCCCAGGGCCATGGCATTCACCAAGGGGTTGCCGCTGTAGCTGGGATCAAATGCCACCTCACCGCCCACGGTGGGCACCCCCACGCAATTGCCGTAATGGGCGATGCCGGCCACCACCCCCTCGATCAGGCCCACGTTGCGCGCGTCTTCGAGCGGACCGAACCGCAGGGCATTGAGCAGGCCGATCGGCCGAGCGCCCATGGTGAAGATGTCCCGCAGGATTCCGCCCACGCCGGTGGCCGCCCCCTGAAACGGCTCCACCGCCGAGGGGTGATTGTGGCTCTCGATCTTGAAGGCCAGCCGCTGACCCTCCCCCAGATCCACCACACCGGCGTTCTCGCCAGGGCCCACCAGGATGCGGGGACCACTGGTGGGAAACCCCCGCAGCAGGGGCCGGGAGTTGCGGTAGCAGCAGTGCTCCGACCACATCACACCGAACATGCCCAGCTCAGCCCGGTTCGGTTCGCGGCCTAGCCGCCGCAGGATCTCCTCGTAGTCGGCCGGGCTGAGGCCCTCCTTCTTCAGCGCCTCGGCAACCGAGAACGGGGGAGCGGAGGAGCGGACCACCGGGCGGAGCTGCAACGGCCTTCCACTCTCCCTGAGGGCCTGACCCGGCACAAGGGCGTCACCTCGGCTGACGAACCGAGGCTCAGGTCTCGTCCCAGAGATCCTCGAGGGGATCAGCTCCTCGGCGGCGGCGGTGCTCAGGCTCAGTCCGCGGCCCGCGCTGGGGAACGGGATCATCGGGCCAATTCTCGAGCGGATCGTCGTCCTCGGGATACCGCCTTCGTTCCGGCTCCCTTTCCAGGGGCTCTTGCCAGGGGGGCTCCTCCAGCCAGCCCTCCAGCCGCTGCTCGACCCGATCCCCCACCTCCTGGAACTGGCCCCGCCAGCGGCGGGAGCGGCGCAGGAACTCCTGGCGGACGCTTGCCCTGGCCAAGGGCAGGTCATCGAGACCAGCCAGGGAGGTGAGCACCTGGCCCGGTTGCTGATCGAGGATGCGCTCGGGGCTGAGCCGCCAGCGGCTGCTGCCCGGCAGGCGCGGATCGCTGCGGGCCACCAGGTAGTGAAGGATGCGGCCCGTGCGCAGCTCGATGGCGGCATCCACCACGGATCCCAGCACGCTGCTGGAAGCTCCGGTGAGGGCAGCGTCGAACAGGGTGGGCAGCCGATCCAGCGTGCCCTGCTCGGTTTCGGCCGGTTCCCCCAACACCAGCGCTTCGAGATCGGTGACTCCCCGCAACTGGTTGAGGCGCCAGACCAGCCGCCGGCCGCCGAAGGCGGAGGGTTTGCTGGCCCAACCCAGCAGCCGGTGGACGGGCGGATGCATCCAGGCGACCAAACCGGCGCCATGCTCCAGCCCTTGATCGCAGCGAACGCGCAGCCTCAGCAGGTCACTGAGCAGGAGCTGCTGGGGGAGGGCCACGGGATCAGCTGCGGATCTGCACCGGCATCACCAGATAGGTGAAGCTCGGATCATCCACCGGCACCAGCACGGCTGGGGTGGTGGGGGCATTGCAGCGCAGCTCCACCCGATCGGCGGTCATCGCCTTGAGCCCATCCAGCACATAGCGCACGTTGAAGGCGATGGCGATCGGCTCGCCCCGGACCACGGCGGCCAGGTCTTCGGAGCCGGAGCCGACATCCTGGGCATCGGCGCTGATGTGCAGCTGGCCGGCGGCCGGATCGCTGCTGATCTTCACCACGTTGTTGTGCTGATCGGCCAGCACGGCCACCCGCTCCAGGGCGGTGATGAAGCCACGCCGGTCCAGCTCCAGGCTCCGGCTGAAGCTGGTGGGAATCAGCTGGCGGTAGTTCGGATAGGTGCCGTCGAGGCTGCGGCTGGTCAGCACCTGATCGGCCCAGAGAAACACCACCTGGCCCCGGTCGCAGTAGAGGCTCACCGCCTCCTGGGACTGGCGGCCGGAGAGCAGGCGCTCCAGTTCGCGCAGCGAGCGGGCCGGAACGGTGACGGCGAAGCTGTCAGTCGCGGCTTCACCGTCCAGCTCGGCCTCATGATCGATGGCGGCCCCTGCGCTGGGTTGGGCAGCGTTCTCCAGGCGCAGCACTGAAAGGCGGTGGCCATCGGTGGCGGCGCACTCCAGGCCCCGGTGTTCAAGGCCGAGATGGACGCCAGTGAGCAGTTGCTTGGCCTCATCGCCGCTGCTGGCGAACAGCGTGGCCCGCAACCCCCGCACCAAGGCATCCACGTTCAGACGAATCGGGGCTCCGGTCTGCAGCAGCGGCAGATCGGGGAAATCCTCGGCCGACAGGCCCCGCATCTGGTAGCTGCCGGAGCGGCTGGTGAGCTCCACCTGGTCCTGGCCTTCCTCGCAGCTGAGCGTGATCGGGCTGTCAGCCGAGAGGCGCGAAACGATTTCGACGAACAGCTTTGAGGGCAGCGTGATCGCGCCGCTGGTCTCCACCGAGGCGGCCAGGCTGGTCTGAATCCCGAGGCTGAGATCGAAGCCGGTGAGGCTGAGACGACCGGTGCCGGCATCGGCCGTGAGCAGCACGTTGGCGAGCACGGGGTGGGTCGGCCGGGCGGAAACCGCGCGGCTGACCAGCTGAAGGCTGGCGCTCAGTTCGCTCTGGGAACAGACCAGCTTCATGGCGGCGACATCGGGAAGAGGAACACCCGGCGAGGGCCCCACCACGGTTCCACAACCCCTGCCGATCCGCAACGGCAGGGAACCGAAGCCCCCCAACCGATCACCACCAGAATTCCCAGCTTCCCTACTGGGATTAATGATTCAGAAAAGAAGAAAATCAGTAGTCGTAGGGGGTGTGGAAACGGGGGAATTCGCTGGAACAGGCTGCCGGCCAGCGGATCTAACGAATTGCCATTGGGGACAATGGAAAGCTCACAACCCTGAATCACACCTTTCCCACAGATTCCCCTGTTTGTGGAAAACAGCAATCAGGGCGGCGAGGTGGACTTTGGCCCGTCTTTCCCCGTGGAGGGCAGGCTTTTCCTCAGCCTCGAAAGAGACAGTTCCCCCATTGGATCGACGCCAGGATCCCTCTGGAACCCTGCTCGCTCAACAGCGGATCGGCTCGAAGCCTTGCCCGGTTCGGTTGATCAGGATCGGGCTCAGAAGCCCATCACGTCCGCCACCACGTCCACTTCAGGCGCCAGACCGGCGTGGAAGGCCCCGTCGCTGTTGTCGATCGCGGTGCCGGGATCCTTGAGGCCGTTGCCGGTGAGCACGCACACCACCGTGGCACTCCAGGGCACGTCGCTGGCCTGTTGCAACAAGCCGGCCACCGAAGCCGCGCTGGCGGGCTCGCAGAACACCCCTTCCTCGCGGCCCAGCAGCTTGTAGGCCTCCAGGATCTCCTGATCGGTCACGGCATGAAAGCTGCCGCCACTCTCCTGGCGCACCTTGAGTGCCTTGTCCCGGTTGGCCGGGTTGCCGATCCGGATCGCCGTGGCGATCGTGTCGGGTTGCTCGACAGTGTGACCGAGCACGAGCGGCGCCGAGCCACTGGCCTGGAAGCCCATCATCCGGGGCAGCCGCCGGCTGTGGCCGGCCGCCTGGTACTCCTGGAAACCCATCCAGTAGGCGCTGATGTTGCCGGCATTTCCCATCGGAATGCACAGCCAGTCGGGGGCTTCACCGAGGGCATCCACCACTTCGAAAGCGGCGGTTTTCTGGCCTTGGAGGCGGAATGGATTGAGCGAGTTCACCAGGGTGACGGGATAGCGATCGGCCACCTCCCGCACGATCGCCAGGGCCCGGTCGAAGTTGCCCTTCACCGCCAGCACCTCAGCGCCGTACACGAGGGCCTGGGCCAGCTTCCCCTGGGCGACGTAGCCATCCGGAATCAACACGAAGGCCCGCATCCCGCCCCGGCGGGCGTAGGCGGCGGCAGCGGCGGAGGTGTTGCCCGTGCTGGCGCAGATCACCGCCTCGGCCCCGGCCTCCTTCGCCTTGCTGACCGCCATGGTCATGCCCCGGTCCTTGAAGCTGCCGGTGGGGTTGAGGCCGTCGTACTTGAGGAACACCCGCACACCGCGCCCGATTCTCTGCGCGATCGACGGGGCCGGAATCAGCGGCGTCGCCCCCTCCCGCAGGGTGATCACCGGGGTCCGATCGGTCACCGGAAGCCAGCGGCGATAGGCTTCGATCAGACCGGGCCAGTCCTGCATCGTTGGCTTCGCGCCCAGACGTCTGAGAGCGGAAAGCACGGGCACGATCGCAGTAGATGGGGCTGATTAGAATCTACGCGTCCGCCCTGAGCCACTGGCCGCAAGGCGATCGTTCGAGATCGGGCCTCAGGGTGCCTTCGCTGCCGGCTTGGCTTCCGGTTCGCCGCGCAGTCCGTCGAGGGGGGATTCGGAGAAGAACCGCACCAGATCGGAGATCGAACTGGCCTTGCTGGCCAGGCTGATCAGGGCGGGGATGCTGATCGCCATCTGATTGACCGGATAGGCCTCCAGAAAGCCGAGTGGTGTGAGCGTTCCGTTGCCCTGATTCAGTCCCAAGATCACCGCGGAGCGCAGGGCGGGAACCCCGGTCTGGGGGGAGCTGAGGGGCGCGATGATGCGGGCCAGCCGCTCCAGCAGCGCCGAGCCGATCCGGGTGTTGAGCAACCGGCTGGTGAGCACCAGGGGAAGGGTCACCTTCTGGTTCAGCAATTTCGAAACCTCGGCCGGATTCTGGCGGCTCAGGCTCAGCAGGTTTCCCAGCAAGCCGCGCGCTTCGCCGGTCTGGGCCAGGTGCGCCAGGTCTGCCACCGGAATCGAGCGGCGAAAGGCGCCGCTCACCAACACGATCTGCTCGGCGGCCTGCAGGCCAGGCGCGGCCATGCTGAGGGAGAGTCCCAGCAGGGCTCCCCAGAGTTTCGAGCTTCTGGGCAAGGATCGCTCCGGATCTACGCCGAACTCTAGAAGCTATCGAGCTGAAGCCAAACCAGCCCTGGCGCCGATGTCCGGGGCCACCAGCACATCCCGCAACAGCCGCACCACGCTGCGCTCAGCCAGGCCCTGGGCCAGCTGGAGTCCCATGCGCCGCAGGTCGGGTTCCGCCAGCAGCCGCGGCAGGCGGTTCAGCAGCAGCTGGGGTTCGAACCCTGGCAAGGACCGCAGGATCTCCAGCAAGGGCTCGATCGGTGCCAGGCCCAGCAGCGAATCCTCTGGGCTCGCCGCACGAGCGCCGCGAAGCCCAGGCGGCTGAAGCCGCTTCGGCAGTCGGCGGCCCAGGTTCTGAAACGCTTGCCAGCCCACCGCATCGACCCGGTCCACCAGGGCGTCCACCAGTTGCTGGCGCAGCATCCCCCCCCGGGGTGAGAACAGAAAATCGAGCACCTGATCGAGCAGCCCTTCCACGTCGAGCTGGTCCTGGAGGGAGGCGCTGCTGATCAGGTTCTCCAGGCGCTGCCAGCGGAAGTCCTCGCCCTCGAAGAGCATCTCCCGCAGGCTGCGGCGCAGGGCCGGATCGGGATCCTCCATCAGGCGGCGGGCGAAGTAGGGATAGGCGGCACCAAGAATCTTGAACTCCGGGTCCACGCTCAGGGCGATGCCCTCCAGGGTCACAAGGGAGCGAATGATCAGGGCGTAGTAAGGAGGAACCTGGAACGGGAAGCGATACATCACCCCCGAGAGGTCGTCGGTGACGGCCTTGAAATCCATCCGGCTCACGCCCATCTCCAGGGCCTGGCCGAACACCGCCTCGAAGGCCGGCACGATCGGCTGCAGGTCCACCTGTTCTCCCAGGAACCCCAGGGTGACGAAATCGGTGGAGAGGGCGTCGAAGTCGCGATTGACCAGGTGAACCACCGCCTGGATCAGCCCGGTGCGGGATTCGCGGCTCACCTGGCTCATCATGCCGAAATCGAGGAAGGCCAGCCGACCGTCCGCCATCGCCAGCAGATTGCCGGGGTGGGGATCGGCGTGGAAGAAGCCGTGCTCCAGCAGTTGCTCCAGGCTGCAGTTCACCCCCACCCGCACCATGTCATCGGGGTCGATTCCGAGGGCTTCCACCGCCTTGAGGTTGGTGAGCTTGACCCCATCGATCCACTCCATCGTCAGCACCCTCCGGCTGGTGGCCTGGTGGTAGATGGCTGGTACGGCGATGCGGGGGTTGTGGCGGTGCAGGCGGGCGAACGTCTCGGCGTTGGTGGCTTCGTTGAGGTAGTCCATCTCCTCGAACACCCGCTGGCCGAGCTCATCGATCAGGGCGACCAGGTCGCTGCGAATCAACCGGACATTGCGGTTCAGCCAGGCGGCGATGTTCCGCACGATGTAGAGATCGAGGGTGATCTGCTCCCGCAGGCCCGGTCGCTGAACCTTGACCGCCACTGCCTGACCGCCTTTGAGCCGGCCCCGGTGCACCTGGCCCAGCGAAGCGGCCGAGATCGGTTCCCGGTCGAGTTCGGCATAGATCTCCTCCACCGGAGCACCGAGGTCCTCTTCGATGCAGGCCATGGCCAGGGCGCTGTCGAAGCCCGGCAGTTGATCCTGCAGTTCCGCCAGGGCCTCCAGCAGCACCGGCGGCACGATGTCGGGCCGCGAGGAGAGGGCCTGACCCGCCTTGATGAAGGCGGGTCCCAGGCTGGCCAGCAGATCCGCGCATTCCGTGGCGCGGGCCTGGGCCCGCTCCGGGTTGGCCAGCAGGCCACTGAAGCGGTCGAAGCCCACCCCCAGCAGAAACAGCCCGATTGGCACGAGCGTCTGCCAGAGCCTCCGCACCAGCCGCTGCGGATGGCCGGCGTAGATGCGGCTGATCGCTTCCGGGTCGTAGCGAAGCAGGCCCGCCGCTTCGATGAAATCGCTGAGCTCGGGCGGGGCGCCCCCGCTGTCGGAGCGAACCATCGTGGGGAGGAGCACTTCACCTCTTCTAAACGAATCCAGCCACCGCTACGGTCGGGCCACTGACCGGAGACCGTGGTGCTCACGGGCCTGCGCCTCGAGAACATCGCCCTGATCGACGGCCTGGAGCTCAGCTTCGACCGGGGTTTCACGGTGCTGACCGGCGAAACCGGCGCCGGTAAATCCCTGTTGCTCGATGCCCTCGATGCCCTGCTCGGCGGCGCCCAGGGCAGCCAGGGGGCTCGGCTGTTGCGCCAGGGGTGTGAGCGGGGCCTGATCGAGGCCAGTTTTGAGCTCTCGGCGCCGGTGCAGGCCTGGCTGGCGGAGCAGCATCTCGACGGCGACGAACCGGAGCTGCTGCTCAGCCGCGAGTGGCGCCAGACGGCGGATCGGCTCCAGAGCCGCAGCCGGCTGAACGGGGTGGCGGTGAACCGTGGTCAGCTGCTGGAACTCCGCCCCCTGTTGCTGGATCTCACTGTGCAGGGCCAGACCCAGCAGCTGGCCCGTCCCGGCCAGCAGCGGCGCTGGCTGGACCGCTTCGGCGGCGATCCCCTGGCCGCGGCCGCCGTACCGGTTCGGACGGCCTACCGGGCCTGGAAGCGGGCGGCGGCAGCCCTGGCTGAAGCCCGGGCTGACCGCCAACGGCTGGAGGTCGACCGCCAACACAACCAGCACCTGCTCGATGACCTCGAAGCCGCCCGGCTCGACGATCCCCACGAGCGGCAGCGTTTGGAGCAGGAACAGGACCGGCTCTCCCATGGGGTGCGCCTGCAGCAGGGGGTGATGACCCTGCTGGGCCGCCTGGTGGAAGGAGCGGAGGGGATGCCATCAGCCCTGGATCACCTCGGCGTCTGCGACCAGGAGCTGCAGGGGATCAGCGGCCTTGATGGCAGCCTCGAACCCCTGCGGCAGCGCTGCGGCGAGATCCTGCTGCAGGTGCAGGACCTCGCCAGGGAGCTGAATCGCTACGGTGCCGGCCTCGAGAGCGACCCGGAGAGCCTGGCCGCACTGCAGGAGCGGATTGCCCAGCTGAAGGCCCTCGAGCGCCGCCATGGCCAGGATCTGGCTGGCCTGATCGTGCTCCGCGACCGCCTCCGCCAGCACCTGGCCCCCGGTGGCGGCGGGGCGGCGCTGCAGGACCTCGAAATGGCAGAAACCCTGACCCGGCGTGAGCGGGATGGGGCCTGTGGCCGGCTCAGCGAACTGCGCACCAAGGCGGCCCAGGGCCTCCAGGAGCAATTGATGGACTCCTTGCGGCCGCTGGGCCTGGCCAATGTGCGGTTCAGCGTCGCGGTGGAACCCACCGAGCCGAAGGAGGACGGCGCTGACCGAGTCCAGTTCCTGTTCGCGGCCAATCCAGGCCAGCCGCTCGCCCCTCTTCAGGAGGTGGCCTCCGGTGGCGAGATGAGCCGCTTTCTGCTGGCGCTCACCACCTGCCTGGCGGCGGCCGATCCCCACGTCACCCTGCTCTTCGATGAGATCGACGCCGGCGTGAGCGGGCGGGTGAGCGGGGCGATCGCGGCGCTGCTCCGGCGCCTGGGCCAGCGCCGCCAGGTGTTCTGCGTCACCCACCAACCGCTTGTGGCCGCCGCCGCCGACCACCATTTCCAGGTGAGTAAGCAGGTGGAGGCGGGCCGCACGCTCACGCGGGTGTCCCGCCTGCGGGACACCCAGGCGCGGCAGCGGGAGCTGGCTGAACTGGCCGGTGGTGATTCCGGGGAAACCCGCAGCTATGCCGCCAGCCTGCTGGGCCAGGGAGCCGCCTGAATCGGGGCCAGGTCCTGCTTCGTACACTCGTTGGCTGACGGACAGAAGGCATGGGTCGCTTGGCCGGCGTCAACGGGCAGGAGAAAGCGGCAGGCAAGGCTTCGGCTGGTGATGGCAGCCTCAACCTGGAGGGGAGCCTTGAAGACGTGATCCGCGTGCGCGGCGCGCGCCAGCACAACCTGCGCAACATCGACCTCACCATTCCGCGCAACAGCCTGGTGGTGTTCACCGGCGTCAGCGGCAGCGGCAAAAGCTCCCTGGCCTTCGACACGATCTTTGCGGAAGGCCAGCGGCGCTACGTCGAGAGCCTCTCGGCCTATGCGCGCCAGTTCCTCGGCCAGGTGGACAAGCCGGATGTGGATGCGATCGAGGGGCTCTCCCCGGCGATCTCGATCGACCAGAAATCCACCAGCCACAACCCCCGCTCCACCGTCGGCACGGTGACGGAGATCCAGGACTACCTGCGGCTGCTGTACGGCCGTGCCGGCGAGCCCCATTGCCCCCAGTGCGACCGCTCGATCCGGCCCGAGAGCATCGATGAGATGGTCGATCGGATCCTTTCCCTGCCGGAGGGCACCCGCTACCAGCTGCTGGCGCCGGTGGTGCGGGGCAAGAAGGGCACCCACACCAAGCTGCTCAGTGGCCTGGTGGCGGAAGGTTTCGCCCGGGTGCGCATCAACGGCGAGGTGCGCGAACTCTCCGACAACATCGAGCTTGACAAGAACCACGCCCACCACATCGAGGTGGTGGTGGATCGGCTGGTGGCCCGCGAGGGCATCGCCGAGCGGCTCACCGATTCGCTGCGCACCTGCCTGAAGCGGGGTGATGGCCTGGCGCTGGTGGAAGTGGTGCCCAAGGCCGGCGAGGAACTTCCGGAGGGGGTGGAGCGGGAGCGGCTCTATTCCGAGAACTTCGCCTGCCCGGTGCATGGCGCCGTGATGGAGGAGCTCTCACCGCGGCTGTTCTCCTTCAACAGCCCCTACGGCGCCTGCCCCGATTGCCATGGCCTCGGCCATCTGCGCACCTTCACCTTTGAGCGGGTGGTGCCGGATCCGAGCCTGCCGGTGTATGCGGCGATCGCCCCCTGGAGCGACAAGGACAACAGCTATTACTTCTCCCTGCTCTTCAGCGTCGGCGAGGCCTTCGGCTTCGAGATCAAGCAGCCCTGGAATCAGCTCACCGAGGATCAGCAGACCATCCTGCTGAAGGGCAGTCCCGAGCCGATCGCCGTCAAGGCCGACAGCCGCTACGCCAAAGGCCCCGGTTACCTGCGGCCCTTCGAGGGCATCCTGCCGATCCTGGAGCGCCAGCTGCGCGACGCCAGCGGCGAGGCGGTGCGCCAGAAGCTGGAGAAGTATCTGGATCTGGTGCCCTGCGCCACCTGCCGCGGCCTGCGGCTGCGGCCCGAGGCCCTTGCCGTCAAGGTGGGGCCCTACGGCATCACCGAGCTCACCAATGTGAGCGTGGCCGACACCCTGGAGCGGATCGAGGCCCTGATGGGGGTCGGCGCTGCCGAGGGTTCACCCCCCCTGCTCAACCCTCGCCAGATCCAGATCGGCGATCTGGTGCTGCGGGAGATTCGCATGCGGCTCCGCTTCCTGCTGGATGTGGGGCTTGATTACCTCAGCCTCGATCGCCCGGCCATGACGCTCTCCGGCGGCGAGGCCCAGCGGATCCGCCTGGCCACCCAGATCGGCGCCGGCCTCACCGGTGTGCTCTACGTGCTGGATGAACCCAGCATCGGCCTGCACCAGCGCGACAACGACCGCCTGCTCGCCACCCTGTTCAAGTTGCGCGACCTGGGCAACACCCTGATCGTGGTCGAGCACGACGAGGACACGATCCGCGCCGCTGACCATCTGGTCGACATCGGCCCGGGGGCTGGCGTGCATGGCGGCCACATCGTGGCGGAGGGTTCCCTGCAGAACCTGCTGGAGGCGGAGGATTCGCTCACCGGCGCCTATCTCAGCGGGCGCCGTTCGATTCCCACCCCCGCCGAGCGCCGCAGTGCCGGCAGCCGCACGCTCACCCTGGTGCAATGCCGCCGCAACAACCTGCAGGGCCTCAATGTCGACATTCCCCTCGGCCGGCTGGTCTGCGTGACCGGGGTGAGTGGCAGCGGCAAGAGCACCCTGGTGAACGAACTGCTCCATCCCGCCCTGGAGCACAAGCTCGGCCTCAAGGTGCCCTTCCCGGCCGGGATGGAGGAGCTGCGCGGGATCAAGTCGATTGACAAGGTGATCGTGATCGACCAGAGCCCGATCGGCCGCACGCCCCGCTCCAATCCGGCCACCTACACCGGCGCCTTCGATCCGATCCGTCAGGTGTTCGCCGCCACGGTGGAGGCCAAGGCCCGCGGCTATCAGGTGGGCCAGTTCAGCTTCAACGTCAAGGGCGGTCGCTGCGAGGCCTGCAGTGGCCAGGGGGTGAACGTGATCGAGATGAACTTCCTGCCCGACGTGTATGTTCAGTGCGACGTCTGCAAGGGGGCCCGCTACAACCGCGAAACCCTGCAGGTGGCCTACAAGGGCTTCACCATTGCCGATGTGCTGCAGATGACGGTGGAGCAGGCCGCCGAGGTTTTCTTCGCCATCCCCCAGGCGGCCGAGCGGCTGCGCACCCTGGTGGATGTGGGACTGGGCTACATCAAGCTCGGCCAGCCTGCCCCCACCCTCTCCGGCGGCGAGGCCCAGCGGGTGAAGCTGGCCACCGAGCTCTCCAAGCGGGCCACCGGCAAAACGCTTTATCTGATCGATGAGCCCACCACCGGCCTGAGCTTCTACGACGTCCACAAACTCATGGATGTGATGCAGCGGCTTGTCGACAAGGGCAACTCGATCGTGGTGATCGAGCACAACCTCGATGTGATCCGCTGCTCCGACTGGTTGATCGATCTGGGCCCCGAAGGCGGCGACAAAGGTGGTGAGATCGTCGTGACGGGCACCCCCGAGGAGGTGGCGCAGCACACCACCAGCCACACGGGCAGGTATCTCAAGCAGGTGCTGGCACAGCATCCGCCAGAGGCGGTTGCTTTCTCAGGGTAGGGGTAGGACTGGGAGTGGCTTGGGTGGTGGCTTGATGGAGAGTGGTTTAGAGTTCGCAGTAATCCATCAGGGCAAAAGGCTGCTTTGTGCCAATGGTCCTGATTTCTTTAGTCCCTTTGGAATTAGTATGATTGATGGCTGATGCTCTCATGCCCCCTTCGAAGTCTGCTCGCTCTTCATCAGCCAGCGGCTCGTCTGCTCGAAGACGTTCGTCTTCCCGCGGCCGATCCAGTCGATCCAAAAGGCGGCGCAAAAGCAAAACCATGGGCATATGGAAATCGAAAGACAGCCGGCTGACGATTGCCATCTTTGCGACAGTTTTTGTAGTGACTCTTTGGGTTTTTGTAAGGGAGATCAAAAAAGACTCCTCTGTGAATAATAATGAATCAAGCGCAATTCAGCTCAAAAGCTCGCAAAAAGGGTGCTGAATACGTTGCTGCGCATTCATGGTAATCCCCTGCGTCAATCTTGGCAGTTGTTTGGCATCCCCTGGTCGCAGTAGCAGGTGTAGTTGATTTGCCATCAATCAGATGCCACAAAGGCGAAAGTGGTATTTCTGCTTTGCTTTGCCTAAGACTTCCAGCAGTACATTCAATCTCAACCATTTGGCATAACAAACTGACGTTTTTTGCACATGAACGTGATATGAAGCGAATGCCTCTGCGGCAAGTTGCGTGGTGATCTGGGCATTCGGTTGCATTATGAAGTCATTGCCTTGATGCTCCTTGAATGAGTCTGTTGTGGTTGCAATTGCTTGATTGATTGCTATCGGTATTGTGTGTCTGTTGATGTCTTAAGGAACGCCTGATCAACCCTAAGCCGCTGAATTAGGAGCCTTACAGTGCAATGAGTCTCGGCTGAGATAGCCGTCCTCAAGGAAGTTGTTCAGAGCTTCCTTAAGTATCTGTGGACACCCCCACAATTCTCTTAGGTGCCACTTGTTGTGCCCTTTGCCTGTGGTGCCTGAGTGCCACCGATCCCTCTTGGATGCCTCTCAAAGGGCAGGATTCAAGGAATCTCAACCAGGTGCTGGAGCAGCATCCGCCGGAGGCGGTGGAGGTGTAGGGGGAGCCACGACGGCCGCGGTTTCCGTTGCTCTGCACCGGCCACGCTGGGGGTCGCCATCAACCTCCTGCCATGACCGCCCCTCGGACTCTCCGCCATGCCCGTGCCGCTTCGGTGGGAGCGGCCCTGTTCCTGACGGGTCTTTCCCAGCCGGCCTCGGCCCTGCAGCAGATCCAGCTCAAGGAGCTCACCAGCACCAGCAAGCTGTTTGATGGCAACAGCGATCTGGCGGAGCTGGACCGGGCGACCAACGGGGCCATCGGCCGCAAGCTGGTGGACCTCTTCAATGCCCCCCTGCCACTGCAGACCAAGGCCGTCGTCAACCAGGCGGCGGGCTCTCCCATGCTCAGCCAGGCGCTGATGCTGCTCTCCTCCCTCGGTGGCGTCGAAGGCCTGCCGGGAAACCTGATTGACGAGAAGATTTCCAGGGCCCTCGATAGCGCGGCGGCCAAGGGGCCACTCACGATGCTGACCGTGCTGCCAGGCGTTGTCGGGCCAGACGGCCTCGGTGGACCTGAATCGGGCCCTGTTAGCGGTGCAGCGGCTGGCCGAACAGCAAGAGCCGGCGGACACCCTGCTGGCGGCCCTGCCCCCGTGAGCGTGGATGCAACCCTCAGCCAGCCGTGCCCGTTGATGGTGCAGCGGCGTGAGACCAAGATCCCTGTGACCTATCGCTACGCGGCCCTGCGGCTGGTGGTGATCTCCGCCCACCCAGGGGGGGAACGGACGGCTGGTGCTGATCTCCCACGGCCTCTGGGACAGCCCTGCCCGCTTCGAGGGCTGGGGCCGCCACCTGGCCAGCCATGGCTCACCGTGCTGTTGCCGTACCACCCAGGCAGCGACCAGAGCCAGCAGCAGCTGGCCATGCTCTCGGGCAAAGTGCCCCCCTGGGTCCCGCCGAACTGCGCCTGAGGCCCCTCGACATCTCGGCCCTGACCGATGCAGCGGCAGCGGGCAAACTGGGACTGCCTCCGCGCCTGCCCACCGATTCCGCGGTGGTGCTTGGCCAGTCCTGGGGGGCCACCACCGTCCTGCAGCTGGCCGGTGCCCAGCCCAGTTCAGTCCTGCTGTTGTGATGCTGGCCTGATCCCTTCCTTCAGCGGCAGCCCTGCACGGAAATGCGGTAGCTGAAACCGAGGGCGTTGGGGTCATCACTGGCGCCCACCTTGAAATTCATCTGGCTGGCCTGTTTGCCGGGAATCGCCGGGAACGGGCCGAACATTCGGCCCGTGCCGATTGGGGGATTCATCGCCTCGTTGATCACTTGAAGGTTGGAGCCATCGCTGAACTTCATGAAGCCGCTCACGGGATACATGGCCCCGGCGTCAGAGGAATTGGCGGTGAAGAAGAACTTGAAGCTGCTGTAGGGCTGATTCACGATGAAGTCGGTGTTCCAGTTGGTCTTGCCCAGCAACTTGCCGCGGCCCACCTGCTTGCTGACGATCGGCGTGGTTCCGTCACCGCCGATCGGCTGGAGGAAGGTGCAGCGCTGGGCGGCGAGGGTTGCGCCGCCACTGAGCAGGAGTGAGGCCGCCAGGGGGAGCAGCACGGTCGCGTTCATCGGAAGCCCACAGAAACCGCTGAATCGTAGGGAAGGATTCGCCGGCCTCCTGCTGCGATCGAATGGGCTCCTGGGCGGGGGAGAGCCGGATCGGAGATCATGGAACGATTCCGCCCCCCGCCCCGTGCGAGTCCCCCGACAGCCCTCCCACCCTTCCGCCCTGGTGGCGGCGGCGTTGCTGGTGGGTGATCCCTTCCTGCCCCAGCCGGCAGCCGCCCTCGAGCAGATCGATCTGCTCCTGCCGCTGCTGGAGACCACCTTCACGATCAAGCTCTCCGAACTTCAGAACCCCGGCGGACTGCTCACCGGCAGCAGTGATCTGGCCGAGCTGGATCAGGCCACCAACGGGGGCGTCGGACGAAGGCTGGTGGAGTTCTTCAACTACCCCCTGCCGCTGCACACCAAGGCGGTGGTGGGCAAGGTGGAGGACACGGCGCTGTTCAACCAGGCCCTGTTGCTGGTTTCGGCCATCGGCGGCATCGACGGACTGCCCGCCAATCTCGATGGTCAGCAGCTCTCCGATGTGCTTGATCGTGCCGCTGCCAAGGGGCCCCTCACCATGCTCACCGTGCTGAAGGCCCTGCCGGGCCAAACGGCCTCGGTGGATCTGGAGCTGGCCCTGTTCGCCGCGCGGCGCCTGGCCAGTCAGCAGCAACCGGCGGACCGCCTGATCACCGCCACCCCTGCGGCGGGCGTGAATCCAGCCCTCAGCAACCCCGGCCCCCTTCCGGTGGAGAGGCGGGAGACAAGCCTGGTGGTGAGCCACCGCCCCGAACCGCTGCGCCTGGTGGTGATCAGCCCGGGCCGGCAGGCCAACGGCCGCCTGGTGCTGATCTCCCATGGCCTCTGGGACAGCCCCTTGAGCTTCGAGGGCTGGGCGAAGCATCTGGCCAGCCACGGCTACACCGTGCTGATGCCCTTCCATCCCGGCAGCGATCAATCCCAGCAACAGGCCATGCTCTCCGGCAAGGCGCCACCGCCGGGCCCGGCCGAGCTCAAGCTCCGGCCCCTCGACATCTCCTCCCTGATCGATGGGGTGGCGGCCGGCAAGCTGGGGCTGCCAGCTGGCCTCAACACGGATTTCGTGTCGGTGCTCGGTCAATCCTGGGGGGCCACCACCGTTCTGCAGCTGGCCGGTGCCCAGCCCAGCGCTGTGCGGCTGAACGAGCGCTGTCAGGACGTCAAGGACCCCTCCCGCAACCTCAGCTGGGTGTTGCAGTGCAGTTTCATCAGTGCTGCCGATAGCGCCAGCCTGGCCGATCCCCGGGTCAAGGCGGCGGTGGCGGTCAGCCCACCGATGTCGCTGCTGTTCAACACCGGTGCCGGCCGGGCCATGAATGGCCGGGTGTTGCTTGTCAGCGGCAGCCGCGACTGGGTGGTGCCGCCTGGGCCGGAGGCGATCACGCCCATGCAGGCGAATGCCAGGGCTGGGGGCGGCGGCCATCGTCTCGTGCTGGCCAAGGGCGGCGATCACTTCAACCTCGGTTCTCTTTACGCCGAAGACGGCGGTGTCCTGCGGGGCCTGCTGCTGGCCTGGGTGAATGGCGCCTTCGCCGCCGGCGCCGCCGCGGCCCCGGGGCCGAATGCGCCGGACCTGCTTCCGGCCACCGGCTGGGGCAGTGCCACCCTCCCGCTGGTTGATGTGACCGGGGGATTGAAGGGGGCACCCTGATCCGTCCCGTCGCGCCGTCCTGGTGTGGGCCTCTACCTCCTCCATCTCCACCTCCACGGCCTGTTTCGGGGCGAGAACCTCGAGCTGGGAAGGGATCCCGACACCGGTGGCCAGACCACCTACGTGTTGGAGCTGGTTCGCGGCCTGGCGGCCCGGCCGGAGCTGGAGCGGGTCGAGGTGATCACCCGGCGGATCCAGGAGCGTCGCGTCGCGTCCGACTATGGCCTGGTGGTGGAATCGATCGGTCCGAGGGCCACGATCCGACGCCTGCCCTTCGGGCCGAAGCGCTACCTCCGCAAAGAACTGCTCTGGCCCCACCTCGATGAGCTGGCCGATGCCCTGGCCGAAGACCTGCTGCATCAGCCCCGTCTGCCGGACTGGATCCATGCCCACTACGCCGATGCGGGCTATGTCGGGGCTCTGCTGCACCGCCGGCTGGGGGTTCCGCTGGTGTTCACGGCCCACTCCCTGGGTCGGGAGAAGCGGCGACGGCTGATCGCCGCGGGCCTTGATCCCCTGCAGATCGAGCAGCAGTTCGCCATGGAGCGCCGCATCGACGCCGAGGAACTGGCCCTGGCCCATTGCCAGCTGGTGGTCACCAGCACGGAACAGGAGGCGACGGGGCAATACGCCCGCTATGGCCATTTCCACCCCGAACTCGCCCAGGTGATCCCCCCGGGGGTGGATGCCCTTGCCTTTCACCCCCGCCCGCCCCCCACCGCCCCCGGTAACGAGGAGCAGGCCAGCGATGCCGCGGACGATGCCGAAGACGCAGACGTCGCAGCGCTGATGGCTCCTTTCCTGCGGGAACCGGAGCGACCTCCGGTTCTGGCCATCTGCCGCGCCGACCACCGCAAGAACATCCCGGCCCTGATTGAGGTGTTCGGCCGCTCGGAGCTGCTGCGTCGCCGGCACAACCTGGTGCTGGTGCTGGGCTGCCGCGAGGATCCCCGCCAGCTGGAGAAGCAACAGCGGGAGCTGTTCCAGCAGGTGTTCGAGCGGATCGATCGCTTCGATCTCTATGGCGTGGTGGCTTACCCGAAGCAGCACCGGCGCCACCAGGTTCCCGCCATCTACCGCTGGGCCGCCCAGCGGCGCGGTGTCTTCGTCAATCCGGCCCTGACCGAGCCTTTCGGCCTCACCCTGCTGGAGGCGGCGGCCTGCGGTCTGCCGCTGGTGGCGACCGACGACGGGGGCCCGCGCGACATCCTGGCCCGCTGCGCCAACGGCCTGCTCGTCGATGTCTCCGATCTCGATGCCTTGCAGGAGGCGGTGGAAACAGCCGCTTCCGACCCGGTGCGCTGGCAGCAATGGAGCGATCGCGGCATCCGGGCGATCCGCCGCCATTACACCTGGGATGCCCATGTCAGCCGCTACCTGGCCGCCGCCGGCGCCATGGCCCAGGCTCCTCTGCCGCTGCGGTTGCCGCTCTGGTTTCCGCGCCCCGCTCCTTCCCAGCTCCAGGCTTCGCCCTTGGGCGAGTGCTTGCTGCTCCTCGATCTCGATGGTTTCGAGGCGGACACCGATGTGGATGGGCTGGATCAGTTGCGCCGGCGGATGGTCGAGGATCCGCGCTTTGGCATCGGTCTGGTCAGTGGCCGGTCGTTCGAATCGGTTCAGCGCCGTGCCCACGACCTTCAGCTCATCGGCATCACCCTCTGGATCACCGAGTCGGGCACCGAGATCCACACCAGTGAGGCAGGCGAGTGGCGCCATGACGCCACCTGGCGGGACCAGATCGGCCGCCGCTGGAACCGCCAGGGGGTGGAGGACGCCATGGCTGCCCTCGCCCCGCGGCTGCGCCTGCAGGGCCCGGCCGAGCAAGGCGCCTACAAGGTGAGCTATCACCTGCAGGAGCCGGTTCAGGGGCTGTTGCCGCTGGTGCGGCAACAGTTGAGGAGCCTGCGGCTGGCGGCCCGTCCCCATTTGTTCCGCGGCTGGTACCTGGATGTGCTGCCCCTGACGGCATCCAAGGCGGAGGCGATGCGTTACGCCGCCCTGCGCTGGGCCCTGCCCCTCAACCGGATCCTGGTGGCGGCCCGCCAGCAGGGGGATGGCGAGGTGCTGCGGGGGCTTCCGCTCGGCGTCGTGCCGGTGAACCACGACCCGGAGCTGGAGGCTCTGCGCGGCCATCGCCGCATCTTCTTCAGCAGTCGCCCCAATCTGTGGGGCGTGCTGGAGGGCCTGGAACACCACCGGCTGATTGGCCGCTGATGCCCGGGTGGTCCTGGACGGCCAGGCTCAGGGCGTCGGCTCTGGGCTCTGTTGGCCGGCGTAGCGGCTGTTGAGATCGGGCATCCAGTAGCTCAGGTCGCCATGCCAATAGAGCCGCCCCCCCAGGCGCTTGGTGCTCAGCTTGGTGGAGCCCATGGCAGTGAGCAGGGCGCCCAGCTCGACCGGCGAGAGGTCGGTGTGGATGTCCTTACCGGCGGTGGCCAGCAGGGAGGGCAGCTTGGCGACGGTGCCCGGTTGGGCGATGGTGCGGAACACCTCCCGCAGCACCAGTTGCTGGCGTTCCATGCGGCCCAGGTCGCCGAGTTCGTCGTTGCGGTAACGGAGGAAGCCTTCCAGGTCCTTGCCTTTGAGCAGCTGGGGGCCCGGGTAGAGGTCGATGTACAGACCCTGGCGGCCATCGACGTAGACCATCCGCTTGGGAACATCGATCTCAACGCCGCCGAGGGCCTCGGCCAGGTTCTGCACGGCCTCGATGTTGATGATCAGATACCGGTCGATCTTCTCCGAGAGCAGGCTGGAGAGTTCCTGCTTCACCTCGTTCACCCCGCCCACCGCGTAGAGGGCGTTGGCCTTGAGGATACCGAACGCCTCCGATTCGATGAAGGTGTCCCGCGGAACCTGGGTGATCTCGGTGGTGCCGTCCTTGAGCTGGACGGTGAACATCACATCGGTGCTGCCGCTGATCTGGTCGGTGCCCATCACCAGAATGCGACGCTGCTCCAGCCCGAGAGGATCCACCAGGGAGCTCAGGGATGGAGCCACATGCTGCAAACCAGCCAGACCCGACGCGAGCAGCCGGGGCAGGGGACCGGCCAGGCCGTAGCCGAGGCCGAGGCCACAGCAGAAGCCGATCAGCAGGGAGCGGCGGGAGAGTGGTTGGCGTTGTTTGGCGCCGTTGGGTGATTCCGGTGGGGGCGGTGCACTCCTGCGTCGCTTCTCCAGGTCAGAAACGGTGGCGGGGCGATTGTTCGCGGTGCGACTGGGGCGACGACGGGGTTGGGCCTGGGCCATGGAGGTTCCTGCTGGTCGCACCATAAAACCCAAATCCAGCCCAGGCCAGCTCAGGTCAGACCCCTCCCATCACCGTCACCCGGCTGGCGGCCCGGGATCATGCTGCCTGGCCAGGCCTGCTAGAAGTGCCATTCAACCCACCCCGCCGCAACGCCCGCCCGTGTTGATCCCCACCACGGCCTACCTGGCCTTCTCCACGGCCGGTGATGGGGCCAACGGCCTGCCGTTCGGCTGGGATGTGGCCGGCCTGCAGCGGGGGGTGCTGATTTACCTGGGGCTTTCGTCGCTGGCCTTCGTGCTGGTGTGGGGGCTGGGCTTCCTGCGCCGCTCCTGAGCCCGCCGCGGTCAGGGTTCGGCGATCAGGTCGAGCTGCCGTACCGGGGGCTCCTCACTGATGAAGCCGTAGGACGCGAAGACCCCCTCGTCGGGATGGGTGATGTGCTGCCCGTCGCTGTGACGTTCCAGCACGAAGCCCTCGCCGGCCATCCGCCGCATCAGGGCGGCCGCTTCCTCGAACCGTGCGGCCATCGCCGCCAGGCTGGCGCAATCGGCCGTGAGCCCTTTTTCCTGCCAGGTGAAGTAAGCCATGGCTCCAGCTTGCCTGGAAATCAGGGAAGCAGCAGGAGCCCGATCACCACCAGCAGCAGGCTGACTGCCCAGAAGCCGACCACCACCCGCTGCTCCGGCTGACCGGCCAGCTCGAAATGGTGATGCAGCGGGGCCATCCGGAACAGGCGACGACCCTGGCCATCTGGCCCCTTGGTGGCTTTGAACACCCACACCTGCAGGATCACCGAAACGGATTCGGCCAGGAACACCCCGCCCATCAGCAACAGGGGCCAGAGGCTGTTGCTGAGCAGGGCGACCGCGCTGAGGGCCGCTCCCATGGCCAGGGAGCCGGTGTCGCCCATGAACACCCTGGCCGGATGGCGGTTGTGGGCCAGGAATCCAAGCCAGGCGCCGGCCATGGCGGCGCAGAACCCGGCCAGGGCGGGATCGCCGAGGTGGCCCCTCAGCATCAATTGCAGGGCCAATCCGCAGAACACCACCGCACCGCAGCCAGCCGCCAGGCCGTCGAGGCCGTCGGTGAGGTTGGTGGCGTTGCTCTCGGCCAGAAACACGAACAGGCCGAGGGGAAGGATCAGCAGCCCGAGCGGCAGGGCCAGGCCGAACGGCAAGGCCACGCTGCCGCCGATCCAGTCGTTCCAGGCCGCCACCGCCAGGAAGATCCCCGCGGCGAGGGACTGGAGCAGAAGCTTGCCCCTGGGGCTGAGGCCGGTGTTGGTGCGACGGGTGAGGCTGCGCCAGTCGTCGATGCCGCCGATCGCCAGGAAGGCGAGGGTGATGGCGGCCACCGCCAGGAGGCGCGGGTCGGCGGGGGCGATCAGGCCCCCCACGATCACACCCACCGGCACCACCAGCAGCCCACCCATCGTGGGCGTGCCGGCCTTGCCGTGGTGGGCCTGGGGGCCCTCCTGGCGGATCACCTGGCCCAGCTTCAGGGACCGCAGTTTCGGCACGCCCCAGCGGCACAACGCCCAGCTCAGCAGCGCCGCCACCAGCAAGGCGGGCGTGAGCTGGGGGGCTCTCGCCAGGCCGTCACTGATCAGGCAGGCGCCGAGCACAACGAGTCCGAGCCAGATGGCCGCTGATCGGCCAGCCGCCAAGGCGGCCGCGGGAACCTGCAGGGATCGGCTCACGGGGGATCAGTCTTCCCAGTTTTCTTCGGAAGGCTCGTCGGCGGGAATGTACTCCTCCTTCTCACCCATCAGGGCCGAGAGTTCCTCCTCCTCCACCGTGCTCACGTCGGGAGCGGCGGTTTCCTCATCGGCCACCAAGCGGCCGCTGGTTTCAAGCCAGCTGAGCAGGTCGGGCTCATCGCGCAGGGGCAGCACCGGGGCGGGCTCATCCCGCCGGTAGCGGGTCAGGGAGGGATTGATGCTGTCGAGGGTGCTCATGGACGGCCTTAGGGCAGGCGAAGCCAGCGAAGCGCCGGGCACGCCAATCGATCAACATAAACCAGCTCCCCTTGACTCCCCGCCGTGACCTGGGCAAAGCCCGCTCAGCTGCTGATCGCCTGGGGGGTGGCTCTGCTGCTCAGCGGGTTGCTGGTGCTGGCCGGCGAGCGCTGGCCCGAACCCCTCCCGATCCGGCCGCTGTTGCTCTGGAGCCTGGTGCTGGGGCCCCCTGGCCTGCTGGCCCTCTGGCTGGCGTCCCGCTGGCGCCGCTGCGGCGGCGGCGAGGGACAATCCTCCAACGGAACCCATGAACAGGCTTGAGCGGATGGCAGAGGAGCAATGGGCCCAGCGGGGTCCCCGGGCCAAAAAGGTGGTGCTGGCCTACTCCGGCGGCGTCGACACCAGTGTCTGCATTCCCTACCTGCGCCAGGAGTGGGGTGTGGAGGAGGTGATCACCTTCGCGGCCGACCTGGGTCAGGGTGATGAGCTCGAGCCGATCCGGCTCAAGGCCCTCGAAGCCGGTGCCAGCCAGTCGATCGTGGGGGATCTGATCGAGCCGTTCATCACCGAGTTCGCTTTCCCCGCCATCCGGGCCAATGCCCTCTATGAGGGCCGCTATCCCCTCTCCACCGCCCTGGCCCGCCCGCTGATCGCCCGGGAGCTGGTGGCGGTGGCCCGCCGGGTGGGCGCTGATGCGGTGGCCCACGGCTGCACCGGCAAGGGCAACGACCAGGTGCGCTTCGACGTGGCGATCGGCTGCCTGGCCCCGGAACTCAAGGTGCTCACGCCTGCCCGCGAATGGGGCATGAGCCGGGAGGCAACGATCGCCTACGGCGAACGCTGCGGCATGGCGGCGCCGGTGAGCAAGGCCAACCCCTATTCGATCGATCTGAACCTGCTGGGTCGCAGCATCGAAGCGGGGCCCCTGGAGGATCCGATGGTGGAGCCGCCCGAGGAGGTGTTCGCGATGACCCGCTCGATCGCGGCGGCGCCGGAGGAGCCCCAGGTGGTGGAGATCGGCTTCGAGCGGGGAAATCCGTTGAGCATCGACGGGGTGCGGCTCGATCCGGTCAGCCTGATCCGCCAGGCCAATGCCCTGGCCGGCCGCCATGGCTTCGGTCGGCTCGACATGATCGAGAACCGGGTAGTGGGGATCAAGTCGCGGGAGATCTACGAAACCCCCGGCCTGCTGCTGCTGATTCGGGCCCATCAGGAGCTGGAGAGCCTCACCCTGGCCGCCGATGTGCTGCGCTACAAGCGCCAGATCGAGGCCAGCTGGGCGGATCTCGTCTACCAGGGCCTCTGGTTCGGCCCGCTCAAGGCCGCCCTCGACGGCTTCCTCGATGCCACCCAGGTCACGGTGAACGGCATCGTGCGGATTCGCCTCCACAAGGGCAATGCCACCGTGATCGGGCGCTCCTCGCCCGACAGCCTCTATGTGCCAACGATGGCCACCTACGGAAGCGATGATCGCTTCGATCATCGCGCTGCAGAAGGTTTCATCACCATCTGGGGTCTGCCGGCCCGCCTCTGGGCTGCGGCGCGCAAGGGCTAGGGGGAAGCTTTGGGGGCCTTGGTGGCCGGTTTGGCCGCGGGTGCCGCCGGCGGCCTGAAGCTGATCCAGACCAGTTCGTCGATCCGTCCGAGCACCTTCGGGCGGCCGGCTCCCTGGCGGACGGTGAGCAGATCGGGCCGGCCTGCCAGCACCTGGAGCCCCTGGCCCAGGGGGAGCATTTTCTCTCCTTTGAGCATGCCTTCGTAGACCCGTTGCCGGCTCAGGGTTCGGACCTCAACCCAGTTGGGCCCGGAGCTGTTCAGCACCAGCAGGCTCGGCGCGGGCTTGGGCGGCGCTGGCTTGGCTTCCGTTGGTTTGGTTGGGCTTGGTTGGGTCTGGCTTGTGCTGGCTGGTGGCCTGGCCATGGAGGCTGGAGGGGAGGCTTGCCCTTTCAGGCTCTGACGCACCGTTCCAAGGACTGCGCCGAGGGCAACGAAACCGAGCAGAACGGCCAGCCCCTTGGCGGCCATGGCGGCAGGAAGGGCCTGAATGAGCCCTGGGCTCGGACGAGGAGGGCTTGGTCGTGGAGGATCCGGTCGGAGAGGCTCTGGGGGGGTGGGAGCCGTGGCCGGCGCGGCCGGCTTCAGGGCGGAGGGCGGCGGTGGCGGTGACTGCCGCCCAGCCCCCTTGACGATGTCGCGCAGGGACTGGTTTTCCCTGGACAGCAGTTGCTGCTGGAGAAGAAAGGGTTGCTGCCGTTGCTGATACTTGCGCTCGAAGATGTCGGGCAACTCCCCCAGCAAGGCCTCGTAGTCGGCCAGTTGGCTGCGAACCTGCTCCAGTTCCTGGCGGGTGGCGCTCAGCTGACCCTGCACAGCCTGGAGCTGGTCCTCGGCCTGCTGATTCCCTGCGGAGCTGGACTGGTCGGCTTTGCTCAAGTTCCGATCACTGGAAGCCCCCATCCCATCATTGGTGAATGGGCGGCTTGCTGGCTGTCGCCTGTGAACTCACTGGGAATTGGCTGGGAATCTGGGCGCTTGGCCTGGCCTGATCGCCGTCAGGCCTCAACGGCAATCGCCGGGGTGGACTCGGGCTCGGCGGTGCCCGCCGCGTTGCGCGGCGCCGGCAGGGGGCCGTCCTGTTTGACGGTGAGGTAGCGGATCACGTCTTCACTGAGGCGCATGGCCCGCTCCAGGGCCGCCACCTGCTGGCCATCGCCGTTGTGGTTGAGCTGGACGTAGATGCCTTCGCGATGCTTGGCGATCGGATAGGCCAGCCGGCGTTTGCCGCGCATCTGCGTGTCAAGCACCTCGGCACCGGCCTCAATCACCAGGTCGCGGTACTTGTTGACATGGCCTTCGACTTCTTCCTCCGCGATGTCCGGGCGAAGGATGTACATCGTTTCGTAGTAGGGCTGCTGCGACATGACGGGCGGAAACCTCCGTGACGGGCTCGGGTGAGGCCGGCGACCCAGGGGCTGCCAGCGACGGATTCAACACCCTATCGCGCCGAAGGATTGCTTCAGTAGAGCTGGATCCGCACCGCTTCCGACACCGTCGGGATGTCGGGCTCCTTGCCCCGTATGCATTGCACGGCGGCAAACAGCACCAGCAGCAACGTGCCGAGGAACACCGTGTTGCTGAGGGTGCGCAGGGCAAAGCCGCCCGCCAGCGGGGCGAGCAGCACCCGGAAGGCCAGGGACAGCAGGATCAGCACGATGTCCAGCAGGATCGCCTGGAGCACGTTGAAGCGGATGAAGTAGGGCACCCGCTGGTTGCGCACCACCCCTAGAAACAGCGCCAGGAACAGCAGGAAGCCGCCAAACGGCACCAGCCGCTGCAGGGTGAGCAGCGGCAAGGCCGGAAGGGCCAACAACTGCAGGAACGGAAAGAGCCCGAACAGCGACTCGCCGAACAACACCCCGTCACTCCACGGCAACAGGTAGGCCAGCAGAGCCAGCAGCCGTTGCCAAAAGGGAATCTGCATCGTGGCGGGCATGGTCTCCCAAGGTTAGGGGGCCTGCTCCAGCTGGCCGAGCGCCGCCCGCCGCATCGCCTCCAAGGGGATGGGAGTCCCGCCGGTGGCGGCGGCCGTCCAGAGCCGCAGGGCCGCGGCCCCCTGCTGCACCAGCATCTCCAGCCCATCCACAGGCCGGCAGCCGCGCCGGCCGGCCTCCCGCAGCAGACGGGTCGGCCGTGGCGTGTAGATCAGGTCGTAGACGAGGGCTCCCGGTTGCAGTGCCTCCAGTTCCAGCGGCCCCAGCGGGCAGGCTGCCGCGCCGCTGGGGCCGGCGGCCATGCCCACCGGGGTGGTGTTGACCACCAGATCGGCCCTGCCCAAAGCCGCCACGAGCGCCTTGGATTCCCAGGCCAGGCCCCGCAGCTGCGGCGCCCAGGCCCGGCAGTCCGCCACGAAGGACTCCCGGCGCCGCGGGTCGCGGGCGGCCAGCTCGATCACCTCCAGCTTCCGCTCCACCAGGCCGGCCACCACCGCCCGGGCGCTGCCGCCGCAGCCAAGCACCAAGGCCCTGGGCCCCGTCGGCTCGCCTTGCAGCGGTGCCAGGAAGCCCTCCCCATCGGTGTTGGTGCCCAGCCAGCCGCCCTCGGCCCGCCTCACGAGCGTGTTCACCGCCCCCAGCCGCCGGGCCAGGGGCGTGAGCTCGGTGGCCAGGGCCGCCGCCGCCTGCTTGTGGGGCAGGGTGACGTTGAGGCCGCGGCAGTCCACCGCCTCCAGGCCCTTCAGCACCGCTTCCAGATCCGCCGCCGCCACCGGCAGGGCCAGGTAGATCCAGTCGAGGCCCAGCTCCCGCAGGGCCGCATTGTGCATGGCGGGCGAGAGCGAATGGCGCACCGGGTCGCCGAGCACCCCCACCAGGGCCGTGCGGCCGGAAATCGAGACAGACATCGAACCTCGCCCTGCGCCCCAGCCGATCGGCGGCACCGTAGGGGCGGATCGGCGCTTGAAGGCCCCTGCCCGTACGGCACGGTTCGGAAACCACCCCTCGCCTGCTCAGGCCCCTGCTGCTGAGGATGCGTCAGGAAGAACTCATTCGTTTCAGGAGGTAAGAACCCATGGGCAAGGTTGTCGGCATTGATCTGGGCACCACGAACAGCTGCGTGGCGGTGATGGAGGGCGGCAAGCCCACGGTGATCGCCAACGCCGAAGGCTTCCGCACCACCCCTTCGGTGGTCGCCTACACCAAGAACCAGGACAAGTTGGTGGGCCAGATCGCCAAGCGCCAGGCGGTGATGAACCCGGAGAACACCTTCTATTCGGTGAAGCGCTTCATTGGCCGCCGAGTCGACGAGGTGAACGAGGAATCGAAGGAGGTGAGCTATGGCGTTGAGAAGGCCGGCGCCAACGTCAAGGTGAAGTGCCCGGTGCTCAACAAGCAGTTCGCCCCCGAGGAGGTGTCGGCCGAGGTGCTGCGCAAGCTGGCCGAGGACGCCGGCAAGTATCTGGGTGAAACCGTCACCCAGGCGGTGATCACCGTGCCCGCCTACTTCAACGACTCCCAGCGCCAGGCCACCAAGGACGCCGGCAAGATCGCCGGACTCGAGGTGCTTCGGATCATCAACGAGCCCACCGCGGCCGCGCTCGCCTACGGCCTCGATCGCAAGAGTAACGAGCGGATCCTGGTCTTCGACCTGGGCGGCGGCACCTTCGACGTCTCGGTGCTGGAGGTGGGCGATGGCGTGTTCGAGGTGCTCTCCACCAGCGGCGACACCCACCTGGGCGGCGATGACTTCGACAAGGTGATCGTCGATTACCTGGCCGACAGTTTCAAGAGCAACGAAGGCATCGATCTGCGCCAGGACAAGCAGGCCCTGCAACGCCTCACCGAAGCGGCCGAGAAGGCCAAGATCGAGCTCTCAAGCGCCACCCAGAGCGAGATCAACCTGCCCTTCATCACGGCCACTCCAGAGGGGCCCAAGCACCTCGATCTCACTCTCACCCGGGCCAAGTTCGAGGAGCTGGCCTCCAAGCTCATCGACCGCTGCCGCGTGCCGGTGGAACAGGCGCTCAAGGACGCCAAGCTCGCCGCTTCCGAGCTCGATGAGGTGGTGATGGTGGGCGGCTCCACCCGCATCCCCGCGGTGCTGGAGCTGGTCAAGCGCGTCACCGGCAAGGACCCCAACCAGACGGTGAACCCTGATGAGGTGGTGGCCGTCGGCGCCGCCATCCAGGGCGGTGTGCTCGCCGGTGAGGTGAAGGACATCCTGCTGCTGGATGTCACGCCGCTCTCTTTGGGCGTCGAAACCCTCGGCGGCGTGATGACCAAGATGATCACCCGCAACACCACGATCCCCACCAAGAAGGCCGAGACCTACTCCACCGCCGTGGATGGTCAGACCAACGTGGAGATCCACGTGCTCCAGGGTGAGCGGGAGCTGGCCTCGGACAACAAGAGCCTCGGCACCTTCCGCCTCGACGGAATCCCCCCTTCCCCCCGCGGCGTTCCCCAGATCGAAGTCACCTTCGACATCGACGCCAACGGCATCCTGAGCGTGACGGCGAAGGACAAGGGCAGCGGCAAGGAGCAGAGCATTTCGATCACCGGCGCCTCCACCCTCAGTGAGAACGAGGTGGAGAAGATGGTCAAGGATGCCGAGACCAACGCCACCGCCGACAAGGAGAAGCGTGAGCGCATCGACCTGAAGAACCAGGCCGAAACCCTCGTCTACCAGGCCGAAAAGCAACTCGGCGAACTGGGTGACAAAGTGAACGCCGAGGACAAGGGCAAGGTGGAGGGCTTCTCCACCCAGCTCAAGGAGGCGATCGCCCAGGAGGACTACCCCACGATCAAAACCGTGCTGGAACAACTCCAGCAGGCCCTCTATGCTGCCGGTGCCTCCGTGTACCAGCAGGCAGGGGCGGCGGGGGCCGATGGATCCGCCGCCAACGGCGCCGGAACCAACGGATCGTCGGCCGGCACGGCCGGTGCGGCCGAGGATGTGATCGACGCTGAGTTCACCGAGAGCAAGTAAACCCGAGTCAGCGACCCGGCTGCACTCTTCGCTTAGAGCCCCCCACTCGGGGGGCTTTTTTATGGCCAGGCGTTGGCTCCGGCCTCGATCTGACCGGCCACCCATTCCGCGCTGGCGGGTGCCAGCAGCACGCCATTGCGGTAGTGCCCGGTTGCGAGCACCAGCCCCGGTTCGAGCAGTTCCAGCAGGGGGGCCGGGCGGCCGATCGGCCTGGCCCTCAGGCCCTGCCAGCGGCGCAGCTCCCGCGCCTGCTCCAGCCAGGGCGGCGCCTCCCCTCCGAGACGGCTCATGCGGAGGAGCTCGCCGGGGTTGGCCTTGCTGCCGGGCTCCAGGCTGGCCCCCAACCAGAAGCGGCCCCCGGGTTGGGGCACCAGGTTCCAGCCCCGCCACACCAGGCTGCCGGGCCAGTTCGGCTCCGGGTCCGTTGGATCTTGCAGCTCCAGGGCCTGGCCCAGCACCGGCTCAAGCCCCCAGCTGTGGCCCAGGGGCTGCAGCAGGGCCGTGCTGGCCAGTCCCGCCGCCAGCACCACCCAGGGGACAACCAGCTGGTCGCCGCCGCCGAGAAGGAGCCGCCAGCCCGCGGGCCGCCGCCCCAGTCGGACGACCCGCTCAGCCAGCACCTGCAGCCCCCGCCGCAGGCCATCGGCCCGCAGGGCGCCCATGGCCGCCAACGGATCGAGCTGGCCATCGCAGGGGGAGAACAGCCCGGCCTCGGCGCGTACGGGCACGGCCGGCTGCAGCGATTGGAGGACGTTGCGATCCCAGAGCTCCAGGGCCATGCCAAGCCGTTGCCGGGACTCCGCCAGGCGCTCCAGTCGCCGGTGCTCGTCGGCATCGGCGGCCAGCACCAGCAGGCCGGCTCGGAATGGGATCGGCTCACCGGCCACCGCCAATTCCCGGCGCCACTGGCTCCAGAGCTGGAGCGAGCGCTGCCGCAAGCGCCAGCCCCTGCCGCTGTTGCGCCGATACACCTGGCCCATGAGCACGCCGAGGGCGGCCCCGCTGCCGGCTCCCTCGGGCTGGGAGCCATGGACCCCGGGGTCGACCACGGTGACGGCGTGGCCACGACTTTGCAGCAGCCAGGCGGTGGCAAGGCCAACGATTCCGCCGCCGATCACCACGACCGTCTGGGGGTTGCAGGTCAGCTCAGGGAGCCCGCCCAGGTGAATCTCGGCGGTGGTCTGGGTCAGGCGATGCCGTCGGCATGGAGCACTTCGCCATAGGTGCCGAAGCCGCTGGCCACCTTGATGTAGGCCTTGCGCAGCCGCTCCCCGTCCTGGAGCCTGGCGGCCTCATCGAGCTCGGCCAGGGCACCTTTGAGCTGGTTGGCCAGTTTGGTGGCCCCGGCCTGGTCGGCGGGGAGCAGCCGCTGGTTGATGTAGAGCATCTGACGCCCCACCTCCTGCATCGGCCCGTGGATCAGGTTGCGGGTGAACACCCAGTTGCGTTCGTTGACCAGCTCGGCCAGCTCGGGCAGCCGCTCCTTGGCGGCCAGGAAACCTTCAGCCTGACGCTGGATGATCGCCAGGTCGGCCGCGCTGATCGTGGGAGGTTTGGCTTCTCCGCCGCCACAGGCCGTGAGCCCGACCGAGAGCACCAGGGTCAGGCAGAGCAACGCGAGGCGCTGCAGGGCAGGGCGGAGCGCGGAAACCAGCTGGGCGGCCATGGGGGGAGGAACAGGCGTTCGAGACTGTAGGTCTGCCATCCTTCCTTCCCGGCGGCGGCCGCAACGATCGAGGAGTTCCAAGGTGTTGGCCCGGAAGTGGTGGCGGGCACAATGCCCCTGTGCCTGTCTCCAGCGGCGCGATGTGTATCCCCACGGCGATCCTGCAGGTGATTGGCCCCGACCGCCCTGGCCTGGTCAGCGAACTCTCGGGCTGGGTCGCCGCCAACGGTGGAAACATCCGCCATGCGGACCATCCACCGATGCCGGGGCCGGGGCCTGTTCCTCAGCCGGATCGAGTGGGAGCTCGGGGGCTTCCGCTTGGCCCGCCAGGACCATTGCCTGGTGGACCTGCTCTGGCGCACCCGCTCTGGCGAATTGCCGATGCGGGTGCTGCTCGTGGTCTCGAACCATGCCGCGCTCCAGGCGCTGGCCGTGAGCAATGGTGCCCGCTTCGTGCACCTGCCCGTGACACCCTCAACCAAGGAGGCCATCGAGGTTACCCAGCTTGCGCTGCTGAGGGAGCAGGGCATCGAGCTGGTGGTCCTGGCCAAGTACATGCAGGTGCTCAGCCCATCCTTCCTGGCCCAGTTCCCGCCGGTGATCAACATCCACCATTCCTTCCTGCCGGCCTTCCAAGGGGCCCAGCCCTACCACCGGGCCTGGGAGCGGGGCGTCAAACTGATCGCCGCCACCGCCCACTACGCGACTGATGACCTCGATGGGGGACCGATCATCGAGCAGGCCACCGTGCCGGTGAGCCATCGGGATGAGGTGGAGGACCTGATCCGCAAGGGGCGTGACACCGAGCGGCTGGCGCTGGCCCGGGCCCTGCGGCTGCACCTGCGCCGTCAGGTGATGGTCTATCGGGGCCGCACCGCGGTGTTCTCCTGACCATGCCGCTCTCGCAGAGGTTGGGGCCGTGTTGAGCCCTCGTCGCGCCCTCTTCCAGCTCGACGCTGCCCGCCCTGGGGCCGCCGCACCCCTCGGCTGGCGCTGCTTTCAGCTCGGGGTGTTCGTCCTGCCCAGCAGCGCCCTGATCGCTGGGGTGCTGTTGCTCGTGGCGCTGGTGCTCGGGAGCCAGCATCGCCGTCCGCCCCTGGCCGATCGGGCCAATGGGGTGCTGCTGCTGGTGGCCGGACTGATGGTGCTGGGCTGCGGTTTCGCCACCAGCGGCTGGCTGGCCTGGGTGGGGCTTGCCAACTGGCTGCCGTTCTTCTGGGCTTTCTGGGGATTCCAGCCCTATCTGGCCACTCCCGCCGCCCGCCGCCGGGTGGCGCTCTGGCTGGTGGCCGGCACGGTGCCGGTGATTCTCACTGGCCTGGGCCAGCTCTGGTGGGGCTGGAGCGGTCCGTTACAGGCGCTGGGGGGGGCGATCATCTGGCACCTCAAGCCGGGGGGCAATCCCCCCGGACGGCTTTCGGGCCTGTTCGATTACGCCAACATCGCCGGTTCCTGGCTCGCCCTGGCCTGGCCCCTGGCGCTGGCGGCCGTGCTTCAGCCGCAGCAGGGCTGGAAAAGGCGCCTGCCTGCCCAGGCGATCGCGGCTTCCCTGGTCGGGGCGCTGTACCTCACCGATTCCCGCAATGCCTGGGGCGCCCTGCTGCTGGCCCTGCCGATCGTGGCCGGGCCCGGGGCCTGCCAGTGGCTGCTGCCGGTGTTGCTGCTGCTGCTGATTCCGGTGGCGCTGGCCAGCCTGCCGGGGGTGGCGCCGTTCCTGCAGCAGCCCGCCCGCGACCTGGTTCCGCAGGCGATCTGGGGACGGTTGAGCGACCTGGAGTTTGCTGGCCAGCGGCCCCTGGCGATCACCCGGATCAGCCAGTGGGGCGTGGCCCTCGGCCTGGTGGCGGAGCGCCCCTGGCTGGGCTGGGGGGCGGCGGCCTTCAGCGTGATCTACCCCTTGCGCACCGGCCACTGGCACGGCCACCCCCACAACCTGCCGATCGATCTGGCCGTGAGCCATGGCCTGCCGGTGGCGCTGCTGCTGGTGGGGCTGATCCTGGTTCTGCTGATCCGGGCAGCGATCAGGGGCATGGCGGCCGGGCGCTTGTTCGATCGGGCCTGGTGGGCCTCGGCCCTGGTGCTGGTGGCGCTCCACGCCACTGACATGCCCCTCTATGACAGCCGGATCAACATTGCCGGCTGGATCCTGTTCGCCGGCATCCGCGCCTTTCTGCTCAACCCGCCCATGCTGCCGCAACCGCCGGGCCCGCCGCCGTGAGTGCCTCCTGGCGGTGCCTGGCCAGGGTGCTGCGCTGCAGGGGCCCTTCCAGGTGGTTCCAGGGCAGCACCCGATCGCTGTCCCAACGGCCGTGGATCACCTCCTGCCAGGACGGCGGCGGCAGCGCGCCAGACCCAGCGGCCAATGCGTCGCGGTAGGCGGCCTTCCAGCCCCCCAGCTGATCGTGGCGGCCCCGCACGGCGGCGATCACCGGAGCCAGGCGCCGGTCACTGCGGGAGATCAGGGCCTGGACCACGCTCCAGCCGTAGCTCTCCGGCCGCAGCTCGATGCCCTTGGGCTGGAGCCGGCGGGCCAGCCGCTTGAGCCGCTTCTCCGCTTCGGGGCGCACCCCCTCCCACTGGAACGGGGTGTGGGCCTTGGGCACGAAGGTGCTCACCCCCAGGCTGAGTTTCAGCCCCGGGGTGGCTGTCTTGAGGGCCAGCAGCAGGTCGGCGGTCGCTTCAATGTCGGCGTCGTCCTCGGTGGGCAGGCCCGCCATGCCGTAGAGCTTCAGGCCGGTGAGGCCGCCCTCTTTGGCATGGCGGGCGGCGGCGAAGATCTCCTCCTCCGAAAGCTTCTTGTTCACCACCTGGCGCATCCGCTCGCTGCCGCTTTCGATCGCGATCGTCAGCGATTTGCTGCCGCGCCTGGCCAGGATCCGTCCCAGCTGGGGCGTGACGGTGGCGGCCCGCACCGAACTCACGCTCACCCGGGTGCCGTCGAAGCGGTCGCCATCCAACCAGGTGAGCAGGTCGTCGAACTGGGGGTGCTGGGTGACGGAGGCCCCCAGCAACCCCAGCCGCTGGGTGGCGGCCAGGCCCTTCTCCACCGCCGGGATCAGGCCGTCCTCGAGCGAGGGGGTGCGGAAGGGCAGGGTGAGGTAGCTGGCCAGGCAGAAGCGGCACAGCTCCGGGCAACTGCGCACCACCTCCACCATGTGGATCGAGGGCCAGGCCGCCTCCGGGGTGATCACGGTGGAATGGCTGAGGGTGTTGCCACGCCAGGTCTGTTTGGCAACCGTGGCCGGAATGCCTCCCTCAATCGGCTCGACGCCCAGCAGCTCCCCTTCGCTGCCGTAGCGAGGGGCATAAAGGGACGGCACATAGATTCCCGGCACCCGGGCCAGGGCCCTGAGCCGCTCGGCCCTCGGGGCGCCGCGCCGGGCCTGAACGGCATCGATGAAGGCGGGCAGCAGCAGCTCACCGTCCCCCAGCAGCACCGCGTCGAAGAAGGGGGCCAGGGGTTCGGGGTTGGCGGTGAGCACCGGACCGCCGCCGAAGACGATCGGGTCGCCGTCGCTCCGGTCGTGGTTCCAGAGGGGAATGCGCTGCTGCTCCAGCAGATCCAGCAGCACCGGCCCATCCAGCTCCCAGCTCAGCGACAGGCCGAACAGATCGAGGTCGGCCCCGCGGCCCCGCTGGCCCCCATGGGGCGGATCGCCCTGGTCGGTGAACAGCCTCCGCACATCCACATCCGTGCGGCTGGCCAGGCTGGCCCACACCACCTGGTAGCCCAGGCTGGTGATGCCCACGGTGTAGGTGCTGGGGAAGGCCAGCACCGCCCGCAGGGCGCCGAGTGCTGGCTGGGCGGGCTCGAACAGCAGGGTTTCCTGGTTCAGGGGAAGGGAGGTTGGCGGGGTGAGGTCAGTCTGGGGGGGTGAGCGGCATTCCTTGTAGGCCGTTGTCTGACTTGTGCCCCCAAGGAGCTTTCAGCACGCCGCAGCTGAGCGGAGCTGTTGTTCCATCAATCAGCCTTGCATCGCTTGAGAACACAAGGTGCCGTACAACCTTGTCTGGCTCGATCAATCCATCCTCTGTGCAGTTCTCCACTGCTGATCTTTGGGCCAAATCCCCC
>Ga0247838_1000166_pt1 | contig 104532 bp, 59 predicted proteins | sample LaCruzMarch2015__5_FD_189097 | JGI IMG/M metagenome (GOLD analysis project Ga0247838, IMG submission 189097) | Freshwater microbial communities from meromictic Lake La Cruz, Castile-La Mancha, Spain - LaCruzMarch2015_15m | ecosystem: Environmental > Aquatic > Freshwater > Lake | place: Spain...
AATTCCTCAAGTCAGTCTTTAAACGTTTGCTTAAGCATGGTGCTAAAGAGCGAAAAAAGAACAAATTACGTCCCAAAAGGTCTCCATTGTTGGTGCTGCAGGCCTTAGCCTGACGGCTATGGCGTCCGCGCCAACCGCAAACGGACACTCCTCCCCCCAAAATAAAATCCGCCCAAACACCACCCCAAAATCACCCAAAACCCCGTACTTTGCATCATCAAACCCGACAAACACCGGCCGATGATCATAGCCAATCCCCTGTACGATGTGGTATTCAAGTACTTGCTCGAGGATGTAGAGATCGCCCGCGAACTCCTGTCCACGATCCTCGGCGATGAGGTGGAAAGCCTACAGCTCAAACCACAGGAAACCGCCGTGGAAACCGGGGGCGGCATCAACATCCTCCGCTTCGACTTCAAAGCGCTCATCAAAACAACCGATGGCGGCCACCGCAATGCCCTCATCGAGCTGCAAAAAGCCAAACAAGCCTTCGATGTGATGCGTTTTCGGCGTTACCTCGGCGAAAACTACCGCAGGGAAGACGAGTTGGGCGAAGCGCGCGGCCCGCTGCCCATCGTCACCATTTACTTTCTGGGCTTTCCGCTCGACGCCATTCCCCAAGGCGTTGTGAAAATCAACCGTGAATACCGCGACGCCGTGACGCAGGAATTGCTCGACATCAAAGAAGATTTTGTGGAATTGCTCACGCACGACGCCTACCTCATCCAGGTACGAAAGCTGCCCAAACAGGCGCGCACCAAATTGGAGCGTGTGCTTCAGGTGTTCAGCCCGGTGTTCCAAACCACAGAAGACAAGCACCAACTGGATTTTCAGGGCAACACGGAAGACCCACTGGTCAAAAAAATGGTAGACCGCCTCGGCCGGGCCATCGCCAGCGAAGAAATGCGCGATAAAATGGACGTGGAAGACGAACTGGATCGCATTTTCGAACGGGAAATGAAAAAACTCGCAGCGGAGAAAGACCAGATCATCGCAGAAAAAGATCAGTTGCTGGCAGAGGAAACGAAGCGCGCTGAAGAGGAGCGGATGCGCGCCGATGAGGAAACAAAGCGCGCTGAAGAAGAGCGGATGCGCGCCGATGAGGAACGGCAAAAGAACCTTGAATTGCTGCAACAGATCGAGGAATTGAAAAAGCAAATCAAACCGTAACATGCCGAGCGTTGCAGCCCTTGGCATCTTCAGCCTGCGCATGTACGACCAGTGCTTGGGCCGCTGGTTTGCTGCCGACCCTTACGGCCAATACCACCCGCCGTACTTGGCCATGTCCAACAACCCCGCAAGGTGCTGTTCGTGATCCTGGACAAGGAAGTCTTGGCAGTGGAGCTGGCGCAGCAGGATATCATCAGGGAGGACAACGAGCGCAACATCCGCATCGACTACAACAACGCCGGTTGTGCGAAACCCCTTTATCTATCCTGTATATTTGCAAAAAAGTTTGTCACTATGCCTGTTGCTGAAGCCTTACCACAACCATTTACCAACTTACAGTTGGAGCTGTTGAAAATTTATGCCCGCACGGTAGATGAAAAAGACCTGCTGGAAATCAAACGCCTGCTGGGTCAGTATTTTGCAGGCAAGGCATCCGACCTGGCCGATAAACTATGGGCAGAAAAAGGACTATCCGAAGCGGAAATCCTGAACAAACACCGTCGCACGCCTTACCCCCGCAGATCCTCGTTGTGAAAATCGTCATTTCCCAAGATTAACATTTTATCTGCCGAAGAATTCCTGGAAAAGATTTTGCAAGAAATGAACTTCCTCAAAAAATAAAATCCACCCAAACAGCATCCCCACACGTATTACAGGATTTTTTTAAGCAGGTGTTCGTATCTTGTAAACCTTGTAAATCCTGTAAATCCTGTCCAAAAAAATCCTGTCTATCGCACAACTTTACCCCTGCAACATCCCTCTCAATTCAGCAGACAAATACCCCGATTGGCGCAGCGCCTGCTCCAATTGGTTTTGCGTGTCGGCATTTAAGGGTGTGCTCAAATCGAGCTGTTCGGACAGGCTCAACAACTGCGGATCAGAAAACAACACGTATTGTAACTCCAGGGCCAGGGCGGTTTCGCGGCTGCTGTTGGGCGTTGCCACCTCCCGCCGACGCCGAAACAACAGATTGGCCAATTCGCTGATGCCACCCCAACTGCTTTCGCATTCCGGGGATTTTTGGTCGTCGGCAATGTCCACACAAGGCACATCCAGTGCTTTGTTGGCCTGCAGGATGCCGTTGCCGTAGTATTTTTTCGAGTGTTCGAACCGTTGGGTATCGGCCGAGGTAAATAGCGCGTGGCGCACCGCTTCCACTTGTTTCCAGGTGCCGCTGTAGCCTTTGTCGTCCAATTCGGCGCGGTGTTCCATAATCCACAGTGCGGCGGCGGCGGCAATTTGCGGCGTGGCAACCGATGTGCCGCTGCCGCCTTTGCTGAATGGGGTAATCAGGCGGCCCCGGGCATCTTTTTTGGTGATGGCCCACGGGATGTTGGGCGTGTAGGCAGCCAGGGCTTTTTGCATGGCGGCGTCGGGGCCCCAGTTGCCCTGCATCACGTCGAACGGATCGGCGCCTTTTCGGGCAAATTGGGCCTGGGCATCAAAATCGTAGGGCAAATGATTTTGGCAAACCCCGCAAGCGGCGATGACGCGGGGGAAGCGCGCGGGGTACAGGACGGTTTTGGGCGAGTTTTTGAGCGCCCCTTTGGTCCAGGAGTTGCCAGCCGCGCTCACGATGGTGATACCTGCCTCATAGGCCTGGTTGATCATTTTGGCCATTTGCACGCTCGGTTTGCCAGCCATGCTCATGGTAACCACCTCACATTTCAGCTGCATGGCGTACTCGAGGGCGGCGCAAAACTGCGCACTGTCAAAAATAACCACGGTTTCGGAAATGCGCATGGGGATCACGTGGGCAAACGGGATGCCGCCGAGGTAGCCCTGGTAATCGCCGTGCATCCAATGATTGGAAACATAACCTCCGGCCAGTAAGGCGAGCGTACCCGTGCCATGACCCTGTACCTCGCCACTGCCGTAATACACATCCAGGGCGCCAGTGTTGCCAGCATGGCCTTCATAATGCAGAAAACTCCTGGCCAGGTCGTGCTGTATGTACGATTCGCGTTGGAAGGCCGGGTGGTAACGGTCGTATCCGGTGTCCAATTGGGCGACGCGGATGGGTTTGCGCGTGCCGTTGCGGATGCCCTCCCAGACGCGGTCGCGCGCAGGGCCGAGCTGGCTGTAGTCTTCGTTGAGGTGCCAGCCCAGAGGCAGGCTAACGCCGTTGCTGACGGGGGGCCACTGTGGCAAAAAACCGGACTCATCCGTCACCGTTTTGGTGCCAAAAGGTATGAACACCACATCGCTGCCCATAGTCACCGCAGGTTCGATGAACAAACTGATGCCCAGGCCCTGTGCTCGGGCTGTAGCGGCGTGTATGGCCGACCACTCGGTGTTGAATGCCGATGAGTCGAGCGTTATGCGAAGCAGATTGCTTGTTGTCGAATAAGCATAAAAGCGCAAACCCGGAGTAAAAATGGCTCGAATTTGTCGTTCACTCAAATGGCCTTCTTCGCACAAGACCGAGAGCTGGAATTGCTCGGGTTTGGGTGGTGGCGCGGCAACTGGCGGGGCCATCAAAGGCTGGTCTGCGGTGCCCGGGGAAATCGGTACGGCATTGGCAGACCCGACCGGCAGCAGGGAAAACGGGAAACGCTGTTCGAAATCGGGGTTTGGCGTGCCCTGGTACAACAGGTTGGGCTGTGGGTAGGTGTACGCCCAACGGATGCGGTTGAACAAGGTTTCTGCATTGTACTGAGCCGCACCGGGTTCATCGAGCACCTTTTTCAAAGCGAGGGTAAAACAGCCGTGTTCGGGCCCGTCAAAGGCGCTTTCATGATCCTGGCATGCTGCAAACAGGATCACACGGGCCGCGATGTCCTGATCGGTTCGCTGCTTGTTTCGGAATTTTTCGGTGATGCCATTGTACAGTTGACCGAATCGCTCATAAATGGAGTTGAGGTCTTTGGGCTCCAGGGCCTTTCGGGTAAATCCGCGTTCCTGAAGGGCCGATTCTTCCGGACTCAGGTCTGTGAGGCGGCGGGTGACGGTGCCGCTGTGGCAACTGTCGGACACCACCGCGATTTGAACGCCGGTTTTGAATCGGCTGAACGCCTCGTGCAGCTCATCGTCGAGCAGTTGCCGGTTGTACAGGCACCAGGTTTGGTCGTATGCTTCGTCTTCGCCGCGCTCCTGCCAGTGGGGATCGTATACCAGTCCGCCGTGGCCCGAGTAAGTGACCAACAGCAGATCGCCCGCCTCCAGGGCATCCGCAAAATGCCTCAGGGTGTTCAACACGGCTTCGGCGGTGGCCTGTTCATTGTACAGGCGGGTAGCCGACAGGTAGCCCCACACCTCGCGGGTGAGGCGTTCCATGAGCACGGCGTCGTTTACAGGTCCGCGCAAAGGAGCCAGAGCGGGGTAGTGCGCCGGGTCAAGGTGGTTGAGGGCGATGTGGAGGGAGTGGGCGGAAGGCATGACGTGATGGGATGAAAATAGCTGTTTAAGAAAGGTGTGACAGGAACTGAGTACGCACGGTTTGCCAGGAATCAGACACCGTTTCGTCGTAATCCGGGTCGCAAAGCGCTACATTGTCAATCAATACATCAAGGAACGTGGCATAATCTGCCTTGGTGATGCCTTTGTGGTGTTCGTTGTCCAGGATTTTGCCCACCAATTCATCCTGCCGGTTTTCAATGTCGAGGATGATGTCGATGGCCATTTGGAGCACGCTGAGTTGGCGTTTTTCGCCCAAAAGGGAGAACTGTTCCCGCGCATGTGGCGCTTTTGCAAAAAAAGCGGCGTAGAAATCTTTGGTAAACTCCCGGTTGTTGGCCAGGCAGCGTCGGTAACTGTTTTGGGCTATACCGCCACTCAGGTCGTCGAAGTGGGTGAGTGCGTGCAAAGCCCGCAACAGTGCGTGCAGGGTGGGAAAGCGGTCGGTCGCTTCGGGGTTGAGCAAGCGGCGGATGATGGTGGTCAGGTCATTGGCTTTGTTGCCTACGCTGCCGGAGGTGGATTTTGGGTTCAGTGCAGCGAGTTGTATTTCCCGAAAATGTTCATCTTCGTCGAACTGTTTTCGGAACGCCAGGATGTCGGCCACTGTTTCGCCCATGAACAGTTCACGGCCGGTAAGTACATAATAGCCCAGCACACCCAACGCGTACTGATCTTCGCTGCTGTAATTCGACCAGTTGTTGGATGGTGATTGGGCGGAAGTGTCTTTGGGGTTAAACGAGCGCAAAAACCGGGGACTTCCATAGCGGCAGACGTCTAAAAACCGGTCGTAGGTGACGTTGCTTTTGGATATGGCCGCCAAATCAAGCGGTGTAAACATGGGGTGCCACTCATCGTCTATGAACACTTTAGAGGGCCGGACGTTGGTGTGGAATATGCGTTTTTGGCGCAGGTAGATCAGCGCATCGGTGAGTTGATACAGCCAGTCGGTCACCTGTGCGCGGGTTCTTGGGCCCACTTTTTGCATCAAATCTTTTATGGTGTATCCGTGTATGTATTCTTTGATGATGAAAAACGGATAAGCGTTTAGTTCCAGATCATAAATTTTCGCGAGGTTACGGTGTTTCAAACCGGCTATTTTGCGAAACTCGGCACGGGTGGATTCTTCAATGGCATCCTGGCGCAATACCTGCGCAACGGCATGTATATTGCGTTCTTCATTGAGGATGGAGTAATTGATGGACGAGTTTCCGCCGGTTAATTTGTCGAGGATGACGAATTTTTTTTCCAGCAAGCGGGCTTCCAGCACTTCAGTCAGAAACTGGTCGCGGTTGTTCATGTTCATCATTTGCTGCACAAACCCACGGTCGTCAAAATAAACAGACAACACGTCTTTCCTGAATTGGCGCATTTGACTCACGAGCGACACCCGGATCTTGTTTTTTTCGGGGGAATCCGGGTCATTGAGTACGCCGAGCAGTTCTTGCTGCGTGAGTTGCGTCAGCCGGCTGTTGCCCACAATGAGTTCATCTTCCAGGTTGCTGCACCTGTTTAGGAATTCAAAGAAGTTAGCGTACGCATCGGCTAACTTGTCGTCTTTAATCAGTTGTTCGATGCGTTTTTCAGCCATGGCGCATGGTTTAAGCCAGATTGGTCAACAATTTCGGCGTCAAATTTTCGGGTATGCCCTGCAGCAGAATTTGCGCGCAGCCGTACTTATAGGCGCGTTCAAACGATTCGCCGGCGCCAACGGCCTGGTAAAAACCGATGGCGAAGGCAATGGCCGCTTTGTCGCCGATGGCGTCGCTCATGCCGATGACGTAGTCTACGTGTTTGGCGATTTCCACGGCCTGGGGCTCGGAGTAGCATGCGTTGAGGACGACGCACTTCACCGATTCGGTGAGTTCGAACAGGCCCGACAAAGCAGCAGGACTAACGGGCCTGGTGAGGCCATTTGCGTCTTCAAAGGCAAGTTCGCCGCTTGCTGCGCCGTGGCCACTGAAGTGCACGATGACGGGTTTTTCGTCGAGCATGGCCTGGCTTACGTCGGCCGGACGCACGCTCATGCGTTCAGCGAGCATGAACCGGTCGCGGTTATTGGACAGTTTCAGTTTTTCCTGGATTTCCCGGTGTTCCTCCCCGAGGCGGAGGCGGCTCATGTTGGAAGGGTCGGCGGAGAGAAAAAGGATTTTGACCATGTCGGAAGCCGGTGGGGGTGGGGGAGGGGGGGCCTCACCTCCAGCTATTTCCCAATGGTCGCGCACGTCATCGAGCGATTGGTTTACGGCATACGTGATTTTGTTGCGGGTGAGTTCGGCTTGTGATTCAGAGAGCACGCCGCTCATGACCTGCTGGCGGAGTCCGTTGAGGCGGGCAGACTGCTGGATGGCCAGGTTGTACAGGTCTTCGTCGTGTTGTTCGGCAAGTTGGAGGAGTTGCTCGACGGCTTTTTCGATTTTGCCCTGGGCAATGAGGGCCTGGATAGTTTTCTTGTTGATGGGCATATTGTGATCTGCTTATTTCCCGTAAACGTCGGAAGAAACCAAAAAATATTATAGCAAGCGCCGATTATTCTGCTACAGCATTTTTCATAACCGCGGACTCGGGATGTTGGAAACTCAATTGGCACAAAATTTGACTCCTACCAACATGCTTCGGGGAAACCAATACAGGACCGTTTCGGAGCTGTTAACAAGATTAAATGACGTACGGACGCCATTTAATCTTATTTTAATTTATTTTAATATGAATTGACAGACTTTTGCCCCATAATCGCATGTTTCCTTCACCCTTTAACTTTTCCTCCGCATTGACATGAAAAAGTTTTACTTTTTTTGCCCTTATTGCAGGGTTAATTCTCATTTTTGCCTGTAAGCACGATGCCTTTATGTCTTCATTGGACGTGGACTTGTTGGGCTTGGTCAGCAGCCGCGCACAGACCCGTTCGCTGGATTATTATATACTTCCAGACAGCGAGGACTACGCGCACATCCCGCAATCGCCGTCCAACCCCATCACCGCCGAGAAAGTAGCACTGGGCAAATTGCTTTTTCATGAACCTGCGTTCAGTGTGGAGGCCAAAAGACCAGGCAGTATGATGACATTCACCTGTTCGTCATGTCATATTGTGGAGGCTGGATTCCGTCCTAATCGTGTGCAGGGTATTGCCGATGGCGCACTCGGGTTTGGGCAAAATGGCGATGGCCGGTTTAAAAACGATTTTTATGCAGATTCGGAGATTGATGCCCAGGGTGCGCGTCCATTGAGTATGCTCAACGTGGCATTTGTGACCAATTCCATGTGGAATGGCTCTTTTGGTCATGATGGCGTGAATGCCGGTACGGAAAGTCTTTGGGGCGTATTTGACCCGGGCACTGCCGTGAACCACGAGCGCTTAGGCGCTTTGGAGGGCCAAAACATTGAAGGCCTGAAGACACACCGCATGCTGTATACCCCGGAATTGGTGGAACAAAATGGTTATAAACCAATGTTCGATGCTGCTTTTGCAGACGTTCCGGAGGATGAACGCTATACCCGCAAAACCGCCAGTTTCGCCATAACAGCCTATCTGCGTACTTTGATGTGCAACGAGGCACCATTCCAACACTGGCTGAAAGGCAACATGGACGCCATGACCGAGGAACAAAAACGCGGTGCCTTGCTGTTTTTCGGGAAAGCGGGCTGTTATCGCTGCCACAATGAACCGAATTTGGGGTCTATGACCTTTCAAGCGCTCGGCGTGAGCGATTTGTTTGAAAACGGGGGATTGAAAACCGACATCAACGACCGACGCAACATGGGACGGGGTGGATTTACCGGCCGCGATGAAGATATGTTCCGCTTCAGGGTACCACAACTGTACAACATGGCCGATTCTGGCCCGTACTTCCACGGGAGCAGCAAAAAAACCCTGCGTGAGGTGCTGGAATACTTCAACGATGGCGTGAAAGAAAATCCAAGGGTGCCTCAAAGCCAACTATCGGCGTACTTCCACCCACTCAACCTGAACGAGGCGGAACTCGACGATTTGGAAGCGTTTATCCGCGATGGCCTGCGCGACCCTGAACTGCTGCGCTACAAACCGGCAAGTGTGCTCTCGGGTTTTTGCTTTCCAAACAACGACGCCATTTCCAAATCGGATATGGGCTGTCAGTAATCATTCCGGGCTAAAATCCGGGAAATGGGTAGCGCCATTTTTGCTGATTTTCTGTATCGCATAACGCACCTCACGGCCCGGTCTGGTGGTGTCTTGCCAGTGAAAAACGGCTCGCCTGCGCACAATTTCGGTCGTCAGATCGTTTGCACAAACCATGTCAATTCGGAAAGCAGCGGCCCCCCAGGCAAAACGCGGGCAGTCCACTACGGGTACTCCCGAAACGGACTGTTGGCGCAGCAGGGCGTAAGCCGCGTGGGTGGGTGGCACAACCGGCTCCAGCACTATATCGAGCGCCAATTGAATGATTTCTTCAACGGTTTGTCCTTCGTGGGTAACGTTCAGTTTTACGTCTATGATCAAGGCCGAGTTGGCCGCTACACGGGTAATGCTGTTGTGGTTGTCGGCCAAACCACGGAGCAGGGAAAACTGCATTAAGTCGCCATTGAATACATCAATTTCATCAGCGATGAGGGTTACCGCGCCAGAATCGTTGTCTTTGATGCTGAACCGGGATTTCATGCCGATGTTGGCCGGAAGCGGAGCCCAGTCAATTCGATACGCAATTTCGCTGTCGGGGTTGTAGGCTTTTCGGTCGGCCGAAAGGCGCACTTCATGCAACGTCTTGCCAATGAGCAGGGTGCGGGTAGTATGGGCTGAAGCGGAGGCCAGACGACGGTTGTACTCCGGATCTTCAAAATGAACGAAGACCGGTTGCAAGGGCAAACGACTCCCATTGACCGGCAGTACACGCAGCGGAAAAGACAAGGTTTGAAAGTACCCTGAACTGTCGGACGTAGACTGCACGTGCACCTGAAGGGTCAATACAGCATTGGTGGACAAGGTGTTGGACAGCAGGCTGAGCAGGGTGGCACGTGCGAAGTCGTCAATTAAGGAATATTCCAGCATCATGACCTCGTCGTGTTGGTTGTCCTGATACGCCTTCTCCATCACCCAGGAGATCATTTTGCCATTGTTGTCCGACATTTCGACCTTTAATGTCCAATCCTCAGCCCTGTATTTGTTTGGTCGGGACGTTGTTTGAAAACGCAAAACGCCATCCCACGCAGAGGGCACTGCGCCCTGTGCAGGATACCCCAACGTCAGGGTCAGGCCGCTCTCTGGCAGCTTTCCACATTCGGCAAAAAAAGCTTCGTCAACGGGGTTGTTTTGGGCGTACTGGAGGCTGTCTGGGCGGAAAGGGCTTGCCCAGGTTTGGAGTGCATCCTGCTGGCCGTCGGGGCTGTTGGGCGGCAACGCGACCGGTCGGGGGAAACGATGCTGGACGGGTACACTTCCGGAACAAAGCACATCAGATGCCGGACTGGTGGGGTCATTTGCGCTGATGATCTGCCTCATCAATTGGTTTCGGTACACAAATGGTACACCTGCGCGGGCACCCAAAATGGCTGTTCTGACGCTTCCTGGCATGATGGGTTGCCATTTTGCCCACATATCGGATGCGGGCCCCTGGGGATTTGGCGCGCTTTCCTGTTTCATGGTGTTCAAAACGGCCTTCACCGGGAGGGGCATTTGGGTCAACGCAGGAAGGAGTGATTTGACGGCTTCGGCTCTAAACTTGCGGGGCAGCCCGGCTCTTGGTCTGCCATCGTTTTCCGAGCGGTATTGCACAAATTGTTGAATGCCCTGCCACCACAAACGCGTTGCCGGCGCGTTGGGTGTTTCCGTATGCATGGCCCCGATAATGGCTTCACTGTTTTGGGTCAGGCGATTATGGATGAGCAAGCCGCTTAAGCCCCAGGGCGACACTTTCAGTTTGTCGTTGTCTGCTGTAAGGTAAACAGGCTGTACCCCAGACACCTGCGGCGGTGCCAACTCTACGTAATATGGATCATGCACACCTGAAGCGCGCACACTGCTGTCGGGCAGCGCATGGGGTGGAATGTTGTTGCCTCCGTATTGCCCCTCGCGAAAGCGCAAATTGTCTACTGCTGTCCGCAAATTGAATACCCTGCTTGATAGTGCTTTTGACCTTAAGGGGGTCAACCAGTTGAAGGCATACCGGATGTTGACGGCCGATCCCGTGCCTTTTTCGATGTTTCGGAACCGCACGATGGACAAGGGTGACTTTGGGCTGATGCGGGCCTGGGTTTCGGATGCCCATTCGAACACAGCAGATTTGTAATTGTCTTCCGTGAATCCGGTTGTGTCGTTGATTTCGAACAATTTTCCGGCAATTGGCCTTAAATATCCATTGTTTTGTTCCAGGCACAACAACTCGGCTGAGACGAGGACAAGGCCGGTGGACGCACCGGAGGGGATAAGATCTACCCCCAGATATGGACTGACCACAAAGCTCATCGGTTCTCCTTGATCCGGTACAGGCAACAAGGTAACGCCGACAAATCGGGAAGGCAAATTGTTGACTGCTTGCGGCTGTATTGCCTCAAACAAGGCAGCAAATTGCAAGCCCAAAATGGCAAACACGGTTTGCACTTCATCGTCGGGATCATTCAAGCTCGCCATATCAAACTCCAGCAGGCTGTCCTCGCGCCAAATGGTGGCCCCGGTTCTGCCGTAGGTCAACGCTGCATCGTTTTTTAACGGCTGTGGTGGATAAGCGCTTCGGGTGGCCACCACGGCCTGTGTGAGCGCATGCGCCCTGCTCAGTCCTGCAGCTGTACCCGGATACGTTTCCATCACACTGGTCAGGATATTGGTTTGGCGCTCAGCCTGAAGAGATGGACTCATAAACCGCAGCAAGGATGCTTCGAGCGACAGTTTGTCCAGGAATGCCCAACGGTTGATGGCCGGGTGGTCTATCTGGCTTATCTTCAGTTGTCGTTGAGTGCCAGACGACCAGGAGCTCAGGGTCAGCACATCTGTAGCGATTGGGGCAAGGCCCTGCTTTTTATACGAATACAACAGCAAGAGCGGGTCAATGTGAATCACTGACTCGTGCCGGGGTGCATCTTGAACGGCGTGGTATTTTTCCAAGTTGGCTTGCATTCTGCCAATGAACGGCGTGCGTAATAGTTGCCAACGCGGATCCTGAGGGTCGCTGATGCTGAAGTCCGCTGGCGTAGACAACAAGGCTGTTTGCAAACCGGTGGGTAAAAACTGCAGGTTGGTGTATCCGGATACGGTAACGGCGTCCAGGTTAATGAGGTGTGCCGCAGACGCTTCTACGATGAGGATTTCCTGTTCGACGTTGGCAAGGGCGTCTGCCAGCCGCTTGCCAGCCCCTGCGGGCAAATAGTTAACCGGCTGGATTGGCAGGTTAACATTGAAGATGATTTCCGTTTCGCCGGTTTGATGCGTCCACAAAGGCGAGTCCTGCGGGCTGACCAGGACAGTGTTGTTTTTGGAGATGCGGAAGGCCAACTGGTTGGCACGGCCGGCTACGAAGACAGGACTGGTGAGCAGGCCCTCGTACTTAAATCGACCTTCTTCGTCCGTAAATGTTTTGAAAGCGCCGGATGGAAATGCCTTAATCACGCCTTGCTCCACGAGGTATAAATCGACCTGAAGGTTTGGTACCCCTGTACCGAATATGTTTAGCGCTCTGCCGTACACATTGATCTTTGCGGGCGGGTTGTCCGGGTCTATCATGCTGGCCGCAAAAGCGAATGCATCGGGCTCAACAGCATTCAATTTGCCGAGGGTGAACAGCAAATGCTGACGATAGCGCCGGGGTGACATCCAGCGCACTTCCTGCACGGCCGTCCATCGGTATTGACGCGGAATAAAGTCGCTGTCATGTAGTTCACCCAACGCCAGGGGCATGTCTAACTCAATCATCTGGTGTTCTACCACGGCCAGAAATTGCCAGCTTTTGTCCTGTGAAAGCGTAAAGAGTATGCCATTTTCAGCGCTGTCGACTGGCTCCGTCAGTATGTCAGCCGGTATTTTGTGTTGATTCAGCAAAATGCGCATGCTGTGCCGCAAATGCCTGAAATCCGGGTTGTCGGCATCTGCGATTCCGGGAATGTCCAGCAGCTGGCTGTTTGGGTTAAAGCTGATATTCGAGGGCCACGAAAGCAGGTTTTTCACCTCCAGATAGCCATTGAGCAAAAAACTGTCTACCCGGTTTTCTGCGCCCGCTGTGGCATTTTTTCGGTACTCAAATGTGTAGCCAATAGAAAGCGCTCCTGCCGTGGCATCAAAAACGGTTTGAGCATTATATGTTGGGTTGGCCGACTGCAGAAAAGCGCCCCAACTGGCCGTAATCAATTCCTCCAAATAGGCCAGTTCAAGCGTTAGTGTCGGAATACCGTTTGGAACGGGTGTTGACATAAACGTAAGGGCGGCAAATCCGGGATTGGCAACACCAGTGACCGGTTTCAGGTGTATGCCTGGCAGAAACTGGTACTTGTCCTGTTCCGTTAAATCGGACCAGGCCAGTTGAAAGGCGTGATCCGAATATTGAACGATGCCGGGTTCGTTTGCTGCGGGTGCATTGATGTTGATGGACTCCCACAGCTTCCCTTCGATAAAGGAGGCTTGCGCTTCCGGATTAAATGCAGCACCAGTTACCATTCCCTCATCCTGGTCATTCAGCAACGGGAAGCGAATGAGTGCATCAAATACTACGCGCGAACCGGTGTGGAGTACAAGGTTGATGTCGGCATAAGCCGTGTGGTTGAATCCGGGGCTCGTGGAGGTTGGCGTGTGGATGTCCAGTTGCAGGGAGCATTTTCCGGGCACTACGCCCGAGGAAGCCCCTGTATGGTTAGTCAGCAGAACGCTTTGGACAGGGTTGCTCAGGTCCAGGTTGGAGAGTTGGACAAACCATTCTGTTTGAAACAGCATGAACTTGAGTGCCGGATTTTGAAGCACCATTTTAAGGGCATTGTTGCCGGCATCCGCGAGGGTCAGGTCGTTCCACACCAACCGCGGCACTTCTCCGAAATGGGCATTGTTGACGTCCAATGGCCATTCCACGGCATCGTTTAACGGCGTTATGCTATTCAGGGTCAATGCGCCATTGTTGTCGCGTTCGAAAACGACGCGAACGACGTTGTTGAGATCCTTTTGGGCTGCTGTAGTGCGCAGCGGCAATTGTAACCGACCAGTTAAAGCCAAAATACTGAAAAAAGAGTTTTCAACATGCAGTTCATCCAGCGTGAGGGGATAAAAATGCAGGTTCAGCAGTTCCAGTGGGGCGTCTGTAGATACAGGATCGAGGGCGTGGTTCAAGCGCCACTCATATCCCTGAAGGAAATTGTGGGCGCTTGACAGGGCTTCCGGATCGTTGACATCCGTGTCGGCTGCCGAATCCGATCTGTTTGCCAGGCGATTGAAGGCTTCCTTGGTATCAGACAGCTTTTTGAGGGGGACATCCTTGAACCAAATGTTCCAGGCTTTGCCTCCCGGGATGTGCATTTCGATTGCCCTGGCGGTGGTATTCAGGTGATGTGTGATGAAGTTGCCCGGGGAAACTTCCCAATCGATGGTTGTTTTCAACAACACCGGGCCGTCGGTTGGTGCACTTACTGTTGAAGCGGACCGGTAGAGTCCGCGTTGGTCTCTGAAATGCCCGCTGCTGTGGTCTTTCCAGGCTGCCATGCTGTGCGCCGTTACTTCCAGAGGGAGCGCTAACCCGTCTGTTTGATCCTGGTCTTGCAGGCTTAACAGGCCCTGGGCATCTCGCTCAAAAAAACCTGATATGCCCTTCAATGCGGATACACCCGTAAGCGATACAGCCTGCTCGTCGTGCTGATTGCGGATGTTCAGGTTGCCCGGATAACCTGTCAGGTCCGAACGGTCAATGCTGACCGGCCACTGCAGCGGTTCAATCAAATTATGAACCGAGATGTCATCGGCATTTTGGGCAAATGCCTCTACGGCTGCTGCGCTCGACAAGTTGGCCAGATTGCTCAATTCGCTCCAGTATGCGCCGTAATCGGCGCGTTGCAAGGGTTTGGGCGGCTGTGGAGGCGGGGAGTCGGGCAGGGGACTGATGTCCTGGGTATTTTGTGGATTGCGAGGCAACTGGGCCATCGCAAACACTTCATCGAGGTAGGGAAGATCCAGCCGGAATTGCATGTTTAGCAGCCGCTGGGTGCTGTTGGTTTGGTCGGCACCAAGCGTTGCATTCGGGTCAAACAACAGTCCCGGCAGACTCAACACCGCCATGGGCAAGTCGGAAACGCCAGACCATACTTTGGCCGGTTGCAAAGTGCCTTCAGGGAACATCCAAAAAGCAGCAGCATTCGAATCGTTGGAGCGGAAAACCCAGTTTTCAGGAATGTATCGAATGGGGAAGGCCTCAGGCGTTTCAAACTGAAACGGTGCCAATTGCCTGCTGGCGCTTGGATGGTTGGGCGGCGACTGGGTTTGCGTCATCGGCAAAGCCTGCACGGTGGGCAGATATGGGTCGCGCAGCCAGAGCATCGGCAGGGCACGCGTCATTTCGTCTTCCGGTAAAATGTTGACTTCAATCAGCTTGTTAATCGTGTCGGCAATTGGCCTGTACATGGTTTCCCAATGCTCCAACTGCGCATTGATCGGTTGATCAGCTTCTGTGGATGTAACGGGCAGTATGCGCATGGTGGGCACAAAAAACTCCATTGCCAGCGGGAACAGCATTTTGTCAGACAAAAAACTCCTGATCGGCACAGAAACCAGGCCGTCAATCCAGTTGGTCAGATCCGGCAAGGCGTCTTCTCTGCCGGGTTTGCCGTTGCTGAGCCAAAAGAGTCCATTGCAGATGAGTTGGGGTTCGTAAAAATTCAGCGTGATTGCACTCAACTGGAAATGGCCGTTTGAAGGCGACAGTGCGTAGCTGCCCTGAAAATAGCTGGCATTGAGGATGGTTACATCCCAGGGTTGTTCGGCGGGGGAGGAGATGGTTTGTGTTGCCTGGATATTGCTGAGCATAAATGCTCCTTTGAAGGCATTTCCCTGTTTGTTCAGGTTGGCATTGAAAGGCTTTTCGAGCCCGGCATCCAAATAAATTTGTTCGCTCAGGTTGATGACAGGCAACTGAACCCACCCGGTTTCCAACGGCATCATACCCCATAATACGGGCATTTCCAGCGGCGCTTCCCCGATCTGGGCAGGGTCGCCTGCTTTCGTTATTGGGTTCCAGTTTGGTGCGTCGAGGTTTTGGATGTTGCGCAAAAATCGGGGCGTGTCTACGGCGTCATAACCCAGATGCAGGTTTTGAAAATCGACTGATTCGGCCCATTGCTGCGCGATATTGTCCCAGGCGGCGCTAAACTCAATGGTCTCTGTGGATGCGTTTTTTTCCCCTTCTTCCAGGGCAATGATCAACTGGCCGCGGCCATCGAGTTTTATCTGGATTGAGGAGGGGATGATTTCCACGATGCTTCGGGGAGGATTAACCGCGTTGTACAAAGATTGATCAGCCAGAAAGACGGATAATGCCCCTCTGTTGACGGTCAAGGTCCTCGGCTCAAATGACAGGTTGTCCGATTTTAGGGTGTACACCCAATATATATCCGGTACCCGGAAGATGTCGGACAAGACCATGGTCATCCAACCCGGATTTTTTACAGGATTATTGATTGTGGCAACAGAGGCCGGATATTGGGGGTAATCGGGGTTGACATATGCGCTGAGTTGCTGCCATGCCTTCACCCACGCCCTGGTTTCCTGCCCGTTAAACCGTTCAACATCCAACTCAAGCCGGTAAGTTGTCTGGTTTTCGGTGGGGAACAATTTGATCAACTGAAAAGGGGCTGGAAATTCGGAGTTGCCTTTCCAGGGCAAGTTGGTGCTGCCAAACAACCCGAGGCCACTGCTGTGGAGGTGTACATTTCCAGGTATGTTTTCTTTTCCGGAGCGCAGTCCTGGCAATTCGGGTTTCAGTACCAGGGCATTGAACAATCTGGTATGCGCGTCATCAACTGGTTTGAGTACATCCAGATTGAGGTATCCCTGCAAACAGCGGTACACGGGCACTTCCGAGGCTGTTTCCTGTAGTGCCCGCAACAGCAACAGACACAATTTGCCTTCGTGAATGGCTTTTTTGATGCCTTCAAGGCTGTTGTCGGGCGGCGTTTGGACACCATTAACTTTGGTCCATGTAAAAACGTTGGAGGGGTTGTTGTACAGTGAAACCTGCGCCTGGTCTATGCTGCAAACCGCCAACACCGTGCCAGGCAAACCGACCGCTTGAGAAAACCCGTCCATGAGGCCCGGATGATCCGTAAACAGGCGGTTGAAAGCAGTAAACTGCACTTGCCCAACGCCCATGACCTTTAAATTGTCTACATATTTTCTACCGGTACCGTCCGTCCAAATGCCCACAGTGCCCATTGTTAATCGAGACGAGTGGTTGTCCGTTGTGATCAACTGATGGGAAGTGGGTTCAGCGGCGGTATGCTCCCATACTTTTATGCGGATTTCGGTTAGCGTACCGGTATCGATGACGTCGATAATGAAATGATAGATTTTATTGACCTCCATTTGTACCCCTGTACCACCTATGCGGACTTCGGCCCCGCCTGTCCGTTTGTACAGGGCTATTTCGGCATTTGATTTGGTGTTGGAAAGGCGGTAATAGGCGTCGGTTCCCCCTTTTTTGTATTGGCTCAGGAACGTAATGCCCACACCATTTGAGCTGGTGCCCATGCTGCATGTGCCGCTGACAACGTAATTGCGCCAACTGGAGGAGTACCCGTTGTCAAAATGGGTATGCGCGTTGTTCGTCGGCGTGTCGCTGCCGTATGTGGTTGATCCGGCATTCAACAGGGTTTTAAAATGCGGACTGGCAGCCTCTTCCAAACTAAAATTATCCCTGGTTTCTCTCCAGCCCACGGGTTGTGTATCCAAAGGATAATCTTCAAAAGATTCGTACAGCAATAACACTTTAGAGCCGTCGAGGGGTGTCTCGATCTTCACCACGGTAGCCGCTGCCTCCCAAAACGGGCCGAGAATGCGCATTTTATCTATGTTGTTTTCCATTTGAATCTTACTTTTTGGTGAAGGGCATTTGACTACCCCAAGGGGATGAAGGTGAGCGGTTTTAATGCGGAGGGACGTGCAGAACCCCTACGGCTCCGTGTCCTGATGTCTCGGTCTAATACCAGTTTGCGTTGTGCACAGTTGTACAATAATTGGGCATTGCGGCGGTCGGCGGTCAATGTGTACGCATTGAACAAAGCCTGTCCTTCGTCCAAGGACATTGCACCCGTTTGCGCCAGCTCGTACTTGCCGATGACGAAGACCTCTTGCAAGGCCGGGATTAAATCCATGGTTGTTGGCCGTTTTGGCAAAGGAGCCGAAAAATGAACCGTAGACAGGGTTCCATTTATGGCGGTGATCAATTCAGCAATGCTTGCATTAAAGGCTTCGTCTCCAGACAGTTGCAATTGCGAGAGCAGGCTTTTTTGTATTGGCGTGTTGATATACCCGTTCCAGCGGACAAAATCCGAACCGATGGTCAAAGCCGTCTGCAGGTCTTCAGGCAAGTCCTCCTGGTGAGGCCTGATCCCAATGGGCGCATTCCATGAAGCCACCTGGAGGGATGCGTCTGGATTAGCGGCAAAACCATCCATCAGGTTTTGCAAAGCAGAGGCCAGATCAAGGGGGGTAGCTACATCGGTCATCCATTGCTTCAAAAGATCAATGTCTGTTTGCGCTGGATCAAACCAGGCGATCTGCGTTGCCGAAAGCTGGATTTTGGAGGCCAGCTCCAGCGGAATAAAGGGCTTCATGGGTATCGTGGGTGAAGTAAGGGCAGACATGCCCTCCACCAATTCTGCGACCGCAGCTACAGCGGCGGGCAAACCACTGGCCCATTCATTTAGCCTCCGTTGTTCATCTGTAGACATGGCACCCACCCAACCGAGTTTAACCCAGGTATCGCCACCATCATCCAGCAATCGAAGTCGCAACAATTTGAGCCATTCCCCACGGTTTTCAATGGCGTGGGGTATGTCTACCGCCGTATTCACCTGATCTGCCTGCTGGAGTAATCGTGTGATCATCAAGTGGACTTCCGGCTCATTGTCGTGTATGGAGAGCAATTGAAGGCGTTGGGCATGGCTCATGGAACCACTCCAGATGAGTTCGGTGTATTGTCCGTTTTCCGAGACCGTTTTCAGTCCGGCATCTGAAAAAGCTTTTTCAACAGCCGCGGATTTTCTGAAAGCCACCGGTATGCGCACCGATTGTGCTTTTACTTTTTCCAACAACTCCTGCATTCCGGTGATCAAATCGGCATCGCCCGTAACGGTCTCCAAGTCTTCGGTACACAACCCGAAGAGCGACAACCCAGCTTTGTCCGACATGGTTAATTCGAGGGCAGGAGGCAGTGTTGTTAATGCAGGCGCCAGACTTACTTTTGTTTTGCAAGTGATTCGAGCCGTGGCTTTTTTCAATGCTTCATAGTCACATAAATCATCGGACAACAGTTGTATTGTTTCCCGGTCAACCTGATGCACAGCGCTCTTGAGCAATGCGCTTTCTTCATCAGACAGGAAGGACTGCAGGCGGATCAGGTTTTTTGCACCTTGCAGGGGTATATTGACCACCCAACTGTCCAGATCAGACATAAGCGCTTCCAGCGACTGGTACAATGGATCCTGGGTACGCAACACCGCCTTTACCCGTCGGAGCACATCCTTGTTCGACAGGGGGTGGTACGGCGGGCGAGTCCACTCCAGTTGGTTGGCTTGGGTATTCACCACCATCCCTGAAAAATCAATACCCGTTTCTGCGCCTAACCCGTCAGGAATGAGTACAGGCCATGCGCGTTGCAAGGATACTGATGGGAATACCTGAGGTAAGGCTGTGCCGGGGACAGGTGCTGCATCCTGCAGTTCAATTTTGACAATCAACTCATGGATGGCTGCGGCATAGTCTGGTTCACTTTCGAGCGCAAGCAGTTGCGCTTTTTCAGTTTCCGTGATGGTGGCTCCTTCCCATGTGAACGTCCAAAGTGCATTTGGGCTCGAGGGCCGGATGTTCACCGAAAAGCCAACAGGCATATTATCTGCATCGTATGGGATCAGGTGCAGGTATGCAGATGTGTATACCGTACGGCTATTCAAAATGGATTGTAATGCAGTGAGGCTGGATTTAAATACAGTGTTATCGGGTAGTTGGGCAATTAACTGCTTGAGGGCATTCATATCCTGATCAGCAGCTGCTCCGGTCCACTGCAGGTGGGCTTTTTCCAAACGCATTTTGTGTTGAAGCCATACCGGAATATCTGCGTTGTCTGGCAAGAAAGGGAACGAAATTTTGTCTTTGAGGTATTGAGGCAGCATGGCGTCATCGATCGTTCCGGTCAGGTATCTTGAGCTGTACCAGGTCTGGAGGAAAGCCCTGCGCTGTTCCGGAGTGGTTGCGTTTTGCCCAAATAGTTGCTTTTGGATGTCTTTCAGGGGCTCTACGGCGTTCCACAGGATGTTGTCCACATCTTGTCGGGTAGGTCCGGATACAATGGATAAGGCACCGTTGAGGTCAGTCACCCTGGATGCCGTATCGCCAATGATGTTGGGGTAAGCCTTTTTGACCGGGACCCGTAGAGGCGTGAGGGGCAGCGGAACAACAAGGTGGAAAAGTCCACTTTTGGCATTGGAAGCGTGTAAAATGCTCTTCACCTTAAGGGAATCCGGATCACCCAATCGATTACCCAGCACCCTTGCGTCAAAAAACTGGTCGACGACGACTTGTTGCTCAATCTGCTTGTTGAAATAATACTCTCTTTGCACTTCCACGTTTCCGCCAAACACTTCGGCCACCTGGTAAATGGTCTCAAGGTCTGGTAGCGCAGAAGGTCTCCAGGAGCCATCTGCTGCATGCATCGGGTTTTCTGCGGCCCAGTATGTTTGAGCCGCAGGGCTGAGGGCATCCCAAAGGCGCTTTACGGGGATGAGCAGATAAGGTTGGTTGGCACTCGTCGGAGGCGTAATTCCAGCCGGAAGGGAAGGGAAAAAGCTGGTCGGGAACAAACCAATGATGGATTCATGGTCGGGTGAGCGGTAGTGAAAATCGCTTTGAATGATGCTGGAGATGCCCGACACTGTATTGGCGGTTTGTGCCACCAGCAACAGTTGTTGTTCGAAGAAAAAAGGCAGGCCTTCCCACTGCAAAACCAGGGCGTTTTGGTCAAACCTGCCGATGCGTTGGGGCATGTTGAGGGCGAGCACGTCGTCTGGCGTGGGCTCTTTCAGGTTGATGCCGTCCGGACGGGAAGGCAATGCCGATGGAATAACCGGTATGCTGTTTTCTACAAATTGCAAGTTAAAATCGACGCTGTCATCACCACCATTGTGGTGCGCCAACGCCATGTTCATGCTGGCGGGATAGCCCAGCAGGTTCATGTGGAAGCGCCGGATAAGGGTAAAGGCTATTTGACGGAAAGCCAAACGCCGGTACAGTGTCTGATTTTTTTCCATCAGGGCCTGTTCCGGATGTTGGGCAACGATCACCTCCCAGGTTGTTCCCGGTTCGGCAGGGTTGGATGGCGTACTTTCCTGATCCAAACGGCCGCTGTATAAAATGACCGGTTTGGACACCGATTTGATGCGGTCGAGCACCACGTCTAATCCGCCTGCATTTTCAGCCGATACCGCGCTGTCGGGTTTGGGCAAAGCCTTTTCCAGCAGCGTATAGCTTTTTTTATTGGGCAAAATGGCGGGCGACTGCCGGAAGCTATCCCACAACACATCATAACGGCCAAACGGGCGCACATAAAAACGATAGTTATGGGCCCACTGGTCTTCCACAAGGTGGTCGTATCGGATGTGTCCGCTTTTATCCGGGGTAGTATAGGAAGGCCGACCCGCTTTGGGGTATGCGGTGGCTAACCAGGGGCCATGAGCCACCTTCCCAAGTCCATTTTCGGTATCAACAAAAGGGCCATGATGCATAAAACGCTGCGTCCAGGCCATAAACCCGGGCAGAAAATCCGCCACTTTTGACTGGTCTGTTGGAATGGTGATTACGGGTACGCCCGGTTCCAGGCTGTTGTTGCTTTCGGCATAGCGTTTGAACAGCAGCCATTGTTCGCGTTCAGGCGAAGTGGGTACACTGGCGATGCGCGCAGCTGCTTCAACAGGTGCGCTAAACAACGTTGCCCGTTGGTCTGTGGGCAGGAAATGACCTTCCCAGGCTATGGTAAGCGCAGAAAAACCGCTGTCCTGTGTGGCTAATGTGCCTGCCAACCCGTTCAGGGATACCGCAACCGGATGATTGCTTTCCTGAATATCATTGACCGTAAACAACAACTTCTTATTTTTGTCGTCTACGCTGAACGAAGGATCAATTGCCCTGGCAGCATTGATCAATGCCGTATTGTCGCCACCGGTGGCAATGGTATTGGCCAAAATAATGCCAATGACTGCGTGTATGCCAGTGTCGGCAGCGGGGCAACGCATCAACAGTTTGGCATTGCCCGTTTTGGAGAGGGTAACGGATGCCCTCAAGGGCGCTGTTGTCGGGTCATTGGTTATCAGTGGTACTTCACCTCTTCCGGAATCGGTATCGGTTATCAATACCGCTGAATGGGCGTTTGTAAGGGTAATGTCGACGGTCTGGTTGGCGGGTCCGTTGCGCAGTTCAAGTGCGAAATATTTGTAAACTTGTACAGCGATCGGGCGCAAACTGAGCTGAACAATTGCCAGCAGTTTGTCCGGATCAGCGGCTGCTTCAGCCAATTCAACAGACTTGCCCGGCTGGAACAACAACTCTACGTGCAAGTGCTGGAGGAAATCGGCAACGGCATCGGGATTCAACGGGGGGGTAAATTGCTGATAGACATCCTTGACCTGTTGCAGCTCCGTGTTGCCTTGCGCTGCTATGGCCTGTTTAACGAGGGCAATCAGGCCTCCATCTTCTATGGAATTGGCGGTCACCAAATCGCCAGTGCGGGCCAGGCGCACCGAAAAAGTGAGCGAGAGTCCAAACCGATGCAGAATGGCCCATCCATAGGGGTCAGACTCCTGGGCAGTATTGCCCATCAAAGTCACTTCATTCATGGGTTGGATGGGTGGTGGTATTTGGCGGTCAATTGTATATTTTGGCAATGCATCGTCACCAGGTATACTTTCAATAAACCGCAATATGCTCTCCAGAAACGGGTGGTAGTAAAGGCGCTTGTTGTTTTGTGTCAGGTCAATTACTACGGCTTCCCGAAATGGCCATTTCAAAATGGAGTCGCGCCACGAATACCAGGGTTTGAACGCCACATCCGAAACCCCTTCAGCGGCTTCATTGGAGCCGGGATTCAGCCGGCACATGGTAGACGGGTACCAGGCTTCCCACAGGTTGGTCGACAAGGTGTCTCCCGGAATCAGGTACAGGTCTTCGGCGGGCGCGAGCCGTACATCCTGAATGGCCTTGACGGCGTTGGCCAGTGCGGTCTGGTCTCGGAACGTTTCCGTGGAGTGCGCATCTATGTCTAACTGCAGTAAATCGAACCCGGCATGGAGTGTCAACGGATAATTTGGCAAGGCGTTGGGTGCCTGGTTCCAGAAGAAACGTATGGCGCGCACGCCTGCAGGGTGCTTTTGGTGTCGGAGCTTTTGAAGCGGATTGGCGTCCCATAGATAATCCGAGGCTGACAAAGTGGTGTTGTTCAACATGGGAAAATGCGCCATTCCGTTGGTCGCACGCAAATCCTGCGGGTCCAGCAAATCGAAACGCACCGGTTTGGGCAACCATTCCAGGTGTCCGGGCAGCCGTTCTTCACCAATTTTTTCATTGCTGTCATAAGGTTCAACCCTTAATACGACCGCAACGGGAATGATGGAAGAGGGGACTTTATTGACGGATTCGGTTTGGAAAAACACTTTCCAGGCCTCCGGACGCCATTTAGGGTTTGGGCCTGCTGGCAGAATACCCGCCGCCTGCAAGTCGCTGACTGGAATAGTGGCTACCCACGCATTTTTCTTTTTGGGCTGTTTGGGGTCCTGCTGTTTGCCATGAAGTTCTACGATGATGTCGGTAGGGTAGGGGCGCGCACTGCTGTTGGGCAGGTTTTTGTACAGGGGTTCCTGGGTGAGGGCATCGGCACCGTAGCTTCCCGATGGCTCAATGTTTTCCTGACGGAATACCAGCCGATATTTGGCGACGGGTATCTGCGGGGCATTGGCTTTGGCATTCGGCTCCGTCCAACGCACACTTACTTCCAGATAGTCTGTTGGCAAAAGTGCCGCGTCCATGGGTGTAGTAGCGGCTTCGGGGCGCAGCAGTTCTTCGGTTAAGCGATAGTTGACCACCAATTCGCCATCTATGGGCACCAGTGGAGGCAGGTTTGGATAGCGCGTGACCAACAGGGAGAGGGGTCTGCCGGTTTTGCCGCTAAAGTCTACGGGTGTAATGGAATACAGATAGGTGCGGCCATCTTCGGGCAGTTCGGCTTGTTGCTCAAGTGATTCGTGGTTGAAGTGATCAACCAATTTAAATCGGGGCTGAAGCGCTTTTAAAATACTGTTTTCAATGTGCAACACCTCTGCGTTTTTCAGCGTGTAGTTCAACTCCGGCTCGCTGTTGTCGATGGCCCTCCGGAATACCTTATAGTGTTGAAGGTGGTGTTCGGGCTCCATCTGACACATGGTGCACTGGGCATGCGGGGCTTCATTCCAGACCAAATCCCAGTTGATGGCAATCATATTTGTATCTGCAAAATGCTGGATGCGCTGGAACTGCGGAGGGTTGACCGAAAAGTCGGTTTGAGCAATGTTGAAGGTTGAAGCCGAACGGACGTCACCATCCACAACACTGCTGTTTTGGGTCTTGCGTTGTCGTATTTTAAGCATTTGATCCTGGTCATCTACCATATCCAGCCAGTCGGGTATGGCATCAGCCTTCACTTTGAATACCAGCCCCATTTGAAATGCGACAGACCTGGCGGTAATGGCTTGAGCGGCATCCGGCTGCCCGGGCCCTGCGTCCTGCCAATAGTGTACATAGTTTTGCACACTGGAAATAATGTCCTGGGTTATCAGGCCTCTAAATTGATCGGCCTGCTCGTGTGCGGCTTTTTCTGCCTGTAATTGATCTGCTATGCCTGCTGTTTGGGGGCCATAGATGGTCGTGTCGTCGGCATACGCGCGCGAAATTTGGCGCTCGTACTCTACGGTCTCGTCTTTTTTGAAAAAAGGCGAGCCCTCAAACTGGGCGACCGCGCCCCGCACGGCAGCCTCGTAAGCGGTGTCTGCCGGGTTGTACACACGCGGATCTTCCACTTTTTCTTTGTCAACCGGCAACGGTGGCGGGTCGAAGAGCAGGATATCGTTGTTTTCTTTTTGCTGGATGAAAGCCAGCGCCAGGAAATTGCGAAGGAGGGACAAACTGTCGTTTGCCGCTGCGGCTGAATCCTTTTCATCTTTAGGAACCACAGCGTTGTCTTCCAATATTTTCGCATTCCAATTGACTTTCCATTTGATGTTTTTCGTGTTGCGCGCCACAAATTGATCCTCAATGGGGTCGTATTGCATCAAATCGTCGCCTGTAAACGCCTGAGGCAGCATAAGTTCGAAATCTTCATCAACCGCAACGCCGGAATTGGGCGGGATCGGCAAAAAACCGGGCTCTTCGCCATTGTCGGATTCTCCCTGGGGGAACAAGACGAAATAAACGTAGTCGTCAACGGTTTCCCGGACGACAAAAATGCTGTAGTTGGGCTGATCTATTTTCAGGGGAGCGAGCGCCCTGAACGATAAGGCGGCGGTGCGCATCATCCTGTTCCGGTTTTGGGCGGACACTCCCGGAGTGGGTTTGACGTCAGACGCTTCGAGGCCAATGTTCAGGTACTGTTCCGTCCGGGTCAATGCCTGGGATACAGCATCTTCATTGATGCCAACTTTCACATTCAGGCGAATGCTGCGGCCCATGGCACCAACGGAAATGGTTGCACGCCCTCTGACACCAGGGTTAGCACCCATTAATCCGACTTCGAGGCTGGCCGTAAACCCGATTTCGAGGCTGAAGGAAAACGAGAACTTGATTTCGAAAAAGCCCAAATCAATCTTGAACCAGAAGCTGATGGAAAACCTGACTTTTATTTCCAGACCAATGGCACCGTACAACGCAGAGTCGCTTAAATTCAGATAACTCAACACACCGATGTAGCGCGCCCCGTAGGCCACATCGCCCAGTGCATAAATGCGCGCCCCGATGAAACCAAAATCTACGCCGAAGTCAATTTCGAGTTTGCCGCGCGCGTAAATGCTTTGCCCCAACACAATTTCTTTGGCACTTACCCGGAAGATGAAACCTGTTTTGACTTCTACGGTGAGTGGCCCGATGGTTTTGGTGTATCCCAGGTTGTTAGGCCATCCCATTTCATAGTGGAACAAACCGGGTTCTATAAGCAGCACGACCGAAAACTCTACCTGGCCAATGGCGTCTTTCACAAAACCGGGCAAAGGCGGGTGGTCGCCAATGAGGCCGTCTTTGTTGGAAGACATGTTGGCCAAAAAGCGTTTTTTCCGGGGCGAGAGCAGGACAAATCCGGTAAAGGAGGGCCTTTCTCTTACGTTGTTTTCGCCCAGCAGGAAGTCGTTGTAATTGGTGTTAAACCAGGCCCGAACGGCCATGTAGAATGTAAAATCGCTTCGGAAAGCCACAATGGCGTCAAACAGAAAAATACAGGGCAGGAATTCTTCCGCCGCTTGTGAATATGTAAGTGGAGAAGATGCCGAATTTTGGGCAATCAACGCCCTGAGTACGATGGTCCAGCGGGCATCTGCGCCTTTATCTTCCAAATCGACGGCCCAACTGTCTATTTTAGACAAATTGCCTTGCGTTTTGGATAATGCTTTCAGGTTTTTGATCAGTTCCTTGATGTCGTTGGTCTGATCTGCCGCCTTGATGCTCGCAATGGTGTAGCGGTAACCGAAACCGATGCCGATTTCTCTCAAGAAAATTTTGATGATGGGGAATTCGAGGCTGAGTTTTCTGACCTCCAGGTAAATGAACCACGCGCGCAGCCACGCGTCATCTGGTGCGCGCCGAACCCTCAGGAATGCAAAAGAAGCGGCAAGAGACGGCAAACCTTTGATATCGACCATGCCTTCGCCCATGAATCCGCTTTGCAGGTTGTCGTCTACAAACGCTACGACACCCTGCAATCGGAAAGCGCCCGCAACGCTCACCTCCAAACCAAGTCGTTTCATGCTGATGCGGGGCACAAAACTACCCCGGGCGGGTACACCGATAAACAGGTCGTGAAAATCAAACTTTGAACTGACCACGTCGTCGCCACCAATGGAAAAGTATACCTGTCCGCTGAGCTGCATGGCCGCGTCTCCGTCGAACCGATCGCACTGTGGAATAAAACCGATGCCCCTAAGCTCCATTTCGAAACACCCGAGGAAGCTGAAAGATACTTTTTTGGGCAATTCGACGGCAAAACGGATGCTTTTGCCAATGACACTCGCGTCTCCGGTGATTGGGCATTCGACAAAGTCGATTTTTATTTTGGACAACAACGCGAGGGGCCCGTTGGAGTCGTCGCTGTCCAGCGGTACAAAACTGGCCGACCCGGTCATCAGAAAGTACAGGTGAAACTTGCCATCGTTGACGAAGCGGAGGCCCAAGGCGTCTACCCTGAATTCGAAACGGGTGCTTTTCGCCTTCCAGGGTTCATTGCCTTGCACTTTTGCGCCGCCTTCCACCATGGTCAGCGATCCGTTTACCTGCTTGAATTGCAGGAAAACATCCACCATGGCTTCCCCGATGAGTGCCGGGGGCATAGGGCCGGAGCCAGCGAGTGTAAAGGCTTGAATGTTGTTTTCCTTGATCTCCAGGCGGGTACCACCAAAGCGGAAACGGGTGTCTATCCCGTTGAGCCGAACCGGCAGATCCAGCACTTCCGCAGCCAGGCTGATGCCTTTGGGCGTGACCGCAAAATCAGTTACGCCAAAGACAATGGGTTCACTGCTCAATTTTGTAAAACTGAGCTCAATAACCGACTCCTCTGCCTGTTTGATCTGGTAATGATAGTTGTTGGTCACCAGAGTGAAGTAATGGAATTGGCCGTTGCCGACGTCGCGGCCTTTAAAACGCCAGTCGAGACCCAGAAATTCAGTGGTGGTCAACTCGGCATCCTTTGCATACAGATCAATTCCGCCACTGTGGTTGACCGAAAACGCAAAATCCTCCCAGTTGAAACCCAATTCCAAATCGGTTAGGAACTCAAGTTTGCCAACTTTTAACTTGATGCCCAGCGGGCACATGATTTTACGCTCCGGGAAGTTGATCAGGTTTTTGAGGCTGGCGGGTTTTTGTATTTCTATAAATTGCTCCAACGGATTGGAGCCGCCGCCATTACCCTCATTTTTGAGGAAAGGCAGGTAGAATTGTGTTGCATCAAATGACAAGTCAATGTCAAAAGCATCGGCCTGTAAACCTGTTATGGCCGTATCCGTGGGCGACAAAGCCTGGGCATTACCCCCGTCAACGGGCACTTCAAGCGGTACGATCGCCGTATTGTATTGTTTGAAAAATCTTGGCAGGCCGCTTTTTTGGGTATCAAATTGCATGATTTGCACGCTGATGTCCTGCTTCGTCGTCAGATTAATTTGGAGCAGCGGTTTGGCATTCGCCGTTGCCCGCTCCTGGTCGTTGTTGATCTCCCGCATGCCGTCGCGCATCCAGGAGAAATCCGAGGCCCCAATGATTGAGGTAGCGCGCTCGAAGGTGGTTGCCAGGTGTACTACGTGCGGAAAGTGGCCATTGTCCGCACTGTTTTGCACAATCAGGTGTAAATTAAATGTGCCGGGCATGGTAAATTTCAGACCGGGAACAGAAAAAGTCTGCACCTGATTTTCGACCTGAACGTCTGCCCTGATTTCCTGCAATTGATTTTCATCCCACAAGGCCCGGAATGTTGCAGGCACATCTACGGCGTCAAAATCCTGGAAAGCGTCGGGCACAATGCCGTGCAGCAGATCCGAAAGGCTTGACGCGTTCCATTCCAACACCAAACTGTTGTTGTCTATGTGCACATTTGAATACCCTGACACCTTATAGTTGAAGTCTCCTTCGGCATCCTGCTCTACACCCAGCAACAGCGGATCACCCAGAAAAGGTACGTACAACTGACCGTCGAGCGTCAAGCCGCTCACCGGTAAGTTTTTGCTGAAAGGCTGCTTGATCTTCGTTACCCCAAAAGAAAAACTTCCCAGGTTCGATACAAAACTGCCTTTGAATTTGGAAGGCAAAGCGGGGTCAAACTGCACCGGAAAGTCGCCCGTAATGACGCCCGAAAAACCCTCGGAATCAATTTTTGCATCTGAAACGGAAAGGGAAACTTCCGGAATGTCCGGAAAAGTGATGCGGGTGTTGCCTATGGTAAATGCATCTATGCCCTCCACCAAAGACAAGGTGCCAACTGCGTCGATCGATTTTAGGGGATAATTAAAGGGTAGGCCTTCTAATTTGATCGATGTTTCAGCGGCACTTGCTTTCCGGATGTTGTATTGTACATTTAAGTTTTTGCTGTTTAAGTCTTTTTCGAGTTGAATCTGAAAGGCAAACAATTCATCGAGAACGGGTAACTTGAGCTGGCCGGTGATGTTGAACCTCGACAGTTTGTTGTCCAGCATGTGGATATCCACCTGTTCCAGGCAAAAAGCCCAGTCTGAAGCCAACAAATGCCCCCCGCCAGCGCCCGATTGGAGGCAGGCCTGGACATCAAAAGTTTTGGATGCACTGAAAGACACCCCGGAAGGTCCCAGGGCGAGGTTGTTGAAGCGGTGTTCGAAGGCCGGAAAACCTGGAAACAAGGCATCTTCCTGAATGCGTAAGGTGGCAGTCTTGAAGTACAAACCGATAAAATTGGGCTCAAGGCCCATTTGTTCGATGGGTGCAATGGCATTGTCCTTCGACAGGTCGAGCTCGAGGCCGTCGGCCTCTATGGAAAAGCCTGAATCGCCCAGGACTATTGCGGGCAACTGTACCTGATCTGCTTTGGTCAGTGCCAGTTTCAGGCCGGTATACAGCTTAAACCCACCTGAATAAACGACGGAAGCGAGCACCGTTTGGGATTGTGGGTGGAGCGGATCCCCAATGCCCATTTCAAATGCAATCTCCTTGACTTCAACAAACGGCTCGTTGTTTTCGAGGCCAAACCTGAACTCGAAAGGCAACGGTGCAGGATTGGCTCCCCCGCTTTTAAATATTAATTTTATATAGGGTATATCCGGGAAAACAACAACCAAATCTCCGGCCGAAGGATTAATAGTCGCCTTGATAATGGTGTCGGTGCCATCGACAGATTCTTCGCTGTCTTCGACCAACCATCCTGCGTCGTCAAACTGCTTTAAGAGCGCTTGAATGGCATTGAGGGCGTTGGCTGATTCTGTGGGCAAATGATCTCTGATGAGATCATATAAGTTCTCGGACAGGGGTGAGTTGAGCATTTTCATCGGTTTTTGTTGCTGCTGCCCAAAGGTAAAATTTCATTTTAGTCAATACATACACTATTGTAACTTTTTTTAAAAAAATAACAAACCGAGTAAAATTCTATTTGGAGGCGGTTATTCGCCTGCCGGGGCCATTTTCAAATACCGCTGCGGACACACCCCCTTCACTTTGTTAAACACCCGTGTGAAATAACTCGGCGTGCTGTACCCTACGGCGTAAGCCACTTCTTTGACCGATTGGTCCGTATGCAATAACATGGAACAGGCGTACTCTATGCGCACCTGGTGCATGAGTTCGGTGGTTTTTTGCCCTGTGGCCGACTTGATGACCCGGTGCAGGTGGTAACGGCTCATGCCCAGCGCTTTGGCCAATTCAAAGGGGCCAAATGCCTCGTCGTCAATGTGGCGAATGATGGCCTCCTGAATGCGGTGGAGCAATAACGCTCCTCCACGCGAATGAGGTGGAGCGGAAAGGGTAGGGGAGGAGGGCGCAATTGGGTTGGGGAGGTATGCAGTTTGGTTCATGATGAGGGGGGAAGATGATGCCTGGAAAATGGATGGGGTGCAATACGAAAGGTGGCGGCTAAGGAATTTCCCGTCCGGCTTTCCGGACGGGATTGGATTCCACTTCATTTGGTTTTATGGCCTCTTAGGGGGGATAAGCAAGAAAACACGGTACCTGGCGCATTTGGGGTTCATTAGCCGATGTTGAAGAATAGTAACAGGTGTCGCATCTCAATCAACACCAGCTTGCAATTTTTTTTTATTCAACTACACAGTCCAAAGATTTTGATCGTTTATGGTTGTTATTTTACATCAGTAGCTTACCAGCAGGCGGGGTTTGCGCTGGCGGAGTGAAAACCGCATTGCACGCTTTTCCCTACCTTCGCGCCCATGAAAAAACTTCCCATTGGCAAACAGGACTTCCCCTCGCTTATCGGCGACGGCTACCTGTACGTGGACAAGACCGAACAGATTCACCAGCTGCTCCAGGCTGGCCCTTATCTGTTCCTGTCCCGACCACGGCGCTTTGGCAAGTCGCTGCTGGTCAGCACGCTGCACGAGATTTTTCGGGGAAACAAAACGCCGTTCAAGGGTCTGTGGATCGAGGACAAGATCACTTGGGATACGTACCCGGTGATCCGGGTGGACTTCAACCAGATGGACTATCTCTCCAACCCGCTACCGATCGAACTGGACAAACAGATGGAAGCCAATGCACGCGACAACAACGTCCACCTAACGCAGACCGATTACAAAGGGAAATTTGTAGAACTGCTCGAAACCCTGAGCAGCGCCGACCGCAAGGTCGTGGTGCTCATAGATGAGTACGACAAGGCCATCACCGATTTTCTGGGCGAGGAGGAGGAGCGCATCCAGGAAAACGTGCGCACCCTGAAGAATTTTTACGCCACGCTCAAGTCGCTGGACCGATGCATCCATTTCGTGTTCATCACCGGGGTGTCCAAGTACGGACGGGTGTCTATTTTCTCCGACCTGAACAACCTGAACGACATCACCATGAACCCCGATTTTTCTTGCCTGCTGGGCTGGAGCCAAGAGGAGGTGCTGGCCAATTTCCAGCCCTACATGGAACGCGCCAGCCGTGATATCGGGATGCCCATGCCGCAACTGCTCGAAGCCGTCCGGTTTTACTACAACGGCTACTCCTGGGACGGGAAGAATACGGTGTACAACCCCTTTTCCCTGCTCAATTTTTTTGCCGACAGACGCTTCGCAAACTACTGGTTCACCACCGGCACACCGTCTTTCCTGACCCGGTTGCTGAAAAAAAGGCAAATCACAGCCTACGAACTGGAAAATGTGTCCGGCTCGGAGGCCCTGCTGGAAAGTGCCGACGTGAGCGCCATTGACCCCGTCTCGCTGTTGTTCCAGACGGGCTACCTGACCATAAAAAGAATTGATGGGTCCAACCCGCTGCGCCAGCGCTACCACCTGTCGTACCCCAACGAGGAGGTCAAAAGCTCCTTTTTGAAAAACCTGCTGGCCGAGTATACCGACAAACCTGTGTTCCTCACCGAAAACACCTACACCGACAAGATTCGCGAGGCCCTTGAGGTGGGCGACCTTGAGGCTTTTTTCCGGGTGCTGTCCAGCCTGTTCGCCTCCATCCCGTACCAGATCGCGGGCACGCAGGAGTCGTATTTCCACACCGTGGTACACGTCGTGCTCACGCTCACCGGCTTCGTCGTCCACTCCGAAATTCCCACCAACCAGGGCCGCATGGACGCGGTGCTCGACACGGGCGCGCGCGTGTATGTGTTCGAGTTCAAGTTGCGCGAGGGCGCAGAGGCGGCGCTGGGCCAGATTCGCGCCAAAGGCTACCCGGAACGTTTCCGCTCTGCCGGCAAACCGCTGACGCTGGTGGACGTGGCCTTCGACGTGGAGGCCAAAAACGTGCAGGAGTGGAAGGCAGCGGAAGTATAATTGCAGGGTTTGTGCTGGTGGAGTGATTCCCTGGCCGCATGTTTTTATCTTTGCAATATGCCAGCACTGGTAATCTTTTTTTGTATAATATCGCTATTTCATGCGTTCGACTTGTTCATTTTAACCCTCCTTCCGTTACTACACCTTTGAACGCTCATTTATGTCTGACATTAGTGCAATTAGAAATGCGGTACTAACCGGTACCGATCAAAGCATGAAAGAGGCTTACGAACTGTTGTACAACAACAAAGACCTCCAAAAAACAGCCTACAAGTTAAGCCGGCAGTTTAGCGCATTGGCTACCCTGATGGACTGGGAGGACGTGTTCCACGAAGCCGTCATTCGGGTAGTCGTTGAAATACAAGCCGGACGAGGCCCCCGCACCAACCTGCGGCCTTTTTTCCACAGCGTGTGCCGCAACGTTTGCACCGCAGCACTTCGCAAAGGCATCAACGCCTCCGACGAACTGCCGATTGACTACCTGCGGATCATGATCACCAACCCCGAAGCCAACGAGCGGTTCAATTTGCGCGAAGTGGTTGAACGGGCAGTCGATCAACTCGGCGACCAGTGCAGGCTCCTCATGTGGTTGTACTACCTCGAAGAACCGCCGGTGACCGACAAGTCCATGCTTGCCGAGCGCGCCAACGAACAAAAAAATCCGGAAGAAAAAACACTTTCGGCCGGTGCTGTACCTCAAACATTAACCCGTTGCCGGAAAAAACTCCGCATCATCCTCAAAGAAATGCGGGAAGACCTCGACGATTTTTTCAACACGTTTGCATAAACGACCTAAACCTAATCTTCTGCTCATCATGAACAATTCTTACGCAGATAAAATCCAGCAATACCTCTACGGACAACTGACCGCAGCGGAACGCAAGGATTTTGAAAAAGCCCTTCGACAAGACGCCGACCTGAAAAAAGCCTACATCCAGTTTAACCTGTCCGATCAAGCCGACACTTTTTTTGAACTCGAACAACAGCGCGCCATCGCCGATGAGGTACGGCTGCAAACCGGCCCTTTGCCCAAACCCCGACTCAACTGGATCGAGCAACTCTGGATCAAACCAGTTGTATGGGGACTGCTTGTGCTGGGTCTTGCGTGCACAGCTTATTTGGCTGTCCAATACACTACCGGCCCGTCTATCAGCCCCGTAGAGGCACACATGCTCCGTCCTTTCAACTTTAGCCAGGCCGGTGGCGGCCAAATGGATGCGCGGGATGTGCTTCAGCGCTCCTCCGATTTGTATTACGGCCTGAAATCCGGCGGCGGCGACAGCCTTGCGCAACTGGCCCAATCTTGCGGCCAATTTTGCATGGCCCATTACTACCTGGCGCATTGGGAACTGAAAAACGGACAATACGCCGAAGCACGCAAGGGCCTCGAACAATGCCTCGCCGAACGCAGCACCGTGGAACAAGACCGGTACAACAAGAGCATCGGCAAGTTGAAGTTAAATCTCCTCCTGGCCAATCTCGGAGAACATCCAGACCAATGGAAAACCGTACGTGCCCAACTGAACGACATGCTGGAAAACGACCCCGACCTCCAGGGGCCCGTCAACGAAGAAGCCCGCGAAAAGGCTGTTGAAATCCAGGATAAATTCAAATAACGCGTTTCCGCGAGCGGAAAAACAAAAATGTGCCAGCTGCTATGGCCATCAAACCCGCCATCAACCACCAAGGGAAGGGATCGCCAGAGCGGTAATCCTGGAGCGCAATGGCACCCGCGTCGCCAATCAATACCAGCCCGCCCCAGTCGAACGGCGAACGACCCTGACCGAGGGCAAACGCGCGCTTGGCTTCTGCCAGGGCGACGTCTTTGGGCACGCCCGACTGCAAGGCAGCATAAAAACGGGGAAAGATGGCGGCATTGTTGTCGGAGTACACCGGCCAAAGGGTGGTTACAAAACTTTTCACACCGGCAGAAGTGAGTCCGCGGGCCATGCTCATGTTGCCCTCGCCGTTTACATACCGTCCTTTCGAGGTTTCGCAGGCCGAAAAACCCAGGAAATCGAGGTTAAGCGGTTGCGCGTACAAATCGTTCAGGAAAAGCAACCCATTTTCCTGGCTCCCCGGCTTAAACCCGGCAAAGGCGATGAAGTTAAAATTCGGATCGTCGTCATTGAGCACGCAGTGCGACGCCACGTGGGCCACGCTGCGTGTGTTGCAACTGCCCAGGAAATTCGTTTTGTTTGCCTCCGCGCCTTCATACCGTTTGATGCGCATTTTTTGGGCTATTTTGTTCAGTTCATCGGCATTGGACAATGGCGTGAGGCTGGGCAGCACCTCGCAGAGGGAAGAGGGTAGGGTAGGGTCGCAGGGAGAAACCTGTTCCTGCGCAAAATCGGGCGCGAAAGCGGCCAACTCGTGCTTTGTTTTCGGTGGCAGCACTTTTTTGGTCATTTCCATCAACAGGTTGGCGGAGTAACAGTAGCTGATGGTGTAGCGAAACAGGGCGTAGCGTTTGTTTTCCAATTGCTGTTGCGCACTGCCTCCGTCGTATTGCCACAGCAGCGTTTCAAACGGCAGGTTGTGAAACGGAGCATCGGGAATGATGATCAGCCGGGCGCCCTCAGGCAAGAGGTCGTTTACCGGCCCCAACAATTGATTGTAAACCGAGTGCGCCGCACGCATTGTTTCTGTTGTCTCCTGTTTGCTGTTCAGCAGGTTCAGCTGTTTGCTAAAATCGGCTTGTAAGGGCGCCGAACGCAGCACAAAGGTGTCGGGCGTCACCACAAAAATGTACACCTCGTTTTGGAAGGTGTAGTACTCCAGGAGGAAGCGGTCTTTACCCAGTAAATTTTTCTGAATGGAATCGGCGGTTATATCCGACTGAAAATTCCGCGCATTGAAGAATTGTGCGTTTTGCTGCTCCAGGCTGTCCCTGAATTGGCGTTGATCCTCAAAGTTTTCACGCCAGGCTTGTTGCAAAGCAGACATGGCACCGGGGTTATTCCTTTTGAGAAACATGTCGTCTTCAATTTTCACCTGCCGGTCTTTCAAATGCGCATTCCGGGCCTTCCACTCGGGCGACAATTGATCAAACGCGCTTTTTTGGCGCACGGATTCCAGGAGCATGGCCGACTTGCTGTTTTCAGCGATGCTGAAAGCCCGATTGAGGTATTTGTAGGCATGCGCCGGATCATGTTGTTTGAGCAACAGGCACACCTCAAAGGCGTTATCTAATCTCCCTCGCAACTCGGCCGACAGGTTTTGCTTCGAATCGGAGGATAAGTACTCCAGGCGCATGCGGTCGGCAAGGGTCGTGAGGGCGGTATATATGGTGTCTGCTTTGCAAAGTGGTGTTATGTCCGACGGATTAGCCTTGAACTGCGCCAGGTGGGCAAGCGCCCTTGAATCAAGCAGTTTAAAAAAGTCTACGAGGTCGGCTATGGGCTCTTTGGAGTAATCAGATGCTGTACTGGCTCCTTTTTGGTAGGCGGGCAACAACATATATGTAGCGGAATCATAGTCGGCAAGCGCTTGGCTATATTGCCCGATATGATACTGGCAGACACCTCTATTGATGAATAATTCAGCCTGAAGTATGCGCAGGGAATTGTCAACTTGTACTTTTTTTATGGCTTTGGACAAACAGGCAATAGCCTGCGGATACTGGTTGCAACGAATGTATAGTTGTCCAAGGTTTCTGGAGGATTCGGCAAAACGAACAAAATCATCAACTGCTTCAAAAACCTGAATACTCTGCAGGGTGTACCAAATGGCAGAATCTCTAATAGATGAAGGTATTTGGCCCTTTTCCCGTTCTACTGTTATAAATGAATCCTGGAAGGCCAATCCCATGTTGGTGCACAAGGCTGCGTAACGGGTTTGGCCTATTTTGTCCTTTGTGCCTGATTTTGCAAGAAAAGCTAAACCGGCTCTCCCTTTTTCAATCGACGTGTTGTACTGTTTTATTTGTCGATAATAGTCGGAACTAATGTTCATTAATGTGGGCGTATAACCAAGTATACTTGAATCTATGTCCGGATAACCATGGAGGTAGCTTTCTGCCTCGTTGATGTATACGCCCGCTGTAGTAAGCTCTCCTTTGAGGATGTAGGCAGAACCCGTTTCGAAAGTTTTTACAAAAAAAGGCCGGTTTATGGGGCTTGATTTAGGAATAAGATTGAAATAGTGGAGCGCACTGTCCAATTCATACAGCCGAGCGTACTTCATCCCAATGTTGACGTACAAGCGCTGAATATCATAATGGTCTAATTGGGCTCCGTGTATCTTTTTTCTGTGCTCAAGCGAACTTTTGTAACATTTAAGCGCAAATGCTTGGTAATCATCATTTAATATTCCTAATGTGAGAAAAGCATTGGCCAGAAGGGAATCGGATTTGGAGCAATTATTGGCCTGCTCCTTTTTTTTTAGTGCTGTAAGTTGTTCAAAAGGCTTGTCAGACGCCATTGCAACATCAATTGCGTCGTGCAGTTGTTTGATACTCCCTTCATTGCAAAATGCATTTTGGCCTGCCAGTGAAGCGTTAGCTCGGTGGTACGTGTTGTTTATGCAACCCAACCACAGAATCCCCAAAAGGAGAATTGTGATTGGGTTAGGGGCAAATTCATAGTGTGGATCAACTGATTTGCGCATGGCGGCTGTCAATAATGTGGCTTATATGCCTGCTTACCTTAAAGCACATTGGCACTCAATAAAGCTTTCTGATCAAGCAATATTGTGTTGATTAACACGCCCCTAATCGCCTCTGTAGTGACAGCAACCGGCTTTCCGTGGTCAATGATGAGTTGTTTGATTTGAGCGGCAGACAGACTCTGGTTGTAGGCGCGCAACAAAGCAGCTGTACGGGTGACGGCAGCAGCAGACATGGAGGTGCCGCTGCTCAGCGTATACATTCCTGTGTTGCCATTGGCATCTACCACATCGGTCGGAAAAGTGGTGGGTACATCCGTTGCCGTCGCAAGAATGTTCATGTGTTTGGGGTCGGTGCTCCAGTTGGACATCTTGGCCAGGTTGGGCGACTTGGTATTGTCGCACCCCCCAACAGAAATCAGCACCGGAGACTGAATGGCAAAAGAAGCTGGCCAGAACTTCAGGTCTTTATCAAGCGGAAGGGAATCGTTGCCTATACCGGCCACCAGAAGAATGTTTTCTTTTTCAGCACGCTTCAGCAATGGGAGCATTAAGGCAGGCGCTTCAGTGTCGAGGTAACGCCAGCTCATGTTGATCACTTTGGCCCCTTGGTTCATGGCATAATAAACGCCGCAAATGGCCTTGAACAGGCTACCACTGCCCTCTCTTCCGGATGTAAATTTTACATTGATCACCTCCATGTTCACTGAATTGGAAGCAGCATCCGGATCGGCAAAACCGATAATAATCCCACACACCTCGGTACCGTGTCCTTGTTGGTCTTTGGGTGCGGCACCCGGCGTGATCAAATTGGCACCAAAAAGCGCAGGTGTTCCCACGCATACTTCCGACGGGGAAAGCGGTTTGGATGGCCAAAGAAAGGCCTTCAAATCCGGATGGCAGTAGTCTACGCCCGTATCCACCACGCCAACCCGTACCGTTGGCTCATCATCATCGCCGCAGCCTGGCTTCGAGCGATCAAAATCATCCGCCCCCTTTTTTTCAATCTGCTCGGGTTTGTACCTCAGGTCAAAGTTCAAACACAAACCGCTTCCTGATCCAACGGCACCAGTAGTGGGCGTTGAGCCCTTGGCAATAGTGTTTTTATCATCGGCGATCAGGGTCACCTTAGGCCCCTTGGTATCGCTATCGTACCGCCACAGTTCAATTTTTCCTGAACAAGCGCACTCGTCTTCCAGGAAATAACCGGCGTCTCTAAGGCTTTTGTGCACGTAATTGATCCACTCCTTCGAATCGGTAAAGGGCGAATACGAGAAAATCAGGGAAGTGGGGTCATAAGTAGTGACGACGTCTTCACCATTGGGGCCTGCATTTTGGAAAACTTTGGATGGCCTGACCGGAGGAATAACAGGAGGGGTGACCGGTTGATCTGGTTCTTTGTCTTTTTGCTTGTACCATCCGTAAAACAATACGATGCCTGCCAAGACCAGCAGCAGCACAAGCAACAAAATGATCAAAAGATAGGTAGTTTCCATTGGTTCTGAAATTTAGGGTTTGAAATGACCTTTTATATCGCAAATGTAGCATTTTTTACATTACAACATATATTTTTATGAAAATGCAAAAATTTTTCAGGCGTCAGCGCATGCGGCAGGGTAGGGGAGTGGCATGCGCGCCGCTCCCCCTTTTTTTTGACCCAATTTTGCTACGGCTTGAGTACGTAAAACTGCGTCTTTTTGTCGCGGTATCCCCAGGCCGTCAACTGCTCATCGGTGAACTCGGATTCAAGGACGCTCAAAGTGTAATCGCGACAAGGGTTGCCGTTTGGAAGGGCATTCACCCAGCGGTTGACGGCAGCGAAGTCGTCGTTCAAACGGGTTTTGTAGGCATAAAACATAAACGTTTTGTCGGTGTACCCCCAATCAGACAACTGCGTGTCGGTGTGCTCATGTTCGGCCAGCACGATGAACTCCTTGCAGTTGGGCATCGTCCACCGGTACACGGCTACGGCGTTGGGTGCGGGTTTGTTCAGCCAGCCGGAGTACTGATAGATTTTTTTGGTGTACCCCCAGTTTTTCATCTGGGCATCAGTGGCGTGATCCTGGATGACGGTGACAAAATCGCCAAACACGGGCGATACCCAGCGGTTGACGGTTACGTACTGTTCGTTGTAAAAGCCGCTGAGCTGGTCGTCTGCCTGTGCGCACAGGCAGACAGGCAGGCTCAATAATAAGGTGTACAGTAGAGTGGTGATTTTCATGAGGAAATTTTTCACAAAGGTCTGGGTGGCGGATGCGCCGGTATAGTCGTATTGTAACCAAATATGGCATTATTGTAACAGGTGTGGTTTGCAATGCTAGGGTAGTGGGGCGGTCTTTTTTTATGATTGTCCCCTCGTCAAATAAATCCGGGTCATCACCTAACTTTGCGCCCATTCAGCGTATACACCACTTGCAAAACCATTTACAGCGCACATGGCAAACCTTCAGGACAAAACCACCAACAACAGCCGCAACATATCGGTCGTCATTTTTTGCATATTTATCGTGTTGACGGCCCTGTCTGCTTTTTATCCATCCCGGCATCCGGAAGGGGGAACCTTTGACACCGGCAACATTGCGTTTATGCTCTCTGCTTCTGGCCTGGTATTGCTGATGACGCCCGGTTTATCGTTTTTTTACGGCGGCATGGTCAACGCACGAAGCATCATTTCCACCATGCTGCAAAGCTTTGTCACCCTGGGCATTGTGAGTTTGCTGTGGTACGTGGTGGGTTTCAGTTTGGCTTTTGGCGACGACATTGGGGGCGTGATTGGCCATCCGGGCACATTTTTGTTTTTCGACAACGTGGGATTGGCGGCCAATGACCGCATGGGGCCTACGTTGCCTTTTGTGTTGTTTGCCGCTTTCCAGTTGAAGTTTGCCATCATCACCCCGGCCCTCATCACGGGCTCTTTTGCCGAGCGGGTGCGTTTCTGGGGTTACGTCATCTTTATTTGTTTGTTTTCATTGCTGATTTACTGTCCGTTGGCGCACATGACCTGGCATCCGCAAGGCTTGTTTTTCAAAATGGGCGTGCTCGATTTTGCCGGGGGTACTGTAGTGCACATTTCGGCTGGATTTGCCGCTTTGGCGGGTGCCATGTTTCTGGGTCGCCGCAAATCGCACATAGAGCAAAAAGGGCATACTGCTGTGAACGTACCTTATGTCATACTGGGAACGGGTTTGTTGTGGTTTGGCTGGTTCGGTTTCAATGCAGGCAGCGCATTGGAATCAAACGCGCTTGCGGTGCAGGCATTCATCAATACCAATTTAGCTTCTGCGTCGGCCATGCTGGCGTGGATGCTTTTCGACATTGTACGGGGCAAAAAAGTATCGGCGGTGGGTGCCTGTGTGGCAGCAGTAGTGGGTTTGGTGGCCATTACGCCTGCTGCGGGCTTCGTCAGTTTTGGCAGCAGCCTGTTCATTGGCATGGTCGCGGCCATAGTCTGCAACTTGTCGGTACACTGGAAATCAAAATCTGACCTCGACGATACGCTCGACGTATTTCCCTGCCACGGCGTAGGCGGCATTGTGGGCATGATCCTTACCGGTGTGTTTGCTACCAAAGGTGGACTGATTACCGGAGAAACAACTTTGTTCCTCAACCACATGCTGGCGCTGCTTATGGTGAGCGCGTTCACTTTTTTCGGTTCGCTGTTGCTGTATCGGCTGGTGGCTTTCTTTACGCCTTTGCGGGTATCGGAAGAAGAAGAACTGATGGGCCTGGACATTTCCCAGCACGAAGAGTCGGTGTTTTTGCAGGGGAAGAGTTTCAAGCGGTGATTCAATGCATGCGCAGGCTAACTTCAAAGAAACAGCACACTATTTAACATAATATAAATTATAGTGAAAAAAGTAGGGCAGTTTTTAGGCCTGTTTTTTAGCCCTCCACAAACTCATGCCGTAATTGACGCTCACCATTTTACCAACAACTCATGTGTTATTTTATATTAATTCATCCAAAAGCAACGTAAAACCGGGCAAAACAGGCTCTGCCGTCAACACTTCCGTAAATGGCACAGGCCCCTCTACCCTGCCCTCTGGAAAAAACACAAATGATGCTCTGCTCTCCGGATCAATCAACCAGGCCAACAACACACCATTGCCAATCCACGATTCCTGCATTTTGCGCCGCAGGCTGGCCATGGTGTCGCTCTTTGAACGCACTTCAATGACAAATGCAGGCACCAAATGTGCAAATGTCTGGCGTTCTGCCTGGCTCAGGCCAGCCAATTGTTCATCCGATATCCAGGCCGCATCAGGAGCGCGAACGGAACCGTCAGGCAACGTAAATCCCACGGAAGAGCCAAGCGCAATTCCTTTTTTTTGTGCTTTGACAAAGCTTCGCAACTCCGATGATATCTCATGTTCATGCAACCCGGAGTCAAAAGTTAAAGGAGCCATAACAATGATTTTCCCGTCTGCGGTCAATTCACAGCGCAATTCAGGGTTTTTGTGGCAAAACCATACAAACTCCTCCCTGGATATCGGCCGGTCAGCCGTCAACTCCCAAGTGTGATCCAAGGGCAGGTCGAATGTCATTTGGGTGGTCATGTGCGTCATGCTTGCAAAGTTATGCTTTTTTAAGATTATCAGATCTAAACCCTACCCCTACCCCGTTTGTTCCTCCTCCCATGCTTAAACCGCCCTGCGCCATCTTCTGGCATCGCCGCGACCTGCGCCTGCACGACAACGCTGGCCTGTACCACGCTCTTCGGGGGTCTTTGCCGGTGTTGCCCCTGTTTATCTTTGACACCGACATCCTTGATGACTTGCCCAACCGCCAGGATGCCCGCGTGGAATTCATCCACCTGGCCCTTGGAAACCTGCGCGACGTACTGGCCACACACGGCAGCAGCCTGCTCATTCGAATCGGAAAACCACTCGCCATTTGGCAACAACTGCTCACCGAATTCAACATCGGCGCAGTGTACACCAACCGCGATTACGAGCCCTACGCCCAGCAACGCGACTCGGCCGTGCAAACCCTGTTGGCTTCACACCAGATTCCTTTCCACACCCACAAAGACCACGTCATATTTGAACAGCACGAAGTGCTTAAAGACGATGGAAAACCCTACACCGTGTTTACGCCGTACAGCCGGAAATGGCGCGCCAAACTGGAGTCGCAAACAGAGCCTTCCGACACCGGTGAAAAACAATCGGCTTTCCTCAAATCGTACCCAATAGAACTGTGCGCCAACAATTTGTTTCAAACAGCGCCCCTACCCTACCCTACGCTCAGCGACATCGGTTTTGAACCCGCCGGCATCCCGTTTCCGCCCGCTGCGGTGGCGCGTGGACTTATCCGTACATACGACCAAACCCGCAATTTTCCCGCCCAGGCGGGCACCACCCGCTTGGGCATTCACTTTCGTTTTGGCACCATCAGCATCCGTGAAAAGGCGCGCAACGCGCTCTTCCTGAACGACGTTTTTGTGAGTGAGCTCATTTGGCGCGACTTCTACAGCCAAATCCTCGCGCATTTCCCCGCAGTGGCCACACGCGCATTCAAATCCGCCTACGAGCGTGTGCCCTGGCGCGATGTGCCGCAAGAGCTGGAACGCTGGAAGGCGGGCATGACCGGCTACCCGATAGTAGATGCCGGAATGCGCGAACTGGCAGCCACAGGGTTTATGCACAACCGCGTGCGCATGATTGTGGCCAGTTTTTTGACCAAACATTTGTTGATCGACTGGCGGCAGGGAGAAGCCTGGTTTGCTGAAAAACTGCTCGATTTTGACCTGGCCAGCAACTCTGGCGGGTGGCAGTGGGCGGCGGGTTGCGGCACCGATGCAGCGCCTTATTTCCGCATTTTTAATCCGGCTGAACAAGCCAAAAAATTTGATCCCCAGCAGGAATATATCCGGCGTTGGGTGCCTGAGTTCAATACCAACCGCTACCCTACCCCAATGGTCGATCACGCGTTTGCGCGGGCGCGGTGTTTGGATGCATATAAAACGGCGTTGGGGCAGGAGAATAATTAACCTTGGTTGGGAGCCCATGCGGATAGGAGGCCTCCCAATTTTTCAATAGAAAACGGTTTGGACAAAAAATCCTTCATGCCTGCTTCTAAGCAAGCCGCTTTAACATCTTCGGTTGCATTGGCCGTAATGGCCAGTATGATCGTGTCCGGCTGTTGAGCGAGGATTCGGCGGGAGGCTTCCATTCCATCCATTACAGGCATGTGTACATCCATCAGGACGAGGTCGTACTGTGTGTGGAGCGCATGTTCTACGGCTTTTTGTCCGTTGTCTACCATATCCACCACATGGCCAAGTTTGCTCAAAGCGCGGTGGATAAACTGTTGGTTGACCATATTGTCTTCAGCCAACAACACCTTAAGCGGCCTTTGAAGTTGTGGCTGGGGCAGCATGGCAATATTGTTATCCGGTTGATTTGATTTACCTTGCGCAAGGGCTTCCAATTCATTGTACAATACAAGGTGCTTGACGGGCTTGGTCAGGGAAGCATCAAAACCGCTGCTGCCTTTGCGTTCGCTGAAAGCGGAGGAGCTCAACAGCACGTAAAGGGTATCTTTCCAGGCAGGCAAATGGTTCAACGCTGTACGCAATGCCGAGCCGTCCATATCGGGCATATTCATATCCAACAATGCAAAATCGGGTCCCATGGACATTGAATTGGCCAAGGTAAGCGCCTGGTGCCCGTCGGATGCACTCGTGGTTTGCATGCCCCATCGTTTGCACAGTTCTTCCATGAGGCAGCGGTTAGCAGCATTGTCATCCACCAACAGGGCAGTTTTTCCGGTAAGGGAGTCCATTTCTACTGTTGTATTTTCATCCATACGCGTTTCTTTTTCCAGGGGCAGGATGAAATAAAAATTTGAACCGCGTCCCACCTTGCTTTCTACCCGAAGCTCGCCGCCCATCACCCGCACCATGTGGCTGCTGATGGCCAGCCCAAGGCCTGTGCCCCCATAATCCCGCGCAATGTGTACTTCCGCTTGTGTAAAAGCGGCAAAAAGCATATCTTGTTTGTCTTCCGGGATACCAATGCCGGAATCGATCACCTGAAAGTTGAGCTCCACATGGGTATCGGTGGACGACAACAAGTACACCCGCACATCCACATGCCCCCTATGGGTAAATTTGACGGCGTTGCCCACAAGGTTGAGCAACACCTGCCGCAGGCGGGTAGAATCAAAACGCAATCGGTCGGGCACGCGCTCATCGAGGTGGTACAGCAAATCGATGTCTTTTTCAGCAGCAGCGACCGACAACAGGTCTAATGTTTCTTCCAAAAGCATGCGCAGCGAGTAGCTGTGGAGGTCTAACTCAATGCCGCCCGCTTCAATTTTAGAAAAGTCGAGGATGTCATTGATGATGCGCAGCAGGTTGTCGGCGCTTGTGCGTATGATGTGCAGGTACTCTCGCTGGGTTTTATCCAATGGCGAGTAGGCCATCAATTCGGCCATTCCCATGACTCCATTCATGGGGGTACGGATTTCATGGCTCATGTTCGACAAGAAGGCCGATTTGGCTTTGCTGTCGGCTTCGGCTTTTTCTTTTGCTGCGGTATTCGCATCTGCAATGCGTTTTAATTCCTCCTGATAAACCGCATTTTCATGTAGTGTTTGTTCCAATTTGAGCAACATAGGCCTGAAAATGAACAACAATTCAATCGCCAGTACGATCAATGCTACGGCCAGCAGCCAGTTTTCCCAGCGTTGCAACTCCTGTATTTTTGCCTTGGACTCATGGGCGTGCTGGAACACAATGGCGTCCATATTTTTCAGAAATGGCTGTTCGTAACGCAGAATTTGTTTTCGCTCTTCTGTAACGTCCTGTTTTGTTTTCGTTTTTTCAGCAAACAGGTTCAGGGCATTCACAAGCGGCAAATAATACACATCCAGGTCGGCGTACATCCGCCGAATGGTGTCGCTCAGCGGCACATATTCCCCCAGTGCTACCTGGCCGCTTAACAGTTGCTTGTGTGAAGTGGTAAACAAATCCAGGCTTTCAAGATATTCTTTTTGCCACGCAGATGCTTCAGGCTCTTGCATGTTGTCGGCAAATCGAAGCGTGAGTTTAGACAAGCGCTGGCTCAGCATGCGTTGGCGGCCCGCTACATTGACCACCTGTCCATCGGCCTCTTGCTTGTGCAACAGGCGCTGTGCCACCCACTGGTTGAGCACCAACATGAGCACCACCGTAGCAATGGCCAGCAGGTAGAAAAACCTTAATTTGTGTAAATAAGTTAGCATAAGCGATCAAACCAGCAACAAAGCTAAGTTAACCTGCTATTTCCTGCAACATCGTCAACCAATCTGTATCTGAATAATACATCGGCAGTGTCACCATGGCCTTTTCATAGTACGGCAGCCGCTCCTTTAGTTTCTGTGCGATAAAACGGGGAAGTTCAGCGGGATCCATGCCGCGCAACAAAGGCCTGCTGTCCATTTGGTGGCACAGCCGTTTGGCCAGCACGGGTACAGGTACAGGCAAGAAAATGGTAACCCCGTGCTGGTTCATCCAATCCATGTTGTTGGCAAAACAAGGCGTTCCACCGCCCGTGGCGACCACCAAACGGGGTGTTTCAGCTGTTTCAATCAGCATTTGGCGTTCCCAATGGCGAAATGTATGTTCTCCGAATTGTTCAAAAATAGTCGGTATCGACATCCCGTGGCGTTGCTCAATGGCTTCATCCAAGTCCGTAAACGGGCAGTTCAAAGCCTGTGCCATCCATTTACCCCAGTGGGTTTTACCGGCCCCCATGAAGCCGATCAGGTAATATCGCTGTGGCATGTATGTGTTCAAGCGCGTATCTTTGCAACAAAAATAAGCATCAGCACATGAAAAATACAGTAGGCGTTTTGTTTTGCCTGTATGGCTGCCTGTGGGTAGCCTGCCAGTCGGAACCCAAAGAAATAAGTGTAAAAGAAATTCGAAACGGTTCCAATTCCGACTTGGTGCGCAATCCGGTTACAGCAGATGGCACGGCCGATACTACCCAAATGGCGCGATTGACGTTTGAGGAAACCGAATATGATTTTGGTGAAGTAAAAGAAGGGGATGTAGTGGAGCATACATTCAAATTCACCAATTCCGGCAAAACGCCCTTGCTCATCAGCAACGCGCGCTCCTCTTGCGGCTGCACGGTGCCAGAGTGGCCTACCGAGCCCATCAAACCCGGCGAAAGCGGCGTGATTTCTGCCAAATTCAACACCGCAGGCCGTACCGGTTTGCAAAAAAAGCTGATTTACGTGACCGCCAATTCCCTGCCAAGCCAAACGAGCATCTTGTTGAAAGGTCAGGTTAAATAAAAAAAGGCTCCCATAGGGAGCCTCTTCGTAGGGAGATTGAGGGGATTTGAACCCCCGGCCTTTGGTGCCACAAACCAACGCTCTAACCAACTGAGCTACAACCTCCATTTTTTAGCGGGGCAAATTTACGTCAAAATGCAGCAACTATGCAAGTCTTAGAACCCAAATATTTTATAAAAAGTTCCGGCGAAGATTTATTCGCCCACCTGTAAGGGTTCAGTTTTGTGTGGCGTACCAGGATCGAAGTTTTTTGAGGAGTTTGTACATTTTTAAGTCTAAGGACGGATTAACGGAAAAAAACAGGCTATTTATGGTCAAATGATCCTTTTTTCGGCTCAATTGATTCAATTGTGCGTAGTGTATGGCGCGCGGACGGTCAAAAGGTGATTTCCAGTACAAAGCCTGGTTGCTCATGGCAAATCCTTCTTTTCCGCTGTTTTTAGCCGACAAATCGCACAGAAAATACAGCTTTTCATCCCTGCTGGCCTTCAAAAATGACCGACAGGCGTTTTCCAGCACAATGGCATCCATGGCAATGAAATCGGTGTATACCCGTTCTTTCTCGCGTTGAAAAGCCAAATAGTCTGCCATCATGGTGCGCATGTCGGTGTTTGCCGGTTCGGCCCTTTCATATTTCAAAATGGCTTCGGGCAGGGCCAACCCCCCAAGGTCGGGGCAATATTGAATGGCAAAATAATCAAGCAGTCCGTCAAAGGAAGCGTCTATCCGCTTGTCAATCTCTGCTAAACCCGTGCGCCCAAACCGCTCCCAGTTGGCTTGGGCTTCTTTGGCAATTTGTTCCGCCCGCACAGCATAAATTTCCCGGAAACGCGACTGGTAAAATCGTTCCACAAACTCGCTGTAACGAAGCGGATCAAACTCCTCCCCCACCCTTTGCCGCAAACTGCGGAAAAACAATGCCTTGATCTGCTCTGTTACTTCCCCCGTGTCAAATGACAAAGGGTATCGCGGCATGTACGCTGCCCGCTCAGCCTCTTTGCCTTCAAAATGAAAACCACAGTGGTGGCAAAAAACGGAAGCAAACGGGTTGTTCTCCCGGCAAGCCGGACAGGCCTTGGTGCGCTCCGCTATTTTGTCGCCACAACGGTGACAAAACCGGGCACCCGGAATGATTTCAGCCGCACAGTTTGGACATAATTGCATGTCAATATTGCATTTTGGGTAAGGTGCATTGCACTAAGAGATGCAAAAATACAACATATTGTTTTTAATAAAAGCAAATAAAAAACATTTTGAAAAAAAACAGTAAGAACCCACCCAAAAAAGAAAACCTGCCCGTGAAAATGTGCATCGTGTGCGGACGCCCGTTTACCTGGCGCAAAAAATGGGAAAAAGTGTGGGCGGAAGTCAAATATTGCTCCGATAAATGCCGCATGAACCGGTAATGCCGTTGTGTGATGGATTGAGCAACAAGCGCTGCTCAAACTATTCCCCCATAAATTTTGCGTACAGATCTGGTCGGCGCTGTTTGGTGCGCATCAAACTTTGCTCATGGCGCCATTCGTCAATTTGGCGCTCGTGTCCGCTGAGCAACACTGGTGGCACTGCATGGCCATTCCATTCCGCAGGCCGTGTATATACAGGCGGGGCCAGCAGATCGTCCTGAAAACTGTCGAAAAGTGCGGAGGTCTCGTCGTTGAGTACCCCCGGCAGCAGCCGGCCAATGGTATCTACGATAACCGCAGCAGCCAACTCGCCTCCGGAGAGCACATAGTCGCCAATGCTGATTTCCATGGTGATGTATTTTTCCCTGATTCGTTCATCGACACCTTTATAGTGTCCACACAGAATGAGGAGGTTTTGTTTCATCGACAAGTGGTTGCAATGCGCCTGATCGAGGCGCAAACCATCCGGTGTGGTGTAGATGACTTCGTCGTAAAAGCGCTCGGCAAGCAACTGATCAAAACAGGCAGCAATCGGTTCCGGCCGCATGACCATACCCGCCCCGCCGCCGAAAGGATAGTCGTCTAATTGCTGGTGTTTGCCTATGCCATAAGTGCGCAGGCCATGTACGTGTACTTCTAACAACCCTTTGTCCTGAGCCCTTTTAAGGATGGAATGGGAAAAAGGCCCGTCCAATAACTCGGGCAAAACCGTAACTACATCAATACGCATGACAAAGACTGCATAAAAATGATGCAAAGGTAATATTTCTGCACTATTTTTGCGTGTTGCGCCGTTCTGTCCGACGGATCAACTCAACGGTACCATGATCCCCATAACTGCTGACCTGCTAAACAATGCCCGCAACAGACCCTACCTGCGCGACGCCGGGCAATACGCCATCCGACAACTAAAGGGTGTGGTGATCCATGAGGTGATGCACCCTGATTCGGCACACGCCCTGCGCAATTTTTACAACAACGGTGCCGATCAGCAGTCAACCCACTACATTGTAGACGACAAGGGGATACTCCAGTGCATACCAGACAACGAGCGGGCTTTTCACATCCGTTCGCAACAGACACCAGACGAATTTCGCCAGGTGGTAGGATTATCCAATTTGGAACCGGATTGTTTTTTGCTCGGAATCGACCTGTGTGTTTACCCTGAAGCCGACTGGAATAAATTGCAACGTCATGTTGCTGACCTCACTGCCTTCTTGCTCCAAAAATACCGGTTGAGCACCCGTTTTGTGTACCGCCAAACACATAGTAAATCGCACAGCGACACCCTGGCGCAGGATGAAATCTGGCACCGATTTGTATCAACGGTAGAAGAATCCATGCTGCACATACCCGAGGGGCTGGCCACGCGCGCCCGCATCCGTGGCAGCCAGATACCCATACGGCGAGGGCCGGGTGCCGATTTCCCAGTAGCTGAAATGCTGCCAGAAGGCGCGCTGGTGGCCATTTTTGAGCACGATGAGCAATGGCGCCGTATTGGCAGGCACTTATGGGTGGCTACCGAACACCTTCGACCCGAAAAAACAGAACTCATGCATGTAGTGCGCGAACCAGCAGGCGCTTCGGTGCGCAGCGGGCCGGGCATGCACTTTCCAGTGGTAGACGCCCTGCCCTGCCGAAGCATGCTGGATGCCCTGCGCCACGAAAACCAATGGGTGGCCGTAGGGGAGCAACGCTGGGTGCATGCCTCCATGCTTACGCCCGTGCACATCAGTCGGGGCGAAGTAAGCGGCACAGCCAACCTCAATGTGCGGTCGGGCCCCGATACTACGTACCACATCGTCCGGCAATTGCCGCTTGGTGCACCGGTAGAAATCATCGAAGAACACGGCTCGTGGTTCCGCATTGCCGACGACGAGTGGGTTTACGGCCTTTTTGTGTCGAGAATCTGATTTTGCGGCCGTTTGTTACACATCTACAGGGTAGAGCGTGGCTTGCGGTGTCTACGCGTTGACTCCGCCTGGAATAGCACTCAAAAACTGCATAACATCCACACCGTCCGCGTAATCGGTTAAGCCCGGGGCTTGTGTAGTACCAAAGGGCAATAACGGGAAATCCGGCAGGTTTACGTGTCCGACGCCACATTGGATGTTGTCTTTTTGTTGGGCAATTTTCGCGGACAAATCGTTTGAATCCTGATAATATGCATAGTGCAGGGTGGCAATGCGGGCTGTCAGGGCGTCGTCTTCTTTCAACAGGATGCAACCGTTGTTCATATACGGAATGTTGTTGAGGACAAACAGCGTGAAATTGTAGTCAAAATTGTTCAAATACTTGTTGTGTTGCACCAGGTCACGGTATTCGTGCAGCGTTTCGAGCAAAAACTCAAAAGAGTACCCAAATGGCACGAACAATTTGCTGACATTGCGGCAACCGAGCCCGAAATAATTGAAAATGTCTTTCCCTAAAGCCAATAAGTCAGCCTTGGTTTCGGTGCCGTCCAGTACCGCAATGCTGTTTCTGTTTTTGCGGATGATGTGCGGGTATTTGCCAAAGTATTGATGGAAATACCGCGCCGAGTTGTCGCTTCCGGTGGCAATCACGGCGTCAAAATGGCGGAGGGGTTCGTACTCCACGGCAAATTCGGTAAAAGCCCACGACTCAAAGGCGATGTCGCCCAATTTCCGCACCAGAAAGGGCAACAAAACCCTGTCTTTGTCCGATAATTTGACTTTGGCGCGGTGGCCGCTGGCAAAGACGCACAGCCAGTCGTGAAATCCGACAAGCGGAATATTGCCAGCCATCACCAATGCAATGTTGCGGTCGGTAGGCCCCCCTACCCAGGGATAGTGGTCTATCCAGGCGGTCAAATGCGCACGCGTCAACATGCTTGTGGCAATGGCGGATACCGCCTGGTGTACATGATCGGGCGTAAACCAGCCATTTTCGGCCTGCGCCAACTGCAGGATGTCCGACCACTCCGGATCCTGGTGCAAATTCCTCAACTCGGAACCCAACGCCACTAATGCGTCAATTCTTGTTTGTTTCTCCAAAATCAGTCCTTATTTTTGGCAAAATTAAACAACAAGCCGCACATTTGGCCGTTAAAGCATCCCGATAATTCTCCCTTACTCTTATATGGAATAGTTTAACTATTGAACTATTCCACGATTTTCAGGTTTAAATGCGCAACAGGAAAACATCTAAAGCATGGCTGAAGCACCCTCCGGCACCTTAACACCATTCCAGCGTGTAGCCCGATTATTGGGCCAATATCGCATGGAAATGCGGTATATTTTCATTTATGCCTTGGTGATTGGTTTGATCAACCTCTCCCTGCCGCTTGGTATACAGGCTATTATCGGACTAATTGCAGGTGGTTCGATATCCGCGTCGTGGGGGGTCATGATTTTGTTCGTCGTTGTTGGTGCCATGTTTGTTGGTGTACTGCGTTATTTTCAGTTGAGCGTGACGGAACACATTCAGCGGCGAATTTTTGCCGACTCGGCCGTCGATTTTGCGGTGCGTATTCCGCGCCTCAACCTCGAAGACCTTCGAAAGGAGTACATTCCTGAATTGGTAAACAGGTTTTTTGACACCCTCACGATCCAAAAAGGGCTTCCCAAATTGCTCATTGACGGCAGTACCGCGTTGTTGCAGATCGTCATCAGCCTGCTGTTTTTGTCGTTTTACCACAGCACATTTGTGGTTTCGTCCCTCATTTTACTCCTGGTACTGTTGCTATTTTTCTACTTTACTACGCCATTAGGGCTTAAAACCAGCCTGTTGGAGTCCAAGTATAAATACAAATTGGTATACTGGCTGGAGGAAGTGGGTCGCGTAGCGCCAACCTTTAAATTGGTGGGCAACAACCGATTTCCCCTCACGCGGGCCGATGAACATGCCGTGGGCTACTTGTCTGCCCGATCCGATCACTGGCGCATATTGGTCATGCAGTTTCTGAGCAGTGTGGCTTTTCGGGTGCTGGTGTTGGGTGGTTTTCTCGTATTGGGCAGTTTGCTGGTGATGAACAACGAGCTCAACCTGGGTCAGTTTGTGGCCTCCGAAATCCTGATCCTGTTCGTGGTGGATTCTGTTGACAAGTTGATCAACCTGCATGAAACAGGATACGACATACTGACGGCCGTGGAGAAAATTGGCCAGGTGACCGACTTGCCTTTAGAGCGGGAAGACGGCTTGAATGTGGAGGAATTTTGCAGCGACGAGCCCCTGAGTGTGGAGTTGCGCAACCTCAGTTACCAAAACGCCGATTACGACTCGCCCATTCTGAACAACATCAACCTGAAGATTCTTCCGGGCGAACGCGTGGCTATTGCAGGGTACAGCGGATCGGGCAAAAGTACACTGATGCAGATACTGTCGGTGCTCAAGCGCAATTTTACAGGCGTCTTGCTGTTCAACGGGTTGCCCAAAAGCAACATCAACCTCCGCAGCCTGCGATCGGTCATCGGCGATTTATCATCCCAGGAAGATATTTTTAAAGGTTCGGTGCTCGAAAACATCACCATTAACCAGCCAGGCATCGCCCTGCCAGATGTGCTTAAAATCATAGACGCCATTAGCCTGGGTGAATACATCCGCAAAATGCCGGAGGGTGTCAATACCGAGCTGCTGCCCGGAGGGGTTAACCTGCCCCGAAGCATCGTCAACAAAATATTGGTGGCCCGCGCCGTCGTCGGTAAGCCCAAAATGCTGTCCATGGAAAATCCGCTGCAAAACCTCAATTACCGGGATCGGTTGCGCATCTCGCATTTCCTGACCGACCGCAGCCACCCATGGACGCTTTGCTGTGTGGCCGAAGACGCGTTATTTGCCTCCCTGTGCGACCGGGTGGTGGTGCTCAAAGACGGCGCCATTGTGTTCGATGGCTCGTTTGATGAGGTGCAAAAAACAGAACATTTTGAATATGTTTTCCGCATAGAACGCGATTTCACCATGAGCCAGGAAGAATTTTTGTAACCCAACTCACCCCCCATGCTGAACATTACGAATAATAAATTGAATTGTGATGCCGACATGATTGGACTGCGCACCACGGAGCTCAGCAAACTGGCGGCTTACCACCTTAAGGTGCGCTACCTGTTGCTCCTCCTGCTTGGCGTGTTTCTCGTATTCATGTTTTTGCCCTGGACGCAGAACATCCAGGCCAATGGAAAAGTGACCACTCTGCGGCCCGAACAAAGGCCACAAACCATACAGGCAACGTTTTCCGGCAGAATCGAGCAATGGTACGTCACAGAAGGGCAAAAAGTTAGAAAAGGAGATACCATTGTGCATTTGACCGAGATAAAAACCGACTATTTTGACCCCAACATCGTTGAACGGGTTGGCAATCAGGTGGACGCCAAAGAGGGGTCTATTGGCGCATATTCAGATAAAGTGGGCGCACTGGATCAGCAAATCAGCGCCATGCAGCGCGAATTGATCAGCAAAACCGATCAAATCCGCAATAAAATTATTCAAGGCCGACTGAAGGTGCAGAGTGACAGCATCGATTTGGAAAGGGCCAAGATTGAACTTCAAGTGGCTCATCGCCAGTATGATGGCGTCAAAAACCTGTATGACAAAGGCCTTAAATCGCTCACCGAATTGGAAGAAAAACGGCTCAAGTTGCAGGAGGCCAGTGCCAAATTGGTGGGCGCGGAAAACAAATACCTCAGCAGCAAAAACGAATTAGACAACAACCGCATCGAGCTGCCACTCACCCAAAATGAATACGCCAACAAGATCGCCAAAGCGCAAAGCGACAAGTACAGCACCGTCTCCGACCAGTTTGATGCGTTGGGCTCCGTCAGTAAGCTCCGGATCGAACGCGAAAACTACAGCCGCCGCATGGCCTTCTATCACATCATTGCGCCACAGGACGGCTATGTGGTAAAGGCTATTACACCGGGCATCGGAGAAATTGTCAAGGAAGGCGATCCGGTGGTGAGCATTCAACCTGCCGATTACCAGCTGGCAGTTGAATTGTACATTCGACCGATCGATCTACCCCTCATCCAAATTGGCAGACAAGTGCGATTCCTGTTCGATGGATGGCCCGCGTTCTTTTTCAGTGGCTGGCCTGGCATCTCAACAGGCACTTTTGCCGGACGCGTGGTAGCCATTGACCGCGACATCAGTCAGAATGGCTTGTTCCGAATATTGGTCGCTGCCGACCCTGCCGAACAGCCCTGGCCCAATGCCCTCCAAATGGGTGGAGGAGCAAAAGGCATTGCCCTGCTCAACAAGGTGCCTTTATGGTACGAACTCTGGCGCGTACTCAATGGCTTCCCACCCGACTTGTACAAAACCGACCAGATGATGCCAACAAAAAAAGATGGTGGATTAGTGCCCAAAGCGCCCATAAAAAATGCCAAGTAATCAATCATCCAGTTGCATGTTTTCATCGATAAAGACAAATACAGCTTTGTATTGTTTGCTTGTCTTGGGCTGGGTTGGATTTGTTTGTCCACCGCTGACAGCCCAAACAAGGGATTCGCTGCTCGAATGGCGCTTGTTTCGGCGCGAAGTGCTGTCTTACCACCCCTTGGCGCAACAAGCCAACCTCGCAACAGCGGCTGCCGATGCGGTGCTGCTGCGCGCTCAAGGCGGGTTCGACCCAAAACTCTTTGCCGACGTGCACGAAAAAAGCTTTTCGAATACCCAATACTACCATTACAGCGAATCGGGCATCAAATGGCCCAGTTGGATGGGGATTGAGCTCAAAGGAGCCTACAACTGGGCCGGCGGATTTTATTTGAACCCGGAATCCAATCTGCCTGCAAACGGACAAGCCAATTTGGGCCTGAACTGGTCGCTGGGCCAGGGTTTGTTGATGGACGAGCGCCGGGCCGGGCTCCAACAGGCCAAAATAGGCTTGCAAATGGGCGCCGCCGAACGCGATGCTCAACTCAACGACCTGCTGTACGCTGGCGCCAAAGCCTACTGGGACTGGGTGCTGGCCAATACCCAACTGGCTGTGCTGGAAGCGGCACTCGTACAGGCTCAAATCCGATTTGAAGGCATACGCGAAAGCCATGTACAGGGCGACAAACCCGCTATTGATACCCTGGAGACGTTTATTCAGGTGCAAAACAGGCTCCTCGACGTCAATTTTGCGCAAGTGGATGTTCAAAATACACGGCTTATACTCAACACCTATCTGTGGAATGCAGATGGTGCACCCCTGGAACCCACCTCCGTACCGCCCCCCCCCACCCTGCCCAAGGCGGAAGCCATTGGGATGCCACCATCGGAACAACTGCTCGCCAACATAGACCAACACCCGGCGCTGCGCGCTTACCAGGCCAAATTGAACGATTTAAGCGTGGAGCAACGCCTGAAAATGGAAAAACGCAAACCCGTACTGGACGTGCAGTACAGCATACTGGGCAATGGCTGGCAGTTCTTTCCCACACCCGGCGCAGAAGGGTTGTCTACGCTAACCAACGACGTGAAGTGGGGCGTTCAGTTTTCCTACCCCATCCTGAACCGAAAAGCCAGAGGCGACTTTCAGGTGAATACCATCAAAATAGCCCAGACCGATTTCGCTTTTCAGCAAAAGCGGGTCGACGTTGAAAACAAGATGCGCACCTACATCAACGAACTTCAAAACCTGCAAAAGCAGATCGACTTGTACCAGTCCATCACCAATAATTACAGGGCCCTGCTGGATGGTGAAAACGAAAAGTTCCGTTTTGGCGAAAGCTCCGTTTTTCTCATTAACACCCGTGAACAACGATGGCTGGAAGCACAGATCAAACTGTTCAAGCTGCAGAGCGAATACCGAAAGACAGAGGCCGGGCTGCTTTGGGCAAGTGGCGTTCTAAATAACTACTAATCAATATTTTAAACATGTAAAATAAAAAATTATAAAAAAAAGCATCTCGAACGCTTTTTACTGTACTTTTACCTTTGGAAGCAGCAGAATAGACGTGTTCTCTTAACATCCACTTAATACAGAAGGCGTCGGATGGCTGCGCTCCTTCACTGTCACTTTTTAACGTTAACACCTTTAAAAACATTAATTATCATGACTACGGACAACCTTCTCATGCCTTCTTTTTCGGCGCCGGGTACTCTGGTAGCCGACAGCGACCTCGAAACGCTACTCAATTTATTGGGTGACGATGACGACAAAGACGAGGACGTTGAAGACGAAGATGAAGACGACGACGATGACGACTTCGACGATGATTTCGACGACGATGATTTCGACGAAGAAGAAATGGACGACGAAGACCTCGATGACGATGATGACGACATCGAAGGCGAGGAAGACGGTGACGACGAGGCGTAAACCATTCGTACACCTCTATATCATCCTCCAATCAGTTCTCGGCGTTATTCTTTTCGCCACAAAAAAGTAAACAAAGCCGCTAAGACGTCGGGGGCGTTCGTATCTGTTGGAAAACAAACGACCCCTCTGCGCCTTAGCGGCTATCGTTTTACAGGCGATCGGCTCATGGCTGCATCAAGGTTTATCTATAAAAACCGGCAATTCAGGCATGGGAATGAGCACCACAATTTCTGTCCGGCGGTTTTGTGCACGGCCTTCCGGAGTGGCGTTGCCCGCAATCGGGTGGTATTCTCCGCCCCCAATCGGGGTAACTTGATTTCCGTTGATGTTCAATTCCTTGGTACACACCCGAACGATGTTCAACGCCCGTTGCATGCTCCAGTCCCATGTGTCGGTGATTTCTTTGTTTTTAGGCAATTGGTTGTCGGTGTAAGCGCGTATTTCGGCATCGAGTTCAGGGCGTTCGGCAAATAAGGAAGCCAAAGGCTTGAGGTTGTTTATGCCCTCGGGCGTCACATGCATGATGTTGGCCCCAAAGAGGCTTTTATCAGAAAAAGTGAGGACAACGGTGTTTTTGTCTTTTTGAATGTCTATCTGCGAGCCTGTTTTCCCGGAATATCTTTTTTTCAGTTCATCAAACACCTGGTTTAGGGCTTGCTCGCGCAGCGCCTGAATGTCTGTAATGGCCACCAAAGCCGTGTTCATGCTGGCTAAACGGGCATTTCTTGCGCCTAAATCGGCTTGTAAGCGGGCAATATCGACATCCATTTTATCGGACGATGCCCCGAGCTTAGACCGCTGGTCGGTCACCGTTTTATCTAACTCACCCAACTGGCGGTTCAGTTCGCCTACCTGGGTAGTCAGTTGTGCCCGTTCTTCCCTTTGCAACGCCAGCTCTTGAGACAGGATGGACAATTGCGCATTGCAGGTGATGCGCGCCTGGCGCTCTGTATCCAATTGTTTGGTGGGCACACATGCCGAAGTGCAAAGCAGCAGGCCAAAAAATCCGGAGCGTAAATAAAGTTGCATGGCTGTTTATTTTAGAATCAGTTAACGACACAAGTGAACGGTGCATTTCTTGAGTATACGGATATTTTATTACTTTTACCGAGTAATTTTTCAAGCAACAGCATTTATGGTTTTTCGTCTCTGCCTTCTGATTTGTTGTTTTTTTACCACAAGTTGTTTGCAAAAAAGCCATTCCATAGCGGGAGAATGGCACGCAGTGGCTTATCGGAACTTGTCTGATTCGACGGCCGTTTTGCCAACAGACACGTTGCGCCTGATCTTGTCTGAAACGGGTTGGTACCGTTATGATGGTGCTGCGCATTACAGAGAATACGGCCGCTACCGCACTACATGGCATTATCTATTCATGACCGATACGGTGCATGCACCAAAACCAGAATATGTGCTAAAAATCAATACATTAGCAAAAGACACCCTGGTTTTGGAAATGAAATCCAAAGACACGCCAGCATGGTTGACCTTAGTGAGGGTGCCCTAACAGTGCTTGAAAAACGGTTATACGTGAAGCCAGTCTACCCCTTTGCGCAGCCAGTTCAGGGTTTCGGCTTCCCGGCTTCCGGTATCGGGCTGTACGTTGTACACCCACATGGCTTGTGGCGGCAGACTCATGAGAATGGATTCGGTTCGGCCACCGGTTTCGAGGCCAAACTTGGTTCCACGATCCCATACTAAATTGAACTCTGCATAACGCCCCCTGCGCACCATTTGCCACTGTTGTTCCGCATCGCCCCAGGCGCGCGCTTGAGCCCTGTGCATCATTTCAGCATAGGTGGGTGCAAAAATTCGGCCCACTGCCAATGAAAAATCAAACAACCGCTCCCGGGTTAGCCCTGTGGCGTCGTCGAGATAATCGTAAAAAATACCCCCTACTCCCCTGGTTTCCCCTCGGTGTTTGATGAAAAAATAGTCGTCCGCCTGCGCTTTGAAGTCGGGATAAAACGCCAAATCAAAACTGTCGCACACCGTTTTTAATTGATGGTGAAACCACCGGGCATCTTCGGGGTACACATAATGAGGAGTGAGGTCAATGCCGCCACCAAACCACCAGCGGCCCGAATCGGTTTCAAAGAAACGGACGTTCATGTGGATGATCGGGGCCATGGGGCTACGCGGATGCAGCACGATGGATACACCGGTGGCAAAAAAACGCGCATGGTGGAGGCCCATGCTTTGCGCGATCGTTTCGGGCATCGGGCCATGCACAGCCGAGAAATTTACACCCCCTTTTTCAATGAGCGCTCCTTGCAGTACGCGGGTGCGGCCTCCACCGCCTTCCGGGCGTTGCCAAATGTCTTCTTTAAACGTGCCGCCATCAAGCAGCTCGAGCTGTTGGCATATATCGTCTTGTAAAAGCTGCATTTGTGCAGCGATGTATTCAGCAGTCATGAAGGCAAATGTCGGGGTTTCGCCCTTTTCCAGGGGAAACTTTTTGTAAAAATAAAATTAAAGCAGGTTAAGTAAGTGCAAAAACGATACTTTTACGCCTGAAAATGTTTAATAGATTAGACGTACATGAATAAAGTTGCCAATGCGATTATCCGTTTGGTCAGTATAACGGTACTGTCCGGTGGATTTCTTTTTTTTACCCAGGCTTGTTCCCCAACATTTAACCAGACAGGCTTCGACAACGTAGTGACCCTCCAACCCCGGGTCAGTGCGCTCATGGCCAAAGGCGTAAATCCGTATGCCCAACACGCCGCCGAGATAGACATACTGCTGACGGACATGCAAAAAGCGCAAGACCATGCATCTACGATCAACAAAAACGAAAATGTTGCCGGAGCCTGGAATGCGCTCAACAGTGAAATTATCCGCCCGTTTTTTTCCAAATGGCAACGAGACGGTGCGCTGAATCCTTTGTTCATCAACGAGTCCATAAAAATCAGCGACAGCAGCTTTGAGGCCATGCGCAAAGCAGAAGAAGCTAAAAAACGCTGATCCGAATTTCTAACCCATTCACATCAAACGAAACATGATCCCGGAAGAAAAAATCCTGAACGTCTGGAAAAGCGTAGAAGGTGACATCAAAGAAATCGTTTCTGGTTTTGTCAAAACCCGCCGTAAATACTACGAAAAAGTAGCTACCGAACTACACCAGCAACTCACCGAAGACGCCAAACGGTACACCTTGCTGCTCTCCGACGGCCAAATTACAAAAGATGACTACGAAACGCTGATGAAGGCCCGATACGGCCAGTTGAAAGTAGAATTACTTTCAGAACTGTCTATTTCCAAATCCAAATTCGATGAAATCTCCATGAAGGTGCTCAAAATCGCCATCTCGGCACTGATCGCCGTCATATAAAATAAATATTACTCTTAACTTTTCAAAACGTTAGCACCATGATTCAAATTGCAAACTCCCCTTTCATGACCCGCGTGATGCTGGTGGTCATGCTGTTCGGCGCAAGCCTCACCTTCCAGTCCTGCGGTCCTAAATTGCCTTCCGGCGTGATGGACATCGTGGGCAAATTGGGCACCGATGTGCCTAAACTCTTCAACCAGGCTAAAAACATCCTGAAGCCTGAGTACCTGAAAGAAGCTGACCGCCTGTTGGGCATGCTCGGCGACGCGCAGGGCATGTTGGGCGACAGCAAGATCCCTGGCATCAGCGACATGTTTGGCAAATTGGGCACCGACAACATCTCCAAGTTCATGGACACCTGGAAGTCTAAAGGCAAAATGAGCCCTGAAGACATCAAATCCGGTATCGATGACTTTAACGGCGCACTGGGCGAAATCAAAAAGGCGGGCGGCATCAAAAAATAGTTTGCCCTGACCTTACCTTTGAAGGCTGTATCCAACCCGATACAGCCTTTACTTTTTTATGCATCCACATTCCGTTTTGTTATCTACCGCGTATTGGCCGCCTGTAAACTGGCTTGCCTACGCGTGCCAGGCCCGGCAGGTTTCCATAGAAACCTGCGAACACTACCAGAAAGGCTCATACCGCAACCGCTGCCACATTGGCGGCCACAACGGCATTCAACGCTTGAGCATTCCACTGCTCAAAGGCAAACACCAACAGACGCCCATCCGCGACGTGCGGCTGTCTGACGCCGAAAACTGGCAGCGCCTGCACTGGCGAAGCATCGCCACGGCTTACGGCAATGCACCCTATTTCGAGCATTACGAAGCCTCTATCATCGCTTTTTATCAAAAAAAGTACCGTTTTCTATTTGATTTTAACCTCGAATGCTTGCAGTGGCTCCTGCCCCATTGGAATATTTCCACCGATTTTCAATGGACCGAAACCTACGAACACCTCTACCCGCCGCCAACGATAGACGCCCGAAATGCCATTAACCCGGCCAATCCAACCCCACACACCCCGCGCTATGGGCAGGTGTTTGAAGACCGACACGGGTTCCTGCCCAACCTCTCCGCACTTGACCTGCTGCTCTGCTGCGGCAAAAACGGAACCGACATATTGAAAAATGCGTACCTTGAGCCGTAGCAATTGCTGAAAATTAACAAGTTTGTCGGCACAAACCGAAATACCATGATGCTAAACCAGCAAACCAAAGCCCTCCGCGCCCAGGTAGAGGACCTCATAAAAGACCTGCACCAACTCAGCCAGGAAATTGGGTACACCGAACTCACCGCTACCGTCAGCGACTTGCGCCTCCGCATGTCCGAACCCTACATGTTCGTCATCGTCGGCGAAGTGAAAGCCGGTAAAAGCAGCTTCGTCAACGCCCTGCTCGACGCTGGCCGCGAAGTGTGTCCCGTGGGGCCTCAACCCGTGACCGACACGATCCAGCAAATCCTGTATGGCGACCCCGAACAGACCATCGTGGTGAATCCATACCTCAAGAAAGTGCTTATTCCGGTAGACATCCTCAAGGAAATTGCCATTGTAGATACCCCCGGCACCAATTCCATCGTGGACAAACACCAGGAAATTACCGAAAAATTCATTCCGGCGAGCGACTTGGTCGTGTTCGTCTTTGAAGCAAAAAATCCGTATCGACAGTCTTCGTGGGACTTTTTTGACTTTATTCACCAGGATTGGCTCAAAAAAATTGTATTTGTCCTTCAGCAAAAAGACCTGCTGCCCCCGGAAGACCTGCTCATCAACGAAAAAGGACTGTACGATTTTGCCCAGAAAAAAGGCGTCGCACAGCCACTCATCTTCTCCGTCAGCGCCAAGGCAGAACAAGAAGGACGTTTTGACGAAAGCGGTTTTTCGACCATGCGCGACTACATCCGCACCCACGTGACCGGTGGCCGTGGTGCCGCCATGAAACTCCAAAACAACCTCGATACCTGTGGAAACATCATCCTGCGTGTACGGCAAGACTTAGACACCCGACACACACAATACAAAGCCGACATCGCTTTTCGCGACGACATACACCAAACACTCGACAACCAGGAAGCCAAGTCGAACCACCAGTCGAATATCCTCATCGAAAACCTCCTCAACGGTTATGACCGCATTACGGACAACATCGGCAAGGAACTCTCCGCTGGCCTGTCTTTCCCTTCCATGTTGCGCCGCTCCTTCATGGGCATTTTCAGCAAACAAGCCTCCATCACCGACTGGCTCAACGAACTGTCCGCAAAACTCGAACTCAACCTCAACGCGGAAATCAAAAATAAACTCAACGAGGGCGTAGTAGACCTGGCCGACAGCATTCAGCAAATGGCTAAAATGATCGACCTCAAAATCAAAAGCTCCAACACCGTGGTGCGCAGCGATTCCTATATTTTTGAGGACATCGCCGACAAACGCAGCAGCGTCCTCAAAGAGCTCCAGGAGGCTTTCGGTCAGTTCCTTACCCGTTCGGAAAATTTCACCGACGCCCGACTGTTTCCCGAAAACGCCCGCGTATCGCCCAACATTGCTGCCAGCAGCGGCCTGGCTGTGGTGGGTATTATTTTGGCCGCCGTCACCAATATGGCCGCCCTCGACATCACCGGCGGGGTGCTTACTGGCGTAGGCATGTTGTTCGCGGGCATTTCGGCAGGCATACAAAAGCGCAAAATCGTAAACGGTTACTACAAGGAAATCGGTGAAGGCCGCAAAAAAATGGAAGAAACCCTCCGGGAAAAACTGCACGGGTACATCCACACCATCCGCCGCCGGATTGACGAAAACTTTATGGAATTAGACGCCCTGCTTGAAAACGAAAAGAAACAGATAGAACACTTTGAAACAGAATACGAAAGCCTCCACAATCGACATTTATCGCTGGACAAACAAGTGGAGGTGCCCGAAATTGCTGCATAAAACCCAATGCCCGCGCTTTTGTCGGGTAATTGCCACAAGCCACTGAATACCGAACACCGGGTATGCTTACCCAATCACGACCGTTTACCTTTGCCCCGTAATCGGTTTTTGGGATGGCCTCTCTCCGCAGCAATGCCGGGGGAGGCTTTTTTTATGGGGTGTGGGGGGGGGTAACTGTCCAGCCGCCTGCGGCTGGATGGCTACAAAATTTAAACCGAAAAACCGCAAAACCGCAAAATGTAAAACCGCAAAAGTTTAGGGGCTTGTAACAAGGCTAAATGGAGTCGTTTTGCTTGAAAAGAATTGCTTTACGGTTTTTGCGATCTCTGCACTTTTGCGGTTTTGCGGTTTTTCATTTTACGGTTTTGCGGTTTAAATTTTTTTTGTGCAATCAGGCGGTGACTATCCAGCCGCCAGCGGCTGGATAGTTACAAAATTTAAACCGCAAAACCGCAAAACCGCAAAATGTAAAACCGCAAAAGTTCAGGGGCTTGTAACAAGGCTAAATGGAGTCGTTTTGCTTGAAAAGAATTGCTTTAAGGTTTTTGCGGTCTCTGCACTTTTGCGGTTTTGCGGTTTTACATTTTACGGTTTTGCGGTTTAAATTTTTTTTGTGTAATCAGGCGGTGACTGTCCAGCCGCAGGCGGCTGGATAGTTACAAAATTTAAACCGCAAAACCGCAAAACCGCAAAATGTAAAACCGCAAAAGTTCAGGGGCTTGTAACAAGGCTAAATGGAGTCGTTTTGCCTGAAAAGAATTGCTTTACGGTTTTTGCAATCTCTGCACTTTTGCGGTTTTGCGGTTTTACATTTTACGGTTTTGCGGTTTAAATTTTTTTGTGCAATCAGGCGGTGACTGTCCAGCCGCAGGCGGCTGGATAGTTACAAAATTTAAACCGCAAAACCGCAAAACCGCAAAATGTAAAACCGCAAAAGTTCAGGGGCTTGTAACAAGGCTAAATGGAGTCGTTTTGCCTGAAAAGAATTGCTTTACGGTTTTTGCGATCTCTGCACTTTTGCGGTTTTGCGGTTTTACATTTTACGGTTTTGCGGTTTAAATTTTTTTTGTGTAATCAGGCGGTAACTGTCCAGCCGCCTGCGGCTGGATAGTTACAAAATTTAAACCGCAAAACCGCAAAACCGCAAAATGTAAAACCGCAAAAGTTCAGGGGCTTGTAACAAGGCTAAATGGAGTCGTTTTGCCTGAAAAGAATTGCTTTACGGTTTTTGCGATCTCTGCACTTTTGCGGTTTTGCGGTTTTACATTTTGCGGTTTTGCGGTTTAAATTTTTTTGTGTAATCAAGAGGTAACTGTCCAGCCGCAGGCGGCTGGATGGTTACAAAATTTAAACCGCAAAACCGCAAAACCGCAAAATGCAAAACCGCAAAAGTTTAGGGGCTTGTAACAAGGCTAAATATGGAGTCGTTTGGCTTGAAAAGAATTGCTTTACGGTTTTTGCGATCTCTGCACTTTTGCGGTTTTGCGGTTTTACATTTTGCGGTTTTGCGGTTTAAATTTTTTTGTGTAATCAAGCGGTAACTGTCCAGCCGCCTGCGGCTGGATGGTTACAAAATTTAAACCGCAAAACCGCAAAACCGCAAAATGTAAAACCGCAAAAGTTTAGGGGCTTGTAACAAGGCTAAATATGGAGTCGTTTGGCTTGAAAAGAATTGCTTTACGGTTTTTGCGATCTCTGCACTTTTGCGGTTTTGCGGTTTTACATTTTGCGGTTTTGCGGTTTAAATTTTTTTGTGTAATCAAGAGGTAACTGTCCAGCCGCCTGCGGCTGGATGGTTACAAAATTTAAACCGCAAAACCGCAAAACCGCAAAATGTAAAACCGCAAAAGTTTAGGGGCTTGTAACAAGGCTAAATGGAGTCGTTTTGCTTGAAAAGAATTGCTTTACGGTTTTTGCTATCTCCACTTTTGCGGTTTTGCGGTTTTACATTTTGCGGTTTTGCGGTTTAAATTTTTTTGTGTAATCAAGAGGTAACTGTCCAGCCGCCTGCGGCTTGACAGTTACTGTGGGGGGTTATCTGGCTAAGAGGATGTCACCTTTGAGGACTTCGGTTGATCCGTCTATGTATTCCAGCTCGACGTACCAAATATACACGCCCGGATTCATTTTCTGACCGCGGAAAGCACCATCCCAACCGTATTCCGGTTCGTTTATGCTTGCGTTGTCATATCGGAAAAGGGCGTTCCCCCAGCGGTCGTACACCTGAAAGGTTTTGATGTTGCGCACCACACCCGGTTTGGCAAACAGGTGAAACCGGTCGTCGCGTCCGTCGTCGTTGGGCGAAAACACGTTTGGCGCATACACATTTTTTTCCCGATTGACCTTGATCAACACGGTATCCGCGTCTGAACATCCGTTTTCAGCTACAACACGAATTGAATAGGCACTGGTGATCAGCGGAACGATCTCCTGGGTCAGGCACTCTGAACACTCCAGGGTGTCGGGCAGCGACCAAACGACCTGCGCCAGGGAATCATACGGCACATTGACTAAGGCCTCCAACTGTGTATTGTCTCCAATTTCAATCGTCCGGTCATCTCCGAGTTCCACCTGCACCTGCAAGGGCGTGTTGATCAGCAATATTTCCGCAACGGTGCATCCGTTGGCGTCGGTTACTTCAACATCGTACCCGCCCGCAGCCAAACCGTTGAATACCGGATCAGATTGGGGAGCAAAACCATTAAGTGCATATTGGTATGGTGTCACACCACCTTGGGCTTCTATGGTAATTTGGCCTGCTGCCTGGTCAAAACAATCCGGGTTATTCACCGTAAAAACGGCTTGTAACGGAGGCGGCTCCGACAAATTGGCCGTTGCAGACACCGTACACCCGTTTCCGTCTGTAAGTGTCAAAGCATAATCGCTGGCATTCAAGTCGGTCAGGATTTCATCGTGCTGTCCGGTAACCGACCAATCGTACTGAAATGGCCCAACACCAACCACATCGGTATTTATTATGCCATCGCCAGCCTCAAAGCAAGAGACCCCAAAACCATTGTAATTCGAAGGTTCTAAAGACAATTCCGGCAACGAAAACAAGGTGGTTACCACACGCACCGTACTGTCGCAGCCATACTGGTTGTTGTAAATAGTTGTTACGACGCCTACAGCACCCGGATCACAAGTGCTCTCGACCTGAACCAGCGTATCCGTCGGCAGGAGGCTTATGGTTTCCAGCACCAAGCTGTCGCACCCGTACTGGTTCTGATAGGCCGTTCCAAATGTGCCTGCCAGGTTGGGGTCACAGGTGGTGCCATAGAATACTAACGTGTCTGTAGGCAACAATATAATGGTATTGACCACCACGCTGTCGCAACCGACCGCGTTGGTCAGTTCTTGAGTAAATACGCCAGCCAAAGCAGGATCGCATGTAGTCGCAAACAATGCAACCGAATCGCTTGGCAACAACGATATGGTATTGACCACCACGCTGTCGCAACCGTACTGGTTTGGATAAACATTTGTAAATGTGCCGGACAGTGTGGGGTCACAGGTGGTGGTAAACAGCGCAACCGAATCGCTCGGCAACAGCGAAACGGTGTTGACCACCACACTGTCACAACTGCCCGTACTGGTCAATATTTGCACAAACACGCCCCCCAAAGCAGGGTTGCAAGTCGTGCTGTTCAAAAAAGTAGTGTCCAATGGGATGTACTGCACCTGCTGCGTCACCACACTGTCACACCCGAACTGGTTGGCGTAAACAGTTGTAAATGTGCCGGATAAAGCGGGGTCACAGGTGGTGACAAACAGCGCAATCGAATCACTCGGCAACAGCGAAACCGTGTTGACCACCACGCTGTCACAACTGCCCGTACTGGCCAATGTTTGCACAAAAACGCCCGCCAATGCGGGGTCGCAGGTCGTATTGTTTGCAAAAGTGGTGTCCAAAGGAATGTATGCTACCTGCTGCGTCACCACACTGTCGCAGCCGTATTGATTGGGGAAAACGTTTACAAGTGTGCCGGATAGTGCTGGGTCGCAAGTGGTACTTAACAGCGACAGCGTGTCGCTCGGCAACAACAATATCGTATTGACCACTACACTGTCGCAACTGCCCGTACTGATCAATGTTTGCACAAACACGCCCGCCAAAGCAGGGTCGCAGGTAGTATTATTGACAAAAGTGGTGTCCAAAGGAATGTACGCTACCTGTTGCGTCACCACGCTGTCGCAACCGAACTGGTTTGGGTAAACATTTGTAAATGTGCCGGACAGGGCGGGGTCACAGGTGGTGGCAAACAGTGAAACCGAATCGCTTGGCAAGAGCAAAACGGTATTGACCACCACGCTGTCACAACTGCCCGTACTGGTCAATGTTTGCACAAAAACGCCCGACAATGCAGGGTCACAGGTGGTGCTGTTCAGGAAAGTGGTGTCCAATGGAATGTACTGAATCAATTGCGTCACCACGCTGTCGCACCCGAACTGGTTGGCGTAAACATTTGTAAATGTCCCGGATAAAGCGGGGTCACAGGTGATCGAAAACAGCGCAATGGAATCGCTCGGCAACAACGCAATGGACTCCACAAACCAGATGGAACAACTATCTGGCGTCAACACCAATGAAGTATCTACACCGACTTCCTGCGGGTTGCAGGTGGTGCCCGACACAAACACGGTGTCGCTTTGTGCAAGGGTAACCACGCGGGTAATGATGCTGTCGCAACCGTATTGGTTGGCAAATGTATCGGTAAACACCCCGGCGTTGGCGGGTACGCAAGTGATGCTGGACAGCGTGGTGTCGAACGATGGCCATAGCGCTATTGTTTGTACCACTACACTATCGCACCCGTACTGATTCGTCCAATCGGTAACAAAAACGCCCGCCAGGGCCGTATCGCAGGTGCCGCCTGTCAAAAACAGGGTATCAGAAGTGGCCAAAATGCGCGTGGTGATGGTTACCAATTCGCACAAACCAGAGAACGTAATTACGGTTTCTGTTCCGGCAAGCAGGGAATCGCAGGTAAACGAGTTGATGCTAAGCGTATCCGAACCAGTTAAACGGGTGAAAGAGGCAGTAGTGGATATGCCATTGGAACAAAAATCGGACGCCGTAAAAGTGACCGTAATGACGGGTGGTAAAATGTTGCCGTCAAAGTCATTTGTCCACGATATGGGCCCGCAGGGATCGGTCGCCTGAGCACCGCCATTGCTGTTTAGCCATTGATAGAACTCCAGCACGGAAGCGGCGTCGCAGGGGGCCACCACGTTTTCCGCCGGAAAAATCAGTTCAGGCGCTACATCGTCTGCTACAATAAAATTGGCTTGCTCGGAGGCCGTATTCCCGCAATCATCCCGCACGGTAAAAGTAACAGGGGTGATTTTGCATAAGCCAGAGGGCAATTGAGCATATGAATAACTCCAAAGCAAATCCGGGTCGCAGTTGTCTTCGGCTATCGCATTGCCATAACTGTTGATAAACTGGAAAAAGGCAGGTATGATCGGGTCGCCGCAAGCTGCGGTATAGTCTGACGGCAATACGGTAAAAAAAGGTGCCTCTGTGTCCACCACCTGAATCAACTGTGAGGTAGTGGCGGTATTGCCGCATTCGTCGGTGACCGTCCACCGGCGCGTTACGTTATACTGACAAGGTTGTGGGGTAATTTGATCCGTGACAGCCACATTAAGCTGAGCGCTACAATCATCGGTTGGCGATAAATCCTCCGGATCCGGAAAAGGGTCGCTGCATTCGACGATGAGTGGCGATTGCGGCGGGTTGCCGAATGCAGGCGGCGTCTGGTCTTGCGGACATTTCCACATGGTGATGTCATCCAGCATCATACCCGCAGCAGGTACAGGCGATGAGCCAATCAGGCGCAGTTCGGCCGTGGGCCCTTGGGCGGTAAAGGTGAAACACCTTTCGAGCCAGTCGTCATTTCCGTTGTTGGTCGACGTCCAGGTTTGATTGAGCCACGCACCGCCAGCCACCTGTATGTTGCAGGTGGCAGAAGGCCCACCGGGATTTTTGGCATACCACAATACAATGGTGTAGATGCTTCCAGGCATCAACCCGTTTAGCGTAGTGGCTATGGTTCCGGCCGTAAACCCGTTCAGGTCAATGCTTTGGGAACCGCTTGGACTGCCTGTGTTGTATGGCGGGGTATTCGGCCCGATCACATCTATGGAACCACTTAAAACCGACCAGGTGCTGTAACTCTGCCCGCCAAAATACGTGTCGAAGCTGCCCGTAGGCGGATTAGGCGCGTCTTCAAAATTACCGTTCGGAATGCCTACTTCCTCTAGATCGCCACAACAGCATGCGTTCACCACACATGCAGGTTGAGCAAAAATGGTGCTTTGGAAAGCGCCGCACAGCATCAATATCACCCACACACGCAATAGAATGTACCTGTTTTTCATGAATTGCAATTTACACTGCAATATCAGGCTATTACGCAATAGTCAAACCATTATGGCTTCAAAAATTGATCGAGCCAGGCAAAAAATTCACGTTGCCATAGAATGCTGTTCTGGGGTTTGGATACCCAGTGCCCTTCGTCGGGAAAATACAAAAAACGGGAAGGGATGCCCCTCAACTGCGCCGCCTGAAACGCCTGCATGCCTTCACTGAGCGGCACCCGAAAATCGAGTTCGTTGTGTATGACCATTATGGGCGTATCCCAGTTTTGTACAAATCGGTGCGGACTGAATTTGGCGTAGTCAGCCTGCCGTTTGGGATCCCAGTACGGCCCTTTGATGTCGTAGTTGGCAAACCACAGCTCTTCCGTGGTGCCATACCAGCTTTCCAGGTTAAACAGGCCACAGTGCGAAATAAAGGCCTTGAAGCGCTTGTTGTGGTTGCCCGCCAGCCAGTACACCGAATACCCGCCGTAGCTGGCACCCACTGCGCCGAGGCGTTGCTCATCTACCCACGGTTCAGCGGCAAGATTGTCCATGGCCGATAAAAGGTCTTGCATGGGCATGCCTCCCCAGTCACCCGATATGGCATCGCACCAGGCTTGTCCACTGCCCGGCATGCCTCTTCGGCAAGGTGCCACCACTACATAATCGTGTGCGGCCATCATTTGCACATTCCAGCGGTAGGAGAAGCCCTGGCTTAGGGCCGACTGCGGTCCGCCCTGGCAGTACAACAGCGCCGGATATTGTTTTTTGGGATCAAAGTTCGGGGGCAAGATCACCCAAACATTCATGTCTTTGCCGTCCTTGGTGCGCACCGTTCGGCGCTCCACTTTGCCTTTGGCGATGTTGCTCCACGGGTCGTCGGTCACCGAGGTCCGTTTGCGGGCCTCTCCGGTGGCGGCATTTACGGTGTACAATTCGGCGGGTGCGTCCATGGCTGTGCGGGTGGCCACCAGTGTGTTGCCCGCTACCCGCAAACCGGTGTAGTCGTGCTGTCCATTGGTGATGCGGCGTGGTTTATCCGCGTTCAACTTCCATTCATACAGCTGATAGGTAAAGTCGGTGCTGCTGATGAAAAAAAGCGACTGCCCATCGGCGGCCCACTGTGGAGAGCGGGCCTCAAAATCCCATCCTTTGGTCAATTCCCGGCGTACATTGGTGCGGGTATCCAGCAGCATGATGCGCGTGCGGTCGGCTTCAAATCCGGCGCGCTCCATGCTGGTCCAGGCCAGATATTTTCCATCGGGCGAAAACACCGGATCCTGATCGTAGCCCGGCATGCCCTCCGTCACATTGAGGGTAGCGCCGCTGCTGACGTCATAGAGGTACAAATCTGAATTGGTGCTTTGCGATTCGGCGGTTTGAGACAGTTTTCGGCACGTGTACACGATAAAACGCGCATCGTTGCTCCACGTGATTTGTTCTATGCCACCCATTGGGCTCAGGGGGCTGTCGTATCGTTCGCGCATGATGTTTACGGGCTCGCCAATCAGCTCGCCTGCCTGGTATGATGCATAAAACACATTGCTGAAGGTGTAGTCGTGCCAGCTTTTCCAGTGCCGGTAGAACAGGCCATCAATCACCCGGCCGCTTGTTTTGGGTAAATCCACGTATTTTTCGGCCACCGACTGGTCGAGCTTTACATCTGCTGCAAACAACACTGCGTTGCCTGTGGGTGCATACCTGAACCCGTTCATGTCTACCTCGGAAACCTGGTGCATCGTGCCGCCACCCGAAGCAATTTCGTGTAACTTGCCGTCGCGCAAAAATCCGATGCGCGTACCATCCGGGTGGAAAGCCGCATCCTGACAAGAAGTGCCCTCGGGTGTCAGTGCGATTATTTCATTGGACTGCAAATCCAGCCGGTACAACACGCGGCTACTTTTATTGTCCGTAAGGTCGTAACGTTGCACTCCGTAAACCGCATACCGGCCGTCAGGAGATACCGCATCGAGGCTTACCCGCCCGATTTTCCAGAGCAATTCCGGTGTGAGTCGTTGATTTTGAGCAGGTAAAGAAACAGAAATAAGCATCAGAAAGAGCGCCGTGAGCAAGTTTCGAAACATAATCGAGGTTATTCAATGTCCAAATTGGGTTGGCAAAAATGCAGCTTTACCCGCAAAAACCGTGAAAAAAGAAGATTGGCATGAAAAAGTACATTTGGGAGGCCTTGGGCGTGTTTCTTTTTTGCCTGTTTGTGTTGCTGATCTGGAACAACAACACCGGCATACTGGCGCCGCTGGCTATCGGTTTGGCCTGGTATGGCATACAGGCTGTTTTTTCGGTGGAGCCCGGCTGGTATGGCAATCCGGCATTTATAACCGCCGATTTATTGCTGGATCGGGTGGCCAACCGCCAGTTGACACCTTACGTTTTTGTGGCTCAGGTAGTCGGGGCCTTGCTCGCTGTACCTTTTATTTTGTTTTTACTGCGTTGCTCGGGCATTGCAGAAACAGAAATGGTACACCCTGACCCGTTCTGTGCCTTTTTTGCCGAGTTTATATGCACCTTTGTCTTGACGCTCACTTACCTTCGCCCACAGCCTGGCGTTGCCAGTGTACAGGGTGTACAGTTGGCTGTGTTGTTGTTTGCATTTGCACCTTTATCTGCCGGCGCATACAATCCGGTATTGGCATTGGCTTATGCCCTGGCTGAACGCATCACCTGGGGCGATTTCAGTTTTTATGCCGCCGCCGAGCTTCTTGGCGCTGCTGCCGCCGCTTCCCTCCTGCTGGTATGGTTTCCGGCTGCTGAATAGCCCGTTTTCGTTCATCAAAATTCAAAACTATGCGCATACTTGGGTACATCAACCATCCGCAGTACAAAATCACGGTTTTTAAAATGGACAACCGCGTAACCCTGAAATTAGAAAACGAGGGATATGAGCAGTCTTATAAGCTGGGCGAGCGGGAGCATTTGAACAGCCTGGAAAAAATAAAATTGTTGGTAGACGATCATTTTCTGCAACAGGCAGCAACTGTATTTCAGTCCATGCACCAAAACATCATGTCGGCATCCGCCCGAAACACCGCCGAAACCACGGAAAACCGTTTTCCGGAAATCATTTAGCGCCTGTTCAGCTTGTTATTATCTTGATATTCAGGCATGTTAAAACGCGCTGAATGCTCACTTACAACCGGTTGTGTTTTTAACTCAAAACTCAAAACTCAAAACCCAAAACTCTTTACGTATCATTGCACCCGAAAAACAGTTACATAATCAACCTGCCGTTACTTTAACATGAAAAACTTTTTCCTTCTTGGGTTGGCGTTGCTCCCCCTGCTGATAGGTGCTCAAAACACCCGTGCTTTTTACGATACCAAAAGCATCGCCGAGGTGCGTGTTAAAATGGATGCCAAAAACTGGGGCGATGTACTCGACTCCATGCGGATCATGGGCGAATACCTGGCGCCTGCTACCGTCACCGTTGATGGTGCCCGGTATGAAAACGTTGGCATCCGCTATGTTGGCGACAAATCGTTCGTCACTGGTCAAAAAAGAAACCCGGTAGTCATTCGGCTCAACGAAAACAACCCGGAACAAGCACACCAGGGCTACCAATACATTTACCTCTCGTCGGCTTTACGCGACCCCAGCATGGTGCGCGAAGTACTTATGCACGAAATTGCGCGCAAATACATGCCGTCGCCACAAGCCAATTATGCCCGCCTGTACCTCAACGACGAATACATTGGGCTTTTTGTTAACCTCGAACTCCCGACCAAAGCGTTTCAGGAACGCCACTTTCAAGACTCCGGCAACCTGCTCGCACACGCCCGTGTGTACGCCCGGGATGCCGAAGGGGTCAACTGCAAAAAAAACCTGTACGGCTCTTTGGAATATGAAAGCGATCTGGCCTGCTATCCCGCCAACTTCCGCCGCCTTAATGGCGACAACTACGCCAGCATCCAGGAATTGACCCGTGTGCTGAACCAGGAGCCCGAGAACATCGAGAAAATACTGAATGTAGACGAAGCCCTCTGGATGCTCGCCCTGAACAACGTCATGGTTAACCTCAGCAGCTACACCGGCATCAGCTCCAATTATTTCTTGTATCAGGACCAGGAAGGCCGTTTCCACCCCATTCACTGGGACCTCAACCTCTCTTTTGGCGGGTTTAAAAATACCGGCAGCGGCAGCGACCTCGACGAAAAGGCGCTCGCCAGGCTCGATCCGCTGTTGCACGCCAACAACGCGTACAAACCCCTGATCAGCAAACTGCTCAGCAATCCCCTGTACAAAAAAATGTACCTCGCCCACATGCGCCAGATTGTGGAGGAAAACTTCAGCAATGGCGCATATGAAAAACGCGCCAAAGAATTACAAGGGCAAATTGTCGTGCCGTTCAGCGATGACCGCAACAAACAATACACACTCGACGAATTTCAAGGCAGCCTGCGCAATACTACTGGCAAAAAAAGCAAAATTCCGGGCATCGTAGAACTGATGTCCAAACGAACCGAGTTCCTCAAAACCAATACCGACCTCAGCGCCTTACCCTCCATCATCAGTCAGGTACAGCTGCAAAACAGGGTCAAGTTTGACTCCGAACGCCTCAAATCGTTCAACTTCAGCGCCCAGGCCGATCGTTTCCCCCAACGCCTCTTCCTGCACTACCGCTTCGATCCGGCACAACCCTATCAGGTGATCTCCATGGAGGAAGAAGCCGGAAGCGAACTGACCCCGGGCGTAAAAAAATTCAAAACAACCGTAAAAGCGCCTTCCGACGATGCCGTAATCCACTACTACATCATCGCTGAAAATGCCGGTATGGCTTCCTTCTACCCCACCAACTACACCCAAAGTCCCGCAGTAGCCAAATTGGTGGAACTGAATAAATAGTGGAGGAGAGGAGGAGTTGAGCGGTTTAGGAGTTTAGTTTTTCAGCCCCTCAACCGCTCAACTCCTCCTCTTCTAAACCGCTCAACTCCTCAACTCCTCAACTCCTCAACTCAATTCTTCAACCAATCAACACCAAACTACTTTTTTTCCTCCTTTTGGGCGTTGTTCCGCTGTTTGGCCAATCTTTTTACGGGCCCGGTGTACAGGAATTGCGGTTGGAGATGCTGTATCCCGACTGGGATCGCCAACTGGATTCGTTGAAAGTAAATGACCCGGATACGCGCCTTGTCGCTCACCTCAAACTGAACGGAACCCGGTTCGACAGTGTGGGGGTGCGCTATAAAGGCAACAGCTCTTATTACAAATCAAGAGAGGAAACCTACAAGAAACTGCCGTTTAACATCAAATTAAACTATATTGTCGATGGACAGCGGTTGGAAACCAGGCAGACCAACCTCAAACTCTCCAATGGTTTTTTAGACCCGAGCTTCATCCGCGATCCGTTGGGCTATTCGGTGGTGCGCCAGTACATGCCCGCCCCCGAATGCAATTTTACCCGGCTGTACATCAATAACGCGTATTGGGGCTTGTACGCCAATGCAGAATCCATCGACGGCAAGTTCCTGCGCAAACACTTTAAAACCGACAAAGGCCATTTGATTAAATGCGACCCGGCAGACTGGAAAAAAGTGCGCAGCCAAAACGGTTGCCCAAAAGGGGAAAATGCCTCTTTAAATTACCTCAACGACAACCCCTCCTGCTATGCCGCTTTTTACGAAGTAGATGAAATAGAAGCCTGGAAGCCACTGCTAAAACTCATCAAAACCCTTAAAGACAATCCGAACAACATAGAATCGGTGCTCAATGTCGACCAAACACTCTGGATGCTTGCCATCAACAACGTGCTGGTTAACCTCGACAGCTACAACGGCTCCCTGTCGCACAACTATTACCTCTGGTTTGACACCACGGGGGTCGCCCACCCGCTCATCTGGGATCTGAACCTCTGTTTTGGCGGCTGGCGCCGCGACGCCGCATTTAAGGTGATGGAAAACGACGCCCTCATCCAGTACCACCCCTTGGCCGAAAGCACCAATCCGAAACGCCCGCTCATTGCGCAATTGCTCAAAATTCCATTGTATAGAAAACTCTATTTGACGCATTACAACACCATCGTCAGCGAACAACTGTCTAATGGTGCACTCCTAAAACGCGCCGAAACACTCAAACGGGAAATTGACACCTGGGTGCAAAAAGACTCTCTGAAACTATACCCGTACGACGCTTTTCAAAGGTCGTTGACCACCACATTTACCAACGGGCAAGACCGCATCATCGGCATTCAGGAACTCATGGAACCCCGCGCCAAATGGCTCGCTCAACTGGAACTGTTGCAAAAAAAAGGGCCGGAAATCAGCCAGGCGACGGATATGCTTTCCGATTCCACCTGCACCGTGCGTGCCCGCGTGCAACAAGCCCAATCGGTTTGGCTGTGCTACCGAAATGCTCCGGAATTTTCGTTTAAACGCATGCCCATGACACTGCAAGGGGACGTCTATGAGGCCGTTGTGCCGCGAAATAACATTTTACACTACTACATCCTGGCTGAAAATGCCGAAGCCGCGGCTACCCTGCCCGAGCGGGCATCGTTTGCATACAACACGGTCAGCGGCGCTTCAAATTAAATCTACCATTGTAATGCCGTTGCCGCCTGCGTCGTTGGCCGGATGATATACGTTGGCGATGTTGCCGCCGTATTCCTTCAGTTTTTGACGCACCAGCTTGCGGAGGATGCCGTCGCCCTTACCGTGCAGGATGTGCAATGTGGTGGAGTTGGACAACAGGGCGTTGTCCACAAATTTTTCCAATGTTTGCAACGCTTCCTCCTTGCTGAGGCCACGCAGATCAATTTTATGATCAAAAGCGGCGGCACGCTGCAAGTCGGTTTGAGCCCTGTTTTGGGTGCTCTTGGCGGGCTCCGCCACAGCCACCAGGTCGCGTACCACAATGCTGACTTGCAACTGGCCCAAACTGACCGACGCCTTTTGCCCTTCCAGGCGGTCTATGCGGCCCACCGCACCACCTGTACGCAAGCGTACATAGTCGCCCACTTTAAATGGCGCAGCCACACCTGCCACGCTTCCGGTTTCCAACTGCAACACCTCGCTGTATGCTTCGTCTACTGCTTTAGCCTTCTCAGCCCTTTCGGCACGGAGTCGAACAGACACTTCGCGGGCGCGCTCCACGTTGTTGGATTCCTTCAACTCGCGGATGAGCTTGTCCACTTCGTGGTTGGTTTGGGCCTTCTGGAGCAAATCAAACTCTTTCTGATCCAACTTGAGCCGTTTGCGCTTCATCTCCAGCTCCTGATTCATGGACTCGTAGTTTTTAATCAGCTTGTCCAACGATTCCTGTTTTTCCCGGGCGGCTTTCAGGTGCTCTTCCAACTCCTGTTTTTCCCGCTGCAGTTCTATCAGGATGTCATCCACCGCTGTTTCACTGCCTGTGCGGCTGCGCGCATAGTCAATCAGCGGCTTGGGCAACCCGCTTTTGGCGGCAATCTCAAATGCATAACTGCTGCCCGGACGGCCCACGCGGAGTTCATACGTGGGCGACAAGGTGTCTTTATCAAAGTGCATGTTGCCGTTGAGAATGCCCGGGTTGCGAAAGGCGAATACCTTGAGGTTGGAATAGTGCGTGGTGACAACGGCAAAAACCCCTTTTCGGTGCAATTCACGCAACACCGATTCCGCAATGGCACCACCAGGCTTGGGGTCGGTACCGCTGCCCATTTCGTCTATGAGCACCAGGGTTTTCGGCGTGGCTTTTTTGATGAACTCGCGTGCATTCTGAAGGCGGGAGGAGTACGTACTGAGGTCGTCTTCAAGGCTCTGTTGGTCGCCAATGTCGGCAAAAAGCTGCTGAAAAATCCCGAATTCACTTAGCTCATGACAAGGCACCAGTAAACCGCTTTGCACCATGATTTGCATGAGGCCAACCGATTTCATGGCCACCGACTTACCCCCGGCGTTGGGGCCCGACAAAATGAGGATGTGGTTTTCGCCATTTAAACGCAGTTCAAACGGCACCGTTTTGCGGCCAAGTGCTTTGTTTTTGAGGTACAACAGCGGGTGATAGCCTTTTTTGACGCTGATTATGGGCGATTCTTTCAGCACCGGCATGCCCGCGCGCATGGATACGGCGAGTTTGGCCTTGGCCTGAATAATGTCGTATTGCACCAGCGCCATGAGGTACTGGCGTATCAGCCCTGCGTAAGGCCGTATGGTATCGCTCAGGTTTTTCAGGATGCGGAAAATTTCGCGGCGCTCCTCCTGTTCGAGGTTGAAAATGTCGTTGTTGATGTCAATAACCGCCTCGGGCTCAATAAAAACCGTGCGGCCGGTCTCGCTTTCGTCGTGTATGATGCCGCGCATTTTCCGCTTGTGCTCGGCTGGCACGGACAGGACGCGCCGGTTGTTGCGGAAACTCTCCGGGTTGTCCGACAACCAGCCATTTTGTCGATATTCCTGAATGATTTGCCTGAAACGCGCGTCTAAGTCGCGCATTCGGTGCTGGGTTTCGCGCCGAATGCGGAGGAGCTCGGGCGAAGCATCGGGCCGCATGTCGCCTTTTTCGTCAAACACCGTATTGATGGCTGCGGCAAGACCCTCGTCATAAGACAGCGGCCGGATGATGTCGAACAGTTTCGGATAAATCTCTTTTTTAACCCCGCTGAAAAACCGGAACAGGTCGCGCATGGTATACAGTATCCGCAAAACATTCTGGAATGATTCCGCTTGCAGCGTGTAGCCTTCTATTTGGAGCATGCGCAGTTCCGGACGCACATCCGAGTAGGCGTTCATCGGAAAGCGGTCGTTTTTTTCCAGTGCGAGCTTGTACTCGCGCACCTCCCGGAGGCGCAAATCTATTTCCGAAAACGTGACGCCGGGTTTAAGCTGCCGCAACACCTCAGCCGCTATTGGATTAAGAGCTTCTTTTTCAAGGAGTTCGATGATTTTATCGAATTCAATTTTTTGCAATACGTCTTTCGGTTCGAAAAGCATACAGGAGTGCTAAAAGGCAGCGCCGATCAAAACAGGCCGCCGGTCAAAACAGATTTGTGTAGTTCGAATAAACAAGATTGTCAAAGATAAGTTCCTTAATGGAATTCATAAGGCTCCCATGAGCATATAAATGATTGCGCGATGCAAAAAAATTATGCGTGCCAGTTAGACAAGAATATAAAACAGCCATATATTTGATCCTGAAATTCACTATTCACAAAAAGCTCAACTAATGATTAAGTTATTACAAATTTTACTGCTCGTTGGCGTAAGTGCCGGCATCGCTCAAGCTCAAGTTGTTCTCTGGCAGGAAAACTTTGACGCATCCAATTCCCTTCCTGCTGGCTGGAGCCAAACCACACTCGCTACTGACGGTGGCTGGAAGGTGGGTACTACCTCGGCTTTGAGTTCACAATTTTTCCCCATTACATCGCGTGCCGGCAACATTGTTGCCACCAATGACGACCAATGCAACTGCAACAAAAGCAATGACTTGTTGAAATTGCCGGTGCTGGATTTCACTACCGCAGTTGAACCCTATCTGTTGTTTGATCTGTACTACGCCGGTGCAACCTATCAGGGTTCTACAGAAGAACTGTACCTGATGTCTTCCGAAAATGGCGTAGACTGGACCGTTGTGGAAGCCATCGACGGCAACGGTTCGTGGGAAAGCAACCGTGGCGTCAATCTGACTGCCTTTGCCGGTAAGGCAGCAGTTTACTTAGCCTTCCGATATGTAGACGATGGTGGCTGGATGTTCGGCGCTGCCTTTGACAACCTGCGCATTGTGGAGAAAGACAACATCCTGCGCACAACACTCGACGGTGCCCAGGTGGTGCGCACCATTGAACTGATTCCGCGCAGCGTAGCTTACGACAAGTTTTTTGTCGACGGTGAAGTGTTCGTAGGTGGCCAGATCAGCAACCCGTCTTTCGCAGCCATTACTGCTTTCGATGCTACCTGGACCAACGGTGTAGACTCCAAAACGCAAACCTTTACCGGCCTGAACGTTGGCCTCGGCGAGTCTTATTACTTCGAAATGACCGACGGCTTCCTGGTGAAGGAAGGTTCCAACGATGTAACCCTGACCATTTCCAACGTAAATGGCGTAGGCGACAACGACGCCACCGACAACGTCAGCACAGCCGGCATCATCGGCGTGAAGCCTGTAAGCGGCCGTAAAGTCGTCATCGAAGAAGGTACAGGTACCTGGTGCGGCTGGTGCCCACGCGGCGCAGTCATGCTGGATCACATGGATCTGTACTACAAGGAAACAGCCATTGGCATCGCGGTACACAACCAGGATCCCATGGTAGTGGCAACTTACGACACCGGTATGGGCACCCTGATTGGTGGCTACCCAAGTGGTTTGGTTGACCGCGTGCACAGAGACATTGATCCGACTGAATTTGAAGAATTCTATGTAGATCGCATGTCTGTTGAACCTACTGTGTTGGTGACTCAGGAAGTAGAGTGGGATGCGGCTACCCGCAAAGCCACGGTACACAGCAAATTGAAATTCCTCGAAGAAACCAATGGCAACTACCGCATTGCGGTGGTTTACATTGAGGATGAAGTAAAAGGCACAGGTTCAACGTATGGTCAGGTAAACTACTATTCTGGTGGTGTGGTTGGCCCAATGAACGGTTATGAAAACCTGCCAGCCACTGTACCTGCTTCTCAAATGGTGTACCAGCACGTGGCGCGTGGCATTGTAGGCGGTTTTACCGGTGCGGCTAACAGTGTACCCACCAGCAACCCTGCCGGTTCTGAACACGAGTATACCAGCACGTTTACGATCCTGAATGCATTTAATGTGGAAAAAATGCACGCAGTAACCATGTTGCTTAGCGGAAGCAATCAGGTGATCAACGCTGAAAAAACAACCATCCCGTACACCATTGTTTCTTCCAATGAGCCACAATCGGAGCTGCTGTCTGTCAGCATGTTCCCCAACCCGGTGAGCGAATCGGCTACCATTACCCTGAACCTGCTGGAAAGCGCCGACGTACAGGTGCGCATTTTTGATGCCATCGGCCGCACAGCCGTTGAGCGCAACTACACCGGCGTTCAAGGCGAAACATTCCTGCCTTTCCAGGTAGGCAGCCTCGCCAATGGCACATACATGCTGTCGGTTTCGGCCAATGGCCAAATGGTGACCAAACCGTTTGTGATCATTCGTTAATCGCTGTTGATTTTATAAAAATACATCCAGTTCGGGGCATTCGACACAAGTCGAATGCCCTTTTTTATTCCGTATTCCGCATTCGCCACTCCGCATTCCATTACTTTTACACCATGAAACTCTATCTGATAGCGGGTGAAGCATCTGGCGATTTGCATGCGGGAAACCTCATCAAAGCCATTCGAGCCCAACAACCCGACGCCCGTATACGCGCCTGGGGCGGCGAGCACATGGCCGAGGCAGGGGCTGAAGTGGTCAAACACTACCGCGATCTGGCCTTTATGGGCTTTTGGGAGGTGCTGAGCAACTTGCGTACGATTATGCGCAACCTGGAATTTTGCAAGACAGACATCATCGCGTTTCAACCTGATGTACTGGTGCTGATCGATTACCCGGGGTTCAACCTGCGCATTGCCCAATGGGCCAAACAGCAGGGCATCAGGGTCGTATACTACATTTCACCACAGGTGTGGGCCTGGCACCAGTCGCGCGTGAACGCCATTAAACGCGATGTAGACGACATGCTCGTCATCCTCCCCTTCGAAGAGGCGTTTTACGCTAAACACGGCATGTCTGTGCAGTTTGTCGGGCACCCGCTGCTCGACGCGATCGGTGCCGCCGATCAATGGGGCGGTGCCGATGCACGAACCATCGCATTGTTACCCGGCAGCCGACGCCAGGAAGTGCAACGCATATTGCCGGTTATGGCTGCGGTGTCGGCATTTTTTCCGGAACATCAGTTTGTGGTGGCAGGCACCCCTACCCTACCCGATGAGCTGTACACGTCCATCCTCCGTCCGTACCCCAACATACAACTCGTCAAAGGCAAAACCTATGACTTGCTCCGTCAATCCAGGGCAGCCTTGGTCAAATCGGGCACTTCCACCCTGGAAACGGCCCTGTTTGGTGTTCCACAAGTGGTCTGCTATGCGGGCAACCCGCTTTCCTACGCCATTGCCCGACAGGTCATTAAAGTAAACTACATCTCTCTGGTCAACCTGATTTTGGATCAGCCGTTGGTTCAGGAGCTCATTCAAACCGGGTTTACACCTGAAAACGCCCGGGAGGCACTGCAAAGCATTCTTCAAGCTGCAGAAACAAGCAGAATCAGGCAAGGGTATATGGATTTGAGGCATCTATTGGGCGATGGTGGTGCCTCGGAAAGGGCCGCTTTGGCAGTTTTGAGTTTTGAGTATTGAGTTTTGAGTATTGAGTTTTGAGTATTGAGTTTTGAGTATTGAGTATTGAGTTTTGAGTACTCTACGCGTACTCAAAACTCAAAACTCAAAACTCAATACTCAAAACGGGAGAGAGGCTATCGAACAACGACAAATTTCTTGGTCAACGTGCCGTTTGGCGTAGCAATGCGGGCAATATAAGTGCCTGGTGCCAGCGTGTTCACGTTGTACTGAAGTTGATCGTTGGTGAGTGCCGGGCGGTCATCGATGGTGATCACACGACCCGTCAAATCCGCCAAAGTAATCGTTGTAGACGTAGGCGTCTCAAAATCAAACGACAGGTTCAATACATCATTTACCGGATTGGGCACAATGCGGAAAGTGTTGTCTGGCAACGGCGTCTCATCAACGGTAGAAATCAGATCAATGTTGAGGCGCAGGAATGGATCCGGATTGCCAATAAAGCCACCGGAGTAGCCTGTCAGGTACAACAACTGGCTTACACCTGGGTGAACTACATCATTTGCAATGGACTGGAACACGGTGTTAAAAGGTTTTTCGTAAGTAACCGTCAGGTAATATTGCGCGCCAGCATCCAGGGGTACTCCTTCTAAGCCCGAATTAAAATCGGTGATGGGCAGTACATGCACGTCAAAATTGACTGTAGTATCGGGTGCGTCAAACACAGCAAAACCAACAAAGGTCATGCCCGATTCTGGCGGGAAATTCGCCGCATTGAAGTTGCTAAAATCCGGTAAAATGTCATCGTTCACGCGGAATAAGCCAATGGAAGCTGAAACCTCATTGGCTTGAGGATCAGGAGCAGGGTTGCAAGCGTACGAGAAAATAGCTTCTCTTGCCGCATATTTCTCGTTTACACCTGAAGCCATGGTGTAAATGTTGCCCCAGGTCCAAACATCAGGCAAAGTACCCGGGCGTGTAGCCGTTTCAATGCCATTTTCCTTGGCAAACAGGGACGTTGTAGCAAAAAACGGCGCCTCTCTGTTGTTGTCGCTTGGGCGCTCGTCCATTTCATCTGCCGACACGGAGTAGCGAATGCGGTAAGCGCCTTCAGGAAGCTCCGGTGGGTACAGCGTATTGAAGGTAATAAAAGCAGTATCACCTGGCGGCAAATTAGCTACACGGGCAGTGTCTGTAAACAACACATCACCCGTGCTGGTCTCTACAAAAGCGATTGCATTGACGTTGGTGGAAGCAGCAAGGCCTTTGTTGAACACATCGACACCGAATCCAAAAGTATCTGTAGCCAACTGCGAAGCAGGCGTGCCAATGCTGGAAACCGGGTAAAAGAAGTCCGTAATCACCAGGTCAAAACTCGGATTGGGGTTGGAGTTGAAGAGGCGTACGTCATCCAATGCCCACAGATACTCCCAGTTGCCGGTCCATTGCCATTGCAGGTAAACCACAGGCTGGTTAGCCGCTACAGAGGAGATGTTCACCGTTGAAAAATATGGGTTTTCCGAGAAGTTATCCGTTTCCGTTAAACCCGGGAAGCAAACAAAGGTAGTCCAGTTTACTTTATCCGTGCTGACACGCAAAACAGCATTGGTTTCAGCCACATTCTCAAAAACACCGATGTGCGATTGAAAAATGGCGTACACCAGGTTTTGAGCGCTGCAATTGATGGCAGCAGTGGTTAATTCAGCAACGTGGTTGTTTGGCAATGCCGCACCAGAGGCGTCGGAATTGACCACCATGAATCCGTTGGCCGCAGAAGAAGCAGCAAACGGCAGTTGTCCGGTAAATACAGGAGAACAGTTGTCGGCCGGCCCGGTGCAATATTCCCAGGTAATGCCCTGGTTAGAGGCGTCCACAGAGGTCCAGCCATTCGGCAAACCCGTTGAAAAATTCGCCGCATAAAATGGTACTTGGGCAACAGCGGCAGTTGCGAGCATGCTCAGCAACAGGAGCGTAGTTAAGTGTTTAATCATTGTTGTAAGTTTTGTACCAAAAATATTGAGTTCAAAAGTACCGGTATTGAGGGATTCCGGAAACAAAATTATTGCTCATGCAAGCAATTTCCCTACTTTTCTGTCCATAAAGACATTGAATGGACTCCGATGGATGCAAATCACTTCTTTTTTTCCTTTCCCCAGGTGTCTTTTAAGGTCACAGTCCGGTTAAATACCATTTTGTTGGCCGTGCTGTCGGGATCTACACAGAAGTAACCCAAACGGGTAAACTGAAACTTGTCACCCACATGTACCGATGCCAAAGCTGGTTCAACCAATGCGTTTTCGACAATCTTCAAGGAGTCTGGATTGATGACACTTAAAAAATCCTCAGCCTCCGCAGGATCTTCTACCATGAACAATCGATCGTACAAGCGTACCTCTGCCGTTTGAGTATGCGGCGCACTCAACCAATGGATCACACCCTGCACCTTCAACCCACTGGTGTCGTGCCCGCTGCGGCTTTCCGGCACATATTGGCAATGCAATGCGGTGATGTTTCCGGCAGCATCTTTGTCGACCGATTCGCAGCGGATGATGAACGCAGATTTAAGGCGAACCATGCCACCTACAGACAATCGGTGGTATTTCGGTGGCGGATTTTCCATAAAATCATCGTGCTCAATAAACAGTTCGCGGCTAAAGGGCAACATTCGGTGACCCGCCTCCGGGTCTTCAGGGTTGTTTTCCGTCTCTAACCATTCCACTGTGTCTTCCGGATAGTTGTCTATGACAACTTTTATCGGATCCAGCACAGCAAAACGCCTGAGCGACCGCTTGTTGAGGTCTTCCCGAATGCAAAACTCCAGTAAGGAAAGCTCAATGAGGTTTTCACGCTTGGATACGCCAATGCGGGTGGCAAAATCCACGATGCTCTCTGGCGTAAACCCGCGACGCCGCAGGGCCGAAATGGTAGGCATGCGCGGATCGTCCCAGCCGCTTACATGCCCTTCCTTTACCAAATGGAGCAGCTTGCGCTTGCTCATGATGGTGTAGCTGAGGTTAAACCGGGCAAATTCGTATTGTTTAGACGGAAAAATGCCCAATTGCTCAATGAACCATTCGTAGAGCGGTCGGTGGGGCGCAAATTCCAGCGTACAAATGGAATGCGTAATGCCCTCTATGCTGTCGCTTTGGCCATGCGCCCAATCATACATCGGGTAAATATGCCATTTGTCGCCTGTCCGATGGTGATGCGCATGTTTTATCCGGTACAGCAGCGGGTCACGCAAGTGCATGTTGGGCGATGCCATGTCAATTTTCGCCCGCAACACACAGTCGCCTTCCTCAAAACCGCCGTCACGCATCTTTTCAAACAACTGGAGGTTCTCCTCTGCCCCGGTGTCGCGATATGCATTGCCCGTACCCGGTACTGTAGGAGTCCCTTTCTGAGCAGCCATTTCTTCAGGCGATGAGAAGTCAACGTATGCCTTACCATCCCGGATGAGGCGGACTGCCCAGGCATACAATTGATCAAAATAATCGGATGCGTAAAATACGTGCGCTGGCTCAAACCCCAGCCAGCGCACGTCTTGAAGGATGCTGTCTACGTACTCCTGCTCTTCTTTAGCCGGATTGGTGTCGTCAAAACGCAAATTCGTTTTTCCGCCAAACTTCCGGGCTAAACCAAAATTCAAGGCTATGCTCTTGGCATGTCCAATGTGCAGATATCCGTTCGGTTCTGGCGGAAAGCGGGTAACCACTTCCGTAAGCCGACCCGTTTTTAAATCGTCTTCAATGATCTCCTCTAAAAAATTCAGCGTTTCGCTGCTCATAAGCGGTGTAGTTGTTCGAACGGCAAAGATATGCTATCGAACTAAAGTCACATCCCCTTTGTAAAGTTCCACGACACCGTCTATGAATTCCACTTCCATGTACCAGACATACACGCCCGGGTTCATGTCGTCGCCCCGGAAAGTGCCGTTCCAGCCCAACAATGGGTCGTTGGGTTGAAAATCGGTGATGGTGTACATCGCGTTGCCCCAGCGGTCGAATACTTCCAGCGACTTGATGTTGCGCACCGTGCCCTCCTTGGCAAATACGCTGAACCAGTCGTTTTCGCCGTCCTTGTCCGGTGAGAAGACGTTGGGTACATACACGAAGCGACGGCGGTCTACAATCACCGTTACCTTGTCCTCATCACGGCAGCCGTTGTTGGCCACTATGCTGACGGCATACGTGGTGGTGATCAACGGGGATATATTCTGCACCAGACACTGGGGGCACTCGGAACTGGAATCGGGCATTGGCGTCCAGATGATCGAGGCCAGGCTGTCAAACGGGTAGTTCACCACGGCCTCGATTACTGTGGCTTCGCCCAGCGAGATGGTCTGGTTGTCGCCCAACTCTACGTCCAGGGGTATGGGTGCGGTGATCACGATGATCTCTGTTACTTCGCAATCATTCGCATCCGTGGTCAATATGGTGTAAGCACCCGCCTCCAGCCCGGTAAAGGTGTTGGAGGTTTGTGGCGTACCGCCGTTGAGGGTGTATTCGTATGGGGGCACACCACCTGAGGGTTGCACGTAAATGACACCGTCATCAGTGCCAAAGCAGTCCAAATCCGTGATGGCAAACGTGATTTGCAGCAGTTCCGGTTCGTTGAGGGTGACAGAAGCTACGTCGGTGCAGCCGTTGGCGTCTGTCACCGTCACGGTGTACACACCCGCAGGCAGGTCGGTGATTTGCGTACCCGTCTCGGTCGTCGACCAGGCAAAAGTGTACGGCTGTTTGCCGCCCGTAGCCGTCACCAAAGCGGTGCCGTCAGACTGGTCTGTGCAGCTGATCGGGAAACCGTTGAATGCCGCTACCGCCGTGGCCGTGGCATTGGGCGACATGAGCTGCACGATGGTGGCGCTGCTCGTGGTGCTGAATCCGGTCGATGCCGTAATGTTCAGCGTGTAGTTGCCCGCCGCTAATCCATCGACCACCTGTGGCGTGTTGATTGCGGTGACGATGCCCGAAGCCACCGGTACGCCGCCAGCTGCCAATATGGTGAAATTAAACGGCGCTTCGCCCAAAGTCACTGTGATGGTGAGCGAGCCGGTATTTTCCAGACAAGGGATGTCCGAGCCATCCATGTTGGCCTCAATCCCGCAAAAAGACGGCGGACGCAGCGTGGTGGTGGCGTATACCGTGCTGTCGCAGCCGTACTGGTTGGTCAACACGGTGGTGACCAAGCCCACTTCCAGCGGATCGCAGGTGGTGAACGCCAGGTAAGTGGTGTCGCTGGGCAACAAGACGACCGTTTCAGTCACCGTGCTGTCGCAACCATAAACATTGGGGTACACATTGACGAACACACCCACTTCGGCGGGGTCACAGGTGGTGGTCTGGAATGCCACCGTGTCGCTGGGCAGCAAGTTGACGGTTGTCACTATGGTGCTGTCGCAACCCGCAGCCGTGATCAAGGTGTTGGCAAACACGCCTGCCGCGCCGGGGTCACAAGTCGTTTCGGTCAAAAATGTGGTGTCCAAAGGCACAAATGCAATGGTGGTAATCACCGTGCTGTCGCAGCCAAACTGGTTGGTTTCCACCACCGTAAACACACCCACTTCCGCCGGGTTGCAACTCGTGCCACTCAGGTTGGTGGTGTTGCTGGGCAACAAATTGACAGTGGTGGCAATCACGCTGTCGCAGCCTGCTGAGGTGATCAGCGTCTGGTAAAACACGCCCGCCGCAGCCGGGTCGCAGGTGGTCGTGGTGAGGAATGTGGTGTCCAAAGGCGCAAACACAATGGTGGTGATCACCGTGCTGTCGCAGCCAAATTGGTTGGTTTCCACTACGGTAAACACGCCCACTTCCGCCGGATTGCAGCTCGAGCCAAATAAGTTGGTGGTGTTGCTGGGCAACAGACTCACCGTGGTGATGATCACGCTGTCGCAACCCGCAGGGGTAATCAACGTATTGTAAAACACACCCGCCGCCGCCGGATCGCAGGTGGTCTCGGCAACCGACGTGGAGTCTAAACGGAAAAAGTCAATCGTCGTGATCACCGTGCTGTCGCAGCCAAACTGGTTGGTTTCCACCACGGTAAACACGCCTACTTCGGCCGGATTACAACTCGAGCCGAACAAATTGGTCGTGTTGCTCGGCAGCAGCGTCACGGTGGTGATGATCACGCTGTCGCAGCCCGCAGGGGTAATCAACGTATTGTAAAACACACCCGCCGCCGCCGGGTCGCAGGTGGTTTGCGCCACCGAGGTGGAGTCCAGGCGGAAAAAGTCGACGGTGGTGATGATCGTGCTGTCGCACCCCTCGCTGTTGATCAGCACCTGGGTGAACACCCCGATTTCGGAGGGGTTGCACGACGACAGCGAGATGAGCGTCGTATCGGAGAGCTTAAAGGCCACATCAGTCACTACGGTACTGTCGCAACCGTACTGGTTGGTCAGGTTTTGCACAAATATGCCCACGTTGGCCGGTATACAACTGGCATCGGTGAGAAACACCGAGTCGCTGGGCAACAGGCTCACGCCGGTGATCACCACGCTGTCGCACCCGTTTACCTGGGTATAAATTGTACTGGTGGTGCCCGCCAGGCTGGGGTCGCAGGTGGTGGTGGTGAGCAGCAGGGTGTCAATTTCAAATACCGTCAGGGTGGTCACCACCGCGCTGTCGCAGCCATGTATGGTGCTCAGGGTGTCAAAGTACACGCCCGATACTTTTTGGTATGCACCGCCTGCCAACAGGGAATCACCCTCGCAAATTTGAGGACTCAAATTGGTGGTCACATGCGGCCACACCAATACCGTCACGCTGTCGTTCACCGTGGCCGGGCAGGCCGGGGTGGAGTTGTCATTTGCCGACAAAAGGCGGTAGGTGGTGTTGGCCGTCGGGCTCACCGCAATGGTGTGGCCGCTGACCAGGTCATTGAGGGTCACATTTTGGGTGCCATCGTTCCACAAGATGTCAAAAGGCCCGTTGCCGCTGAAGGTAAACACCAAATTGGTTGTCTCCCCGATGCATATTTCAGCGTTGCCGCTCAGGTCGGCCGTGGGTACGGGATTGACCGTTACGTTCAAACATACAGGGGCGAGGGTATCGCATACATTTTGCACGTTGATGCATACTTGTCCGGACACCGCGGCAGAAAAGTCAATCAGCACCGAATCTGGTCCGCCCGAAATCACTGCACCGGGCGGAACCGTCCAGGCGTAGTTGGTGCCCGGCTGAATGGTATCCAGCGTGTACAAATATGGCCCGCCCCCGGCGCACACCGAGGTGGGGCCGCTGAGCAGGGGCACCACCGGTTGGGGCAGCACCTGTACGGGCAGACACGCGGGTTGGGAGGAGCCACAAGAGTTGCTGGCCCGCACGCAGATTTGGCCAGCTGGATCGTCGGCGGCCCAAATAATTTGAATCCTGTCGGGGGCCAACTGGGTGAACTGGTAGGCAGGGGGCACTGTCCAGGTGTACGACGTCGGCGTAGGATTGCCCACTGCCAGCGCCGTGTATACCACCGTATCGCCTGCGCACGGCATCGGATCACCAAGGATTTGAGGCAACTGCGGCACCGCACTCACGGCTACTACGGTGACGCAGGTGGTGTCGTAGCAAAACACCCCTAAACGGCTGTGGCGCAATACTAAGCAGTACTCACCGGGCTGGTTCACCGTGATTTTGGGTAGACTCGAATTGCCGACGATGCCCGGGCCGGACCAAAAATAAAATGAAGTACCAAAAAGCACATTGTTCGGCGAGGAGCCGCTGCCATCCAACTGAATGGTGGTGTTCACCGTACAATCCAGCGTGTCTGGCGGCGCAATAACGGCTTCGGGTTCCATGATGGCCAGGTTAACAGTAACAAGGCTGTCACACCCGAGGTAACCGGTGCAGAATTCCTGGTAAATACCCGACTCATTGTAAATCGTTCCACAAATGTTGTATTCGGCAGGTCCGCACAACGTCACGTTTTGTGTTGGCGTAAAAACAGATGGGACAATTTTCACCGTACAGCGTACAATACTGTCGCAGCCGGTGTAAGACTCAAATACCACTGGAAAATTGCCGGGATCAAAAAACTCCTGGCCAGCACAGGTGACGGATCCTCCGGGACACAAATTCACGGTTTCACTGGTGAACACGGTAGGAATCAACCTGATCTGACAATTTACCACACTGTCGCAACCCGTATATGCGGTCAGGTTAACCGGAAAGTTGCCAGCAGTAGAAAAGGTTCTGCCGGCACATTCTACCGTTCTGCCCTGGCACAGGTCATAGCTTTCAAAAGTGATGACGTCTTCGCCGATATTTAGTGGAAGACATTCTAATGGTGCATTGGGGCACTGGGTGCTCATGGCACATATTTCAGCAGGCCCGGGTTCCAGCCACGTGACACTCACGCTGGTGGACACCGCATTGCCGTTGATCACCCCGGCGCTTGGAGGGTTGATGGTCCAAACAGATTGTGTATTAGTGGTATAGGTTACGGGAGGATTGGGAATACAAATGCCGTTAACCTGCCCGGAAATGGTCGGTAATGTTGCATTGATGGAGTAGTCGCAAATGGCGCCCGCACTGCCGTCAATCATGATGTAGTAGGTCTCCCCGGGTACAAGTCCCGATGCTGCAAGTACTTGCTGACTACCGGAGGCAATGTTGCCCAAACAAGGAGATACAAATTGAAAATTGATGCAATCTGCCGTAGACAATACTGCGGCCTGGACTGCGGCACCAGCGGCACAACCATAACAGGCAATGGTAAAGTTTTCCGTCGGTGAATCGGCGACAAAAGCAAAAAAATGGTTGTTCTCAATGGTTGTACACCAGGATGGGGGAAATGACACAGGTGCATCCTGCGTAGTCTGTCCATAGTAACAATCCAAGGCTGCAGGACTTGGGTTTACACACGCATCCTGGGCATTCACGGAAGGTGCTGGCATTGGACATTGCGACGCGTTGCATTGGCTATACACCGCTTTTGGCAAAAGCATATAAACCACTAAAAATCCAAGTGGTATGAATAACCCTTTACGCATTTGTAATGTGTGCTGAAACTCATTCAAACACGTAGAAATATTTCCAAAAATCATGGTGTTGAAAGTAAAAGTGAACATGTGTTGGGTGTTTGTCGGTTGAGCATCCGTTGTTATCGAATCAGTGTCACATCCCCTTTGTAAAGTTCCACGACACCGTCTATGAATTCCACTTCCATGTACCAGACGTACACGCCCGGGTTCATGTCGTCGCCCCGGAAAGTGCCGTTCCAGCCCAATGCAGGGTCGTTGGGTTGAAAATTGGTGATGGTGTACATCGCGTTGCCCCAGCGGTCGAATACTTCCAGCGACTTGATGTTGCGCACTGTGCCCTCCTTGGCAAATACGCTGAACCAGTCGTTGTCGCCATCCTTGTCCGGTGAGAAGACGTTGGGTACATACACGAAGCGACGGCGGTCTACAATCACCGTCACCTTGTCCTCGTCGCGACAGCCGTTGTTGGCCACTATGCTCACCGAATACGTAGTGGTGATCAGTGGAGTGGTTTCCAGTATCAGACACTGCGGACACTCGGAGTTGGTATCGGGCATCGGCGTCCAGATGATGGACGCCAGGCTGTCAAATGGGTAATTCACCACCGCTTCGATCACCGTGCTTTCGCCCAGCGAGATGGTCTGGTTATCGCCCAGTTCTACGTCTAACGGTATGGGTGCCGTGATCACAATAATCTCTGTTACCTCGCAGTCGTTTGCATCGGTGGTCAACACCGTGTAGGCACCTGCATCCAGCCCGGTAAACGTGTTGGACGTTTGCGGGGTGCCGCCGTTGAGGGTGTATTCGTATGGGGGTACGCCACCCGATGTTTGTACGTAAATGACACCGTCTTCCGAACCGAAGCAGTCCAGATTGGTGATGGCAAACGTGATTTGCAGGAGTTCAGGTTCATTAAGGGTTACAGAGGCCACATCGGTGCAGCCGTTGGCGTCTGTCACCGTCACGGTGTACACACCCGCAGGCAGGTCGGTGATTTGCGTACCCGTCTCGGTCGTCGACCAGGCAAAAGTGTACGGCTGTTTGCCGCCCGTAGCCGTCACCAAAGCGGTGCCGTCAGACTGGTCTGTGCAGCTGATCGGGAAACCGTTGAATGCCGCTACCGCCGTGGCCGTGGCATTGGGCGACATGAGCTGCACGATGGTGGCGCTGCTCGTGGTGCTGAATCCGGTCGATGCCGTAATGTTCAGCGTGTAGTTGCCCGCCGCTAATCCATCGACCACCTGTGGCGTGTTGATTGCGGTGACGATGCCCGAAGCCACCGGTACGCCGCCAGCTGCCAATATGGTGAAATTAAACGGCGCTTCGCCCAAAGTCACTGTGATGGTGAGCGAGCCGGTATTTTCCAGACAAGGGATGTCCGAGCCATCCATGTTGGCCTCAATCCCGCAAAAAGACGGCGGACGCAGCGTGGTGGTGGCGTATACCGTGCTGTCGCAGCCGTACTGGTTGGTCAACACGGTGGTGACCAAGCCCACTTCCAGCGGATCGCAGGTGGTGAACGCCAGGTAAGTGGTGTCGCTGGGCAACAAGACGACCGTTTCAGTCACCGTGCTGTCGCAACCATAAACATTGGGGTACACATTGACGAACACACCCACTTCGGCGGGGTCACAGGTGGTGGTCTGGAATGCCACCGTGTCGCTGGGCAGCAAGTTGACGGTTGTCACTATGGTGCTGTCGCAACCCGCAGCCGTGATCAAGGTGTTGGCAAACACGCCTGCCGCGCCGGGGTCACAAGTCGTTTCGGTCAAAAATGTGGTGTCCAAAGGCACAAATGCAATGGTGGTAATCACCGTGCTGTCGCAGCCAAACTGGTTGGTTTCCACCACCGTAAACACACCCACTTCCGCCGGGTTGCAACTCGTGCCACTCAGGTTGGTGGTGTTGCTGGGCAACAAATTGACAGTGGTGGCAATCACGCTGTCGCAGCCTGCTGAGGTGATCAGCGTCTGGTAAAACACGCCCGCCGCAGCCGGGTCGCAGGTGGTCGTGGTGAGGAATGTGGTGTCCAAAGGCGCAAACACAATGGTGGTGATCACCGTGCTGTCGCAGCCAAATTGGTTGGTTTCCACTACGGTAAACACGCCCACTTCCGCCGGATTGCAGCTCGAGCCAAATAAGTTGGTGGTGTTGCTGGGCAACAGACTCACCGTGGTGATGATCACGCTGTCGCAACCCGCAGGGGTAATCAACGTATTGTAAAACACACCCGCCGCCGCCGGATCGCAGGTGGTCTCGGCAACCGACGTGGAGTCTAAACGGAAAAAGTCAATCGTCGTGATCACCGTGCTGTCGCAGCCAAACTGGTTGGTTTCCACCACGGTAAACACGCCTACTTCGGCCGGATTACAACTCGAGCCGAACAAATTGGTCGTGTTGCTCGGCAGCAGCGTCACGGTGGTGATGATCACGCTGTCGCAGCCCGCAGGGGTAATCAACGTATTGTAAAACACACCCGCCGCCGCCGGGTCGCAGGTGGTTTGCGCCACCGAGGTGGAGTCCAGGCGGAAAAAGTCGACGGTGGTGATGATCGTGCTGTCGCACCCCTCGCTGTTGATCAGCACCTGGGTGAACACCCCGATTTCGGAGGGGTTGCACGACGACAGCGAGATGAGCGTCGTATCGGAGAGCTTAAAGGCCACATCAGTCACTACGGTACTGTCGCAACCGTACTGGTTGGTCAGGTTTTGCACAAATATGCCCACGTTGGCCGGTATACAACTGGCATCGGTGAGAAACACCGAGTCGCTGGGCAACAGGCTCACGCCGGTGATCACCACGCTGTCGCACCCGTTTACCTGGGTATAAATTGTACTGGTGGTGCCCGCCAGGCTGGGGTCGCAGGTGGTGGTGGTGAGCAGCAGGGTGTCAATTTCAAATACCGTCAGGGTGGTCACCACCGCGCTGTCGCAGCCATGTATGGTGCTCAGGGTGTCAAAGTACACGCCCGATACTTTTTGGTATGCACCGCCTGCCAACAGGGAATCACCCTCGCAAATTTGAGGACTCAAATTGGTGGTCACATGCGGCCACACCAATACCGTCACGCTGTCGTTCACCGTGGCCGGGCAGGCCGGGGTGGAGTTGTCATTTGCCGACAACAGGCGGTAGGTGGTGTTGGCCGTTGGGCTCACCGCAATGGTGTGGCCGCTGATCAGGTTGTTCAAAGTGAGGTTTTGCACCCCATCGTTCCACAAGATGTCAAAAGGCCCATTGCCGCTGAAGGTAAACACCAAATTGGTTGTCTCCCCGATGCATATTTCAGCGTTGCCGCTCAGGTCGGCCGTGGGTACGGGATTGACCGTGACGTTCAAACATATAGGTGCCAATGTGTCGCAAATGTTTTGCACGTTGATGCATACTTGTCCGGACACTGCGGCAGAAAAGTCAATCAGCACCGAATCTGGTCCGCCCGAAATCACTGCACCGGGCGGAACCGTCCAGGCATAGTTGGTGCCCGGCTGAATGGTATCCAGCGTGTACAAATATGGCCCGCCCCCGGCGCACACCGAAGTGGGACCGCTGAGCAGGGGCACCACCGGTTGGGGCAGCACCTGTACGGGCAGACACGCGGGTTGGGAGGAGCCACAGGAGTTGCTGGCCCGCACGCAGATTTGGTCAGCGGGGTCATCGGCTGCCCACACGATTTGAATCCTGTCGGGGGCCAACTGGGTGAACTGGTAGGCAGGGGGCACTGTCCAGGTGTACGACGTCGGCGTAGGATTGCCCACTGCCAGCGCCGTGTACACCACCGTATCGCCTGCGCACGGCATCGGATCACCCAGGATTTGAGGCAACTGCGGCACCGCACTCACAGCTACTACGGTGACGCAGGTGGTATCGTAACAAAACAACCCGGATTTGCTGTGGCGCAATACTAAGCAGTATTCACCGGGCTGGTTCACCGTGATGATGGGTAGACTCGAATTGCCGACGATGCCCGGGCCGGACCAAAAGAAAAAAGAGGTGCCCCCGAGGACATTGTTGGTGGATGATGCGCTACCATCCAACTGAATGCTGGTGTTTACCGTGCAGTCTAAGGTATCCGGTGGCGCAATAACCGCCTCGGGCTCCAGGACGGTCAAGTTAAGGTTCACGACGCTGTCGCAATCCTGATAACTGGTGCAGTATTCTGTATATAATCCCGTAGAATTAAACGCAGTACCACAAATACTATATTCTGCCGGACCACAAAGGGTAATATTCAGGTTGGTAATGACAGGGGCGATGGGTGTCACTTTGCAACGCACAATACTGTCGCAACCCGTATACGATTCAAAGGTAACGGGAAATGTACCTGGGTCGAAAAACTCCTCACCAGCGCATGTGACGGAACCGCCAGGACACAATTTTACATTAATGTCGGTATACACCGTTGGAATCAGTCTGATCTGGCAATTTACCACACTGTCGCAACCCGTATACGCAGTCAGGTTAACCGGAAAGTTGCCAGCTGACGAAAAGGTTCTGCCAGCGCACTGGACTGTTCTGCCCTGGCACAGGTCGTAGATTTCAGAAGTGATGACGTCTTCCCCGATATTTAAAGAGAGGCATTCCACGGGTGCGTTGGGGCACTGGGTGCTTTGGGCGCAAATTTCAGCCGGACCAGCTTGTACCCAGGTGACACTTACACTGGTGGCCACTGCATTTCCGCTGATCACACCGGCTCCGGGTGGATTAATAGTCCACGTAGATTGTGTATTGGTTGAATAGGTTACTGGCGGGTTCGGAATACAAATACCATTGACCGGGCCATTCACCGTGGGCAATGTTGCATTGATGGAGTAGTCGCACAGTGCGCCCCCGCTGCCGTCAATGCAGATGTAATACACTTCGCCAGCGATCAATCCGGTTGCAGTCATGGTTTGTTGGGTACCTGAAACTACGTTGCCCAGACAATTGGACACAAAATTAAAAGATACGCAATCCGGCGTGGAAAAAACCGCTGCCTGCACACCGTTACCCGATGCGCAACCATAGCAAGCTACTGTAAAACTCTCCGTGGGTTGGGTGGCAGTAAAAGCAAACCAATGGTTGTTGTGGATGACGCCGCACCAGCCCGCAGGAATGTTTATCGGGGCGTCGGGTGTCGTTTCACCGTAATAACAATCAAGCGCATCGGCATTGGGCAAAACACAAGCGTCCATCGCATTGACTTCAGGTACAGGCAAGGCACACTGAGCAGTATTACACTGGGAAAAATATTTTTGTGGAAAAATGCATATCAACAAAAATGCAAACAACAGAAGGTAAAAATTTCTCATCATAAGTGGTGAAAAATCCACAGAAGTGGTTGTTTTTTAAATAGCGCGCATAAAGCTATGCAAAAAAGCGGAAAAGAGACAAACATTTAACTTTGATGCACAGAAGATACATCAACATGCAAACATGCTGCCTGCACCAAAACAATACGAAAGAAATGCCCTTGCTTTTTATCGTCCTTTACGTCCGCCTGGCTTCGCACCGGTTTCCTGTTTGGACGTTGGCTTGGACGCAGGCTCACTTTGTTTAACGGCCACATCTACCAATGGATATGCGGCCGTATGCCCTGGGTTGCGGTACAGCATCCACAAGCCACCGGCAAAAGCCAACAAAGCGAGTACGGACGCCAATCGCGCGACCATTTCCCCTGTGTAAAATGAACGCGGCTCAAAACGCATTTCCAATTGCTGATTTTGGCCCGCAGGCAAGCGCATACCGCGCAACAGATAGTCGACCTTGATGAAATCAGGTGCCGGTTGTCCATTCAAATAACACTTCCAACCTTTTGCAGGCGGGTAGTACATTTCCGGAAATACGGCAAACTGCTCGGTTTGAGCAGAATAAGTGTACGTCATCTTGTCTGGATGATAAGCAGACAAGCCTATGGTAGCCGTAGTATCGGTTGCCGGTTGAAATCCCTCCAGCCCGGCGGCAAAATCTTGCGATATCAATACGGTATCTCTCGGGTTCAAGGCACCCAAGCCATGCAATTCAGCGTCAGGATCTGCTACCGTTTGCAGGTGTTTGACAAACCAGGCGTGCCCCAGGGCCTTTTCGTTTGGGATCACGTCGCCTTTTTGAGTCACAATGTATTTGCCGTTAAACATACCCACAATGTGCAGGTTTCGGCTGAGGTCTCTGCCCAAAAACGTGTCTACCACTTCCTGATAACGCTGCAATTTGGCGGCGTGGTAGCCGCTCAGGCTTTTGTGGAAATAAGAGGTGATGGCGTTTCCGGCTATGCTGCCCCGCGCCAGATCGAGCACCCGGTAGTGGAGGTCTTTGTCTTGTTGAATTTGCAGGTCAAAGGATTCTGCTTTGGGTGCTGCAATGGCCTGTTTTTTATTTTGCCATTTTTCAGGCCGCAAAGTGCGGGTACACACCCCCCAATGATCTACCAACACGAGGGCGGCCAGCACGAGGGCAGTCACGGCGGCCTTCAGGTTGCCCCGCAGGTACAGCCACAACAAGGCAAATGCTGCCGCAATAAAACCCATAGACCGAAAGGCGTCGCTGCGCACCAAAGCCGACCGGTCGTCGGCCAACAGGTTGAGCAAATCCGGATTTTGCGCCAGCGCTTCGTCGTTGGGGCCGCTGGAGCTGGCCATCACGATGGCCAACAGGCACATCACAATCGATGCCACTCCGCTGATCATCAAAGCCTTGCGTTTTTGAGCTTCCGTAGCGGAACCGCCCAGAAAAGCCTGTACACCCAGCGCGGCGAGGGCGGCCAAACACAGTTGTCCGAGCCCAAGTGCCATAGAAACTGCCCGGAATTTGTTGAACATGGGCAGCACATCGTACAAAATGTCGTTCAGGAAAAAGTTTTTCCCCCAGGCGAGCATGATGGTGAAAATGCCTCCACTCAACAACCACCACTTGGGCGCGCCAGGCACCAGCAGGGCACCCAGCAGACTCAAAAAAATGATCACGGCACCGAAGTAAATGGCAGTGCCCACAAACGGCTGATCGCCCGAATACATCAATTGGGCTACCTGTTGCTCTGCTTGTCGTTTACTGGTGTTGGGCGGCAACTGGCGCGAAATGGCTTTGTACAAACCCGTGTTGGTCATCGACTCGCCCGCGCCTCCACCGGCAAAATGGGGCACCAGCAAGGTGAAACTCTCCCCTACCCCGTAACTCCAGCCGAACAAATAATCCTTGTCCAAGCCGTCGCCTTTTTCCGATTTGTTGCTGAGGTCCGACCTGCCCCGTATGGTCTCCTGACCATATTCATACGTAGGCCAAATGCGCGACAGGTTACAGGCAAAACCTACACCGATGGCCAATACCGCAATGGCGGACGCAATGCCCCAGGTCATTAATTTTTTTTGTTGAATGGCTTCCACCAATGCTGCCAAACCCCAAAATCCGGTCAAAATAAGCGTGTAATACGTGATTTGAACGTGGTTGGCATACAGTTGCATGGCGATAAACATGGCCAGCAGCGATCCCCCAAGCAGGTATTTGCCCCGATACAGCAACACCGCTCCGGCAAAAACGCCGGGCGACAAGGCGAGTGCCGCCATTTTGGTGGAGTGGCCCGCCTCCAGAATGTCTACATTATAGGTGGTGATGCCATAGCCTATTGCTCCAATGAGGGCCACCCGCCAGTCTGTGCCCAACACAGACAGGAGCATGTACAGGCAAAACATGGCCACAAACACCTGCGCCCATACGCTGGTGATGTCGCTCCACAAAAACAGCGTTTTGTACACCGGCGTGGTCAGGTTGCCCTTGATGGGCGAGTAGATCTGGAAAGAGGGCATGCCTCCAAAAGCGCTGTTGGTCCACAAAGGGGCCTTGCCCTCTTGCTCCATATAATGATGGATTTCCGTTTGCATGCCCCTGGCTTTGTCGTTGTCGGGCTGTGGCAGCACTTTGCCGTTGAACGCATTGGGTGCAAAAACAACCGCCGAAACCATCAAGAGCGTCAGCACAGCGAAGATATGGGGGAGGAACTTCTTCAGGTCCATCATGGTCAAATCAGGTGAGGTTTGTTGAATAAAGAGGCGTGAAGGTAGGCCTTCAATCGAATTTCACCAAAAAGTCGCTCAGTGTTTGTGGATCAATCTCATGCCCACCCTCAAAAGGCGTTTCCTGAAAGTCGATGCCGTGGCGATTTTCGAGTTCCTGCACTTCCGTGAGTCGGTCGGGCGTCAGGAGCGGATCGTGCGATCCATACAGCAGGTACAGGTTTTTATTGCTCAGGTAGTCTTTTGCGCCGGAGTAGTCGAGGTCTTCAGGGGGCATACCCGCCCACAAGAGCAGGTCTTGAAAAGGAGGCCGTTCCGCCATCACCCAGCGGCAAACCGTAGCGGTGCCCTGCGAGAACCCCAGCAGCACGATGCGCGTATCAGGGCCTACCTGTGCGGTGCACTCGGTATACAGGGTTTGCAGGAACAGGTTGTTGTCTTCAATGGCCGACAAGCGTTCGTGTTTGGTCATCCAGTTGGCCACTACCGGGCCGCTGAAGCCTTTTTGATAGAAATAATTCGTACCCTCGGGGGCTACTACCCAGCACTTGTCGAGGTTGAGTACCTGAAAAGCCGACAGGAAGTCGGAGGCCATTTGGGCGTACCCGTGGCAAACGATCCAAAGTTGCTCTACATGTGGCCCAGGCAAACCAAGCGTATAGTAATGCGCTGTTCGGGTGGTGCGCAGTTGATATTGATTCATGGGGTAAAAATCAATATTTCTCGGATTAAATTTGGTGTTACGTACATATTTTTTTCTCCATGGCACACTTATACATAAATTGTATACCTTTGTATCGGAAAAACCACATTTACCTCTTAACACAAACCTTTTCTAAAGATGAACAAAAAACTTCTTCTTCTGTCCGTCCTGTTGGGCGCTTTTGTAATGTTCGCTCCTGCTTGTGGCGACGATGATGACACCACTACCTGTGTGGATGCCGATTGTGTGAACGGTGCCTGCTTCAGCGGCGCTTGCGTTTGTGACGATGGTTTCGTACAAAATTCAGATGGTAAATGTACCGTTGCATTCGACGGCAACTACACAGCTACCGAAAATTGCACTCAAGGTGCCTACACCGTACCAGTAGAATTAAACGGTACAGAAATGCGCGTGAAAAACTTTTGGGATGCATTTGTAGGTGACGTTGTCATGAAAGTAAATGGCAAAAACATCACTATTGATCGCCAGGAGCCCGATAATGATGACTTTTTTGTTCAAGGCAGTGGCTCTTACACGGTTAGTTCTGCCGGTAAAGTCACCATTAACCTGACTTATACTGTACGCGACGAGTCGGTTACACCAAACGATGTGACTTCCTGCACCGCCACTTACAAGAACTAATTGTTTTCCGCAAGTGCTTTTACGCCTCATTGGATTATTCCAATGAGGCGTTTTTTATGATAGGCTGTAAAAAAAGAGTCACTCCGGTTTTGGAATGACTCTTTTTTACTTTACGATGCAATAAATACAAGCAAGAATTACTGGTTTCCTGATTGTTGCTTCATTTTATCTTTTTTGCTGTTGGTATTGGAAGGATCTGCCTTCTGCTGATCCATCTTGTCCTTTTTGCCGCCTGTGTTGGTTGGATCGTTCTTTTGTTGATCCATTTTGTCTTTCTTAGGATCCGATACCGGTGGTGTAGTTGGCTGTGGCAGCGGATCTACGCTTGGCTTGCTGGTGCCGGGCTTTGGTTTGCTGGTCACGGGCTTTGGTTTGCTGACGCCGGGTTTTGACGGCTTGGCGGCTTCGGCAAGCAACCATGCGTCGAAGCGGCTCTGTGACTCAGTAGCGATGCGTTCGTTGCAGGTTGTTTCCAAAGTAGCGCGCAACTCGTCGAGTTTGCCTGTTACGGCAGCGGCGATTTCCGCTTCCTGTTGTTCGCGGGTTTGGCCACCAAATGCAGTGAGGCCAATGAAGCCGGCAGCAGCAAAGGCACCGGCGAGGAGAAGTTTCTTATTCATCAGTGAATGATTTTTTTTGAATGGATGAGGATGGGGTGAATTACTGCACTGGTGTCATGCTTTCGGTTTTCATGCGCTCAAACTCGGCCGTTACGCGTTGTTCGAATTCAGCGTCGCACTTCGCCGTCATTTCGCTTTCGATGGCCGTGCGGCCTTCGTTGAAGCCTTTTTCAATGGCAGCGGTTACTTCCGCTTCCGTCATCAGTTTGGGGCCACAGGAGCTCATGGCAAAACCCAAAACCATCAGGGCAAATGCGCCCAGAATTGCGTTCTTCATTTTTTAAAGTTATTTAGTGGTGAACAAAGTCTCGCACAAAAGTAGAAGATGTATAGGAACCCCTACCTTTAGGCACGAAAAAAATTCTACAAAACATTTGAATCGCTGTTAAACGATCAAAATCATCATTCAGATGCTTTTTTCTGAGCCATTTACACAAAAAAACAAACCTTTCCTTACCCTTGCCCCGGCAATGGTGCTCTTGATCGCCCTTTGCCCCGCCCGGTTGCACGCCCAGGGAGGCGATGACCCCGCCGCTGCCGAGGTGCTGGAGAACTTTTTTCGCGACCAGGAAAACGCCAACGAGTCGGACGCCCAACAGTTTCAGGAACTGCTCGACTATCGAAGGGCAAACCCCTTAGACCTCAACGCCACCACCCGCGAGCAATTGCTGGCGTTGCAACTCATCGATGTCATCAAAGTAGACAACCTGCTCAATTACCGCGCCGAAGTGGGCCCTTTCCTCAATGAACTGGAACTGCAAGCCATACCCGGCTGGGACCTCAACGACGTCCGCACGCTACTGCTGTACGCTAAGGTGGGCGGCGGGCTCGACTCCCGCAGCACACCGCTGTACAAAGGATTTGTGCAAGGCCAGGATCAATTCCTGATCCGTTGGGGCCGCCCCTTGCCTGCCCGCTACCCTTCTAATTCGGAGGGCGACAACAACGCGTGGGCCGTCCGCTGGCGCCACTTGTTCGACAACCGCATCAGCTACGGATTTACAGCCGAAAACGACCCGGGTGAAGCTTTTTTCACCGGCAGCAACAGCCACGGGTTCGACTTCTACAGCGCCCACCTTTTTTTCCAAAACGCCCACCCGGTTTTTCAGACCGTAGCCCTGGGCGATTACACTGTGCGCATGGGCCAGGGTTTGCTGCTGCAATCGGGCTTTGCGGCAGGTAAATCGGCCGAAACCGTCAACATCGTGCGTGCAGGCCGCCAAATCAATCCGTTTGCCTCTTTTGGCGAAGCATTTTTCTTCCGCGGTGGGGCATTTACGGCTCGGCTTGGGGAGCAGTTTGAACTCACCGCCCTGGCTTCTTTCCGCCGCCGCGACGGCAACATCGACCAGATTGTGGACACGCTGGGTTTGGAAGACGCGGAAATATTTTTCTCGGCTTTTCAAAACTCGGGCTTGCACCGTACTCCTTCAGAAGTGGAAAACGAAAAACAGGTGCAGGAGACCATTTTTGGCGGCAGCCTGCGTTGGAACGGCCGAAACGCGCACGTGGCCGTGAACGGATTACACCAACGGTACGACAAACCCCTGAACCCCTCGGAAGAACTCTACCGAAAATACGTGTTTCGAGGGGATCAATTGACCGGATTCAGCGTGGATTACCACTGGCGTTTCCGCAACGTATACGCATTTGGCGAAACGGCCCGCAGCGACAACGGGGGCATGTCTACCGTAAACGGACTGCTTTTTTCCCCCGAGCGGCGGGTTACCATGTCGCTCATTCAGCGGGCATACGGCGTTGACTATCAGGCCATTTACGCTTTTCCGTTTGCCGAAACCACTGGCGCGGCCAACGAGCAGGGACTCTACATCGGGGCTGACATCCGGCCGGTTAAACGCTGGCAGATCAACCTTTACGCCGACGTATGGCGGCACCCTTGGCTGCGCTTCGGGGTCGACGCGCCGTCGCAAGGCTGGGAGTACCTCAGCAGGGTGCTGTGGAAACCCAACAAACAGTTTACGATGTACGCGCTGTACCAACTGGAAATGAAAGAGCGCGACAGCGACATGCCTGAGCTGCCGGGCCTGCTCGAAAACCGCCGGGGCCGTTTTCGGCTGCACGCTACATATAAGGTGTTGGCTGGCGTGGAGCTGCGCAGCCGCATAGAATGGATGACCTATCAGGTGGAGGATTTTGATCAGACCAACGGTTTTTTGGCCTATCAGGAAGCGGTGGTCAAGCCCCTCGGCTCCCGTGTGTACGGAACAGTCAGGTACGCGCTTTTTGACACCGAAAACTTTGATACCCGCGTGTTTGCTTATGAAAACGACTTGTTTTCATCGCTCTCTATTCCGGGATTTTCCGGACAAGGGTCGCGGTACTACATCAATTTACACTGGCGCGTGAACGACTGGCTGCGGCTGGAAACCCGCTGGGAGGAAACCATTCAGAACCGTGTGGTGACCGATTCGGGCGAAACAGGCCGCAATCGGGCGATAAAACTACAGGCGCGGATACAGTTTGACTAACGCATTTTGGGTCTGGGCCGCTTGCCGCCCGGACGATAACCGCCTTTCCCGGCCATCATGGCCATGGTAGCCGGGTTTCCGGCTTGTTGCAGTTGTTTGAGTTGCTTTTCCATCTCTTTGGCCTGCTCTTTCAGCATGGGCTCGGTGATGTTCAGCTTTTTCAATTCGCTTATTTGGTTTTGCGCAGCCAGGCGGTTGTTTTTGGAGGCGTAAATCATGGCCAACTGGAGCTGAGCGGCTCCACGCTCGTTGTCGCTGGGCAATCCGGCCGTTAATGATTGTTTCAACAACGCTTCGGCGGTTACCATGTCCTTTTTTTGGAGGGCGATGGCACCTTTGGTCATGTAAAACACGCCTTTATACCCAATGAGCAGGATGTTTGGGAAATAGGTCATGGCTAAGCGCTTTTCGGCTTCGGGGTATTTTTGCTGGGCCAACAATTGGTTGGTAGACATGATGGTGCCCAGCATCAGGTAACCAGCCAAGAGCAACAAACCCATGAGCAACAATGGAAACCCGTACCAAAATCCCCAAATGGCCCAAAGTGCGATGCCGCCCACTATGCCGAGGCCGATGAGTGCAAAACGCAAATAAATATTTATGGTAAACATATATCGTATCGAAAATTTGTGGACGGCAAAGGTAACGCTTTAACGCCTAACGGGAACATTATTTTGGCGCAATAACCCTCGTGTGCACCATCACCGGCAGTTGTTGCAGCGGTACAGGTTGAAGCCCATGGCATGATCGGATTTTGGCGATACAAAGATGGCAGGCCCATACGCACTGCTGTCGGCTTGTAGGTCGAACCCGAGCTGCCGGTCGTTTTCATAATGCAGGTGTCCTGTGCTGCCGATGCTGAATCCTTCGCGCCGGGCAGCGCAAGTGGGCAGTTGATCTGCGGTGAACACCCCCACCCTGCCCTGTTCATCTATGCGCAGCAGGCATGCCGTGGTGCTGTTGCCCACTTTGGCCAATAAACGGTACACGCCTGGCTTTCGGATAAAAAACAGCCTTAGATCATCTCCCGTTTGCGGAAAGAGGGGTACCGCCTCATCTGCTCCACCCGCACACCAGTCCGTCTCCGGCGGGGTCTGGGGAAAATAAAACGGGCTGTTCATGTCTGAATGACGCTGCGGAGACTGACAGGCAGTAACAAGCAGAAACCAGAATTTTATTTTGTTTTTCATGCAAAATTTAGGTTTTTTTATTCGTTCTACGAGTTAACTCGTAGGACGAATAAAAATTTGGCAGCGTTCAATATCGTGGCTTGCCCAATCGACGAAAGCGATGTGTCCAGGCGCGCCAAACGATGTATCCGTGTGCTTGTATGGCGGCACCCAGACCAAAATGACGGCGCATGACCGTAAAGCGGTCTATTAGCGATTGCCGGTGCCGTTTTTTAGACAAACCACCCGCCAAATAATCACTCAGTACCAATCCGGTATTTTCGTTTTCCCTGCTTTGTTTCAGGATGCGGATGCACCAGTCGTAATCGGCGCACAAATTTCCGATTTCGTACGCTGGCGCGAGCGCAAGGCGGGGCACAAAAGACTGGTGTACCACCCGCATGCCGCCCAGATAGTCGCGCCAGTTCAGGTGTTGCGGGAGGCTTCGGGTACTGAGTTGGCTCATGAGGCCAAGGGGCGCGCGGTCATGGTCTACCAGCAGGGTGTCGCCGTACAGCACGTCTGTATTGGGGCCAATTTTCGCGGCCACTTGTTCCAGGGTATCTGCTGCGTGCAGGTGGTCGCCGGCATTCAGAAACCACACAAACACCCCCTCAGCCAGGCGCAAGCCTTTGTTCATGGCGTCGTACAAGCCCTTATCGGGTTCAGACAGCCAGCGCATGCGTCCTTCAAAGTGGTCTTCAGCGGCGGCGATCAACGCCCGGGTGCCGTCCCTGGATGCCCCATCGACGATCAGGTACTCGTAATCAGTGTACGTTTGGCACAACACGCTGTCCATGGTGCCTTGCAACAATTGTTCACCATTGTACACAACGGTGATGATGGTAAATGTGGGTGGAGCGGTTGTCATGAAAAGGCGAATATGAGAAAAAGGGTATTTCTATTCAAAACATAATATACATATATTTTTATTAAAATTAATTAGAAAGGGTACACATTTTTCAAGTAAAAGAGTCATTGAAGTTCTTTGACAATTCGGAAAAGAAATTTACGACGCACAGGCAGTTGTGTTTAATGGCCAGTTGAGCAATAGCAATCGGGGTAAT